>Ga0102591_1001795_pt1 | contig 26785 bp, 27 predicted proteins | sample AraplaCol_mCL_r2_2_FD_76860 | JGI IMG/M metagenome (GOLD analysis project Ga0102591, IMG submission 76860) | Arabidopsis root microbial communities from North Carolina, USA - plate scrape MF_Col_mCL_r2 (SPADES assembly) (version 2) | ecosystem: Host-associated > Plants > Roots > Endosphere... | reverse complement strand
TCGGCAAGCCGGCGATGTACATGGGCGAAGGCGGCTCGATTCCGTTCATGGGCATGCTCGGCGAGAAGTTCCCCGGCGCGCAGTTCATGATCACCGGCGTGCTCGGCCCGCACAGCAACGCGCACGGTCCGAACGAGTTCCTGCACATCCCGATGGGCAAGCGCGTGACGGCGTGCGTGTCGCGCGTGATCGCCGAACACCACCACGCGAGCCAGCGCGGCGAGACCAGCGGCGCATCCGTCGCACCGGACAGCGGCGACCGTCACGGTGGACATGGCTGCTGCTGATAACGGCGTGCATCGATGAGGCACGAAAGGCCCCGCTCCGGCGGGGCCTTTTGCTTTGCGGTACGACCGCTTCGACTGCCCTCACCCCATCCCCTCCCGGCTCTGCAGAAAGGGGCTCCTACGGCTTCGATGCGGGCTGCGTCCGTCCGTCGGGCACGACATGTTCGCGGCGTGCTGCACCGTGGGCCGCTGCTACGATGCGCCGGCATCACCCACACCAGGAGGACACCATGGGCAGTCTGCTCTACACCATCATCATCGGTGCGGTCATCGGCATACTCGCGCGCTTCTTCAAGCCGGGCGCCGATCCGATGGGTTGGATCCTCACCATCCTGCTCGGCATCGCCGGCGCGTACATCGGCAGCCTGCTTTATGCCGGCGGCGGTTTCATCGGCTTCGCGGTCTCGATCGTCTGCGCGGTCGTGTTGCTGTTCCTGTACGAGATGGTGCGCAGGAAGAGCGCGCGGGCCTGAGTTCCTCCTGCGTCGCGTAAAAAGAAAAACCCCGGCCTTCGCCGGGGGTTTTTTGATCGCCCGTCGCGTCGATCAGCCGACCAGGAAGTCGATCACCCGCTGCGCCGAACGTTCCGCGTCGTCGGATACGGTATCCAGCGACAACTCCGCCGCTTCCGGCACTTCGTACGGCGAATCGATGCCGGTGAAGTTGCGCAGCTGGCCGGCACGCGCCTTCGCGTAAAGACCCTTCACGTCGCGCTTCTCGGCCACGGCAAGCGGCGTATCGACGAAGACCTCCACGAACTCGCCCGGCGCGAACAGCTCGCGCGCCATGCGGCGTTCGGCGCGGAACGGCGAGATGAAACTCACCAGCACGATCAGGCCCGCATCGCTCATCAACTTCGCGACTTCGGCGACGCGGCGGATGTTCTCCACGCGATCCTCGTCGGTGAAGCCCAGGTCCTTGTTGAGGCCATGGCGCACGTTGTCGCCGTCGAGGATGAAGGTGTGGTAGCCCAGCGCATGCAGGCGTTTGTCGACGAGGTTGGCGATCGTCGACTTGCCCGAACCCGACAGGCCGGTGAACCACAGCACGCGCGGCTGCTGGCCCTTGATGCGTGCACGCGCGGCCTTGTCGACGTCGAGGTGCTGCCAGTGGATGTTGCCCGCGCGGCGCAGCGCGAACTGCATCGTGCCGGCGGCCACCGTCGCGTTCGTCTGCCGGTCGATCAGGATGAATCCGCCGAGCGTGCGGTTGTCCGCATAGGCCTCGAACGGAACCGGCTGGTCGAGATACAGGTTGCAGAAGCCGACCTCGTTGAGCTCCAGGTGCTTGGCGGCCAGCGGTTCCTGCGTGTTGACGTCGGTCTTGTGCTTGATCTCGGTGACGCTCGCACTGACGGTACGCGTGCCGATCTTCAGCCAGTACGGGCGGCCCGGCAGCAGCGGCTGCTCGCCCATCCACAGCACCTGCGCGGCGAACTGGTCGGCAACCTGCGCCGGACGATGCGCTTCGGCGATCACGTCGCCGCGACTGACGTCGAGTTCATCGCGCAGCGTGAGCGTGATCGCCTGGCCTTCGCGCGCGATGTCCAGGTCGCCATCGGCGGTGACGATGCGCGCCACATGCGAACGACGGCCCGACGGTAACGCGACGATCTCGTCGCCCTGCCGGATCTGGCCCGCCGCCACCGTGCCGGCGAAGCCGCGGAAATCCTGGTTCGGCCGGTTCACCCATTGCACGGGAAGACGGAAGCCGACGTCCTGTGCCGCACGCGACACGTCCACGGTTTCCAGGTATTCCAGCACGCTCGGGCCGCCGTACCACGGCGTGCGCGTGGAGCGCGCCATCAGGTTGTCGCCTTCCAGCGCCGACAGCGGAATCGCCTGCACGTGTTCGATGCCGAGCGTGGACGCGAGTTCGCGATAGCCGGCTTCGATCTCGTCGAACACGCCGCGATCGAAATCGACCAGGTCCATCTTGTTCACCGCAAGCAGCACATGGCGGATGCCGAGCAAGGACGCGATGTAGCTGTGGCGGCGCGTCTGCGGCAGCAGGCCCTTGCGCGCATCGACCAGCACCACCGCGACGTCCGCCGTCGATGCACCGGTCGCCATGTTGCGCGTGTACTGCTCGTGGCCCGGGCAATCGGCGACGATGAACTTGCGCTTGTCGGTGCTGAAGAAGCGATACGCGACGTCGATGGTGATGCCCTGCTCGCGCTCGGCCGAAAGGCCATCGAGCAGCAATGCGTAATCGATCGCTTCGCCCTGCGTGCCATGGCGTCGGCTGTCGGACGCCAGCGCGGCGAGCTGGTCGTCGAACAACGCGCGGCTTTCATACAGCAGCCGGCCGATCAACGTGCTCTTGCCGTCGTCGACGCTGCCGCAGGTGATGAAGCGCAGCAGGCCCTTGGTTTCGTGCTGGGCGAGGTAGGCGGCGATCGTCGCGCCTGCGTCGTGTGCGCGCGTCATCAGAAGTACCCTTCCTGCTTCTTCTTTTCCATCGACGCGGACGGATCGTGGTCGATCACGCGTCCCTGCCGTTCGGAGGTCGTGGCCACCAGCATTTCGGCGATGATCTTTTCCAGCGTGTCGGCATCGGATTCGATGGCGCCGGTCAGCGGATAGCAGCCCAGCGTGCGGAAGCGCACCTGCTTCATCTGCGGCGTTTCGCCCTCGCGCAGCGGCAGGCGTTCGTCGTCGGCCATGATCAGCGCGCCATCGCGTTCGACGACCGGGCGCTCCGCGGCGAAGTACAGCGACGGCACCGGGATCTTCTCGCGGTAGATGTACAGCCACACGTCGAGCTCGGTCCAGTTCGACAGCGGAAAGACACGCACCGATTCGCCCTTGTGGATGCGCGTGTTGTACAGGCTCCACAGTTCGGGGCGCTGGCTCTTCGGGTCCCAGCGGTGCTGCGCGTTGCGGAAGGAGAAGATGCGTTCCTTCGCGCGCGATTTCTCTTCATCGCGTCGCGCGCCGCCGATGGCCGCATCGAAACCGTGCTGGTCCAGCGCCTGCTTCAGCGCCTGCGTCTTCATCACGTCGGTGTGGACAGTGGCGCCGTGCGTGATCGGACCGATGCCCTGCGCGAGGCCGTCGGGATTGGTGTGCACATGCAGTTGCACGCCGGTTTCCTGCGCGCGGCGGTCGCGGAAGGCGATCATCTCGCGGAACTTCCAGCCGGTGTCCACATGCAGCAGCGGGATCGGCGGACGCGCCGGGGCGAACGCCTTCAGCAGCAGATGCAGCAGCACCGAGCTGTCCTTGCCGATGGAGTACAACATCACCGGATGGCGGAACTCGGCCGCGACCTCGCGCAGGATGTGGATGCTTTCCGCTTCGAGGCGGTCGAGATGGCTCAGGTCCAGGGGCAACGTCATCGGATCTTCGATTCGGGAATGGCGGACTGGCGACTAGGGCGTCGATGCGCCCGCGGCCAGTTGACCACATTGTAGGAATGGCGGGGCTTCCGGGCGGAAATAAGCCCGGGGCATGAGCGCATAACCCCTCATCCTTTCTGGTGAAGGACGCACGGGCCTAGCCTGCAACGGTCCCCTTCGTCCCGTTGCCCATGTCGGCCACCCTGCCCAACGTCTCCGCCGCGCTCGCCGCTCCCTTCACCGAGGACCGGCTCGCCGCGCTGGCGCGCGTGACGGATGGGCTCGATTCCAACGGCCTGTGGTGGCTTTCCGGCTATGCCGCGGGCCTGGCCTCGCGCGGTGTTGCCGGCGTGCAAACGGTTACAGCGCCCGTTGCCGATACCGCGCCCGCTGGTCGGTTGACCATCGTCTACGGCAGCCAGACAGGCAATGCCAAGCGGCTGGCCGAACAGCTCGCCCGCCAGAGCGAGGCCGCCGGCCTCTCCGTGCGCCTGCTGCGCGCCGACGCCTACCCCACGCGCGAGCTGAAGGACGAGCGCACGCTCTACCTCGTGATCAGCACGCAGGGCGACGGCGATCCGCCGGACGACGCGCGTGCGCTGGTCGAATTCATCGCCGGCAAGCGCGCGCCCGAGCTCAGGCAGCTGCGCTACGCGGTGCTGGGGCTGGGCGATTCGAGCTACCCGCAGTTCTGCGCGATCGGCAACAAGCTGGATGCGCGACTGGCCGAACTCGGCGCCACGCGCCTGCTCCCGCGCGCCGATGCGGACCTTGACCTGGAAACCGTCGCCGAGCCCTGGCTTTCGCAGGCGCTGGCGAAGGCCAAGGACGCGCTGAAGCCGTCCGCGCCGCTGGCGAAGGTCACGCCGCTGCGCCCGTTGCAGGCGGCGCCCGCGTTCGGGCGCGACGCGCCGTTCTCCGCGGAACTGCTCGCGAACCAGCGCATCACCGCACGCGGCAGCGCGAAGGACGTGCGCCACGTCGAACTGTCGCTGGAAGGCTCCGGCCTGCACTACGAGCCCGGCGACGCGCTCGGCCTGTGGCCCGTGAATCCGCCAGCACTGGTCGAGGCGATCCTGCGCACGGGCGAACTCGATGGCGATGCCGTCGTCGAGCACGGCGGCCATCGGCTTCCGTTGCGGCAGTGGCTGGGCGAGAAGCGTGAACTGACCAGGCTTGCGCGGCCGTTCGTCGCGAGCCATGCGGCGCAGTCGCGCAGCGACGAACTCAACCGCCTGCTCGCACCCGACCAGCAGACCACGCTGACGAAACTGCTGAACGAGGCGCAGGTGCTGGACCTGCTGCGCCGCTATCCCGCGCACTGGGGCCCGGAGGAATTCGTCGCCGCATTGCGTCCGCTCACGCCGCGCCTGTATTCGATCGCATCGAGCCAGAAGCATGTCGGCGACGAAGTGCACCTCACCGTCGCGCACGTCGAGTACGACGATGGCGACGGCCTGCGCTGGGGCGCGGCATCGAACCATTTCGCACGCAGCGACGAGGGCACGAAACTGCCGGTCTTCATCGAACACAACGACCGCTTCCGCCTGCCGGCCGATGCCTCGCGCGACGTGGTCATGATCGGCCCCGGCACGGGTGTCGCGCCGTTCCGCGCGTTCGTGCAGGAGCGTGCGGCGGTCGGCGCGGCGGGGCGCAACTGGCTGTTCTTCGGCAACCCCCATTTCCGCAGCGATTTCCTCTACCAGGTCGAATGGCAGCAGGCGCTCAAGGATGGAAGCCTGCACCGTTTCGACCTGGCCTTCTCGCGCGACCAAGCGCACAAGGTCTACGTCCAGAACCGTCTCGTCGAACGCGGCCGCGAGCTCTTCGACTGGCTCGAAAGCGGCGCGCATCTGTACGTCTGCGGCGACGCCACGCGCATGGCGAAGGACGTTCACGCCGCGCTGCTGTCGGTGATCGCCGAGCACGGCGGCAAGTCGGCCGATGACGCCGACGAATACCTCAACACCCTGCAACAGCAGGGCCGTTATGCAAGGGATGTTTACTGATGTCGCATGGTTCCCACTCCGTCGAGGACATCAAGAATCAAAGCGCCCGCCTGCGCGGGACGCTGCTGGAGTCGCTCGCCAACCCGGTGACGGGCGCGCTGAACGAAGACGACCAGACGCTGATCAAGTACCACGGCAGCTACCAGCAGGACGATCGCGACATCCGCGAGGAGCGTCGCCTCGCCAAGCTCGAACCGGCGCACGCGTTCATGATCCGCACGCGCACGCCGGGCGGCGTGGTGACGCCGGCGCAGTGGCTGAAGCTCGATGCAGTCGCGACGACCTACGCCGAACGCGGCCTGCGCATCACCACGCGACAGGCGTTCCAGTTCCACGGCGTCATCAAGACCGAGCTGAAGGCGACGATGCAGGCGATCAACGCCGCATTGATCGACACGCTCGCCGCCTGCGGCGACGTGAACCGCAACGTCGCGGTGGCTGCAAACCCCCTGCAGTCGCAGGCGCATGCGCTTGTGCACGAGCAGGCGGCGGCGCTGTCGGAGTTCCTGCTTCCGAACACGCGTGCCTACTACGAAATCTGGCTCGACGAGGAACGCGTCGCCGGCAGCGGCAGCGAGGACGAACCGGTCTACGGCGCGACTTACCTGCCGCGCAAGTTCAAGATCGGCTTCGCGATCCCGCCGTACAACGACGTGGACGTGTTCGCGCAGGATCTGGGCTTCATCGCGATCCTCGATGCCGACGGCGAACTGCTTGGCTACAACGTCAGCGTCGGCGGCGGCATGGGCGCGACGCATGGCGATCCGGAAACGTATCCACGCCTGGGCGACGTGATCGGTTTCATCACGCCGGATCAGCTGACGCAGACGGCCGTCGCCGTCGTCACGGCGCAGCGAGATTTCGGCAACCGCGTCCTGCGCAAGCGCGCGCGGTTGAAGTACACCATCGACGACCACGGCCTGGACTGGTTCAAGGGCGAAGTCGAACGGCGCGCGGGTTTCGCCCTCTCCGACGCGCGTCCGTTCGATTTCGTCCATAACGGCGACCGCTTCGGCTGGGTCGAAGGCGACGACGGCCGCGCGCACCTGACGCTGCGCATCGTCGCGGGACGCATCTGGGATCGCGACGGGCTGATGCACCTTACCGGCCTGCGCGAGATCGCGCGCCTGTTCGATGAAGGCGGCATCGATGCTCAGTTCCGCATGACGCCGAACCAGAACCTGGTGATCGCCGGCGTCCCGGCGGCGCAGCGCGAACGCATCGATGCGCTCGTCGCGCAGTACGGTCTGGACACGCATGTGTCGGCCACGCCGCTGGTGAAGAACGCACTGGCCTGCGTCGCGTTGCCGACCTGCGGCCTGGCGATGGCCGAAGCAGAGCGTTACCTGCCCGAGTTCACCGACAAGGTGCAGGGCCTTCTGGACACGCACGGCCTGCGAGAGGCGCAGATCCACCTGCGCATCAGCGGCTGCCCGAACGGGTGCTCGCGTCCGTACCTGGGCGAGATCGCGCTCGTCGGCAAGGCGCCGGGGCGCTACAACCTGATGCTCGGCGCCGATCACCGCGGACAACGCCTGAACACGCTGTATCGCGAGAACGTCGTCGAAACGCAGATCCTGGAAGCGCTCGACCCCCTGTTCGCGCGCTATGCCGGAGAACGTTCCCAAGCGGAAGGCTTCGGCGATTTCCTCGTACGCGCCGGCATCGTCGCGCCGCCCCGCTCCACCATCGAACTGCATCTGCAAGCCGTCACCGAGAACGCCGCATGAGCCCGCCCGATCCCATCACCGCCGCCGAATCGCCCCGCGCACTGGCCGAGCTCAATGCGTGGCTGGGCGGACTGAGCGCGTCAGAACGCATCGCCTGGGCGCTGGAACACACCGCGGGCGAGCACGCGCTGTCGTCGAGTTTCGGGGCGCAGGCCGCGGTGTCGCTGCATCTGGCGACGCAGCAGCGTTCGGACCTTCCGGTGATCCTGATCGACACCGGCTATCTGTTCCCCGAAACCTACCGCTTCATCGACGAGCTCACCGATCGCCTCGACCTCAACCTGAAGGTGTATCGCCCACAGATCGGCATCGCGTGGATGGAAGCGCGGCTGGGAAAGCTGTGGGAGAACGGGCTCGATGGCATCGACCGCTACAACCGCATGCGCAAGGTCGAGCCGATGCAGCGCGCGCTCGACGACCTCGGCGTGCGCACGTGGATCGCCGGCCTTCGTCGCAGCCAGTCGCGCAGCCGCGCAGCGATCGATTTCCTGCAGTTGCGCGATGGTCGCTGGAAGCTGCATCCCATCGCCGACTGGAGCGATCGCGATGTCTGGCAATACCTGCAGCAGCACGACCTGCCCTACCACCCGCTGTGGCACCAGGGCTACGTGTCGATCGGCGACGTGCACACCACGCGTCCACTACAGGCCGGCATGAACGAGGAAGACACGCGCTTCTTCGGCCTCAGGCGCGAGTGCGGACTGCATTTCGACGAGCCGAACGCGGCCTGAGCACGTCGTTGCGATCATGAATGGGAGCCCGCGGCCCGGCCGTGGGAATGCGGTTTCCGACCGGTTTCCGACGCCTCCATGCGCAGTATCGCCGGGATGCGATACGACGCTTTCGACTTCCTGCGCTCCGTCATCACCACCGTGCTCCTGGCGTGGTCGGTCTTCGCGGTCATGCGCTGGCAGCGGCCGCTGATCTCGCGCGGGCACGGCTGGTCGTGGGTGATGCTGGCCGGCCTTCTATCGACGGCGCAGTGGGCGTTGAACGTGGTGCTGCGCAATCCGATCAGCTGCCCGATCGTGGTGTCGCTGCTGTTCCTGATCTCGATGATCGGCCTGGCACCTGACGATTCGGTGCTGACATCGACCGCTACCGCGCAGTCGCTGTGGTTCAGGCGCGGCGTAGCGTCGGCGGTGGCGGGGACGCTGGGCGGAATGGTGGTGTGGCTCGCGCTGTTGTAGCCGGTGCTCGCGCGAAGCGGGCCGCCTTCATGTGTGAATCAACCGCCCTCCGCCAAACGACCAGTTCTCCCACGTCGTTTCCTTGAAGGCGACCATCACGTGCTCCGGATCGAGTCCGGCCTGCCTCAGCCGGTCCATCAACTCGCCCAGCAGCTTCTTCTTCACTTTCACGCTGCGCCCGACCGACCACAGGATCTCGATCAGCACGAAGTCGTCGGTGCGCGGCGATGCGAGGTCCGGATACGCGGGATCGAAACGGAAATCCTCGGCGTCCAGTTCGAACACGCGCTGGAACAGATCCGTCTGCGGCACGCCGCTGGACACCAGGCTGGCGTGCACGGCATCGAGGACCGAGGACTTGAACTCCGTCGTCTTCGGCTTGCGCACGGTGAGCGTGACCAGCGGCATGCGGGCGATCCTCTTCGATGTAATCGACGCCTTTCGAGCGTCAGGTGGTGATCGGCTGGCTCAGCTCGCGCCACGACGGCGCCTGCGGCCACTGCGGTTCCAGGTTGCCTTCCAGCACGCGACGCAGGTCGCGGCGATCCAGCTGCGGCGCGATCCCGTGCAGCAGTGCGAGCGCGTATTCGCGCAGCACGCGGGCGCGCGGAATGACCGCCCAGGTGATGCACTCGGGCAATGCGTCCGGTGCGGGCAGCGCGACCAGGTCCTCATCGCGCGCGCCCACCGCCATCTCGGCGAGCACGCCGACGCCGAGGCCGGCGCGGACATAGGTCTTGATGAGGTCCGCGTCGCGCGCGGTCATCGCCAGCTGCGGTTCCAGGCCGGCTTCGACGAAGGTGCGGCGCAGCGAAGACTCCGCGCGCGTGGACGATTCGTAGCTCACCAGCGGATGCGCGGCCAGTTCGGCCAGCGTCGGCGCGCGCTTGAGCTTCGCCAGCGGGTGCGTGCGCGGAATCAGCACCAGACGCCGCCAGCGATACAGCGGCACGGCGACGCCGCCTTCCGGCTCGGGGCCCGCGGTCGAGATGACCGCAAGATCCGCTTCGCCGCGCGCGAGCTGTTCGAGCACTTCGTCGCCCGCGACGGCCTGCAGGTGCATGCTCACCTGCGGAAACTCGCGCTTCACCGCGGCGATGGCTTCGGGCAGCACGAAACGCGCCTGCGTGTGCGTGGTCGCCAACACCAGTTGGCCGCTGTGCTGGCCGCGCTCGTTGGCGGCGTAGGCGCGGATGTTGCCGGCTTCCTCGAGAATGCGGCGCGCATGCATCAGCACGCGCTCGCCGGCCGGCGCCACCGCTTCCAGGCTACGGCCCTTGCGCGTGAACAACTGGAAACCCAGCTCGTCCTCCAGCTGCTTGAGCTGCTTGGACAGACCGGGTTGCGTCGCGTGCACGCGCTCGGCGGCCAACGTGATGTTGAGGCCGGAATCGGCGATGGCGACGAGATAGCGGAGCTGGGTGAGGGTCATGTCGGAGCGGTTCGCGAAGGCGGCAATGCGGGGACGGACGTGCGGGCGGCGGTCGGTTTCGACGTGCACCGACAACACAGGGTCCGAACGGCGGCCGCGTTCATATATCGCTCGATACGAATAAAGGGATGAACGAAAACTACCCTGCGCGGGCGGCCGTGTCCAGCGCAGGGCCGCGCCGGTGCGACCGGCCTCGACGGGAGCGGACTGCCGACATTCCGAAAACGCATGACCGCAGGCGGCGGCGTCATTTCCGCACGCCGGGGTGCATGCGTAGCGTCACGGAATCTCCCTCCATCCGGCATGTGCGCCATGAGCGGTCCGCAGCAGCAAGCCCATCTGTTCCCCGTTTTCGCCGACCTGCACGGCCGTGTCGTGCTCGTGGTCGGCGGCGGCACGGTGGCACTGCGCAAGGCGACCGCGCTGTTCGAAGCTGGCGCGGTCGTGCGCGTGGGTGCGCCGGAATTGAACGCGGAACTCGCGGCGATGGCCGCGCGTGGCGACATCGAACATCTCGCCGGCCATTTCATCGAACAGTGGCTGGACGATGCCTGGCTCGCGATCGCCGCCACCGACGACGACGGCGTGAATCGCGCCGTCGCGCAGGCGGGTCAAGCGCGCCGGCTCTGGGTCAACGTGGTCGACGACGCGCGGGCGTCCAGCGTGCAGATTCCCGCGCGCGTCGACCGCGGTCCATTGCAGATCGCGATTTCCAGCGGCGGTGCCGCGCCGATGCTTGCGCGCCATCTGCGCGAAACGCTGGAAACGCAGCTGGATGCATCGCTGGGCGAACTGGGCGGCCTGCTCGGCCGCGAACGCGGGCGCATCCGCGCACGCTTCCCGCAACTGGGCGCGCGCCGAGCCTTCTTCGACCGCCTGCTGCGCGGTGCCGTGCCGGCGCTGCTTCGCAAGCGACAGCACCTGGCGGCCGAACGCGAATTCATCGCCCAGCTGCACGCTGAAGTCGCGGCGCCGCGCGGTTCGGTCGCTCTCGTCGGCGCGGGTCCGGGCGATCCGGGCCTGCTCACGTTGCGTGCGTTGCGCGTTCTCAACGAAGCCGATGTGATCCTGCACGACCGCTTGGTCAGCGACGAGATCCTTCAGGTCGTGCGTCGCGACGCGCAGCGCATCGAGGTCGGCAAGCAGGCGGGAAACCATCACGCCACTCAGGACCAGATCCACGCGCTGATGCTCGAACACGCGAAAGCCGGCAAGCGCGTCGTGCGCCTGAAGGGCGGCGATCCGTTCGTGTTCGGTCGCGGCGGCGAGGAACTGGAAGTGCTGCGCGAGCATGGCATCGACTACGAAGTCGTTCCCGGAATCACCGCCGCACTCGCCTGCGCCGCATACGCGGGCGTGCCGCTGACGCATCGCGACCATGCGCAGTCGGTGCGCCTGGTCACCGCGCACTGCAAGCAATCGGCCGACACGCTGGACTGGCAGGCGCTCGCGCAGGAGCGGCAGACGCTCGCCGTCTACATGGGCGTGGCCGGGCTCGACACCTTCAGCGCGCGCCTCATCGAACACGGTCGCGCCGCATCGACGCCGTTCGCGATCGTCGAGAACGGTTCCCGTGCGAACCAGCGCGTGATCGTCGGCACCTTGTCGGATCTCGCGCAGCGCGCGCGTGAGCACGACGTGCAATCGCCTGCGCTGCTGATCGTCGGCGAAGTCGCCTCGCTTGCCGACACGTTGCACTGGTTCGGCGATGCACCGCTGCGCGATGCGCCTGCGATCGCGGCCGCCGCCTGAGCCGTCCGCAAGCCCTCCAAACACACCGCACAACGAAACGAGAGAACGCCATGGCCCTCTACGACAGCATCCTCGACACCATCGGCAGCACGCCCATCGTGAAGCTGCACCGCATCGCGCCGAAGCACGTGACGCTTTACGCGAAGGTGGAGTCGTTCAATCCCGGCGGCTCGGTGAAGGATCGCCTCGCGCTGGCGATCGTGCTCGATGCCGAGCGCCGCGGCGTACTCAAGCCGGGCCAGACGATCGTCGAAGCGACTTCCGGCAACACCGGCATCGCGCTGGCGCTGGTCGCGGCGGCACGCGGTTATCCGTTCGTCGCGGTGATGACCGAAACCTTCTCGGTCGAACGCCGCAAACTGATGCGCGCCTATGGCGCGAAGGTGATCCTCACGCCCGCGGCCGAACGCGGCACCGGCATGGTGCGACGTGCGAAGGAACTGGCCGAAAAGCACGGCTGGTTCCTCGCGCAGCAGTTCGAGAACGAAGCCAACCCCGCGTATCACCGCAGCACGACGGGCCCGGAAATCCTGCGCGATTTCGCCGGCAAGCGGCTGGACTTCTTCGTCAGCGGCTGGGGCACGGGCGGCACCATCACCGGTGCCGGCGAAGTGCTCAAGCTCGCGCGCCCGGACCTGAAGGTGATCGCCAGCGAACCGGCGGGCGCGGCGCTGCTGTCGGGCAAGGAATGGCAGCCGCACAAGATCCAGGGCTGGACGCCGGACTTCCTGCCGGGCGTGCTCAGCCGCACCGTCGCCGACGAAGTGCTGCCGGTGGACGACGTGCTCGCGCGGGACACCTCGCGTCGCCTCGCCGCGGAGGAAGGCCTGTTCGTCGGCATCTCCGCCGGTGCCACCGTCGCGGCCGCGCTGAAGGTCGCCGAACGCGCGCCGGAAGGCTCGGTGCTGCTGGCCGTCCTGCCCGATACCGGCGAGCGCTACCTCTCGACGTTCCTGTTCGAAGGCGTGGCCGAAGGCTCGGACGACGAGTGGCTGGAGTCGCTGGAGCGCGACGCCGTCGCGGCGTAAGGGGGCAAACCTCCGTCTTCCCCGCGAAAACGGGGACCCAGGGCATCCAGGCCGATTCCCGCGAAGGGCGCGCAGCGCGCGCGCCCCGTGACGCCCGTGCATTCCACCGTGCACGCCCCGCGGGCTAACCTGTGCGCAATGCGGCGATAGCCGCAAGCATTCCCGCACGGAGCCTGCATGACCGTCGTACCCGGTTCGAATCCGCTTCCCGCTCCCGACGCTACCGGGCGCGAGAACGCGCGCCTGGCCTGGGCGCGCTCCGCCACCGACGTGCCGGACCTGGAACTGGTGCGTGCGTCCGTCGATGCCGGCCATCGCAGTTACTGGCGCGCGCAGACTTCGGGCGGCAGCCGCATCGTGATGGATTCGCCGCCGCAGCTGGAGGACGTGCGCCCCTGGCTGCGCATGCGGGCGTTGCTGGAAAGCGGCGGCGTGCGCGTGCCGCAGGTCCTGGTGGAGGACGTCGGCAACGGCTTCCTGCTGCTTGAAGACCTGGGCGGGCCGACGCTCGCGCAGGTGATCAACGAGGACACCGCCGACGCGCATTTCGACGCGTCCATCGAACAGCTGCTGCGCCTGCAGGCGATCCAGCCGCCGCTGGGCACGGGCGAATTCGGCGAAGCGCTGCTGCAACGCGACGCAGGGCTGTTCGAGGACTGGTTCCTGCGCCAACACCTCGGCCTGGAACTCACCTGCGACGACACCGATCGCCTGGAACTCGTGCAGCGCCGCCTGATGGACAACGCGTTGCAGCAGGCGCGCGTGTTCACGCATCGCGACTTCATGCCGCGCAACCTGATGCCGGTCGAAGGCGGCCCCGCCGTGCTGGATTTCCAGGATTGCGTGTGGGGTCCGGTCGCCTACGATCCGGTGAGCCTGTTCAAGGATGCATTCCTGAGCTGGCCGCTGGAACGCGTGGACGAATGGCTCGCGCGTTATCACGAACGTGCGGTGCGCTCGCGCATCCCGGTGCCGCCGCTGCCGGTGTTCCAGCGCGACGCCGACTGGCTCGGCGTGCAGCGACACCTGAAGATCCTCGGCATCTTCTCGCGACTGCATTACCGCGACGGCAAGAGCAAATACCTGCCCGATGCGCCGCGCTTCATCCACTACCTCGACGAAGTGCTGCCGCGCTATCGCGAACTGACGCCGCTGCGCGAGGTGCTCGACGTGCGCATCCGTCCGGCGATGGAACGCGTCGCCCTGCCCTCGCCCTGATCGCCACGGAGCCGCCTTGAAAGCCCTGATCTTCGCCGCCGGCCTGGGCGAGCGCATGCGCCCGTTGACCGACCACACGCCCAAGCCGCTGCTGCGCGCGGGCGGGAAAAGGTTGATCGAATGGCACCTGGAAAAGCTTGCCGCGCTCGACATCCGCGACATCGTCATCAACACCAGCTGGCTCGCGCCGCAATTTCCCGAACAGCTGGGCGATGGCGAACGCTGGGGCGTGTCGATCCGGTATTCGTACGAAGGCTCGCGCCCGCTGGAGACCGGCGGCGGGATGCTGCATGCGCTGCCGCTGCTGGGTGCGGATCCGTTCGTGCTGGTGAACGGCGACGTGTGGACCGATTACGACTTCGCACGCCTGCCGCGCGAACCGGCGGGTCTTGCGCACCTGGTGATGGTCGATCGCCCGGCCCAGGCGACGCAGGGCGATTTCGCGCTCGATGCCGATGGCCTCGTGCGCGCCGATGGAGAAGATCGCCTGACATATGCGGGCATCGGCGTGTACCGGCCGCAGTTGCTGGACGGCTGGCGTTCGCATTCGGGCGACGCGGGCGCGGATGAAACCCCGGCCCGGTTTCGCCTCGCGCCGATCCTGCGTGCGCACATGGCGGAAGGACGCATCACCGGCGAGCATCATCGCGGACGGTGGACGGATGTCGGTACGCCGGAGCGGCTGGCGGGGTTGGAGCGGGAACTGGCCCGATAGCCTTCGTAGGATGCGCATCGCACCGATCGCTTTTGTAGCCCGGGTAAGCGAAGCGCACCCGGGGTACGTCACGCTTAACCCGGGTGCGCTTCGCTTACCCGGGCTACAAAAGCCTTAGCTTTAGGCCTCGCCACTTCCCAACGTCTGCCGCAAAAACGGCACCGTGATCCTCCGCTGCGCCGCCAGCGACGCGCGATCCAGTCGATCCAGCAACGCCGTCAGCCCGCCAAGGTCGCGACCCACGCGACGCAGCAGCCAATCCAGGGCCGCATCTTCGAGCACCAGCCCGCGACGCTGCGCGCGTTGGCGCAGCACGTCGCGACGGCCGTCCTCGTCCAGCGGCGACAGCGTGATGCGCGTGCACTGGCCCAGTCGCGAACGCAGGTCCGGCAGGCCCAGGCCGATCGCATCGGGAATATCGCGCGCCGCGTACATGAGCGCGACGCCCGCCGCACGTGCGCGATTGTGCACGTCGAACAACGCGACCTCGTCCTCGCGACTGCCGGCGATGACGTCCAGCCCGTCGAGCGCGATCACGTCGTTGCCTTCCAGGGATTCCAGCGCATCGCGCAGGCGCCCGGCCGCCGCGGCGAGCGGCAGGTAGGCGGCGCGACGGCCCGCCGCTTCGGTAGCCGCGCACGTCGCCAGCAACAGGTGCGTCTTTCCGACGCCGTTCGGGCCCGCGAGGTAGGTGCTGTCGCGTCGTGCGTCGACGCGGCCTTCGGCCAGCGCGCGCAGCAGCTCGATCGCGCCTTCCGGCGCGTGCACGAAGGTATCCAGTCGCTGGTCGGGCGGATAGCGCAAGGCCAGCGGCAACTGCGGAACGCTCACTACAGGGTTACTCGCTGAGGATCACTCGGGCTTGCGTTCGGCCGGCGGCTGCAGGTGCGGATCGGCCAGCGGATCGGGCGCACCTTCCTCCGGCAACGCATGCGTGCCCACGTAAAGGCGACTGTGGCGGTAGCGCTCCTGTGCGTAACGCAGCAGCACGTTCACCACCGCGGCCACCGGCAACGCCAGCAGCATGCCGAGGAAGCCGAACAGCTGTCCGCCCGCGAGCACCGCGAAGATCACCGCCACAGGATGCAGGCCGATGCGATCGCCGACGAGCTTCGGCGTCAGCACGTAGCTTTCGATCACCTGCCCGATGCCGAACACCACCAGCACGCCGGCGACGTGCTGCCAGTCGCCGTACTGCACGAGCGCCGCGACCACGCCCAGGATGATGCCGCTGGCCGGACCGAGGTACGGCACGAAGGTCAGCAGGCCGGCGATCAGGCCGATCAGGATGCCCAGGTCCAGTCCGACCGCCCATAGTCCCAGGCCGTACATCACGCCCAGTACCAGCATCACCAGGAACTGGCCGCGCAGGAATGCGCTGAGCACGTCGCTGGATTCGCGCGCCAGCCGGCTCACGATGTCCAGGTGGTCGCGCGGAATGAGCGAGGCGACGCGTTCGACCAGCAGGTCCCAGTCGCGCAGGAAGAAGAACGTGATCACCGGCAGCAGCGCGACGTTCGCCACCACGCCGATCACCGCGAACCCCGAACGCGACAGGTAACCCAATACCGTCGCGGCGATGCCGCCAGCACGGTCCCAGTTATCGCGGACCAGCTGGGTGATATGGCCGAAATCCAGCCATTCGGTAAGTTCCAGCCCGGTGCGCTGTTCGACCCACGGCAGCGCGGTGAGCATGAACCAGTCGCGGTAGTGCGGCCATGAGGCGATCAGCGTCTCGATCTGCCGTTCCATCAACGGCACCAGGATCAGCAACCCCGCCAGCACGATCAACGCCATCGCGGTGAACACCAGCGTCACCGCGACATTGCGTGAACGCCCGGCGCGTTCGAGCCGGTCGACCAGCGGATCGCCGAGCCACGCCAGCATCAGCGCGAACACGAACGGCGTCAGGATCGGTGCGAGCACCCAGACCAGCCAGCACGCGGCCAGCGCGAGCGCCGCCCACTGCAGGCGGCGCAGGAATCGTGCGATGTCGTCCAGTGCTTGGGATTGCATGCGGTTCCTTCAAGAACGCCCTTCAGGGGCGGATCAACGCAGCCGGTAGACCGGCGGCTGGCCTTCCAGACCTTCCATCACATCGACCACGCCGTCGCGCGCGAGCAGGCGGTTGAAGCCCGGCATGCCGCTGACCAGATCCAGTTCGTACTCCAGCCCCTGCGGCGTGGCGTGCACCGGCGCGAGCCGGCGGACCACCGACAGCTTCTGCAGGTAGCCGGCCAGGCGGATGAAATCATCGCTGCTGTCGATGCCGGTGAACGTCACGCGATACACGCCCGGCTCGCCCGAGGTCGCACGCTTCGCGTAGCGCTTCATCAGCGCATCGGCCGCACCGTCGGCGCCGCCGGCCATCAGCTGGCGGGCGTCGGGGCCGGTCTGCGACCAGGTCGACAGCACCTTGCCGGTGTCGACGAAGGTCCAGTCGGCCTTCCAGCCTTCGGTGGCGTCGCGGTAGAGCTTGCCGATCAGCTGCATCGGCGGGCTGTAGCGGGCCGAAGCGCGCGCGACGGCGGCGCTGTCGCCGCGCCAGATCGCGCCCACGGCGGCCTGTTCTGCGGCATTGCCGGTCGGCAGGCCCAGCTTGTAGCCACGCTGGACCGCGCGGTCGAGCGCCGGGCGGGCCGCATTCACCTGCGGCAGGCCGACCAGGCGCGGGCCGCTGCCGTCGTCGATGGCGAGCCAGAGCACCGGCTTGGGCCGCGGCTGCGGCCAGATCGCGATGCCCAGCGTCGCGGCGAGGTCGTTGACGGCCTCCTCGTCGTACTGGATCACCAGCAGGGTGTTGAAGCTCGGCGCGCCGGTCGGGCCCACGCCCTCGTCCTGGCGGTAGTCGTACTGCTTCACGTAGGTCTTCGCCTGGCGCAGCTCGTTCCCCACGCCGGGCCGGGAAGCCGCGCCACGGTCGCCGGAGAGCTTGCCCAGCACCAGCGCCAGGCCGCGCGCGAAGGCGGCATTGCGCTCGGTCTCGCCCTGGCCGTTGACCTTCACTTCGGTGGCGTAGATGCCCTCGGCGCGGGCGCGATCGCCCTCCACGCGCTGCGCCCAGGCGCCGGAGCTGGCCACCAGCAAGGCCAGAGCCATCATCAGGAAGTGGATCTTCCGGAAGAACGTCATGCGCGGCATTTCCGCGCGGATTGCCCGAACCATCGCTGTACCTGGGTGCGTCGTCAGCCGAAATGGTGCCGCAGGCAGCCCCGGCCCGTCCATTCGCAGGAGGCAGTCGGGGGCTCCCGACTGTTAAAATCGCGACTTCATCTCCCCGCGACCGACGAGGCCGCCCGTGTCGAACTCCCCCACCGCACCCACTCCGATCACCTACCGCGACGCCGGCGTCGACATCGACGCGGGCAACGAGGTGGTCGAACGCATCAAGCCGCTGGTCAAGCGCAGCTTCCGTCCCGAGGTCATGGGCGGCCTGGGCGGCTTCGGCGCGCTGTTCGACCTGTCCGGCAAGTACAAGGAGCCGGTGCTCGTCTCGGGCACCGACGGCGTCGGCACCAAGCTCAAGCTGGCCCAGCAACTGAACCGCCACGACACCATCGGCATCGACCTGGTCGCGATGTGCGTGAACGACGTCCTCGTGCAGGGCGCCGAGCCGCTGTTCTTCCTGGACTACTTCGCCACCGGCAAGCTCGACGTGGACACCACCGTCGCGGTCGTCGGCGGTATCGCGAAGGGCTGCGAGCTCTCCGGCTGCGCGCTGATCGGCGGCGAGACGGCCGAGATGCCTGACATGTACCCGCCGGGCGAATACGACCTCGCCGGCTTCTGCGTCGCCGCGGTGGAGAAGTCCAAGCTGCTCGACGGCGCGAAGGTGCGCGAAGGCGACGTGCTGATCGGCATCGCCTCCAGCGGTCCGCATTCCAACGGCTATTCGCTGGTGCGGAAAATCTACGACCGCGCCGGCCGCCCGGCCGACCTCGACGTTGGCGGCGTGAAGCTGATCGACGCACTGATGGCGCCCACGCAGCTGTACGTGAAGCCGATCCTCGAACTGCTGGGCAAGCAGGACCTCCACGCGATGGCGCACATCACCGGTGGCGGCCTGACCGAGAACATCATCCGCGTGATTCCCGATGGCCTGGGCCTGGACATCGAGGCCTCGGCGATCGTGCTGCCGCCGGTGTTCGACTGGCTGCAGCGCGAAGGCGCCGTGCCGTCGGAGGAAATGTGGCGCACGTTCAACTGCGGCGTCGGCTTCGTGCTGGTGGTCGCGCCGAACGACGTGGCCGCGGTCAACGCCGACCTCGACCGCCTGGGCCTGCAACACCGCCCGATCGGCCAGGTGGTGAAGGCCGCCGCCGGCGCGTCGCTGGAAAGCCGCGTGCGCATCGGTTGAGCGCGTCCTTGAGCGAAGCATCGCCCGCCCGCCCCGATCGCATCGCGGTCCTGGTATCCGGACGCGGCAGCAACCTGCAGGCGATCCTCGACGCGATAGAAGCCGGCTCACTGCCGGCCCATATCGTCGGCGTGTTTTCCGACAAGCCGGCCGCGGCGGCGTTGCAGCGCGTCGAACCGGCGCTGCGCTGGAGCGCGAACCCGAAGGACTACGTCTCGCGCGAAGCCTTCGACGCCGCTCTCGGCGACGCCATCGAAACGACGAAACCCGACTGGATCGTCTGCGCGGGCTACCTGCGCATCCTGTGCGATGCGTTCGTCGAACGCTTCCGCGGGCAGTTGCTCAACATCCATCCCTCGCTGCTACCCAAGTACCCCGGCCTGCGCACGCATGCGCGGGCCATCGCCGAGGGCGAGGCCGAGCACGGGGCGAGCGTGCATTTCGTGATTCCCGAACTCGATGCGGGCACCGTCATCGCGCAGGCGCGCGTGCCGGTACAGGCCGGCGACGACGCCGACGCGCTGGCCGCGCGGGTGCTCGAAGTCGAGCACCCGCTGCTGATCGCGGTCCTGCGGCTGGCGGTCGCGGGCCGATTGGCTGAACAGGGAACAACCACTACGATCGACGGTCATGGCCTGTTTACGCCGCTGCTTCTAGATTCCGCCGGTGCCCTGCGCGCCCCCGGCGCCGACAGCCCCGTCTGACGGGCCTTCGGCGGGGTGGATGACACGGCACTCCCCTCGTTCTGGCTGTCGATGAAAGCCTGGTTGTCGATGAAGCGAATTTCCCGTGTCCTGACCTCCGCACCGCTGCTGTGCTGCGTGCTGGCGTCGTTCTCCGCGCCCGCCTCGGCGCTGGAGCCGTTCGTGGCGAACTACCAGATCTTCAACGAAGGCAAGCCGCTGGGCGAGGCGACGATGCAGGTCGTGCCGGACGGCGCGCCGGCGCAGTGGCGTATCGATCTGAACATGCGGGGCACGAAGGGCTTGATGGGCCTGGCCGGTGCCAACGCGCAACAGAGCACGGTGTTCGACGTGGTCGGCGGCGAGCCGGGCGCCGAGGTCTATCGTCCGCTGAGCCAGGCCACCGTGCGCAAGGCGATCTTCGTCGGCCGCAAGATGACCGGCACCTACGACTGGAATTCGCACACCGCACGCTGGACCGGCGATCTGAAGAAGGACCGCCAGCAGCCCGTGCCGCTGAAGGATGGCGACATGAGCGGTCTGCTGATCAACCTGGCGATCATTCGCGACGCGCAGCCCGGCAAGGCGCTGCAGTACCGCTTCGTCGACAACGGTCGTGCGCGCGACCACAACTTCACCGTGGCGCAGGAGCTGGAGCCCGTCACCGTCGACGGCATGGGATTCAACGCGATGCGCGTGAGCCGCGTTCAGGGCTCGGGCAAGAACGAGACGGTACTGTGGGTGGTGGAAGGCGTGCCCACGCCCGTGCGCATCCTGCAGCGCGAAAATGGCGCGGATACTCTCGACCTGCGCCTGATCGATTACAAAGGAGCTCCCTGATGACCCCCACGAAGGCTAGTTTCACCGCCCGCCTGCTGCGTCCGCTGTTCGCCGCGGCGCTCTTCGGCACGGCCCTGACTGCGGTCAGCGCCCCGGCGCTTGCGATCAAGCCGTTCACGGCCGACTACCAGGCCAGCTACATGGGCATGCAGGGCGCCGGCCAGATGACGCTCGTCGCCGACGGCGCGAACCGCTGGAAGTACAGCCTCGCCGTGACCAGCCCGCTGGCGAACCTGCGCCAGACGACCGTGTTCGAGGATACCAACGGCCAGTGGCGTCCGGTGTCGGGCAACGACACCTCGCAGGTGCTCACCAAGAAGCAGAACAAGAAGGCCACCTACGACTGGTCCAAGGGCGTGGCGACGTGGACGGGCGACGTGAAGCCCGAGCGCGCCGGTCCGATCAAGCTGCAGGCCGGCGACATGGATGCGCTGCTGATCAACCTGGCGATCGTGCGCGACGTGCAGGCCGGCAAGACCACGCACTACCGCATGGTCGAGGACGGTCGCGTCAAGGAACTCACGTACGCCATCGCCGGCAAGGAAGCGATCACCGTCGGCGGCCAGTCCAAGCAGGCGACGAAGGTCGTCAGCACGCAGGGCGACAAGCAGACAATCGCGTGGATCGTGGACGGCATGCCGGTGCCGGCACGCATCCTGCAGCGCGACAAGGGACAGGACGCGATCGACCTGCGCGTGCAGAACGTCCGCTGAGTTCGAACAGGTCGTCCAAACGAAAAGCCCCGCGGAAGCGGGGCTTTTTCATTGCCTCAGGCGAAGCGGCGACGAACGCTGACGATCACTTCGCCGCCGGCTCGAACACCGTCCGGCAATCCACGCGCAACGACTTGTCGCTGCCGCGGAATGCGAAGGTGCGGCACTCGCGCGCGCCTTCCTTCTTCGTGGTCACGGTGACGGCGTAGAACGACTGCAGCATCTCGTGCATGGTGACGTTGCCGTCGCCGTTCCAGTCCATGTCCTTGCGCTCGATCCCACGCGTGGCGGCCGCACCGGTGAAGTGCAGCCAGCCAACCACGATCAACAACGTAACGAAGAACCCCAGCGTCGCCATGCGGCGCGCGGTGAACGGAGCGCGCTTTCCGTTGGGGAGCCGCTTGCCCGCGAGATCGATCAGCGCCATCGCATCAACCCGCGATGCGGCGGATGTTCGCGCCCAGGCCCGAGAGCTTTTCCTCGAGGTTCTCATAGCCGCGGTCCAGGTGGTAGATGCGGTCGATCGTCGTCGCGCCTTCGGCAACCAGGCCCGCCAGCACCAGCGACGCCGATGCACGAAGATCGGTGGCCATCACCGGCGCACCGCTCAGGCGCTGCACGCCGCGGATGATCGCGGTGTGGCCTTCCACGCGGATGTCGGCGCCAAGACGCTGGAGTTCCGAGACGTGCATGAAACGGTTCTCGAAGATCGTCTCGTTGATCACGCCCACGCCTTCGGCGATGCAGTTCATCGCCATGAACTGCGCCTGCATGTCGGTCGGGAATGCCGGGTGCGGCGCGGTGGTGAGGTCCACGGCCTTCGGACGGCGACCGCCCATGTCCAGCGTGATGCGGTCTGCTTCGACGGTGATCTCCGCGCCGGCCTGCTTGAGCTTGTCGATCACCGCGTCCAGCGTATCCGGGCGCGCGCAGCGCACGGTGACGCGGCCGCCGGTCATCGCCGCGGCGACGAGGAAGGTGCCCGTCTCGATGCGGTCGGGCAGCACATGGTGGTTGCCGCCGTGCAGGCGCTCGACGCCGTGCACGACGATGCGGCCGCTGCCGGCATGCTCGATGTTCGCGCCCAGCGCGTTGAGGCAGTCGGCGAGGTCGACGATCTCAGGCTCCATCGCGGCGTTTTCCAGCACGCTGGTGCCTTCGGCGAGCGCGGCGGCCATCAGCACGTTCTCGGTGCCGGTGACGGTGACCATGTCGAACACGAAGCGCGAACCCTTCAGGCGGCCGTTGCGACGGGCCTTGATGAAGCCGTTCTCGACGCTGATCTCCGCGCCCAGCGCCTGAAGGCCCTTGATGTGCTGGTCGACCGGACGCGAACCGATCGCGCAGCCGCCCGGCAGCGAGACTTCGGCCGCGCCGTACTTGGCCAGCAGCGGGCCGAGCACGAGCACGGACGCGCGCATCGTCTTGACCAGTTCGTACGGTGCGACGTGGCTGTGCACCGTGGTCGGATCGACCACCATGCCGCGGCCCTTGCCGAGCGTGCCCTCGTCCACCGTGATGCCGGCGCCGAGCTCGCCCAGCAGCTTGGCGGTCGTCACCACGTCGTGCAGATGCGGCACGTTGGTGATCGACACCGGGCCATCGGCCAGCAGCGTCGCGCACAGGATCGGCAGGACGGCGTTCTTCGCACCGGAGATCTGCACCTCGCCGTTGAGCGCGGCGCCGCCTTCTACAACGATCTTTTGCATTGGGTGTGATTCGAGGAAAGGGGTTCGTGATTAGGGCCGGAGGTTCGCTTCAAGTGCGCCGCGCGGATCATGCCGATCCGGCTTCTTCCGGCGTCAGCGTCTTCAGCGCCAGTGCATGGATCTCGCCGCCCATGCGATCGCCCAGCGTGGCGTACACGAGGCGGTGACGGGCCAGCGGCAGCTTGCCGCGGAAGGCGTCGGCCACGACGGTGGCTTCGAAATGCACGCCGTCATCGCCGCGCACGTCGGCGCGCGCGCCGGGCAGGCCCTGTTCGATCAGCTGGCGGATGGTATCGGGATTCAAGGGACGGCCTTTGCAGAGTCTGGAGCTTCGGGGGAAAGCGGTTTCGCGCGTCCTGCGCGGCCGCATGCGGCGGCGGATGGCCATCGGCCCGGCGCCGGCGGGGAGCCCGTGATGGGCACTTCCCGGCGCAACCGCCTAGAATGGATGGATTAGCCTAGCGGAAAGACCCCCGGTCCGAAATGGCACGCCCCATGGCAAGCATTCCCATTCCCTCGTCCCTACACGGCTCGCCCCTTGAAGGCACGACCGTTCACGCGTCGACCTACGCCGACGACCCGGCCACGCTCGCCGCGAGCGGGCGCCGCGTGTTCGAGATCGAGGCGCAGGCGCTGACCGAGGTCGCCGCGCGAATCGACGGCGACTTCAGCGCCGCCTGCCGGTTGATCCTCGCCTCCCAGGGGCGCGTGGTCTGCACCGGCATGGGCAAGTCCGGCCATGTCGCGCGCAAGATCGCCGCGACCCTGGCCTCCACCGGCACCCCGGCCTTCTACGTGCATCCGGGCGAAGCCGGGCATGGCGACCTGGGCATGATCACCGACGTCGACGTCGTGCTCGCGCTGTCGTATTCGGGCGAGAGCGACGAAGTGCTGATGCTGCTGCCGGTGCTCAAGCGCCAGGGCAACAAGCTGATCGCGATGACCGGCCGACCGAATTCGTCGCTGGCGCGCGAAGCCGACGTGCACCTGGACGTGAGCGTCCATGCCGAAGCCTGCCCGCTCGCGCTGGCGCCGACCTCCAGCACCACCGCCTCGCTGGCGATGGGCGACGCGCTGGCCGTCGCGCTGCTCGACGCGCGCGGCTTCACGGCGGACGACTTCGCCCGATCGCATCCGGCCGGTTCGCTCGGCCGCCGCCTGCTGTTGCACATCAACGACATCATGCACATGGGCAGCGACGTCCCGCGCGTGGGCGCCGATGCCAGCGTCAGCGAGGCGCTGGTCGAGATGAGCCGCAAGCGTCTTGGCATGACCGCCGTCGTCGACGCGGACGATCGCCTGATCGGCCTCTACACCGACGGCGACCTGCGCCGTACGCTGGACGACGATCGCCTCGACCTGCGCAACACGCGCATCGTCGAGGTGATGACGCGTTCGCCCAAGACCATCGGCACCGATGCGATGGCCGTGGAAGCGGCACAGCTGATGGAAGCGCACAAGATCAGCGGCCTGCTCGTCGTCGACGACGAAGGACGCGTGGTCGGCGCACTGAACATTCACGACCTGTTGCGGGCGCGCGTTGTCTAACTGCAAGGACACGTGGGAACGGGGCGCGCCGCAAGCGGGTTCCTCGAGCCATTTCCCGCCCTTCCACCTTTCGCCGTAACTCGATGCCTTACAGCCACCTCAACGACTACCCCGCCGACATCCGCGAACGCGCAGCGCGCGTGCGACTGGCGTGCTTCGACGTCGACGGCACGTTGACCGACGGCCGGCTGTACTTCGATGGCGAAGGCAGCGAACTGAAGGCCTTCCACGTGCATGACGGCCAGGGCCTGACGCTGCTGCGCAAGGTCGGCATCGAAGTCGCCTTCATCACCGCGCGCGGCGGCCCGATCGCCAGGCGCCGCGGCACCGACCTGGGCATCGACGAAGTACACGTGGGCGTGAAGGACAAACTGGCTTGCGTGCAGGACATCGCCGCGCGGCTGGGCATCACGTTGGAACAGGTGTCCTTCATGGGCGACGACCTCGCCGACCTGCGCGTGATGCTGCAGACGGGCTTCGCCGTCGCGCCGGCCGACGCGCACCGGTGGGTCGGCGAACGCGTCCACTGGCGCACCACCGCGCGTGCCGGCCACGGCGCCGCGCGCGAATTCTGCGACCTGCTGCTGGCCGCGCAAGGCCATGCGGAACGCCTGCTCGAAGACCTGCTGCGCGTGGAAGGCGTGCGCGTGGAAGGAAACGCATGAACTGGCGCGCGATGAATTGGCGCGCGATCGCCACGCTCGCCCTGCTCGCCGGCGCCCTCATAAGCGGCTGGCTGATGTGGCAGCAACGCGATCGCGGCACTGCCATGGGGCCCATCGGCAAGCGCCCGGATTACGTGCTGCACGACTTCCAGGCCACGGTGCTCGACAAGGATGGCCGTGAGTCCTTCACGGTCAATGCCCCGAAGCTGGAACGCGATCCGGACGTGCGCACCATGCAGATCGCCACGCCGAAATTCCACGTTCCGCCGCGTGAAGGCGGCCAGGGCTCGGCGTGGGAGATCAACTCCCAGAGCGGATGGGTCAGCGAAAAGGCCGACGAAGTGCGCCTGCAGGGTGGCGTCCTCGCGCAAAGCACGAATGCCGACGGAAAGCCCATCAAGATCGTCACCGACGAACTGAACGTTTTCCCCGACGCCAGGCGGGCCACGTCCCCCGCGCAGGTAACGCTCACGCAGCCGGGCCTTATACTGAATGGCCGCGGCCTTGAAGCCGACCTCGATGCCAAGCGCATCACCCTCCAGAACAACGTCAAGGCCCGATATGAACGTGCTGCCCCTTAGCGCTGTGCTGCTCGCGCTGGCTCTCATGCCGGCGGCGGCGCTCGCGCGCACGTCTGATCGCAGCAAACCGATGGACATCGACGCCGGCCGCAGTGACTACTCGATGGACGACAGTCGACCGACCGTCCTCAGCGGCGGCGTGGTCATCACGCAGGGCACGCTGGAGATCCGCGCCGATCAGGCCGTCATCACCTCCGCCAATGGCGATCCCGTGCGCGTGGTGCTGACCGGATCGCCGGTGACGCTCAAGCAGGAACTCGACGATGGCAAGCAGATGGACGCCGTCGCGAAGAAGGTCGATTACGACCTGAAGACCGAGATCGTCGTCTTTACCGGTGCCGTGAGCATCCGCCAGCCGTCGGGCTCCATCGCCGGCGAACGCGTGGTCTACAACATGAAGACCGGCCAGGTGCAGGGCGGCGGCCAGGGCGCGAATGATCGCGTGAAGATCCGCATCATTCCCAAGAACCAGGGGGGCGGCTGATGCTGGTCGCCCAGGGCCTGCGCAAGGCCTATCGTTCGCGCGAAGTGGTAAAGGACTTCGGCCTGACGCTGGATGCCGGTGAAGTGGTTGGCCTGCTCGGCCCCAACGGCGCCGGCAAGACGACGTGCTTCTACATGATCGTCGGCCTGGTGCCGGCTGATGCCGGGCAGATCGTGCTCGACGGCAAGGACATCACGTCCGAGCCGATGTACGCGCGCGCCAAATACGGCGTGGGCTACCTGCCGCAGGAACCGTCGGTGTTCCGCAAGCTCAGCGTGGCCGACAACATCCGCCTGGTGCTCGAACTTCGCGAAGACCTCGATCGCAACGGTCGCGATCGCGAACTGGAAAGCCTGCTCGACGAACTGCAGGTCGGCCACGTCGCCGAGCAGATCGGCGCCAGCCTCTCCGGCGGCGAGCGTCGTCGCGTGGAAATCGCGCGCGCGCTGGCGGCGCGTCCGCGCCTGATGCTGCTCGACGAACTCTTCGCCGGCGTCGACCCGA
>Ga0102591_1001794_pt1 | contig 26795 bp, 19 predicted proteins | sample AraplaCol_mCL_r2_2_FD_76860 | JGI IMG/M metagenome (GOLD analysis project Ga0102591, IMG submission 76860) | Arabidopsis root microbial communities from North Carolina, USA - plate scrape MF_Col_mCL_r2 (SPADES assembly) (version 2) | ecosystem: Host-associated > Plants > Roots > Endosphere... | reverse complement strand
GGCCGGGACCAACCCGGTGCGGACGCCTTGGCAGGAACTTCCCTTCAGGAAACTTTTCCCTTGATCGGAACGTCGGCCCGGCCCGGACGACCAACGCCGGTGCGTCACGCGGGGGCGTGGCGGGGCGGAGAAGTCTGGGCGCGAGGCCGTCGGGGGCAGCGGCGCACTGGGTGCGTGCGAGGCGACGGTGTGGGGAGCCGGTCGCGTCGGGCCGCTGCAGCCGGCCTTGTGAAGGCAAGGGTACGGCCTCGTCCGGGCCGTGTCCAGACGCGGGGCGACTACAATTCAGCCAGGTTCCCATCAGTACGGAAGGACGTGGCAGAGCATGTGGTACGTGATCGAAGGTTATGACGGCAATGACGTGCTGGCGCAGCGCCTGGCGGCGCGCCCGGACCACCTGGCGCGGCTGACCGCCCTGCGCGACGCCGGACGGCTGCTGCTGGCCGGCCCGTGCCCGGCGATCGACTCCGAGGACCCGGGCCCGGCCGGCTTCAGCGGCAGCGTGGTGATCGCCGAGTTCGAATCGCTCCAGGCCGCCCGCGCCGGGGCCGACGCCGATCCCTACGTCGCTGCCGGCGTCTACCAGCGCGTGGAGGTCAGGCCGTTCCGCAAGGTGTTGCCGTGAGCCTGTCCCGCGAGGAGCGGGTCGACGCGATCCGGGCCGCCATCGAGGCCGCCCTGGCGCCGGTTTCGCTGGAGATAGAGGACGAAAGCCACCGTCACGCCGGCCATGCCGGCGCGGCGGACGGGCGGGGGCACTTCCGCGTGGACGTGGTGAGCGAGGCGTTCGCCGGGCTCGGCCCCATCGCCCGCCATCGCGCGATCTACGCCGCCGTCGGCGAGCTGATGACGACCGACATCCATGCGCTCTCTATCCGGGCGCGCACGCCCTCGGAAGCCGCGTGAGGGCGTAGCTCCGTGTCGCGCTGCACCATTCATGTGCCGGTTTAAGTGCACGAACGCCGAAGAAGTCGGCCTTTATCGCAGCGACGTAACATCCGCTTTACACTTCAAATTGGAAACGTTTACAGTCCGCGCGCATTGTCCGCACAGGCCCTGACAGCGTGCCGAGCGTAACCATCAAAGACGTCGCCCGCGTCGCGCAGGTCTCCGTAGCCACCGTGTCGCGCGCACTCAACGGCCACGGCAACGTGGCCGAAGACGTCCGCAATCGCGTCTTCGCCGCCGCGCAGGAACTGCGCTACACACCACACGCCGCCGCGCGCAGCCTCAGCAGCCGTCGCACCCAGACGCTCGGCGTGGTGCTTCCCGACCTGCATGGCGAGTTCTTCTCCGAACTGATGCGCGGCATCGACCAGGTCGCCCGCGCCAAGCGGCTGCACCTGCTGGTGTCGAGCTATCACGGCAATCCGGACGAGCAGGGCGCCGCGCTGCGCGCGATGCGCGGACGCGTGGACGGATTGCTGGTGCTGTCGCCATTCGCCGAAATCCCGACCCTGCTGGGCGAACACCTCGATCCGGCGCTGCCGACCGTGCTGATCAACAGCCAGTCCGGCCTGGACGGCACGGCCGTGCTGCGCGTGGACAATCACGGCGGCGCGGTGGCGATGGTGGAGCACCTGGTCGCGAGCGGCCATCGCAATATCGCCTTCATCGCAGGCCCGGTCGACAACTTCGATGCGCACGAACGCCTGCGCGGTTACCGCGATGCGCTCGCGCGCCTGCTGCCCGGTGCGCCCGAATGGGTGCTGCAGGGCGACTTCGACGAAGCCTCCGGCCATCGTGCCGGACGCGAACTGCTCACCGCTCCGCAGCGACCCGACGCCGTCTTCGCCGCCAACGACATGATGGCGCTGGGGTGCCTGTTCGCATTCGCGCAGGCCGGCGTGCGCGTGCCCGGTGACATCGCGCTGGCCGGCTTTGACGACATCCCGCTCGCGCGCTACGTCCACCCGGCCCTCACGACCATTCGCGTCAACATCGCCGAACTCGGCGCGCGCGCCGCGCGACTGCTCATCGCGCAGATCGCGGGCGAAGGCGCCGGTGAAGTGGCCGGCTCGTCGTTGTCGACGTCGTCCGGCGACGTGCTGGCGACCGAGCTGATCGTGCGCGAGTCGAGCGGGTCCAACCCGACTACGCCTTCTCCGTGAACGCCTTTGCCCCGGGCGTCACGGTTCCTTGTGTGTGTTCGCTGTAAACGATTCCACGTGGTTCGACATGCTTTTGGAGAGAGGAAGCATATGAATTCGAGGTTCCCCCGCTCGAAACATCCGTCGCGCCGGCTGCTCGCCTGCGCCCTGGCCAGCTGCCTGGCCGTCGCCGCCCCCGCGGTGATGGCGCAAAGCACCTCGGCCACCATCCGCGGCCAGATCACGGTCGATTCGGCGCCTGCGACCGACGCCCAGATCACCGCGACCAACACCGCCACCGGTTTGAGCCGCAAGGTCCAGGCCACCAACGGCACCTACAACCTCGGCGGCCTGCCGCCCGGCACGTACCGCATCGACGCGGTGGCGAACGGGCAGGCGACGACGAAGACGGTGACGCTGCAGGTCGGCCAGACTGCGACGATCAATCTTTCCGCAGGCGGCCTGCCGGAAACCGCACCGACCGGGGATGCGACCACCGTCGACACGGTCACCGTGACCAGCGAACTGGTGGCCGAGACGAAGACGTCCGAGATCGCCACCTACGTCACCAACAAGCAGATCGAGTCGCTGCCGCAGGGCACGCGCAACTTCCTGGCCTTCGCCGACCTGGCGCCTGGCGTGGCCTTCGAAACCGGCAACGAAGGTTCCACCCGCATCAAGTCCGGCGCGCAGAACGCCAACGGCATCAACGTCTACATCGACGGCGTGGGCCAGAAGGACTACGTGCTGCGTGGCGGCATCAGCGGCCAGGATTCCAGCCGCGGCAATCCGTTCCCGCAGTCGGCGATCGGCGAGTACAAGGTCATCACGCAGAACTACAAGGCCGAGTACGACCAGCTCAGCAGCGCGGCGATCGTCGCCACCACGCGTTCGGGTACCAACAATTTCGAAGGCAGTTTCTTCTGGGATTACACCTCCACCGACTGGCGCACACGCACCGTGTTCGAGGAGCGCGCCGACGACAAGGTGCGCACGAAGGAAGAGCAGTACGGCGCGACCTTCGGCGGTCCGATCCTGCGCGACACCGCGCACTTCTTCCTGTCGTACGAAGCCAAGGAATACGAGTCGCCGCGCACGCTCACGCCGGGTCGCGGTTTCACCATCGACCAGCTGCCGGGCTTCCTGCAGGAAGAGGCGGGTTCGGGCCTGTTCGCCGCGCCATTCAAGGAAAACCTGTACTTCGGCAAGGTCGACTGGCTGATCGGTGAGAACCACTACTTCGAGTTCACCGGCAAGTACCGCGACGAGGAAGAGCTGACCAACACCGGCGGCCAGAACCTGCCCAGCTACGCGACCAACAAGCTCAACGAGGAAACGCGCGCAGACCTGCGTTACCAGTACACCAACGGTCCCTGGCTCAACGACTTCCACCTCACCTACGAGGACTCGTCGTTCAATCCGAGCCCGTACACCAGCGACATCGCGTACATCCTCAGCAACCGCAGCGACAACGGCGATGCGGATTTCAACAACGTCATCGTTCGCAGCGGCGGCGGTTCGGACTTCCAGGACAAGGGCCAGAAGGGCTGGGGCATCCAGAACGACCTGACGTTCACCGGCTTCCAGGGCCACACGCTGAAGATGGGCGTGAAGTACAAGGACGTGGACGTCGATGCGACCGAGCGCCAGCCGTATTTCCCGCAGTTCACCTACGACCTGCTGAGCAGCCTCACCCAGCCGATCCACGTCAAGTTCGGCACCGCGCTGCCGGGCGTGGGCGATGGTTCGGCGTCGTCGGCGAACAAGCAGTACGGCCTGTATTTCCAGGACGACTGGGAGGTCAACGACAAGCTGATCCTCAACCTGGGTCTGCGCTACGACTACGAAAAGAGCCCGACGTACCTGGATTACGTGACGCCGGCCGACGTCGCAGCCGCGCTGCGCAGTTCGACCGCGATCAACAATCCGAACTCGGGTATCAACGTCGAGCGTTACATCAGCAACGGGAACAACCGCAAATCGTTCAAGGACGGTTGGCAGCCGCGCCTTGGTTTCTCCTACGACCTGTTCGCCGACCAGGCGCATGTGATCTACGGCGGTGCAGGCCGCGCGTACGACCGCAACCTGTTCGACTGGCTGCAGCTGGAGATCACCAAGTCGACGTTCCCGACCACCGACATCGATTTCCGTCGCGCCGACGGCACGTGCCCGCGCGCGGTCGCCGGAACGCCGTGCCAGGACTGGAATCCGGCGTACTTCGATCCGAACGTCCTCGCGGGCCTCGCGTCGCAGACAGGCCTGGGGCGTGAAGTCTTCATGCTCGACAACAACCTGCAGACGCCGTACTCCGACCAGTTCAGCCTCGGCATGCGCAACCAGGTCGGCGAATGGCTCACCGACGTGACGATCTCGCGTGTGGAAAGCCACGACGGTTTCGCCTTCCTGCTCGGCAACCGCCGTCCGGATGGCACGTTCTTCCGTCCGACCTTCAGCTGGGGCTCGCCCTTCGGCCAGGGTTTCGCGCCGTTCGGCAACCTGATCCTGGGCACCAATGGTCTTGAGACCAAGACCAACGCGTTGTACCTGAAGGCCGAGAAGCCCTACACGGTCGAATCGGGCTGGAGCGTCACCGTCGCCTACACCTACCTCGACGCGCGCGAGCAGCGTGAATCGCCCGAGGTGTTCGCGCTGGACTACCCCGACATCGCCGGCTACGGATGGCACGATGCCGAGGTTCCCGAGCACCGCCTCGTCGCCACCGGCATCTACGACGGCCCGTGGAACACGACGCTGTCGGCCAAGCTGACACTGACCTCGCAGCCGCCGCGCTACTTCGTGAACTGCCGCGACGTGGACCAGCCGGACAACTGCTTCATCGACCAGTACAAGCCCGATGGCACGTATGGCTACAAGCAGTTCGACATCGCCGCGATGAAGGAATTCGACACCGGAGCGGGCTTCAAGATGTGGGCGCGCGCCGACATCCTGAACGTGTTCGACTGGGCGAACTACAACAGCTACGAGGACTACCCCGGCGGCTTCAGTGCGACCGATGGCCCGCAGCCGAACGCGGCATTCGGCAATCCGCTCGCGCAGGCGCTGCCAACCCGTACCTTCAAGCTCTCGCTAGGCTTCAACTTCTGACCCGGGCCGCCGGCCGCTTACCTCGTCGTGGCGGCCGGCGGTTTCGTGGTGCGGCCCTTCACGGGCCGGGAAATACGCAATACCCATTCATTCGACAAGTGGCGTGGTGATGTTCGATTCGATACGACGCAGCGTGGGGACTGCATCGCTGGTGGCGGTGCTCGTTTTCGTTTCCGGGTGCAAGCAGGAAGGGCCGGCGTCCACCGCGTACCCCATCGCGGCCGCGCCTCCTGTCGAGGTCGAACCGTTGAAGCCGACCAAGCTCGAACTGCCGCCGCTGTTCCGCGACGTCGAAAAGCGCACGTTCCAGTTCTTCTGGGACACCACCAACGAAGTCAACGGACTCACGCCCGACCGTTATCCGTCGCGTCCGTTCGCGTCGATCGCCTCGGTCGGTTTCGCGCTGACGGCGTATCCGATCGGCATCGAGAACGGCTGGGTCAGCCGTCGCCAGGCGGTGGATCGCACGCTCACGACGTTGAAGTTCTTCCGCGACATCCCCGCCGGCTCGCAGGCGGAAGGGAAGGGGGCCTATAACGGCTTCTACTACCACTTCCTCGACATGGACACCGGCGCGCGTTACCAGAGCTGGGTCGAGCTTTCGAGCGTGGATACCGCGCTGCTGATGATGGGCGTGCTGTTCGCGCAGAGTTACTACGATCGCGACGATCCGCGCGAGAAGGAGATCCGCGATATCGCCGATACGCTGTACAAGCGCGTGGACTGGACGTGGCTGCAACGCAACGCGCCGCTGATCTCGATGGGCTGGTTCCCCGAAAGCGGCTTCATCCAGCACGACTGGACCGGCTACAACGAAGCGATGATGCTCTACGTCCTCGCGCTGGGTTCGCCGACGCATCCGGTGGCGCCGGAGTCGTGGTCGGTGTGGACGCGCACGTACAACGATTCCTGGGGCGTGTACCAGGGCGAGGAATACCTGTCGTTCGGCCCGCTGTTCGGCCATCAGTACAGCCATGTCTGGATCGATTTCCGCGGCATCCAGGACGACTACATGCGCGAACGCGGCATCGATTACTTCGAGAACAGCCGTCGTGCCGCGTACGCGCAGCGCGCCTACGCCATCGCCAATCCGATGAAGTGGAAGGACTACGGGCCGGAAGTGTGGGGCCTCACCGCCAGCGACGGCCCGCAGCAGACGTTGCAGGAATTCCGCGGCGAACAGCGTCAGTTCCGCCATTACTCCGCGCGCGGCGCCGGCCTGCGCGACACGTTCGACGATGGCACCATCGCGCCGACGGCGGCTATCGCCTCCTTGCCGTTCGCGCCCGAGATCGTGATCCCCACCACGGTCGCCCTGCACGAGCGCTACGGCGAATACCTGTATTCCAGCTACGGCTTCCTGGATTCGTTCAACCGCAGCTTCGACTTCGATATTCCGCTGAAGACCGGACGACTTGTGCCGGGCGAAGGCTGGGTCGCGAGCGATTACATCGGCATCGACCAGGGGCCGATCCTTGCGATGATCAGCAACTACCGCAACGACTTCGTCTGGAACGTGATGAAGCGGAACAGGTACATCCGCGACGGATTGCAGAAGGCCGGCTTCAAGGGCGGCTGGCTGGAGCCGGTGGCGGAGGGCGAAGCCGCGCCCACGCAGCCCAAGCCGCAGACCAGAGCCGAAAAGGATGCCGCGACCGCGCGCGCGCTGGGTGAAGCGGAGTCGCGCGTGAACCGCGCATCGCAGACGCCGCAGCCGGCGCCTGCGCAGGATCCGAAGACCAAGTGATCACGAGGAACCCAAACCTCCAGGGTTTTCTCCCTCCCCTGCGTGCAGGGGAGGGTTGGGGAGGGGTAGTGAGCCGCGCAGCGGCGAGCTTCGCGGTGCTGCTGATCGTGCTGCTCACCGCCTGCAGCTCGAAGCAGGACACGCGCACCGTCGTGCGCTTCTGGGCGATGGGCTTCGAAGGCGAGATGGTGCGCCAGCTCATTCCCGATTTCGAACGCGCCAATCCCGATATCCGCGTCGAAGTGCAGCAACTGCCCGTCACCGCCGCGCACGAAAAACTGCTGACCGCCTTCGCCGGCGACGGCCTCCCGGACGTGTGCGGGCTGGGCAACACCTGGCTGGCGGAATTCGTCGAACTGCGCGCGGTCGCGCCGCTGGAGCCGTTTCTCGCGCGCACGCCGTCGATGCCGGCCAACGATTACTTCAGCGGCTCGTGGGACACCGGCATCATCGGTGGCCACGTCTACGCGGTGCCGTGGTACGTCGAAACGCGCCTTCCGTTCTATCGGAAGGACATCCTCGAAGCCTCCGGCGTGAAGCAGGTGCCGCGCACCTGGAGCGAATGGAACGACGCGATGGCTGCGGTGAAGCGTCACGTCGGTCCCGATCGCTACGCGATCCACCTGCCGCTCAACGAGTACGAGCCGCTGCTCAATCTCGCGATCCAGCAGCCCGATCCGCTGCTGCGCGATGACGGCCGTTACGGAAATTTCCGCAGCCCCGGCTTCAAGCGCACGCTGGCGTTCTACAACGGCATCTACCAGCGCAAGTGGGCGCCGAAGTTCGCCAACACGCAGATCGCGAACGTCTGGAACGAATTCGGCCGCGGCTTCTTCACCTTCTACGTCAACGGTCCCTGGAACATCGCCGAGTTCCGCAAGCGCCTGCCGCCGGAACTGGAAGGCAAGTGGGGCACCATGCCGCTGCCCGGTCCCGACGGTCCGGGCGCCTCCGTCGCAGGCGGCGCGAGTTTCGTCGTGTTCGAACAGGCGAAGAACAAGGACGCGGCGTGGAAGCTCGTCGCGTATCTGTCCGACCCGAAGGTGCAGGTGCGCTTCCACGCGCTCACCGGCAACCTTCCACCGCGTCGCAGCGCGTGGGCCGGAAGCGAGGCGCTGGCGACCGATCCGTACACGCTGCCGTTCCGCGAGCAGCTCGAACGCGCCAGGCCCGCGCCGAAAGTGCCGGAGTGGGAGCGGATCGCGCAGGAGCTGCGCATCGTCGGCGAGCAGATGGTCGCCGGCCGCTATACGGTGGACGAAGCAGCCGCGGAACTCGACCGCCGTGCCGATGCGATCCTCGAAAAACGCCGCTGGATGCTGGACCAGCACAAGGCCGGAGGTGCGCCATGATCGCCGCGCGAAGGGTCGGTGCTTCCACTGCCGGCTGGATGTTCGCCGCGCCCGCGCTGATCGTCATCGGCCTGTTCTTCGGCCTGCCGGTGCTGGCGGCGTTCGCGCTCAGCCTCACCGATTTCGACATCTACGCGTTGGCGGATCTTTCGAACCTGCGCTTCGTCGGCCTGCACAACTACGCGACGCTGCTGCAGGATCCGCTTTTCTGGAACGCCCTGGGCAACACGATGTATTTCGTCGTGGTCGGCGTCCCGCTGTCGATCGCCGTATCGCTCGGCGCGGCGCTGCTGCTGCACGCGAAGACCGCGCGATTCAAGCCGTTCTTCCGCACCGCGTACTTCGCGCCGGTGGTGACGACGGTGGTCGCCGTCGCGGTGATCTGGCGCTATCTGTTCCACACGCGCTACGGCCTGGTGAACTGGGGCTTGACGTCGATCGGACTGCCCGCCATCGACTGGCTCGGCGATCCGGCGTGGGCGATGCCGACGATCATCCTGTTCGCCGTATGGAAGAACTTCGGCTACAACATGATCATCTTCCTCGCGGGCCTGCAGTCGATTCCGGAAGACCTGTACGAAGCCGCACGCATCGACGGTGCCACGCCCGCGCAGCAGTTCTGGAACGTCACGTTGCCGCAGCTGGGGCCGGTGCTGCTGATGGTCGGCATCCTCACGCTGTCGGGTTATTTCCAGTTGTTCGCCGAACCTTACGTGATCACGCAGGGCGGCCCGCTGGAAAGCACGGTGAGCGTGCTCTATCTGATGTACGAACAGGGCTTCAAATGGTGGAACCTCGGCACCGCATCGGCGGTGGCGTTCCTGCTGTTCGCGCTGATGACGATTGCGACCAGCGGCTTGCTCTGGTTCGCGCGTCGTAAAGGAGCGGAAGATTGAATCCGCGTCTTGCCAAGGCCATCGTCAACGGACTGATGATCGCGCTGGCAGTGGTCAGCCTCGCGCCGCTGCTGTGGATGCTGTCGGTGTCGTTCATGCAACCGGGCGAGGCGGCGCATTTCCCGCCGCCGCTGGTGCCGGCCATGCCCACGCTGCACAACTACCACGAGCTGTTCGCGCGCGCGGGCATGGGGCGTTACCTGCTCAACAGCGCGATGATCGCCACGGCGGCAACGCTGATCGCGCTGCTGCTCAACACCATGGCCGGTTACGCGTTCGCCAAGCTGAAGTTTGCCGGGCGCGAACGCGTGTTCCGCCTGCTGCTGGCCGCGCTGGTGATTCCGGCGCAGGTGACGATGATGCCGCTGTTCCTGATGCTCAAGCAGATGGGCCTGGTGAACACCTATGCCGGTGCGATCGTGCCATTGATGGCGAGCGTGTTCGGCATCTTCCTCGTGCGCCAGTACGCGCGTTCGATTCCCGACGAGCTGCTGGAAGCGGCGCGCATCGACGGTGCGAGCGAGACGCGCATCTTTTTCCAGATCGTGCTGCCGGTGCTCAAGCCGATCCTGGTGACGCTGGCGATCTTCGTGTTCCTCGGTGCGTGGAACGACTTCATGTGGCCGTTGATCGTGCTGAGCGATTCGGGCCACTTCACGTTGCCCGTCGCGCTGGCGTCGCTGTCGCGCGAACACGTGCAGGACAACGAAATGATGATGGCCGGATCGGTGGTGACGGTGTTGCCGGTGCTGGTCCTGTTCCTGGCGTTGCAGCGCTACTACCTGCAGGGCCTGCTGGTCGGGAGCGTGAAAGGGTGAGAGTCGCGGGTTTGTGCGGATGGGCATTGATGCTGGCCTCGCTGGCGGCGTGCACGCAGGGCGATGGCGAGGCGCGCATGCTGGACGATTTCGAATCGGACACGGCGTGGCAGGTCGTCACGTCCGACCAGGTCAGCGGAAAGCTGCGCATGGTGCCCGGTGCCGACGGACAGGCGGTGTGCCTGGACTACGACTTCAACGGCGTTTCCGGCTATGCCGGGCTCACGCGCGAGTTGCCCATCGACTACCCGGACAACTACGCGTTCTCCTTCCAGCTGCGTGGCGATTCGCCAGGAAACGACCTGCAGTTCAAGCTCGTCGATGACAGCGGCGACAACGTGTGGTGGGTCAACAAGCCGCGTTACGATTTCCCGAATACGTGGACGCCCGTCGTCTACAAGCAGCGCCACATCAGCCGCGCATGGGGGCCGGCGCCGGATCCCACGCTGCGCCACAGCCGCAGGGTCGAGTTCACGATCTACAACAGCGTCGGCGGCAAGGGTTCGGTGTGCTTCGACCAGCTCACGTTCCGGAAGCTGCCGCCGCAGGACGACTCGCCGTTGATCGGCGATGCGAGCGCGACGGCGCAGGAATCCGCGGGGGCGGCGGGTGCGGCCATCGATGATTCGGCCACCACCGCGTGGCGCGCGAAGTTCGATCCGGCGAAGCCGCCGCAGTTCACTCTCGACCTGCGCAAGCCTCGCGAGTTCGGCGGCCTTGTGCTCGACTGGCTGCCGCGCGAACACGCCAGCCACTACCGCATCGAGCTTTCCAATGACGGCGCGGAGTGGCGCACTGCGCGCGAAGTAACCGGCGCCGATGGCGGGCGGGACCACATCGCATTGCCCGAATCCGAAGCACGCTTCGTGCGCCTGACGCCGCTGAAGGCGCCGCAGGGCAGCATCGCGCTGGCGCGTTTTCAGGTGATGCCGCTGGCGTTCGCGGCGACGCCGAACGACTTCGTCCGCTCCGTCGCGAAGGGCGCGCCGCGCGGTCACTGGCCGCGAGGCTTCACCGGCGAACAGTCGTACTGGACGATCCTCGGCCTCGATGGCGGCATCGAACAGGGCCTGATCGGCGAAGACGGTGCGGTCGAAGTGGGCAAGGGCGGCTTCAGCATCGAACCGTTCGTGGTGAGCGACGGGAAACTGGTGACCTGGGCCGACGTGAAGACCACGCAGTCGCTGCAGGACGGTTATCTGCCGATCCCGTCGGTGCATTGGCAGCATCCGCGATTCGCGCTCGACGTTACCGCGTTCGCTTCCGGAAGGCCGGAAGATTCCGCGTTGAATGCGCGCTATGTCATTCGCAATACCTCCGCCACGCCGCAACGCTATGTGATGGCACTCGCCGTCCGGCCGCTGCAGGTGAATCCGCCAACGCAGTTCCTCAGCACGGTGGGCGGGGTCAGTGAGATTCGTGCGCTGTCGATTCGAGAGGGCTTCGTCGGCGTGAATGGCCGCCCTGCGGGGCGGATGCATCAGTTGCCGGTGAGTAGTTTCGCAAGCCGCTTCGATGAAGGAGACGTGGTGGCGCGTCTGGCTCGAGCCGACTGGTCGCAGTTCTGTCGCGAGCGATGCGACGAACACCGCGCGCCGTTCGACGATGGCATGCCGAGTGTCGACACGGTCGACGATCCTGCCGGCCTGGCTTCTGGTGCGATGCTGTTCGTGGTTGAGTTGGCGCCCGGCGAATCGCGGGAGTTCGGCTGGTCCAATCAACTCAGCGGCAAAGCGCCGAGTCCGCCGCCGCCCCCGGTCTCGTTGCAGGCACTGCAGGACGAAGTGGCCGCGCAATGGCGCAGCAAGCTCGACCGCGTGCAGCTGCGCGTGCCGGAGCAGGGTCAGCACGTCGTGGACACGCTGCGCACCGCGCTGGCGCACATGCTGATCAGCCGCATCGGACCGCGTTTGCAGCCGGGAACGCGTTCGTACTCGCGCGCGTGGATCCGCGACGGCGCGATGATCGGCGAGGGCCTGCTACGCATGGGCCGCGAGGACGTCGCCGCGGAATTCCTGCGCTGGTACGCGCCGTACCAGTTCGACAACGGCAAGGTGCCGTGCTGCGTGGACGATCGCGGCAGCGATCCGGTGCCGGAGAACGACAGTCACGGCGAACTGATCTTCACCATCGCCGAGGTGTACCGCTTCAACCGCGACCGCGCGATGCTCGAAGCGATGTGGCCGCATGTCGTCGGCGCCTTCGACTACATGGAAAAGCTGCGCCTGAGCGAGCGGACCGACGCCAATCGCGCGCGCAACCCGGCGTTCTACGGAATGATGCCGGCCTCCATCAGCCACGAAGGCTATTCGGCCAAGCCGATGCATTCGTACTGGGACAACTTCTGGGCGCTGCGCGGTTACAAGGACGCAGTGGAAATCGCGCAGTGGCTGGGCAGGGACGCGGACGCGAAGCGCTTCGCGGCATCGCGCGACCAGTTCCGCGACGATCTGTACGCCTCGCTGCGCAGCGCGACGCAGCAGCACGGCATCGATTTCCTGCCGGGAGCGGCGGAACTGGGCGATTTCGATGCGACCTCGACCACCATCGCGCTGGCGCCCGGCGGCGAGCAGGGCCGGTTGCCGCAGGACCTGCTGACGAACACGTTCGAACGCTACTGGCGCGAGTTCGTGGCGCGCCGCGATGGCACGCGCGAATGGAAGGACTACACGCCGTACGAACTGCGCACCATCGGCACCTTCGTGCGGCTGGGCTGGCGCGATCGCGCGCACGAGGCGCTGGATTTCTTCTTCGCCGACCAGCAGCCGCGCAACTGGAACCAGTGGGCCGAAGTCGTTTCGCGCACGCCGCGCAAGCCGTTCTTCGTCGGCGACCTCCCGCATGCGTGGGTCGCGTCGGACTACGTGCGTTCGGCGCTGGACCTGTTCGCGTATTCGCGCGACCTGGACGACACGCTGGTCGTCGCCGCGGGCATTCCATCGGACTGGCTGGCGGGCGAGGGCGTGAGCGTGGCGAACCTGCGTACCACGTACGGACCGCTCGGTTATTCGCTGAAGGAACGCGACGGCCGCGTGCTGTTCACGCTGTCCCCCGACACGGAGGTGCCGCCGGGTGGCGTGGTGCTGACGTGGCCGTATGCGGAGCCGCCCGGCCGGACGCTCGTCGATGGACAGGTCGCACAGTGGTCCAATGGCGAGCTGAAGATCGCGCGGGCCGGGGCAAAGGTGGAAGTGGCGATGCGCTGACGTCGCAACTCCGCTTTGTAGCCCGGGTAAGCGCAGCGCACCCGGGATGACGTCCCATCGAGGCCAAACCCGGCTGCGCGCTACAAGAGCCGGGATGGCGGCAAGCGTTGACGCCCTCTGGACTGCCCGTGCGTCAACGTTGCAGCTTCCGCAGTTGGAAGCGCGGCCCTTGTCCCGGACTCCGCATCGCACCGTCACCGCCGTCGAAAGCGCGCGCCAGCACGCGCTGGACCGTTACCACGTCGTCGATACGCCGAGCGAATCGGTCTACGACGACCTGGTGCGCATCGCCGCGCATCTGTGCGGGACGCCCATTGCGCTGCTGTCGCTGATCGATCGCGACCGGCAGTGGTTCAAGGCGCGACTGGGCCTGGCCGAGAACGAAACGCCTCGCAACGTCGCGGTCTGCGCGCACGCGATCCTGGCGCCGGGCGAGTTGATGGAAGTATCCGACCTCGCGCGCGATCCCCGCTTCTCCGCGTTCCCGATCGTCATCGGCGAAGTGCGCGCGCGTTTCTACGCGAGCGTTCCGCTCACCACGGAGGATGGCCAGGCGATCGGCACCCTGTGCGTCGTGGATCGCCAGCCGCGCTCTCTGGAGCCGGCGCAGCGCGATTGGCTGGAATCGCTGGGCCGCATCGCAATGGGCCTGCTGGACGGACACGCGCGTCGCTACCAGGACGAAGTGCGCGTCGCCCTCGACATGCCGCGCGAGCGTTCGCCCCAGCCGCAGCCCGAGCCCGAGGCGAAGGAGAATTACCGCATCGCCATCCTCGAAGTGGAGCGCTACGCCACGGCCGTGGAGCGCGAGGGCGAACGCACGGTCGAGAAGATGATGCAGGCGCTGGAGTCGCGCCTGGAAGATTGCCTGGATCTTGACGCGGGCGACCGCATCAACCGCGTCAGCGCGAGCGCGGAGTTCGTCGCGGTGTTGATGGGCGATGCGGGCGAGGCGCGCCTGGCGGCATTGCGCGATGTCGCTTCGGAAGAACCCGCGCGCACCGGGCTGTCGGTGCTTCTTGGTTGCGCGGTGTCCGCACGCGCGGACGAAGCGTTGGGTGCCGTCTTCCTGCGCGCCGAAGCCGACCTCAGTCGGCGAAAGGATGGGGCGGACGCAGCGAGGCCGAACGTGTGACCGGACGCGTGACCGGACGAATTGCGTTGTAGCCCGGGTAAGCGAAGCGCGGCCCGGACATGGCCCCTACACAAAGCAGTCGCACATTGATCGTGCAACGCGCTGCGGCGCGTTCATCGCTACAGGCGGTGAGTTTCCCGGGGGCGCGGTGCGCTTCGCTAACCCGGGCGACAGAAGTACGGCTACTTCTTTTCTGCCACGAACGCGCGCGCCTTCACCGGACTGCCCGACGTAAGAAGCGCATTCGGTGCCAGCACGACGGTTTCGTTCGCGGCGACGCCGGACAGCACTTCGATCTCGTTGCCGAGGTTGCGCCCCAGCGTGACGTCGTGGAAATCGAGTTTGCCCTCGCCGGTCACGACGGCCACCTGTGCGACCGTGCCGCGCTGCACGACAGTGGACACGGGCACGACCATCGCCGGCACCGAACGCTGCAGGTGCAGCGAGACGCTCCCGACCATGCCGGCGGGAATGCGGCTGTCCGGGTTGGGCAGGCGCAGTTCGGTGCGCATCACGCCGGCATCGCGCGAGATCGCCTGCGCGCTGCGCACGACCTGCGCCTTGAACGTCTGGCCCGGCAGTTCGGGGAAGGTGACATCGCCTTCCACGCCCGGCTGGATCTGCAATGCAACGTTCTGCGGGACATCGACCACCACGCGCAGCGGATCGAGCGCGTTCACTTCGAACATCGGCTGCGCGCTCGCCGCATCGCCGACGACGCGATCGCCGCGTTCGACGTTGCGCGCCACCACCACGCCGGAGAACGGCGCGCGCACGGTCTGGAAGCCCTGGCGTTCGCGTGCGGCGGCCAGTCGCGCCTCGGCGGCGCCACGTGCGGCCACGGCCACGTCGAAGTTCGCCTTGCGGTCGCTGTACAGCTCCTTCGAGATCGCACCGGAACCGACCAGCACTTCGGCGCGGTCGTAGTTCACCTTCGCCAGTTCCTGGTCGGCCTTCGCCTGCGCGAGTCCTGCCGCGGCTTCATGCACGGCCTGGTCGGACTCGGGGGCGGAAATCACCGCCAGCACCTGGCCGGCCTGCACCTTGTCGCCGAGGTCGGCGCGGCGTTCGCTCACGAAACCGGTCGCGCGCGCGAACAGCTGCGCCGATTCGCCGGCCAGTGCGCGCGCGGGCAGGCGCAGCTCGAACGCGGGATCGGCGGGTTTGGCCTGCACGGTCAGCACTTCGGGAATGGTCTGCGGCGGCGTCGGTTCGGCCGAACTGCCGTTGCAGGCGGCCAGTGCGAACGCCATCGACAGCGCCGTGAGGGTCAGCATCGGACCTCGCGCCGACGCGAGGCGTGCAGCGGAAAGGGCGGTCGTCATGGCGTGGCTCCTGCTCCGGCGTCCGAGGCGCTGGAGCTTGTCTCTGGAAGGTCTTCGGGATGGGCGGCGTGGCGGACCGTGTCCGGCATGCGCCGGCCCAGCACCGCAAGAATCGAGGGAACAAGGATCAGCGTGGCCGGCGTGCCGAACAACAGGCCGCCGATGACCGCGCGGCCGAGCGGCGCGTTCTGCTCGCCGCCTTCGCCCAGGCCCAGCGCCATGGGGATGATGCCCAGCACCATCGCGCTGGCGGTCATCAGCACCGGGCGCAGTCGCACGGCGGCGGATTCGTACGCGGCCAGCTCCGGATTGTGGCCGTCGGCGACCAGACCACGCGCGAAGCTGGTGACCAGCACCGAGTTCGCCGTCGATACGCCGATCACCATCATCACGCCCATCAGCGCCGGCACGCTCAGCGGCGTGCCGGTGACGAACAGGCCGATGGCGGCGCCGGCGATGGCGATCGGCAGGCCCGACATCGCCACCAGTGGCTGGATCCACGACTGGAAATTCACCACCAGCACCAGGAAGACCAGTGCGGCCGACATCAGCAGGCCCGCGGCGAGTTCGCCGTACGCGCTCTGCATCTCGCCGGCCTGGCCGACGATCTCGATGCGGTTGCCGGGCTTCAGGCGTCCGTTGAGCTCCTTCGTGATGCCGGTCAGCGCGTCGTACACCGAACCCAGGTCCGTGCCTTCGACGTTCGCCAGCACGCTGATCGTCGGCGCGAGCGTGGTGCGCGCGAGGCTCGCCGGCACCTGTCGCGGCGTCACCGTCGCGATATTGCGAAGCAGGACCGCCTGCCCATCGCTGCCGATGCGAAGCGGCGCGTTGAGCAGTTCGTCGATGTTGGTCATGTTCACCGGCGGCGCCTGCACCTGCACCGTGTAGGCGAGCGCGTTGACGGTGTCGGTCCAGTACACCGGCGACACCGTGCCGGCCGAGCCGAGCACCGCGAGCACCGCGCGGGACGCCTGCTGCGCGTCCAGCCCCAGCTGCGCCGCGCGCGTGCGGTCGATGTGCACCTGGTATTCGGGCAGGTCGAGCACCTGGCGAAGCGCGACGTCCACCGCGCCCGGCACCGTGTGCAGGCGTTGTTCGATCTCGCGCGCCAGCGCGAGGTTGCCTGCGCTGTCGCGGCCGATGATGCGCACTTCGAATGCGGCGGCGGCCGAGCCGGCAAGCGTGCGGCTGGTCGCGTCCGGCGGACGCTCGAACATCCTCACATCGGGGAATTTCTCGGCGATGCGATGGCGGATCCGCGAGAGGTATTCATGGCTGGGACCGTGCGGTGTCTTCAGCTGCAGCATGATCTCCGCTTCAAACGAACCCACCACCGCGCTGTCGACCAGCGACAGGTTCACCGCGTCGGGCACGCCGATCTGTTCGTACACCGTCTGCAGTTCGTCCGGCGGGACGATCTTGCGGATCTCGCGCTGGATCTCGGTCACGCGCGCGGCGGTCTGCTCAAGGCGCGTGCCGGACGGGAAACGCACCTGGAATCGCAACTGGCCCGCGTCGACGTGCGGGAAGTACTCGCGTCCCAGCGAGGCGGCGGCCAGGCCACCTGCGATCAGCACCACCACCGCGCACAGCGTCAGCACGCCGCCGTGGTGGCCGAGTTTCACCAGCAGCGCGTGGTGCTTCTCGCGCAGCGCATCCAGACGCGTTTCGACGACGTGGTTGATCTTCAGCAGTGCCTTTTCCGGCGCCCAGCGCGGATTCGCGCGGCTCCTGATGTCGGCCGGCAGCAGCAGGTAGCACAGCACCGGGATCAGCGTTCGCGACAGCAGGAACGAAGCCAGCATCGCGAAGATCACCGCCAGCGCCAGCGGCGTGAACACCCACGCCGACAAACCCGTCATCAGCAGGATGGGCGTGAGCACGATGCAGATGGCGATGGTGGACACCATCTCCGGGAACACCACTTCCTTCGCGCTGTCGAGGATCGCGGTGCGCACGTCCTTGCCCAGTGCGATGTTGCGGTTGGTGTTCTCCACGTCCACCACCGCGTTGTCCACCAGGATGCCGATGGCCAGCGCCAGGCCGCCCAGCGTCATCACGTTGAACGTGTAGCCCAGCAGGCTGAGCATTGCGACCGAAGCGAGCAATGCCAGCGGGATCGCCGAAAGCACGATCAGGCTGGACCGCCACGAACCGATGAACACCAGCACGACCAGCGCGACGAGCAGGCCGACCAGCAGCGCTTCGTGGCGGATCGAATCGATGGCGTTGTCGACGAAGACCGACTGGTCGAAGATCGGCTGGATGCGCGTGCCGGCCGGCGCGGAGGCTTCGATTTCCGGCAGGCGCTCGCGTACCGAACGCACCAGTTCCACCGCCGAGGCGTTGCCGAGCTTGATCAGCGCGACCGCGACGGCGCTGGAGCCGTCCATGCGTGCGACGTTGGTCTGCAACGCGCCGCCGTCGCGCACGGAGGCGATATCGCGCACGTACACCAGCGTGCCGTTGCGCGAGGCGACGGGGATGTCGAGGAAGTCGGCCGCGGTGGCGGGGCTGGAGTCGAGCGAGATCTGCATCTCGCGCGCGTTCTCGCGGATCGAACCCGAGGGCAGGGTGGGGCTGCCGCGTTCGAGCGCTCCGGTGACGTCGGCCGGTGTCAGGCCGTAGGTCTGCAATGCGGCGGGATTCAGATCGACCATGATCTGGCGCGCCGCGCCGCCGTAGGGCAGCGACATGCGGATGCCGGGGATCGTCTGGATCTGCGAGCGCAACTGTAGTCGCGCGTAGTCGTACAGCTGCGCTTCGGTGAGCGAGTCCGACGACAGCACCAGCATCAGCACCGGCGTGGACGAGACGTTGTTGCGGATGACCAGCGGCGGCGACGTGCCCGGCGGCATGCGGCGCAGGATCGTCTGCGACACCGACGTGATCTGGCCGAGCGCGCGGTCCAGGCTCACGTTGGGCTGGAAGTCGATGCGCACGATGCTGGCGCCGTTGATGGTGTCGGAGCGGACTTCCTTGAGGTCATCGACCGTGTTCAGGATCGCCGCTTCGGAGAACGAGGTCAGCTTCGCCGCCATGTCGGCGGCCGGCAGGCCGTTGTAGGTCCATACCAGGTTGATCGACGGGATGCCGACTTCCGGGAGGATGTCGGTCGGCATGCGCCGCGCGGCGAGGGTGCCGAACAGCAGGATCAGGATCGCGAGCACGCCGATGGTGTATCGGCGGCTCAGGGCGTACTGGACAATCCACATCGGGCGGCCGGCCTCTGGTGGGCGAAGCGTCGGGGAGGAGGCACCCGCGCACCGGCGAAACCCCGTGCGTCGCCGGAAAGGCGGGCGTGCGGGGCATGCGACGTGGGGGCGTCCGTATTCCCGATAAAGGTAGTGCCGGCGCCGGGGTCGCGATAGTCCATTGCTGCTGGATCATTGCCCGATCCTGCAAATCGGCCGCAAGCCGGCATGATCGGCAAGCTCCGGCATAGCCCGGAAGTCATAATCGACTCGGCTCACGGAACCCCGGAACTCCAATGCCTGCCGCCGATTCCCCGCTGGACCGCCCGCGCTGCGCCGCCCTGCCGGAGCTGGCGCAGCGGATTGCCCGATCGACACCGTCCGACGGCGTCCACGCGACCGCCTTCGGCCCGCTGAGCCTGGTCCGGCTGAGCGGCCCGACCGCCTGCACGCCGGTGGTGTACGAGCCGCGGCTGGTGATCGTCGCGCAGGGCAGCAAGTCGGCCACGCTCGCCGGGCAGACGTATGTGTACAACCCGCTCAATTACCTGGTCGTGTCGGTGACGTTGCCGGTGACGGGGCAGGTGATCGAGGCGACGCCGGATGAGCCGTACCTGTGCCTTCGACTGGACATCGATCCGGACGACGTCGCCGGCCTGATCGCCGAATCCGGCAAGCCGCAGGCACAGGACGCGGTCCAGAACGAAGCGAACGGCATCGACCTGGGCCTTTACGCCGCGCGCGTCACCGCGCCGCTGATGGACGCGGTGCTGCGCCTGATGCGCCTGCTCGACACGCCCGAAGACCTGGCCGTGCTCGGTCCGATGACGCAGCGCGAGATCCTCTATCGCGTGCTGACGGGCGAACTGGGCCATCGCCTGCGAGCGCTGGCGACGACCGACACGCGTTCCAGCCGCATCGCACGCGCCGTCTCGCGTTTGCGCGAGGATTACCTGCAACCGCTGAGCATCGACGAACTCGCGCGCACCGTGCACATGAGCACGTCCTCGTTCCACCACCAGTTCAAGGCGGTGACGACGATGTCGCCGCTGCAGTTCCAGAAGCACCTTCGCCTGCACGAAGCACGGCGCCTGATGATGGCCGGCGGCATGGAAGCGCTGTCGGCCGCGCGCCACGTCGGCTATGAAAGTCCTTCGCAATTCAGTCGCGAGTACAAGCGACTGTTCGGCGCGCCGCCGCGTTCGGAAGTGGGAAGGTCGCGCGGCGTGCCGCAGGTTTAGGCGGAAAGGAACGTCGTAGCCCGGGTAAGGCCGAAGGCCGCCCCCGGGGCGTGGCCGGTTAAAAAAACATCATGCTTCAACGACAAAACGCTGCGGCGCGTTCATCGCCTTAGGGACTGAGTTGCATGGCGGCGCGGGCGGTGCGCTTCGCTTACCTGGGCTACAGTAGCTTTCGCCCTTGGAGCGCCAACTCGCATGGACCGCGACGAACTCCTGCGCCAGCTCGCCCGGACCCGCACGGGCCTGATCCGCACCTACGTGCTCCACTTCGTCTGGTTCGTGATCATGTGCACCTTCACCGCGATGCAGTGGCGACACGACGGCCTGAAGTTCTCGGTATTCCTCACGCTGCTCACCGTGCCGCCGGTGCTTTTCCACACCGTGCGCGCGCATCGCCTGTGCCGTGCGCTCGATCCGCGCGCACGTACCGTCGGACTGGTGCCGGTGCTGGTGACGACGATCATCCTCAGCCCGTTCGAATCCGGGCTGGTGTTGCCGTTGAAGAATCTGCTGGCCGTCAACCGCATCCTGCGCGAAGCACGCGCTGCGAATGGCGAGCGTATTGAAGCGGTGAACGAAACCCGGATGGAAGCGCAGCGCTGACGCTCACGCGCACCAGTGCACTTCCAGCGGCGTCCCATGGGACGACTCCAGTAATGTGAGCACGGGCCAGCGTTCGCGATCGTCCGACGCGATCGCCTGTTCGAACACCGCACGCTTGCGTGCGCCCTGGATCAGCAGCAGGCGATGCGCGATGCGTGCGATGCCATGTGGCGTGAGGCTGATGCGGCTCGTCCAGTGACGCGCGCCAGGGCAGCCGGTCGCATCGACGATCACATAGTCGCGTGGGCTCGCGAACGTGCGCGAAAGCCCTTCCATGCCGGGGAACAACGACGCGGTGTGTCCGTCTTCGCCCATGCCGAACACGGCCACCGCGGCCGCCCGGCGCGCGTGCGCATTCGCGGTCGCGACCGCGCCTTCGATGTTGCGGCCGGCCTGCGTCATCGGTTCGAAGCGCGCGACGGCGGCATGGTCGCGCAGCAGTTCCCGGTGCGCGAGCCGGGCATTGCTGTCGGGATCGTCCGGCAGCAGCCAGCGTTCGTCGACAAGGCCGACGTCCACGCGTTCCCACTCCAGCGGCGCCTGCGACAGCGCACGATAGACCGGCCCCGGCGTCTCGCCACCGGACAACAGCAGGCGCGCGCGCGGCTGGACGATCAGTTCGCGGCGAAGTTCCGCGGCGATGGACACCGCCGACGCCCACGTCCAGACATCGCGATTGGCGTGCGCATGGAACGCGTACGGTGCATCGGCTTCGGGCGTCGGCAGGGGCGTGCGATCGGCCATCGGCCGATCCTCGCACAGCCCACTTCAAGGCCGCGTTGGCTTGGCCGCGGCTGGGCCGGGCTCAGGCGAGATCCGCGAGATCCGCGAGATCCTGCGACAGCGCGGCCGCGCCCAACAGGCCGGGCTGCGGGTGCACCACGGCCAGCGTCGGAATACGGGCCATGACCGGCGAGAAGCGGCCCTTGTACTCGAAGCGCTGGCGGAAGGCCGAGTGCGCGATCGACGGCAGCATCTTCGGCACCAGTCCGCCGGTGAGGAACACGCCGTCCCACGCGCCCAGCGTCAGCACCAGGTCGCCCGCGGCCGCGCCGAACACCGCGCAGAACACGTCGATCGTGCGCAGGCTGCGTTCGTCGCCTTCCTTCGCGCGAGCGGTTATGTCGGCCGGCTTCATCGGACCGGGGTCCTCGCCGGCGATGTTGCTCAGTGCGCGATGCAGGTTCACCAGGCCCTGGCCGCTGACCAGGCGTTCGTTCGACACGCGGCCGAACTCGGCGGACATCTGCGTGAGGATCTCGATTTCCTCCGGCGAATTCGGCGCGAAGCTGACGTGGCCGCCTTCGGTCTGCAGCGGGAAATAGCGACCACCGCGGCGCAGCAGTCCGCCCACGCCCAGGCCCGTGCCGGCGCCGATGATGCCGAAGGTGCGGTCCTGGTCGTCGTGTCCGTTCCAGCCGATGCCGCCGACGGGCACCACGTCCTGCGGACGCAGCAGCGAGGCACCCATCGCCTGCGCGGCGAAATCGTTGACCAGCCGCAGCGACTGAAGGCCCAGCGATTCGCTGGTGCGCGCGGCGGAGATCACCCACGGATGGTTGGTGATGCGCGCCTCGTCGCCATCCACGCGGCCGGCCACCGCGAACACGCCCGTGGTCGCGACCGCGCCGGTGGTGTCGAGGTAATGCCGTGCGGCATCGGCGAGCGAGGGGAAATCCGCGACCGCGAACTCGCGCACGCTGTCCATCAGCAGCGGGTCGACCGAATCGTGCCGGGCGAGCGCGAAACGCGCGTTGGTGCCGCCGATGTCGGCGAGCAGGGCGTGGGAGTCGGTCTGGGAAATCTCGCTCAAGGGATCACCGCGGGCGGGGGCAGGGCGTGGTGCAGGTCGGTCCGCAGCGTAATGGACCGGCGGGCGCCTGTCTGCGGTGGCGGCGATACCGGGGCCCATCGGAGGCCATTGAATACGAAATCACCCGCCATGCCGCGACCTGCACAGCCAGAAACGGCGGGACCCGCTGCCAGTGGGAGGGAGGGGGCAGCGGATCTCGCCGTTGAAAAACCCGTGCGGCTCAGTACGGCAGCGGCTCGGACAGCGAACGGCCGTGGCTGCCGATCACCTTGGAGTACCACAGCGCGCTGTCCTTCGGCGTGCGTTCCTGCGTCACGTAGTTCACGTGCACCATGCCAAAGCGCTTGGAATAGCCCAGCGACCATTCCAGGTTGTCCAGCAGCGACCACAGCATGTAGCCGCGCACATCGACGCCGGCCTCGATCGCGTCGTGGATCGCGCGCAGGTGCTTGCGCAGGTAATCGGTGCGCAACGGATCCTTGATGCGACGCTTGCCGTCGTCGTCGACCATCGCCGCCGGCGGATCGAAGAACGCCGCGCCGTTCTCGGTGATGTAGACCGGCAGATCGCCATAGGTCTGCTTGAACCACACCAGCAGGTCGGTCAGGCCCTGCGGGAAGACCTCCCAGCCGGTTTCGGTGTACGTGCCCAGCGGCTGGCGCACGACACCGGTGTTGAGCGGATAGCTCTCGGCGGCCTTGGTGACGCTGCGCGTGTAGTAGTTGATGCCGACGAAGTCGAGCTTCTGCTGGATCAGCGCGTAATCCTCCGCCTGCCATTCCGGCCATGCGTCGCCGAAGATCTCCTTCAGTTCCGGCGGGTAATGGCCGAGCAGGGCGGGATGCAGGTACTGCTCGTTCATGTAGGCATGCGCGCGGCGGACGGCCGCGGCGTCCTCGGCCGATTCGGTGGCCGCGTACTTCGGCTCGATGTTCACCACCAGGCCGATCTCGTGCTTGCCCAGCTCGCGATACGCCTTCACCGCCGCGCCGTGGGCGCGCATCAGGTTGTGCGAGGCGATCGGCGCTTCGTACTTGCTGCGATGGCCCGGGGCGAGGGCGCCGTGCAGGTAGCCGCCGTCGGTGACCACCCACGGCTCGTTGAGCGTCACCCACTTCTTCACGCGGCCGTCGAGCTCGCGGTACATCACGCTCGCGTATTCGGCGAACCAGTCGGCGATGTCGCGATTGAGCCAGCCGCCGCGGTCGTCCAGCGCCGCCGGGAGGTCCCAATGGAACAGCGTCAGCAACGGCTCGATGCCGTTGTTCAGAAGCTCATCGACCAGGCGCGAATAGAAGTCCAGGCCCTTCTGGTTCACGCGGCCCGTGCCCTCGGGCAGGATGCGCGACCACGACACGCTGAAGCGATACGCCTGCAGGCCCAGCTCGCGCATCAGCTTCACGTCGTCGCGCCACCGGTTGTAGTGGTCGCATGCGACATCGCCCGTGTCGCCGTTGAGCATCATCCCCGGCGTGTGCGCGAAGCGCGTCCAGATGCTGGGGCCGGCGCCATCGGCGAGCGGCGAGCCCTCGATCTGGTGGGCGGCGGTGGCGGCGCCCCACAGGAAGCCCTTGGGGAATGCGTACTGCTCTGACGGCTGACTCATCTGTGCGGTGGCCTGGCGGGGTGGATAGGCATGAAAACGGTTACATGGCAGGATAGCCGACACCGGTGATATTTGCATCGCCGGTGGTCGAAAATGCGGGCGCCGTCCCGCAGGGGCTCACCCGAGGAACTCAATGGCGAAGGTCACGCTGGATCGTCTGCGCAAGGTGTATCCCAACGGTTTCGTGGGCGTGGACGATGCGACCTTCGACATCGGCGACGGCGAACTGCTCGTGCTGGTCGGCCCGTCGGGCTGCGGCAAGTCGACGCTGCTTCGCATGATCGCGGGTCTGGAGACGATCACCAGCGGCGAACTGCGCATCGGCGACCGCGTCGTCAACGACATGGCGCCGAAGGATCGCGACATCGCGATGGTCTTCCAGAGCTACGCGCTTTATCCGCACATGACGGTCGCCGAGAACCTCGGCTTCGGCCTGAAACTGCGCGGCGCAGCGAAGGATGAAGTCGCGCGCCGCGTGCGCGAATCGGCGCAGATGCTCGAACTGGAACCGTTGCTGGATCGCAAACCGGCGGCGCTGTCCGGCGGCCAGCGCCAGCGCGTCGCGCTCGGCCGCGCGCTGGTGCGGCAGCCGCAGGTGTTCCTGCTCGACGAACCGCTGTCCAATCTCGATGCGAAGCTGCGCGCCTCCACGCGCGTCGAAATCGCGCGCCTGCATCGCAAGCTCGGCACGACCATGATTTACGTCACGCACGATCAGGTCGAAGCGATGACGCTCGGCCAGCGCATCGTCGTGCTCGACAAGGGGCGCATCCAGCAGATCGACACGCCGATGGCGCTGTACAACCGCCCGGCAAATCTGTTCGTGGCGACGTTTCTGGGCAGCCCGAAGATGAATGTGTTGTCGGGCGAAGTCGTCGCGAACGGCGAAGCGCTTTCGTTGCGCATCGGCGACAACGTCGAACTTCCGCTGCGGCCCGAGCCGGAACTGCGCGAACGGGTGCGTGCTTACGCCGGCAAGCAGCTCACCGTCGGTCTGCGCCCGGAAGATTTCACGCTTGCCGCACCCGGTCCTGGGCATCTGCAGGCAAAGGTCGAAACCGTCGAGCCGGTCGGCAACGAAGCCTTCCTCAACCTCGATTGCGGCGGCCGCGAACTCGTCGTCCGCCTGCCGCCGCGCAGCCTTCCGGTTGCCGGCGACATCGTGCACCTGGGACACAACCCCGAGCACATGCATTACTTCGATGCGGAGAGCGGGCGCAGTTTGCGGGCGTGATGTTCATTCGGGCTGCGTCGCCGCCCGCACCACATCCGCCGCATTCACATCCTCCGCCCCCGGCGAAGTCGTCGCGGCCGCCGCCTCATGCGGCCGGAACTGCCGCGATTCCGAATCCCCCGCCGCTCGAATCGCCCGCGCCACCCGCACGCGCGGCAGCGCATACGGATGTTCGGCGTTGAGGAATTCGATCATGCGTTCGCGCACCGCGCAGCGCAGGTCGAACAGGTCGCCGGAGTTGCGGGCGCTCACCAGCAATCGCACCTGCAATGTGGAGCGGTCCGAATCGGTGACCTGCGCGACGCAGACGCGGCCGTCCCAGCGTTCGTCGGTTTCGCAGATGCGTTGCAGCGCCTTGCGCACTTCCGGCATCGGCGTGCGGTAGTCGAGCCAGAGGAAGGCGGTGCCGAGCAGTTGCGAGGTCGTGCGCGTCCAGTTCTCGAACGGGTTCTCGATGAACCATTGCAGCGGCACCACCAGACGCCGCTCGTCCCAGATGCGCACGACCACATACGTGCTGTCGATTTCCTCGATGCGGCCCCATTCGCCCTGCACGATGACCACGTCGTCCAGGCGGATCGGCTGGGTCATGGCGATCTGCAGTCCGGCGATCAGGTTGCCGAACACCGGCTTGGCGGCGATGCCCGCGACCAGGCCGATGATGCCGGCCGAGGCCAGCAGCGTCGTGCCGAACTGGCGGATGGCGGGGAAGGTCATCAGCGCGATGGAGACGCCCGCGAGGATGATCGCGCCCTGCGCGATGCGGCTGAGTACCCGCGTCTGGGTCTGGATGCGGCGGGCATCGAGGTTGTCGGCGACTTCGACCGGATGCTGGCGCAGGATCCGCCGCTCGACCGCGCCGACAGCCCGCACCGCCAGCCAGGTCAGGCACAGCAGCACGCCGATGCCGAGCCAGTGCTGGGTGCGTTCGAGCCACGGCTCGGGCAGGGGCGTGGCCCGGATAGCCAGGCTGAGGAAGAACAACGGCAGGGCGACCGCGGCCGGAGTCGCGATGACCTGGACGACCCGCGCCCGCATCCGCGTCGCCGCATGGGCGTCGGCCCGGCGGGAGAGGGCCAGGAGGGCGCGATGGACCACAAGGCCCAGCACGAGCGCGATCGTCAGTGGCCACGCGATCGCGCCAGCCTGCAACCAGAAACCCGGATCCATGGGGCCAGCCTCGCAGCGGGGCCGTAAATGTGGCGTCGACCGGCCGGGTCCATGACTCGAATGGGCCAAAGGACGCCCGATCCGGCCCGCAGCGGCAGCCAGCCTCGCTATACTCTTTCATCTTTCGGCCGAAACGCCGAGCCTTCGCTATACCGATCAAGCAGTTAGCGTAGATAAGTCATCCACCTCACGAGGATGCGCGCGCGGTCAGGCGACACGCATCGAGACCGAGAACCCATCGACGCATGCGTCTGTCC
>Ga0102591_1001792_pt1 | contig 26815 bp, 21 predicted proteins | sample AraplaCol_mCL_r2_2_FD_76860 | JGI IMG/M metagenome (GOLD analysis project Ga0102591, IMG submission 76860) | Arabidopsis root microbial communities from North Carolina, USA - plate scrape MF_Col_mCL_r2 (SPADES assembly) (version 2) | ecosystem: Host-associated > Plants > Roots > Endosphere... | reverse complement strand
CACCGGCCTTGCGGCCCAGTGCGGTGTGCGCGGCCAGGCAGTACTCGCAGGCGTTGCGGTTGGCGATGGCCACGGCGATCTTCTCGCCCAGAGCGGCCGGGATGACGCCGGCACCCAGGGCGCCAAACGAGCCCCACATGCTCTTCAACGCAGCGGTGGAATTGGCCACGGCGCGGAACATGTTCGGGGTGGCGCCGAAGGCGCCGTGGATCTGGCCGAGCAGGGCCTGGGTTTCGCCGGTGGCGTCCTGCGGGGTGACAAGGGGGATACGGGACATGGCTGGGTTTCCTGTTGGATGCCGGCGCGGAGTGGCCGGTTGATGGGCATAATAGGAACCCGCTCGGGACGTTTGGTGTCTTTATGTCGCTGATAGATGGCAATTCGTCCAGCACCTCGATCGACCGCCTGAGCCCCGTCCTGGAGCGGTTCCGGGTCGAGGCCACCCTGTTCCATGCCGGCCCGCTGTGCGGGTTGCAGACCTTCGACGCCCAGCCCGGGCGCGGCTTCCTGCATGTGCTGCGGCGGGGCGAAATGGACCTGCTGTACCGGGACGGCAAGCAGCTGGCGCGCACCCATCTGTGCGAACCCACGCTGCTGCTGTTTCCGCGCGCGGTGCACCACGAGTTCATCAATCCGCCGGTGGACGGCTCCGACTTCACCTGCGCGACGCTGGATTTCGACGGCGGGTTGCGCAACCCGATCGTGCAGTCGCTGCCGGACGTGATCGTGCTGCCGCTGCAGGCCATCGACGGGCTGCAGGCCACCCTGGAGCTGCTGTTCGCCGAATCCGACCGCACCCGCTGCGGGTCGCGCCTGCTGGCCAACCGCCTGTTCGAAGTGGTGCTGATCCAGGTGCTGCGCTGGATCATCGACCACCCGGAACAGGCGCGGGTGGCGCCGGGCATGATGCTGGGCCTGTCCGACCCACGCCTGGCCAGGGCCTTGATGTCGGTGCATGCCGCACCTGGGGAAGCGTGGACGCTGGAGCGCATGGCTGGCCTGGCCGGCATGTCGCGCAGCGCGTTCGCCGCCGCGTTCAAGAGCGCCACCGGCACCACGCCGGCGGCCTATTCGCTGGATTGGAAGCTCAACGCAGCCACTTCGCTGCTGCGCGCGGGGCGGCCGGTGAAGCAGGTAGCGCTGGAACTGGGCTTCGCCGACGCGCCCACCTTCTCGCGGGCGTTCCGTCGCCGTACTGGCGCATCACCACGCGAATGGGTGCACGCGCGCGGCCCGACCCAGGAAGGGAACGAGGGCTGAGCGCGGTGCCTGCATGATCAACGCAGCTGCGGTTCGCTTCCGCGCCGGCAACAGGGTGCTGGTGCTGCGCCAGCACTCATGCGCTACGCTCCACGCTGTTGGCGGCACCGGCAGCCAGATGCCGGTCGATCCAGCGCTGGATGTCGCCGATCACCTCCTCGCGCCCCAGGTCATTGAGCAGGTCATGCGCGTGATCCTTGTACAGCAGCAGGGTCTTGTCGGCCGAACCGGCGTTGTCCTGGAACACCTGGCTGCCGGCGGGCACGGTGACCTTGTCGGCAGTGCCATGCATCACCAGCACCGGCAGGCGCAGCGTGGGGAAGCCGCGGCGCAGGCGGTCGATGCCGACCAGCATCTGCGCCACGGTCAATGCGGTCTGCTTTTCGTTGGCGATGAGCGGGTCGGCATTGAGTGCCTTCACCACCTCTGACAGCCGCGAGAATTCCTTGTTGGGCAGCTTCAGCACGCGCAGGGTGGGGAACGGGCCGCTCAGCCAGCGCACCAGCGACAGCACTGCAGCCGGTGCGGGCACCTGGAAGGCGTAGCTCTCGCAGATCAGGCCGGCCAGCTCGTCCTGGTGGGCCAGGGTGTAGGCCGAGGCGATCACGCCGCCGGCACTGTGCCCCAGCAGGAACACCGGCAGGCCCGGTTCGCGCGTGCGGGCCACGTCCAACAGCGACTGCACGTCGGCCAGGTAGTCGTCGAAGTGCTTCACGTGGAAGCGCGTCCCGCTGGATTTACCGCGGCCGCGCAGGTCCACTGCGTATACCGCCAGCCCCATCGCGGTGAACTGCGCTGCGGCCCACTGGTAATGGCCACTGTGCGAATTGAAGCCGGGCACGATGGCAAGCACCGCGCGCGGCGGGCCGCTGGGGCGCCAGCTGCGGATGAACAGCTCGCCCTCGCCACCGCTGATGAATTCTTCGCTGCGTGACGGACCCGAACCGCGGGGTTCGGAAGCCACTGCGTGCAGGGCGGCGGGGGGCACAGTGTTCATGGCAGGTCCTCGAAACGTGGGGGGAGGGGAGGGCTCAGCGCTGCAGGAAGGCGAGCAGGTCCTGGTTGAGCTGGTCTTTGGCGGTGTCGCCCAGGCTGTGGCCGCCGCCCGGGTAGATCTTCAGCTGCGCACCCTTGACGAGCTCGACCGAACGCAGCGCCGCGGCCTTGATCGGCACGATCTGGTCGTCGTCGCCGTGGATGATCAGCGTGGGCACGTCGAACTTCTTCAGGTCGGCGGTGAAGTCGGTTTCCGAGAATGCCTTGATGCAGTCGTAGGCGTTCTTGTGGCCGGACTGCATGCCCTGGTTCCACCACGAGCGGATCAGGCCTTCGGACACCTTCGCGCCGGGTCGGTTGAAGCCGAAGAACGGACCGGTGGCCACGTCCAGGAAGAACTGCGCGCGGTCGGCCAAGTAGGCGGCGCGGAATCCGTCGAACACCTCGATCGGCAGCCCGTCGGGGTTATCGGCGGTCTTGAGCATGATCGGCGGCACTGCGCCCATCAGCACCGCCTTGGCCACGCGCGCGGTGCCATGCCTTCCGATGTAGCGGGCCACTTCGCCGCCGCCGGTGGAGTGCCCGACCATGGTCACGTCGCGCACGTCCAGGTGTTCGAACAGCTGCGCCAGGTCGTCGGCGTAGGTGTCCATCTCGTTGCCGTGCCATGGCTGGCTGGAGCGGCCATGGCCGCGCCGGTCGTGGGCGATGCAGCGGAAGCCGTGGCTGGCCAGGAAGAACATCTGCGCTTCCCACGCGTCGGCATTTAGTGGCCAGCCGTGGCTGAAGGACACCACCGGGCCGGTGCCCCAGTCCTTGTAGTAGAGGGAGGTGCCGTCGGACGTAGTGAAGGTGCTCATGGTCTTCTCGATGCCGATAGGGGAAAGGGTGGCGACGGTGCAGCCTCACACCCTGGCCGGTGCCGGGCATCGGTCGTTCGGGCGCGGATGCGCTCCCCCACATGGGGGGACTACGCATGCCCCGGCCGGCAGCGGCCATCGCAACGCCCCGCGTTACGCTGGACGCCAGTGCACCCTCGGTGCACGCAGGGAGAACGCCATGCTCGATCGCCTGGCTGTGCTGGATGAGATCCTGGACGCCCACGCCACCGTGCTGGGGCGCGACTTCCACCCGTACCGCAACCACACCTACCGCGTGGCCAACTTCCACTGGTGCCTGTTGCCGGGGACGCTGGAAGACCTGTACGTGCTGTCGGTTGCGGTGGCCTTTCACGACCTGGGCATCTGGACCGCCGGCACCTTCGATTACCTGGAACCCTCCGAGGCATTGGCCCGCCAGTACCTGCTCGACCATGACCGCGCCGCGCACATTCCGCTGGTGCAGGCGATGATCCGCGAGCACCACCGCATATCGGCCCTGCCCGCCGAACAGGACCGCCGGATCGAAGTGTTCCGACGCGCCGACTGGATCGACGTGTCGCTGGGCGTGCTGCGTTTCGACCTCCACGCGGACGACTTCCGCAGCACCGTGCAGCGCTTTCCGCGCCTCGGCTTCCACCTACGGCTGCTGCAGTTCTCGCTCAGGCATGGCCTGCGCCATCCGCTGCGGCCGCTGCCGATGCTGAAGCGCTAGCGCTCAATCTTCCAGCCGTACCAGGCCGCGACGCAGCGCGATATGGATCGCCTCGGTGCGGTTGCGCGCGCCGATCTTCTCGAAGATGCGCGCCACGTGCGACTTCACCGTTTCCGCGGAAATACCCAGCGTGTTGGCGATGCGCTTGTTCTCCCAGCCCTGCGCCAGCGCCGACAGGATGGACAGTTCACGTGCGGTCAGCGCCTCTTCGCCCAGGTGCTGCGCGATTTCCTCGGAGATCTCCGCCGACAGGCAGCGCTTGCCCTGCGCCACGCGTCGTACCGCACCGATCAGCTCGCCGCGCAGGGAGCTCTTCAGCAGGTACCCGGAGGCACCCGCGGCCAGCGCCTCGCGTGCATTGGCATCGCCGCGGTAGGTGGTGAGGATGATCAGCCGCGCCTGCGGGAATTCGCTGCGCAGGCGGCGGGTCAATTCGATGCCGTCGATACCGGGCATCTGCAGGTCCACCAGGGTGACATCCGGCAGCAGGCGACGGAACTCTGCCATGCCCTCGTTCCCGTCCCCAGCTTCACCCACCAGCTCCAGATCGCTCTCCAGCGCCAGCATCGACGCGATGCCCTGGCGGATCAGCGGGTGGTCGTCGACAGTGAGGATGCGGATGGTCATGGTCGGGTCCGGGTCAGGAGTGAACCGTGCCGCCTGCTGCGCCCCAACGCAAGCGTATTTACCGAAGGGCCGCCCTTGCGGCAGGAAGCACCACCTGCGAAGCGCGCTGGCCTCTTCCTGGGTCATGCGTTCCAGCTGCGATCATCTTTATCGGCGGTCGTCTTTCGACCGACCCTACCGCCCGGTATCCCCCTTGCATCGCCAAACCTAACACTGTTAGATTCGCTCCCTAACAACGTTAGGTAGACTCCCTCCAGTGCGCAAACCCATTGCCCGGGACCACATCGTCGCGGCCGCCTTCAAGCTTCTCGACGAAGCCGGCATGGAGGGCGTGACCCTGCGCAAGGTGGCCTGCATGCTGGGTATCCGCGCGCCGTCGCTGTACTGGCACTTCAAGAGCAAGCAGGCGTTGGTCGATGCGATGGCCGACGCCATGATCGTGGACGTGGCCCGCGCCATCCCCGATGGCCAGCCCTGGCGGCAGACCCTGCTGCAGGTCGCGCGCGAGTTCCGTACCGCGTTCAAGGCGCGCCGCGATGGGGCCCGGGTCTACGCCGGCACCTTCCTGGCCACTGAAAACGTGCTGCGGGTGGGCGAGACCTGCATCGCTGCGCTGGTCGGCGCGGGGGCGTCGGTGCGGGTGGCCGCGACGGCACCGATGGACCTGGTGTACTACACGATGGGCTTTGTGATTGAAGAACAGTCCTGGCCCGGCGACGGCAGCATGGAAGCGCTCGGCGCGTCCTTCATGGCCCTGGCCGAAGCGCGCTTCCCGCTTTGCTGGAGCGCCCGCGAGGTCTGGAGCGAGGTCGATTTCGACGCGCGCTTCGAACAGGGCCTCGGCCTGATGCTGGACGGCATCGAACAGCGCCTGGCCCGCGCCCCCTGAATTCCTTTCCCTCGTTACCGCAGTTCCGACACGGAAGCTCACCGATGCGTGCCTCACTTTTCCGCCGTACTTCCCTCCTGCTGCTGGCCGTGTTGCTTGCGGCCTGCGGCAACAAAGACGAACAGGACGCCGCCGCGGCCGCCGCCAACTCGGCGCTGCCGGTGTCGCTGGCTGCCGTACAGCAGCAGACCATGGCGCGCACGGTGCTGGTGTCCGGACCGGTCACCGCGTACGAGGAAATGCAGCTGGGCGTGGAGATCAGCGGCCAGCGCGTAACCGCGCTGCCGGTGGACGTCGGCCAATGGGTGAAGAAGGGCCAGGTGCTTCTGCAGCTGGACCACCGCACCCTGGACAGTGAGCTGGCGCAGGCCGACGCCTCGCTGAAGCAGGCGCAGGCGGCACAGGAACTGGCACGACTGAACTACCAGCGCAGCGAAAAACTGGCGGCGCAGAAGCTGATCAGCGAAAGCAGCCTGGACGAACTGCGTGCCAACCGCATCAATGCCGAAGCGCAGACCGCCACCGCGCGTGCCTCGCGCGATGCGGCGCAGCTGCGCCGCGATTTCGCCGACCTGCGCGCGCCCGCCGATGGCCTGATCTCCAAGCGCCTGGTGCAGCCGGGGCAGGTGGTGTCGGCCGGCACCGAGCTGCTGCGCCTGATCCGCGATGGTCGCCTGGAATGGCGCGCCGAGCTGCCCGAAGACCAGCTCACCGGTGTGGCCGTGGGCAATGCCGTGGAGCTGCCCTATGCGGACGCGGTGGTCACTGGCCGGATCCGTGCGGTCACCCCCGGCGTGGATGCGCAGACCCGCACCGGCACCATCTTCGCCGACCTGCCCGAACCGGGCACGCTCAAGCCGGGCGTGTACGTGGAGGGCCGCATCGTCATCGGCGAAGGCCCGGCGCTGACCGTGCCGACCGCGGCGATCGTGCAGCGCGACGGCCACAGCTACGTGTTCACCGTGAACGACAAGCAGCAGGCCGCGCGCCTGCGCGTGCGTACCGGCCAGGCCGTGCAGGGCCGCACCGCGATCCTGGAAGGGCTCAAGGCCGGCGACCGGGTGGTGGTGGAAGGCGCCGGCTTCCTCGGTGAAGGCGACCGCGTGCGCGTGGTGACCGATACCAAGGCCAGCGCCAAATGAATATCTCCGCCTGGGCGATCAAGCGCCCGTTGCCTGCCCTGCTGATCTTCTTCGTGCTGTGCGTGGCCGGACTGTGGGGCTTCTACCAGCTGCCGGTGGCGCGCTTCCCCGACATCGCCTTCCCGATGACCACGGTCACCGTGACCCAGCCGGGCGCCTCGCCCAGCCAGCTGGAAGCCGAGGTCACCCGCAAGGTCGAGGACTCGGTCGCGACGGTCAACAACGTCAAGCGCGTGATCTCCTCGGTCAGCGAAGGCGTCAGCACCACCACGATCGAGTTCCAGCTGGAAGCCGACCTGGCCACCGCGCTGGACGATACCCGCGATGCGGTCACCCGCATCCGCACCGACCTGCCGCAGGACATCCAGGAACCGGTGATTTCCAAGGTGGACATCGGCGGTTCGCTGATGACCTATGCGCTGGTCGCGCCGCACATGACTCCGGACGAAGCCAGCTGGTTCGTCGACCGCGACATCTCGCGCGCCATGTACGGCGTGCCGGGCGTGGCCCGGGTGACCCGGGTCGGCGGCGTGCAGCGGCAGGTGCGCGTGGACCTCGACCCGAACGCGTTGATCGCGATGGGCATCACCGCCGGTGATGTGTCGCAGCAGCTTGCCCGCATCCAGGTGGAGCGCGCCGGTGGCAAGGCCGAAATCGAAGGCGCGCAGCAGACCATCCGCACGCTGGGCACGGTGGGCGACGCGCAGGCACTGCGCGATTACTCCATCGCCCTGCCGGACGGGCGCGCGGTGCGGCTTTCCACCTTGGCAAATGTGACCGACGCAGCTGCCGACCCCACCGAAGCTGCATTGCTGGACGGGGAAAAGGTGGTGGCGTTCTCGATGTCGCGCACCCGCGGTTCCAGCGAAGTGAAGGTGGAAGCCGGCGTGCATGAGGCGCTGGACAGGATCAAGGCCGAACACCCCGGCATCGATTTCCGACTGGTCACCACCGCCATCGACGAAACCCACCGCTCCTACGATTCCTCGATGACCATGCTGTGGGAGGGCGCGTTGCTGGCCCTGCTGGTGGTGTGGTTGTTCCTGCGCGACTGGCGCGCGACCTGGGTGTCGGCGCTGGCGCTGCCGTTGTCGATCATCCCCACCTTCGCGGTGATGTACTTCTTCGGTTTCACCCTGAACATCATCACCCTGCTGGCGTTGTCGGTGGTGGTCGGCATCCTGGTGGACGATGCGATCGTGGAGATCGAAAACATCGTGCGCCACCTACGCATGGGCAAGCCGCCGCTGGAAGCGGCGCGCGAAGCGGCCGGCGAGATCGGCAATGCGGTGATCGCCACCTCCCTGACCCTGGCGGCGGTGTTCGTGCCAGTGGCATTCATGCCGGGCATTGCCGGCAAGTTCTTCCGCGAATTCGGCTGGACCGCCGCCACGGCGGTGCTGTTCTCGCTGCTGGTGGCACGCCTGCTCACGCCGATGATGGCCGCCTACCTGCTCAAGCCACATGGTGAGGAGAAGCCCGAATCGAAGTTGATGGGCTGGTACCTGGGCTGGGTGGACAAAGCGCTGCGCCACCGGGGCTGGACCCTGTGGCTGGCCTTCGCCATGTTCGTCGGTTCGCTGGCGCTGGTACCGCTGATCCCGGCCACCTTCATTCCGCAGTCCGACCTCGGCCGCAGCAACCTCAACCTGGAGCTGCCGCCAGGCACGCGCCTGCAGGAAACCGTGGCCGTGGCCGAACGTGCGCGCGCGCTGCTCAAGGACATGCCGGAGCTGAAGCAGGTCTACACCGCGGTGGGCGCCGTGCTCGACCTGGGCGACCCCAGCGCCACCGGCGTGGGCGAACCGCGCAAGGCCACGCTGATCCTGGACTGGGGTGTGGCCGACGACCGCGACCGCGACCAGCGCGCGCTGGAACGCGATGCGCGCGAGCGCCTGGCCAACCTGCCCGGCGTGCGCGTGAGCTATGTCAGCTCCGAGCCGGGCAACCTGCTGCAGCTGGTGTTGTCCGGGGACGACCCGCAGCGCCTGCAGGAAGCGTCCACCGCACTGGAGCGCGACCTGCGCGGCGTCCAGGGGCTGGGCAGCGTGACCTCCACCGCATCGCTGCTGCGCCCGGAACTGCAGATCGTGCCGAACGCGGCGCGTGCGGCCGACCTCGGCGTGGCCACGCAGGACATCGCCGAAGCCGCGCGCATCGCCACCGCCGGCGACTACGAACAGCGCCTGGCCAAGCTCAACCTGCCCGACCGCCAGGTGCCGATCCGGGTCGGCTTCGCCGAAGCCGCGCTGGCCAACCCGGCACTGATCGGCCAGCTGCGCGTGCCCGGCCGCGACGGCCCGGTGCCGCTGGCGGCGGTGGCCGAGATCCGCCAGGGCAGTGGCCCTTCGCAGATTTCGCGCTACCAGCGCCAGCGCAACGTGACGCTCACCGCCGAACTCAACGGCCGCCCGCTGGGCGATGTGATGACCGAGGTGCAGGCGCTGCCCGGCGTGAAGCAGCTGCCACCGGGCGTAACGTTCCTCAACACCGGCGACGCCGAAGTGTTCGTGGAGCTGTTCATCGGCTTCATGCTGGCGATGGCCGCTGGCCTGATCTGCATCTACATGGTGCTGTTGCTGCTGTTCAACCACGCGCTGATGCCGGTGACCATCCTGGCGGCGGTGCCGCTGTGTGCGGGCGGTGCGTTCGGCGCGCTGCTGATCACCCAGAACATGCTCTCGCTACCAGCGCTGATCGGCCTGCTGATGCTGATCGGCATCGCCACCAAGAACTCCATCCTGCTGGTGGACTACGCGGTCATGGCCGAAGACGAGCAGGGCATGAGCCAGCACGACGCGTTGATCGACGCGTGCCGCAAGCGCGCCCAGCCGATCATCATGACCACCCTGGCGATGGGCGCGGGCATGATGCCGATCGCCCTGGGTTTTGCTGGCGATTCCAGCTTCCGCGCACCGATGGCCATCGCCGTGATCGGTGGCCTGATCACCTCCACGCTGCTGAGCCTGATCGTGATCCCGGCCGCGTTCACGGTAATGGACGACCTGGGCGAATGGATGTCGCGGAAGTTCCGCCACAAGTCCACGCACGGTCAGGCATAACTGAGCGCTCGAGCAAACTGTGACCTCCCCTTGGAACAGGAAGGGGAGCAAGCAGCTCCCCGCTTGAACCAGGCTGGGGTTGACGCGGAAGAGCTTCTACTAATTGCTCGTACGGCCAACCACTGAGTAGAGCGGTTCCAACGCCCACTCGTAGAGTGGGCGCCTTTCGCTCATGATATCCGCCTGGATCCGCATTCCAGGCCGCAACGGTTCGTTTCGGCCGTAGGCAAGTACGGTTTGCTTATCGAGTGCAACGAGGATCCGGTACATTGGCTCGGTACCAGGACTATGAGCCACCCCGGGGGTGACCGCACTCCTTGAAACTTGAATCACCTTGCCGCTATGGCTCCCAAACTTCTGGTATGGGTACGCCTCATAGCGCAACATCACTCGATCTCCAGCCTTCACAAAACCGATCGCCGCGCTAGAAACCAATAGCTGAGCCCGCAATACAGAACCTCCAGGGAGGAGGGACATGACAGGCTGCCCGATTTGGACTGTCTGCCCAGGCTCTACCAATCGTGTCGCTACAATACCCTTAACTGGTGAACGCAGTAGCATCTCTCCATCTGCTTCCATTCTTACGGCTTCTTGCCGAAGCGTGGCGAGTTCGCGACTGGACTCCGCACTGGCGGCCCTGCGCTGCTCGGGTAGCTCGGATAGGCTTTGGTCAAGCTGCGCTAGCGTCCTGCGTAGCGTCAGTGCCTGCCGCTGAAGTGTCTGCTGGGCATTCAGAAGTTCAAGGACCGACTGCTCCTGTTGGCTAAGCTGAACCAAGCTGACGTAACGCTGATCGGCAACCTGGCGATACCTATCCACGATTTCACGTCCGAGCCTGACCTGCTCGCTACGGGTATCAATCTCTCCCTGCATCTGCGACAGCTCACGAAGCAAGACTGCGCGCTGTGTCCTGAGCCCATCCTCCTGCTTCTCCAGCTGCCGAGACTGTGAATCGCGGAGGGCACCAAGGCTCGCTGTTCGCTCTGCCTGTTCGGTCCGCAGCACACCCAGCGTGTCGTCGCCAGCTGAGGTGACCTTGGGAATGCTGATGAGGACCAAGGCGGCTTCCCTCCCCACTTGGTCACCTTCGCTCGCGTAGAGGGCCGATACGGTTCCGCTTGCTGGTGCTACTACGGTCGATAGCCCAAGATCCGGAACGAGCTCGCCTGAAACCCGGTTGCGGCGGGTGTAGTCACCCAGAGTCATGAACAGAACTACAGACAGGGCCGATCCGGCCGCCAGTGCAGATATCACCCAGTGGCGAACAGGTTGTACAAGGGAAATGCTCCCGAGCCAGCTCCCTCGCGCGGCGTCAACGACTTCTCGACGAAAGAGTCCCGTCATGCGAATGATCGCTCTGAAGCATGGTCAGAAGTCTCGGAGTTACCGCATTGCGCTGTGGGCTCAACACGGCCGCCCCGCAATGAGATGATGCGGTCTGCGCTGGCGATTGTCTCGGCTCGGTGCGCAATGATCACCCTGGTCAGATCGAGGCGTTTAACGGCCTCGTTAACCAATCGCTCTCGGTGTACGTCAAGGTGGCTGGTAGCCTCGTCAAGAAAAAGCAGCCTTGGCCTGCGATACAGTGCGCGAGCAAGAAGTATTCTCTGCTTCTGCCCGCCAGAGAGAGTTGTCCCCATGTCACCAACCAAGCTGCTGTAGCCCATTGGCATGGACGATATGTCGTCATGCACTGACGCAAGTGTTGCAGCCAATCGCACAAGATTCTGATCGGCATCTTCCTCGCCAAAGGCGATGTTGTCACTTACGTTTCCCGCAAAGAGCTGGTCTTCCTGCAGTACGGCCCCGACTACAGATCGATAGTAGTGCGGCGGTATCTTCCGAAGCGAGACCCCGCCCACGCGAATATCCCCTTCCGTGGGCAGCAAGAGTCCCAATAGAAGCTTAACTAGTGTTGTCTTACCGCAGCCGGAGGCGCCGGTTATTGCAACGGACTCGCCAGGCTCTACATCGAAGGAGCAATTCCTTAGGACCCACGGCTCGCCGTCCGCGTATCTGAAGCTCACGTCATCTACTTCTATCCGCAACCTGGCTGGCAATTCTTCCGAGATCCCGCTCCACGTGGGTTCCTCTGGTGCAGTTAGCACAATGTCGGAAAGGCGCTCCAGATGGAGGCGCAGCATTCGGAACTCGATGAACCTATCAATGAGCGAACCAACTCTCTGTGCAAACTGATCCTTGTAAGCCAAGTACGCTATCAACATGCCCACAGAGAATACGCTCTGCATTGCAAGGAGAGCGCCAACCCACACGACCGCGATCCGTTCGACGCCGAAAATGAGCTGGTTGCCACTTGAAAACGCAAGCCCAATGCGCTGAAGGAAGACGTCGCGACTGAAGGTGTCACTAACTAAGTTGTGGTATCCCGAGCTACGAAGATTCTCGCGGCCTGAAACCTTGATGGATTGGATCCCTCGGATTGACTCAAGGAGATGGCTGCTCTGGCGGGCCGCTGAGACCAGCTGGCTCTGTGTGCCAGCGCGCAGCGACCCAAAAGCGATCCACCTCACGCTGAAATAGGCGCTCACCGCCACAACGGTTATCAGTGCCAGTTTCCAGCTGTACAACAGCATCATTAGCAATGTAACAAGTGCCATCAAGCCATCTATCAGCGCTTCGATAAAGCTGGTCGTGAGCGTCCTCTGAATGGTTTGGATACTACCCATTCGAGATGTTACGTCTCCGAGGTGCCGCTTCTCGTAGTAGTCGAGAGGAAGTCGTATCAGATGATTGAAAACATTGTTTCCCCATTGAACTCCGAGTTGGCTGGACAGGAATATTACCGATATTCCGCGGACGTAACTTATTGCAGTTTGGAGCAAGAGTGCGAGTCCAAAGCCAAGGCAGAGAACTGTCAGGAGGTCTCGGTCTGCGGAAACCAGTGCATGGTCGACCGTGCACTGCATGAAGAATGGGGCGAGTACGACGAAGACTTGCAGCGAAATTGAAAGAAGGAGAACTAGAGCAAGTGATCGCCAGAGGCCGCTTATAGGACCTGTCAGTTGCGATATGGTGATTGATCGTGGTCGCTCAGCACGGGCGAACGAGATGGTTGGAGTGAGTTCCAGTGCGACTCCGCTAAAGCGCTGTGAAATCTCTTCAATCGTCAATTTTCGTCGGCCGGACGCCGGGTCCAGCACCACGACGCCCTTTCTGGTGACACGGGACAACACGACGAAGTGATTGAGGTCAAAGTGTAAGACGCACGGAAGCCTGAGCTGAGAGAGCTCGTGCAGCTCCAAGCGAAGCGGCCTCGATGAAAAGCCCATCTTGCCGGCAATATCAATAACTTGGGCGAGGGTACTTCCCCTCAAAGATGATGGATGACGAAGCCTGAGCTCCCGCAAGCTTGTGTGCTGGTTGTGATGGGCACCAACCATCGCCAAGCAGGCAAGCCCGCATTCTGCTGCTTCCGACTGGAGTATGACTTCCATGTGCAATTCCGACACAAGCGATAGGGCGACGGCACAAACGCCGTGCGACTGTTGGAAGAACGAGGGATCCCTGAGCGGTTTCGGGCCGTTCGTCGACTGTAAGGAGCGCGGAGATTACCTAGGATTGAAGTCCGAATCCGTACGTCAAGTACCAGGTCATGATCGAGCAATTGAGTAGCCCATGGAGAAGGGCTCGCTGCATAAAGCTGAACTCATGTTTCAGCGCCAAGTAGCACAGGACAATGGACAGCACGAAGGCAATTGGCATCAGCGTGGGATGTGCTACTGCGAAGATGGCAGAGACTATGAGAGTGCCGACTAGTCCTGCAGGAATTCGACGTGAAATGGCAGGACTAACCATTCCTGCGATACCCCTCAGGGCAAGGTGTCTTGCGAGCTTCTCCTCAAAGAGAGGTGCGATGATCCCCGTCGCGACAAATCCGCTAATGACATCGATAGCCCTGAAGTCTTTGAAACCCTGAAACTTAAAGCCGCTCGCACCAGGAAGCCCGTAAGCTAGAAGCCAAACGGTAAGGAAGATTCCAGCAATTGCTATGCATGCCCCCACGACACCCAGTGACCACCTTCTACTTGGTTCATTGGGAAACAGGTAGATCATAAAGGCTAATGCGAGAGCTTCCGCAATGCTCTTGGAGCCGTAAATTCCTGAGTCGGATAGAGCCATACCCAGGAACGAAACTGCCACCCATATGATAGCCGCAAAGATCACATGGTTTTCTGGAGTTGGAGCGGGCTTCTTCAAGCATATTCCCTGAATAAGGCAAGTACAAAGCGGTGTTCCCGGTGCAGATGCACCGGGAACGTTACGTCACTTGGCCATCAGGTTATAAAGATCATACAGGTCGCCCACATAAGCGATGCCGCTGAAGGGGGCAAAACGACCATAAGCCTTCGCAGCTTGGCCGAGATCATCGAACGTCCCGCTGATGCCGACAGGCCCCAGGTTGAGCGAGTAGTTGAGCTCGCCGCCAGCGACGCTGTTCACTTCCATCGTATCAAGATTTCGCATGTGGAACTCCATGGACTAGTAGAAAGCACTTCCGATGTGCCGATCCCTCGATTCAGTAGCAGTCCGTCACCGAAGTGCGAGGTGATGGGCCTCGGCTATTGGTCGGCGATGATCGACCATCGAAGTCTATTGGCGTAGAGCGAACCCAACAATCAGAAAAATCCAACCTCTCGATCTTCCATCGATTCCGGTTTGCCAGACGCTTTCGAAGTCTGTGGATCTCCCGGAGATTGAAGTGCCATTCGTCTGCCTGGAAATGCGGCCGCATGCAGTTGCAATTCGCGTGCGATCGCTAGGAAGCGAATCGTGCAAACTTGATCGACCTTCCGCACTATGTTGATGCATCGCGCGCAGGGTGTATCGCGCGCTGGATCAGCTTCCAGCCATTCCCGGACGGATCGCGGAACCCCGCATCCACCGTGCCGTAACGCTCCACCGGTTCCTGGTTGAACTCCACCCCGGCGGCCGACCACCGCTTATAGGTGGCCTGGCAATCCTCCACGGTCAACACCAGCGGCGGCATCGCGCCTTTTGCCACCAGTGCTTCCAGGGCCTGGGCGGTGGCGGCATCGTGCACCGGGGGGCCAGGGCGGAACAGGCCGAGCTGGAAACCGGGCTGCCCGGGGTGCTGCACGGTCAGCCAGCGGTAATCGCCATTACCGGCATCGGTGTGCACCACGAACCCCAGCTTGCCTACGTAGAACGCCAGCGCTTCTTCCTGGTCCCGCACGTAAAGACCGACGACTTCAATGCCCTGGTTCATGGGAACCTCCGGTGTGGATGAGGCTCCTTTTTACCCCCGTCGCGTACCCTGCCGCTTCTCCGAAACTGAGGTATTGAGATCGGGGCGGCCGGCGGCCCGCGCGATGCACTCCGGCGCCTGCGCTGCAGTCCCGGCGGCGAGACTCGCGCGCAGCTCGCCCGGGCTCTGCCCGGTGATGTCGCGGAAGATCCGCCCGAACGTGCCCAGGCTGCTCCAGCCGGTCTGCAGGGCGATCTCGGTGATGGGCAGCCCGGTGTCGCGGCACAGCGCCACCGCGCGCTCGATGCGCCGGGTGAGCAGGTAGCGGTGCGGCGGCAGCCCGAACGCCTGGCGGAACTGCCGCGCGAAATAGGCCTCCGACACCGCGCTGAGCTGCGCCAGCCGCGCCACCGGCCATGCCTCGTGCGGGGCGCGGTCCATATGGTCCTTGGCCCGCAGCAGCCGGCGCAGCAGTTCGGGGGACTGGTTCATGCCGCACAGGCTAACGCGGTTTCAGCACGGCGCCCTCATCGCGGGCGGCCGACCAGGCGCGCAGCCCCATCACCGCCAGGCCGATGAACACCAGGTACAGGCCGGCGGTGACGTCCAGCGACTTGACCAGGTACATGCCCACGTACACCACGTCGACCACGATCCACAGCCACCAGGTGGCCACATGCCGCCGCGCCTGCCACCACTGCGCCACCAGGCTCAGCGCGGCCAGCATGGCGTCCAGCCATGGCAGCGCGGCATCGGTCCAGGTGTGCATGGCGGCACCCAGCGCCACGCCGAAACCGATGCCCACCGCGAGGTCGCGCAGCAGCTGCCGGCGCGGCAGCGGCACGATCACGATCGCACCGTCCTGTTCGGCATGCCGGTGCCAGCTCAGCCAGCCGTACAGCAGGAAGCCACCGAAGGCGACCTGCAGCAGGCTGTCCGAATACAGCCGCGCTTCGATGAACACGGTGGCATACAGCCCCACCGCGACCAGCCCCACCGGCCACGCCAACATCCGCCGCCGCGCCATCAGCCAGACCCCGAGCAGGCTGAAGACCACCGCGGTCCATTCGAGCACGGCGCCGCTCACAGGGCGATGCTGACCGACAGCCGCGCCTGGCGCGGCGCGCCGGGGAACAGGTAGTAGTCGCCGGCAGTGCTGCCGGTGTCGCGCCAGTAGAAGCGATCAAACACGTTGTCCACCGACAGGCTCCAGATGAGCGCATGGTCGCGCAGCTGATGCTGGAAGCGTACGCCGGCGTCGAACACCGAGTACGCCGGGGCCTTCACGCTGCCATCCACGGTGGCCGCATTGGACGCGGCGTAACGCCAGCCGCCGCTCACGGCCAGGCCGTCGAGGTACGGCAGGGCGTAGTCCACATGCACCGCTGCGCGCACCTTGGGCACGTTGACCAGCTGCTGGCCGTCGTAATACGCCGTGCCGGCGTCGCGCGCGCGCGCCTGCAGCAGGCTGGCACTGGCGTTCACTGCCAGCCGCTCGCTGAGCTGGCCATTGGCGGTCAGCTCCAGCCCGGTGTGCGCCTGGGTGCCTTCCTGCACGAAGGTGAAGCCGACATCGCTAGCATCGGGCTTGGCGTACTGGAACGGTTGGGTGATGCGGAACAGTGCCGCGCCCAGCATCAGCCCATCGGCGGCGGCGTACTTGACCCCCAGCTCGCGCTGGCGCGACTGCATCGCCGGCAGGAAGGTGCTGCCGTTGCTGGTCCAGAACGGGGCTTCCTGGCCCAGCGAGAGGCCTTCCACATAGCTGGCGTAGACATTGACGCGTTCGCTGGCCTGCCAGATCAGCGCGGTCTGCGGCAGGAACTGCGACAGGCGGCTGTGCCGCTCCGGAACGCCGCGCTTGTCGTAGGCGCGCTCGTCCAGGCGCACGTAGCGGCCACCGGCCAGGAACTGCCACGCATCGCCCACGTGGATGCGGTCCAGTGCGAACAGCGCGCGCTGCCAGCTGTCCAGGCGCCGCGCCGACGGGCCCGGCTGCAGCGGCGAAGGTGCGAACACCGGCACCTGCGCATCGGCGATGTTCGCCGTGCCCACGTATTCGTTCACGTTCTGGCGCTTGTCCACGGTGCGGTGGAACGCGCTGAGCCCGACCGACAGTTCATGCCGCAGCGTGCCGGTGGCGAAGCGCCCGCGCAGTTCGCCGCGGGCTTCGTCGTTGACCCGGGTGTCGTCCGGGCTGCGGTAGTCGTAGATGTCGTAATCGCCATTGGGGGCGAAATAATTGCCCGGCACGCTGCCGTCGGCACAGCCGGCGGCGTAGTAGCAGCCGTAGGCGAAGGCGACGTTGTCGTCGATCACCGAACGGCTGTGGCCCACCGACACCCGCGACTGCCATGCCGGGCTGAAGTCGTAGGTGTGCAGCGCGGTGAGGTTGGTGCTGGCGATGCCCACCGGCTGCTGCCACGGCTGGTGGCCGAGCATGCGGCTGCGGTCCACGCCCCGCGGCAACGCGCTGCCGCCCAGCAGCTGGTAGCCGCTGGCCGAGCGCTGCGCGCTGGTCTGGTAATTGGCATCCACTTCCAGCTTGCCGCGCTCGCCGATCAGCCAGTCGGCCGCCACCGAGTAGAAGTTGCGGCGGCCATCGGCGTGGTCGATGTACGAGGCGCTGTCGTCCCAGGCCGCGTTCACGCGCACGCCGAAGCGCGGCGTGATCCAGCCGCCCACGTCGGCGGCGACGTAGCGCGAGCCTTCCGAATCCGTCGCCAGGGTGACCGTGCGCACGTTGGCCGGGCGCTTGCCGACGTAATTGATGATCCCGCCCGGGGCCATCACGCCGGCGGCCAGGCCCGCCTCGCCTTTGAGGATCTCCACCTGCTGCACGTTTTCCAGCGCCAGCCGCTGTTCGCCGGCGATGGACAGCCCGTTGAAGCGGTAGCCGGTGGCCGGGTCCAGCGCGAAGCCGCGGATGGCGATGTTCTGGTAGTAGCCCACCGGCGCGTAGCTGTCACCCAGCGAGGCGTCGTGCCGGGCCAGTTCCGACAGGGTGCGGACCTGCAGCTGGTCCAGCAGCGCGCGGTCGAGCACGTTGACCGAGGCCGGGGTGTTCTTCCAGTCGGCGCTGCCGAAGCTGCTGGTCGGTGCGGTGGTCGCCGTGGGCGTGTTGGCCTGCACGCGGACCGCGGCCAGCTCGGTGGGCGAACGCCGGTCCGCGCCGGTGTCGGCTTCGCTGGCATGCAGGGGCAGTGCGGCGCAGAGGGCGGCGGTCAGCAGCGTGAGGCGGTAGCGGTTCATTCGATTCGTCATCAGCCAAAGGAGACGAAGCGAAGGCACGCACACGCACCGGCCCGGAACGGGGGTGCGGCTGCTGCTCAAAGCTCCCTACGCCGGTGCAAACCGGATCAGGTTCCAAGGGACTCTCTCAGCCTGGCAGATCCAGGCACCCCCGCTTCAGTGGTCATTTTCACACCAATCGGCGCCCGTGGCGAGCCCGCCGGCTCAGGCGGCGGCGTGCAGGGTGTCCAGCAGCGCCCGCCCGGCGGTGCCGGCGAACCAGTCCGCATGGCCCAGCAGGAAGGTGTGCCAGGCCACGTCGGCATTCGCCGAAGAGCCGGTAACCCCCTGGAAATACTCGACTTCGGACAGGGCGAAGTCAAGGTGCACGAGCGGGAGCAGGTCGGCCAGCAGGTGCACCTGGGCGGCCGACAGTGGCCGGACCTGGCGGTAGCCGTGCAGCAGCGCCAGCGCGATATCGGCGTGCGCCACCGGCCCGGCACCGCCTGCATCGAGCCAGGCAATGGCATTGCGCTCGATCGCGGTGGCCAGGTCGAACAGCGCGCTGGCCGGGGAGGCCAGGCCGAAATCGAACACCGTGGCCACCCGCGCCGCTGCGCCCTGGCCCAGCCAGAGCAGGTTGGACACATGCCAGTCGTTATGCCCCCACAGCACCGGTTCGATCTGCAGGCGGTTGGCCAACGCCGCGTGCCAGGGCAGCACCGCGCGCTGCAGGTCCTGCTCCCACGGCTGCCGCGACAGGTACGCGGCCAACCCGGGCCGGGCCGGCAGCTCGCTGCGCAGCAGTGACAGCGGGTCGGGCGCGCGGATCAGGTCGTCGCGGGCCACCAGCAGGTGGGTACCGCGCTGGGGCGCGTGGTAGTCGGCCGCGGCCAGGTGCAGGCGGGCGAGCACGGCGCCGGCTTCGCGCGCGTGCGCGGGTTCCGACGGGGGCGTCCAGGACGGGCTGTCGCGGTACAGGTCCTGGCCCGCGCCCTCTGCATGCAGTTCGTAGGTCCAGCTGTCGCGTTCGATCGCGGTGGCGCCGTGCCGGGTGTGCAGCACGTCCACGACCGGCAGCCCGGCGGCGGCCAGGTGGGCGATGAAGCGATGTTCCTCGCCCAGCAGCGCGGCCGTGCGTACGCGGGCGTGATGGCGCTTGACCAGGTAACGGCGCGGGCCGGACCGCACCAGCGCCGCAGCGGAAAACGGCCGTGGACTGTGCCAGAGCACGTCGCAGCCGTCTTCCAGCGCGGGGTAGTGGTGGCGCAGCCAGGCCAGTTCGGCTTCGCTCAGCGCGGGCCAGTCGGCGGCAACCTGGTCGTTGGCCAGGCCCTGTACACGGTGGTCGGTTTCCATCGGGCGCTGCAGGATCCGCTCAGAGCTTGTTGTCGCGCATGTAGTCGAAGAGCTCGGCATCGCCCTTCATGCCGAGCTTGAGCATGGCGTCGCCCTTCTGGCGGCTGATGGTGCTGACGCTTTTGTGCAGTTTCTTGGCGATTTCCTTGACCATCAGGCCACTGGCCAGCAGGCGCAGCACTTCCACTTCGCGTGGCGACAGCGCGCGCGTGCGGTCGTCGCCGATGGACTGGGTACCGACCATGTCGATGCGTTCGCGCAGCTTGCGGCTGACATAGGACTGGCCGCGGTGCACGGCCTGGATCGCCACCGGAAGCTCATCCATGGTCGAGCTTTTGTCGACCAGCCCCAGCACCCCCACGCCCACCACCATGCGCAGGATGCCCAGGTTGTGGGACACGCTCAGCATCAGCACGCGCAGGTCCGGGTACAGGCGACGGATCTTCTCCAGCATGTCGATACCGTCAGGCTTGTTCGACGCCGGCATCGAGTAGTCGGTGACCAGCACGTCGCACTCCTGCTCCTTCAGGATCTCGAAAAGCTCCTCCACGCTGCTGGCTTCGGCCACCACCACGCCCACGCCACTGGATTCGATGGCGGCTTTGGTGCCAACCCGGACAACGGGATGGTCGTCGGCAAGGATTATGCGCAAGGTCATGGAATAGTATGGCCTGGTAGGCAGCGGCCCCTTGGGGCACGCCGCAGTGGGCGGATCACTCCTGGGAGAACAGACAGCATGCGTACCTCGGTTGTCCGCTGGCTGGTCGTGCTGGGGCTGGCGTGGGCGCTGGGCAGCGCCGCCATCGCGTCACCTGCACCTGCGCCTTCACTGTCGCCGCGCCAAGCCGACTGGATCGAACGGAACCCTACCATCTTCTTGGGCCTGTACGACAGCGGCTGGCCACCATTCGAATTCATGCACAACGGCCGCGCCGACGGGCTTGGCTACGACTACCTGATGCTGCTGACCCGGCAGCTCGGGGTGGACGTGAAAGTGCGGGTGTATCGCGATTGGGCCGATGTGCTGGATGCGGCGTGCCGGGGCGAAATCGACGTGGTGATGAACATCACCCTGACCCCCGACCGGACCCGCTGCATGGTCTATACCGGATCCTACGCCGACGCCCCGCTGGCGCTGGTCGGGCGGCTCGGGGACACCCGGATCTCGAGCGACCCCGACCTGGCCGGGCTGAGCGTGGTGACCGAACAGGAGTTCCTTACCCACGACCAGGTGCGGGCCCGGTTCCCGGCCGCGCGGCAGCTGACCGCGGCCAATACCCGCGCCGCGCTGCTGATGGTCGCCCAGGGCCGGGCCGACGTGTACATCGGCAATGCCCATGTGGCCAACACCCTGATCCGCCAGGAGGCGCTTGACGGGATTGCCCTGTTGCGGCCCAGCGACCTGCCCCCTGAACGCCTTCATTTCGGCGTGCCGAACAAGCACCAGCCGCTGGCCGAAGCGCTCGACAGCGCGCTGTCCACGGTCACCGCCGCCCAGCGCGAAGCGCTGTACAAGCGCTGGTTGCCGCCGCTGCAGTGGTCGGCGCAGTCGCGCCTGATCCTGGGCGACGCCGAGCGCCGCATCCTGGCCACGCCGCTGCGCATGGGTTACGCGCCCACCGGCGCGCCGCTGTCGTTCATCGACGCGGCCGGCGAGCCCAGCGGCGTGGCCGGCGATTACCTGCGCCAGCTGCGCATGGTCGGCGCGCAGTTGAACCGGGTGCCGGCGCACGACTGGTTCGAGGTGCGCGAGCAGATGCGGCGGGGCGAGGTGGACGTGGTGATGGGCATGCCCAACGACGCGCATTACCTGGGCGATGACTGGGTCTTCAGCCAACCCTTCATCAGCGTGCCCAATGTCATCGTCACTCCCAACAACAGCCGTTCGGTGCTGGGCCTGGGCGACCTGGACGGCCGCAGCATCCTGCTGTCCGACCCCGAACGCCTGCGCGGCTACATCCTGCAGTACGCCCCGAAGGCGCGGATCGTGCCGGCGCGCAGTGTGGACCAGGCGCTGTCGCGTCTGGCCAACGGGGATGCCGACGCCTACGTCGGCAACCTGGCCATGGTCGACCGCGTCGTGCGCGAGGTGTACCCGGCCAAGCTGCACGTGGCCGCGCCGGCCGGCTTCAGCGACCAGCTGTCGCTGGCGGTCAAGCGCCAGTACGCGCCGCTGGCCACCACCTTCGACCGCGTGCTGTCCAACCTGACCCCGCGCGAACACGCCGCCATCCGCGGCGACTGGCTGCTGGCCGAGTACCGTACCGGGCTGGACTGGCGTTCGGTCGCGCGCTGGGCCGTGCCGTTGTCGCTGGTGCTGCTGACCGGCATCGTCGTGCATGGCTGGGGTTACTGGCGGCTGCGCCGCGAAGTGGGCATGCGGCGCGGGCTGGAGCAGCGCCTGATGGAGGTCACCGACAACCTGCCGGCGATCGTCTACCAGGCTCGCCGCGACAGCGACGGAAGGGTCACCTTCCCGTACATCACCGGCGACCTGCAGTCGATGTTCGGGGTCAGCACCGCCGAAGTAATGGCCGATGAAAACCGCCTGGCCGAGCAGATCGATCCGCGCGACCGCGAGACGGTCAACCAGGCCCTGGCCCAGGCCGCGCGCGATTTTTCCGCGCTGGACCTGGAATTCCGCACCAGCCCGCACGGGGTAGTGCGCTGGGTGCGCACGCGCGCGCTGCCGTATGCGGCGGCCGATGGCGCGGTGCTGTGGAGCGGTTACTGGGTGGACGTGACCGAAGCGCGCGCGCAGGCCGACGCGCTGGCCGCGGCCAAGTCCGACGCCGAACGCGCCACGGCGGCCAAGTCGAACTTCCTGGCCACCATGAGCCATGAAATCCGCACCCCGATGAGTGGCGTGCTGGGCATGGTGGAGGCGCTGTCGCACACCGGGCTGGATGGCGAGCAGCGGCGCATCATCAGCGTCATCGAGGACTCCGCGCAGATGCTGCGCCAGATCCTCGACGACATCCTCGATTACTCGCGCATCGAAGCCGGCGCCCTGCCGCTGGAGCCGCAGCCGGTGGCATTGCGCACCCTGCTCGACAACGTGCAGCAGCTGCTTTCGCCGCAGGCGTCCAGCAAGGGCCTGGAACTCAGCCTGGAAGTCGACCCGGCGGTAGGCCTGCAACACCTGGCCGACGGCATGCGCCTGCGCCAGATCGTGTTCAACCTGCTGAGCAATGCGATCAAGTTCACCAACGAGGGCTCGGTGGCCATCACCTTGAAGGTGGAGCGCGCCGACGACATCGCGCAGACCCTGCGCCTGAGCGTGATCGACACCGGCATCGGTATTTCCGCCGAGCAGCGCGAGCGGCTGTTCAAACCCTTCGCCCAGGCCGACGTGGCGATCACCCGCCACTACGGCGGCACCGGGCTGGGGCTGAGCATCTGCCAGCGCCTGGTCGGCCTGATGCGCGGGCGCCTGGAAATGCACAGCGAACCGGGCCAGGGCACGCGCGTGGACGTGGTGCTGAGCCTGCCGCTGGTACCGGGCGAAGAGATCATGCGCGACGACCAGCGCCCCGGTGGCGACGTGGAGCCGCTTCCGCCCGGTCAGGCGCGGCAGCGCGTGCTGGTGGTGGAAGACCACCCCACCAACCAGGCCTTGATGCGCTGGCGCCTGCAGCAGCTGGGCCTGCAGCACGAACTGGCGGTGGACGGCGAAGCCGCGCTGGCGCTGATGGACCGGTCCCACTTCGATCTGGTGATCACCGACTGCCGCATGCCGGTGATGGACGGCTACACCCTGACCCGCCATATCCGCGAGCGCGAACGCGGCAGCGGTAAGCGCATGCCGGTGCTGGCGCTTACCGCCAGCGCACTGGCGGAGGACGTGCAGCGGTGCCGCGAAGCGGGCATGGACGACCTCCTTGCCAAGCCGGTGGCCTTGGCTACCCTGCGCCACGCGCTACGGCGCTGGCTGCCGTCGGACGAGGACGATGCCGGGCCCGCGCAGGACGCCCCGCTGGCGGCGGCGCCGCCGGAGCCGCCCACCCGCGCGGCGATCGTGCGCCGCTTCGGATCCGAACACGTGGCCAGCGTGCTGATCGACAGCATGCGCGAGGCCACCGCCGACGACCTGCAGCGCGGGCGCGCCGCGCGCGAGCAGGACGACGTCAACACGGTGGTGGAAGTGCTGCACCGCATTGTCGGCGGGTTGGGCACGCTGGGTGCCGAAGCGCTGGCCGAACAGGCACGCATCCTGATGCAGGACGTGCCCGAGCAGGGGCTGGCGGCTACGGCAGGACAGATCGATGCCTTCGAACAGGCATTGCAGGCCTACCTGGACCGCCTTGATACCTGATCACATCCCCGAATAGTTCGGCCCACCGCCGCCCTGCGGAGTAACCCACACGATGTTCTGGGTGGGGTCCTTGATGTCGCAGGTCTTGCAGTGCACGCAGTTCTGCGCGTTGATCTGCAATTGTTCCTGGCCTTCGCTGCCGACGAATTCGTACACGCCGGCCGGGCAGTAGCGCGCTTCGGGACCGCCGTATTCGTGCAGGTTGACCTGCACCGGAATGCTGGCGTCCTTCAGGGTGAGGTGCGAGGGCTGGTCTTCTTCGTGGTTGGTGCTGCTCAGGAACACCGAGCTCAGCCGGTCGAAGGTGAGCACGTTGTCCGGCTTGGGGTAATTGATCTTCGCGTGCTGCGAGGCCGGTTCCAGGCAGGCGTGGTCGGGCGTGCTGTGGCGCAGGGTCCACGGTGGGTTGCGGATGCCCAGCTTGGGCAGCAGCCACTGTTCGATGCCGGTCATCAGGGTGGCGATGTTGCGACCCTTCTTGAACCACTGCTTGAAGTTGCGCGACTGCTGCAGCTCGGCGTGCAGCCAGCTGCTTTCGAAGGCAGCCGGATAGGCGCTGAGTTCGTCGCGCTGGCGGTCGGCGGCCAGCGCATCGAAGGCGGCGTCGGCGGCGAGCATGCCGGTCTTGATCGCGGCGTGGCTGCCCTTGATCCGGCTGGCGTTGAGGTAACCGGCTTCGCAGCCGACCAGCGCGCCGCCCGGGAACACGGTCTTGGGCAGCGACAGCAGGCCGCCGGCGGTGATCGCGCGTGCGCCGTAGCCGATCCGCTTGCCGCCTTCCAGGTGCTTGCGGATGGACGGATGGGTCTTGAAGCGCTGGAACTCTTCGAACGGGCTCATCCACGGGTTGCGGTAGTCCAGCCCGACCACGAAGCCGACCGCGACCTTGCCGCCGTCGGCGTGGTACAGGAACGAGCCGCCATAGGTGTCGCTGGCCAGCGGCCAGCCGGCGGTATGCACCACCAGGCCCGGTTCGTGCCTGGCCGGATCGACCTGCCACAGCTCCTTGATGCCGATGCCGTAGGCCTGCGGGTCCTTGCCGGCGTCAAGCTGGAAGCGCGTGATCAGCTGGCGGCCGAGGTGGCCACGCGAGCCTTCGGCGAAAATCGTGTACTTGGCATGCAGTTCCATGCCGCGTTCGAAATTGGGGCCGTGCGAGCCGTCCTTGCGGATGCCCATGTCGCCGGTGGCCACGCCCATCACCGCACCGCTTTCGTCGTACAGCACTTCTGCAGCCGCGAAACCGGGGAAGATCGCCACCTCCAGCGCTTCGGCCTGCTGTGCCAGCCAGCGGGTGACCTCGCCCAGGCTGATGATGTAGTTGCCTTCGTTGTGGAAGCATTCCGGCAGCAGCGCATGCGGGGTGCTGCGCGCCCCGTCCTCGGACAGGAACAGGAACTCGTCGCGGGTGACTTTCTGCTTCAGCGGCGCGCCGCGCTCGGCCCAGTCCGGGAACAGTTCGGTCAGCGCGCGGGTGTCCATGATCGCGCCGGACAGGATGTGGGCGCCGGGTTCGGAGCCCTTTTCGAGCACGCAGACCGACAGCTCGCGGCCGGCTTCGATGGCGCGCTGGCGCAGGCGGATCGCGGTGGCCAGGCCGGCGGGGCCGGCGCCGACGACGACCACGTCGAATTCCATGGCTTCACGCGGGGGCAGGGCAGTGGTGTCTTCGCTCATGGTGATGCGTAACTCGTGGGTAGTGCCGTCCCGGCCGGAGCCGGCGGCGGTTGCCTGGGAATCGCGCGCGACAGGTCACTGCGCAATGCTGGATCAATGCATCAGGGTACCGGTACCCGCCGTTCAAGCCTAGATCGCCGACGTTGGTCGCCGGATGCTGCGTCGCAGCAATCCATCTTCGACTGTGATCGTACGGGGTTGCGGGCACCACGTGGGCGGGCCAACGGCCGGCGCTACCGGACTGCGGCCGGACCACTTCGCCGGAGGCAGGAACGGTAGCGCCGGCCGTTGGCCGGCCCACGCGGCGGCGCCGTCAGCCCACAGCCGCAAACGCCGCGTGGTACTCCACCTCGGCATCAGGCCACCTGCCCTGCAACCGCAGCGCCTGGAAATACGCCGCCGGCACCCCTACCAGCCGCAGCCTGGGTTCGGCCCGGAACCCGAACCGGCCGTAATACCCCGGATCCCCCAGAAGCACGCAACCGGCCGCACCGCACGCCTGCAGCGCCTCGACCGCCGCGCGCATCAACGCGCTCCCCACGCCCTGCCGCTGCCGCCCCGGCGCCACCGAAATCGGCCCCAGCCCATACCAGCCCGGGCTGCCATCACTGAGCTGCACCGGCGACACCGCCACATGGCCGACGATGCCATCGGCGTCTTCGGCCACCAGCGAGACCGCCAACGCGCCGGCATGGCGCAGCGCATCCACGATGAACTGCTCGGTGTGGCTGCTGTGCGGTGCATCGGCGAACGCCGTGCGGGTAAGGGCATGGATGGCGTCGGCCTCGCCGGGACGCTCGCTGCGGATCTGCATGGGCGGAGGCTTCTGCGGGAGGATCTCGCCATTGTACGGGCGTGGTGCAGCGTGCCTTGGCCGGTTCCGGGCCAGGCATCACAATGGGGGTCCTGTTACTGCCCTGCGACGTCGCCGCCCATGGCCCTCAATCCGTACGACCTGTTCGATGTCCGCTCGCTGCTCAGCGAGGAGGAGCGCGCCGTGCAGGCAACCGTGGCGCGCTTCACCGACGAACGCGTGCTGCCGATCATCGGTGACGCGTTTGACGAAGGCCGGTTCCCGGATGAGCTGATCCCGGAAATCGCTTCGCTGGGCCTGCTGGGCTCCAGCCTGCCCGAGCAGTACGGCGGCGGTGGGTTGAACGCGGTGAGCTATGGCCTGATCTGCCAGGAACTGGAGCGCGGTGATTCCGGCCTGCGCAGCTTCGTCTCGGTGCAGAGCTCGCTGTGCATGTACCCGATCTTCGCCTACGGCAGCGAGGAGCAGCGCCTGCGCTGGCTGCCGGACATGGCGGCCGGGCGGGTGATCGGCTGTTTCGGGCTGACCGAAGCCCACGGCGGCTCGGATCCGGCGGCGATGAAGACGCGCGCGGTGAAGGAGGGCGGCGACTGGCTGGTCAACGGCAGCAAGATGTGGATCAC
>Ga0102591_1001791_pt1 | contig 26819 bp, 22 predicted proteins | sample AraplaCol_mCL_r2_2_FD_76860 | JGI IMG/M metagenome (GOLD analysis project Ga0102591, IMG submission 76860) | Arabidopsis root microbial communities from North Carolina, USA - plate scrape MF_Col_mCL_r2 (SPADES assembly) (version 2) | ecosystem: Host-associated > Plants > Roots > Endosphere... | reverse complement strand
CCTACCGTGAAGACATGGCCGCGCTGGGCGTGGTGCCGCCGGACATCGAGCCGGAAGCCACCGCGCACATCCCGCAGATCATCGCGATGATCGAGCAGCTGATCGCCGCCGACCACGCCTATGCGGCCGAGGGCCACGTGCTGTTCGCGGTGGCCTCGTTCGCCGGGTACGGCAAGCTGTCCAACCGCAACCCCGAGGAAATGCTGGCAGGCGCGCGCGTGGACGTGGCCCCGTATAAGCGCGACCCGGGCGATTTCGTGCTCTGGAAGCCGTCCAGCGACGACCTGCCCGGCTGGGACTCGCCCTGGGGCCGGGGCCGCCCGGGCTGGCATATCGAATGCTCGGCGATGGCCGCCGCGCACCTGGGCCCGACCATCGACATCCATGCCGGTGGCGTGGACCTGCAGTTCCCGCACCACGAGAACGAGATCGCGCAGAGCGAGTGCGCGCACGGCGGGCAGACCTTCGCCCGGTTCTGGCTGCACAACGGCATGCTCAACTTCGGCGGCGCCAAGATGAGCAAGTCGATCGGCAACATCGAACGGGTCCACGACCTGGTGCGCCAGCATGCGCCGGAGGCACTCCGCTACGCGCTGCTGTCGGCCCACTACCGGCAGCCGCTGGACTGGTCCGACGCGCTGATCGAGCAGTCGGTGCGGACCCTGGACCGCCTGTACGGCACCCTGCGCGACCTGGCCGACGTTACCGCGACCCCGGCCATCCCGGCCGCGATCGAGGCCGCGCTGGACGATGACCTGAACACCCCGCAGGCGCTGGCCGAGCTGGCCCGGCTGGGTGCGGAAGCCCGTCGCGCCGACCCCGCCGACAAGGCCGGCTGGAAGGCGGCCCTGCTCGGCGCCGGGCAGGCGCTGGGGCTGCTGCAGCAGGACCCGGCCGCGTGGTTCGGCACCGATGGCGGCGATGCCGGCGACGACGCCCGCATCCAGGCGCTGATCGACGAACGCAGCGCGGCCAAGACCGCCCGCGACTTCGCCCGTGCCGACGCCCTGCGCCGGCAGCTGGACGAGGAAGGCATCGTGCTGGAAGACACCGCGCAGGGCGTGCGCTGGTCGCGCAGGCGTTGAAAGGCCGCCCGACCCCCGGTCGGGCGCTACCGTCGGGCTGGCCCGGCGTTCCGTGACAAACGTAGAGAGTGACGTGATCGATTCCCCCTTCCCGATTGAACCCACCGCTGCCGAAGCGCAGGCCGCCATTGCCGACGAATTCGCCTTCTTCGGCGACTGGTCCGAGCGTTACCAGTACCTGATCGACCTGGGCCGCAAGCTGCCCGCGTTCCCGGACGCGTGGAAGACCGAGGAGCATCGGCTGCTCGGCTGCCAGTCGATGGTGTGGATCGTGCCGGAAGGCAACGCGGACACGCTGCGCTTCCATGCGATCAGCGATTCGGCGATCGTCTCCGGGCTGATCTACCTTGCCCTGCGGGTGTACTCCGGACGCTCGGCGGCCGAGATCCTGGCCACCGAGCCGACCTACATCCAGGACATCGGGCTGTCGCGCCACCTGTCGCCGACCCGCAGCAACGGCGTGGCGGCGATGCTGGCCTTCATCCGCGAGACCGCGCAGGCGCAGTCGGCGCCGTGAGTCCGCCCGTCCCTGCCGAGCCCGGCGAGCGCGCGCTCGGCCTGCTGGCCCGCCCCGGCTTCTCACTGCTGCTGGCCTACCGGATCCTGGCGATGCTGTCCTACCAGATCGTCGCGGTGACGGTCGGCTGGCACATCTACGAAGTCACCCGCAATCCGTTCTCGCTCGGCCTGGTGGGCCTGGCGGAAGTGCTGCCATTCTTCTGCGTGGCGCCGTTCGCCGGCTACCTGGTGGACCACCTGCCACGCCGGCGGCTGGGCATGGTGGCCTGCAGCGGACTGGTGCTGACCGCGCTGGTGCTGACCGCAGTGGCCGAAGGCTGGCTGCCGTTCCACGGGGTCTGGCCGATCTACGCGGCGGTGGCGATGACCGGCATGGTCCGCGCGTTCCTTTCGCCCATCTACAACGCGCTGTTCGCGCGGGTACTGGAACGGCACCAGTTCGCGCGCGGCGCGGGGCTGGGCTCGGTGGTGTTCCAGGCCGGCATGGTGGTGGGCCCGGCACTGGGCGGGCTGCTGGTGGCCTGGGGCGGCAAGAGCCTGTCATACGGCGTGGCGGTGCTGGCGGCGCTGGCGGCGCTGGGCTGCCTGGCCATGCTGCGGGTGTCCGAGCCGGTCCACACCGGCCCGGCGGCGCCGATCTTCAAGAGCATCGCCGAAGGCGGCCGCTTCGTGCTGGGCAACCGGATCATGGTCGGGGCGATGGCGCTGGACATGTTCTCGGTACTGCTCGGCGGCGTGGTGGCGATGTTGCCCGCGTTCCTGCACGAGATCCTGCACCACGGCCCGGAAGGCCTCGGCATCCTGCGCGCCGCACCGGCACTGGGCTCGGTGTGCGTCGGCCTGTGGCTGGCGCGGCATCCGCTGCAGCAGCACGCCGGCCGCGTGCTGCTGATCGCCGTGGCCGGATTCGGGCTGTGCGTGATCGGCTTCGGGCTGTCGCACAGCTTCTGGCTGTCGGCGGTGATCCTGCTGTTCTACGGCGCCTTCGACGGCGTCTCGGTGGTGATCCGCTCGACCATCCTGCAGTTGGCCACCCCCGAGGAAATGCGCGGACGGGTGTCGTCGATCAACGGCATCTTCATCAGCTCCTCCAACGAACTCGGCGCGTTCTACGCCGGCACCATGGCCAAGCTGCTCGGCCTGGTCCCGGCCGTCGTCCTCGGCGGTTTCGCTGTCCTCAGCGTGGCCGGCATCACCGCCTGGAAGAACCCCACCCTGCGCCGATTGAACCTGCGCGACCTGCAGTAGAGCCGGGCTCTGCCCGGCTGCTTTGCCAACCGCACACGACCTTGTATGGGGGCGGCCGGCGGGCAGCCCCAACAAAAAACCCGGCCGAGGCCGGGTTTTTTGATTCCATCAGCAACCAGCGATCACTCGCCCTGCTGCTTCTGCAGGTGTTCCCAACGTTCCTGTGCGTCGATGGTGCGTTCAGCGGTCAGGCGCGCCTCGAGGCGGTCCAGGCCGATTTCTTCACCGGTGTCCACGCAGTAACCGTAGTCACCCGCTTCCAGCCGCTTCAGCGTGCTTTCGATCTTGCCGATCAGCTTGCGGTAACGGTCGCGGGTACGCAGTTCCAGCGAGTTCTCCGTTTCGCGCGTCGCACGCTCGGCTTCATCGCCGATGTCACGCACTTCCTCGCGCAGGTTCTCGATGGTCTGCTTGGATTCTTCGACCAGGTCGGTGCGCCACTGCTGCAGGCGCTGGCGGAAATACTCCAGCTGCAGCGGGCTCATGTACTCCTCTTCCGCGCTCGGCTTGTAGCCGGCCGGCAGGATCGGACGGCCAGTGGCCTCGTCGGTCTTGTATTCCACCACTTTCACCTTGGTACGCGGAGCGGGTGCCGCAGAACGGGCGGCCACGGCCACGGCGACCTTGCCAACCGGACGCGACACGGGCTTGGGAGCGGATTCGGATTTCACGGGAGTTTTTGCAGGCGATTTCGAAACGGGCACGGGATTCTTGTTTTGCGGGGCCTTCGACGCGGGGGCTGCCGCCGCCGGCTTCGGCACGGCGGCCGGAGCAGGAGCAGGCTTGGCCGCGGCCTTGGCCGGGACAGACTTGGCCGGCGCCGGCGGTGCCGGCTTCGGTGCGGACTTCACTACGGGTGCTGCAACCGGCTTGGCAGCCGGCTTGGGTGCCACGGGCTTGCTGGCCGGCTTGGCCGGTGCAGGCTTGGCAGCCGCTTTCTTCACCGGCGCGGGCTTCGCCGCCGGCGTGATCGATTTCTTTGCAGGCGCCTTCGCGACCGGCTTGGTCGGCGCAGCCTTCTTCGCCACGACCTTCTTTGCAGGCAGCTTCTTCGCGACGGCCTTCTTGACCGCCGGCTTGGCCACTGGCTTGGTCGCCGCCTTTTTCACCGGCGCCTTGGCGACCGGCTTGGTGGCGACCGCCTTCTTCGCCGGCGCCTTGGTCGCCGACTTCTTCACGGGTGCCGTCCTGGCCGCCGGTGGTCTGGATGTGGGCTTGCCAGCCGACTTCGCAGCCGGCTTCCTGGCAACGGGCTTGGCCGCCAACTTCTTTGCAACAGGCTTGGCGACTTTCTTGGCGGCCTTGACGGCCTTCTTTGCAGTTTTTTTAGCAGCCACGAAACGCTCTTCCTTGGTTTCCCCGGGGCCCGGGAAAGCGGGCCTTTATAGCCTACCCGACCAGCAGCAGCAACCTCTCCACCTGCTCCGTTCAGGCCTGGAGCATGGCAGGGGTTCCCGAGCTGCACAGTTCGGAACCTGACCCGGCGCAGGCGCCGGGGCCGCCCGCCGCGCCTGCGCGCGGACGGGTCCAACACCCCATCCTGCGACAAATGCGGCCTTCATGCCAACTGCTCTAAGATTGGGGGGTGATCTCCCACCTGCTCATCGCCCTGCTGCGCTTCTACAAGCGCTTCATCAGCCCCCTGCTCGGGCCGCGCTGCCGCTTCATGCCCAGCTGTTCTGAATACGCCATGCAGGCCATCGCCACGCATGGGCCCGCGCGTGGCAGCTGGCTGGCTGCCCGCCGGCTCGGGCGCTGCCATCCCTTCCATCCCGGTGGCGTGGACGAGGTGCCGCCGCGCACCGCGCACGCCGACTGCCGCTGCACAGGAAAACACTGAAATGTCCTCCACGCTCATCGTCAACGCCCGCATGGTCAACGAAGGTCGCATCGTCGACGGCGACCTGCGCATCGACAACGGCCGCATCGCCCAGATCGGCACCGGCCTGCAGCCGCAGGACGGCGACATCGTGGTGGACGCCGCCGGACGCTGGCTGCTGCCCGGGATGATCGACGACCAGGTCCACTTCCGCGAGCCGGGCCTGACCCACAAGGGCGACATCGCCACCGAATCGGCCGCCGCCGTGGCCGGGGGCCTGACCAGCTTCATGGACATGCCCAACACCAACCCGCCGACGCTCAACGCGGCCGCCCTGCAGGCCAAGTACGACGCCGCCGCCGGCCGCGCCCGCGCCAACTACGGCTTCTACATGGGCGCCAGCAACGACAACCTGGCCGACATCAAGGTGGTCGATCCGAAAACCTCGCCCGGCATCAAGGTGTTCATGGGCGCATCCACCGGCAACATGCTGGTGGACAACCCGGAAACCCTGGACGCGATCTTCAAGTACGCCCCCACCCCGATCATCACGCACTGCGAAGACACCCCGATGATCGACGCCAAGGCCAGGGAGTACGCCGAAAAGTACGGCGATGCACTGAGCGCCGAACAGCACCCGGACATCCGCTCCCGCGAGGCCTGCCTGAAGTCGTCCGAGCTGGCCGTCGCACTGGCGAAGAAGCACGGTACGCGCCTGCACGTGCTGCACATCTCCACCGCCGACGAGCTGAAGCTGTTCGAGCAGGGGCCCCTGATCCGCGCCGATGGCAGCCGCAAGCAGATCACCGCCGAAACCTGCATCCACTTCCTGCGCTTCGACCGCACCGACTATGCGCGGCTGGGCAACCTGATCAAGTGCAACCCGGCGATCAAGGAAGTGAGCGACCGCGAAGCGCTGACCCAGGCCGTGGCCGACAACGTGATCGACGTGCTCGCCACCGACCACGCCCCGCATACCTGGGAAGAGAAGCAGAAGCCCTACGCCCAGGCGCCGTCCGGCCTGCCGCTGGTGCAGTACGCCCTCGTCGCCGCGCTGGAGCTGGTGCACGAAGGCAAGCTGGAGATCACCCAGGTGGTGCAGAAGTTCGCGCACGCACCGGCGCAGTTGTTCGATGTGAGCCAGCGCGGCTTCCTGCGCGAAGGCTACTGGGCCGACCTGGTGCTGGTGGAAGACGTGCCGTTCACGGTCAAGCGCGAAGACGTGCTGTCCAAGTGCGGCTGGTCGCCGTTCGAAGGCATGACCTTCCGTTCGCGCGTCGCCTCGACCTGGGTCAACGGCCAGCTGGCCTGGGACGGCAGCCAGCTGGTGGGCGCGCCGAACGGCCAGCGCATGAGCTACGACCGCTGATGCGGGCACGCATGCTTGGCCTGGGCCTGCTGGCCCTGGCCCCGGCAGCTGCCATCGGCCTGCTGCCCTCGCCCGCCGTGGCCCAGGCCGACGCCCGCGTGGTGTTTCCGGCCAGTGCCTCGCAAGGTGCGATGGTGATCGGCAAGGTGCCGGCCGGCAGCGTGGTGCAGTACGCCGGGCGCACCCTGCGGGTGAGCGGCTATGGCAGCGTGGTGTTCGGGATCGGCCGCGATGAAAAAGGTCCGCTGCAGGTACAGGTGCAGCGCCCGGACGGTGGCAGCGAAACGGTGAGCATCGGGGTGACCCCGCGCGACTGGCCGGTGGAGCGTGTCAACGGCGTGCCGCCCAAGACCGTGAATCCGCCGCCGGCGATCGCGGAACGGATCAAACGCGAACAGGCGCAGGTCACTGCCGCCCGTGCGCGCGACGACAACCGCGCCGATTTCGCCCAGGCCTTCATCTGGCCGGTGCAGGGGCGGATCAGCGGGCGCTTCGGAAATGCACGGGTGTACAACGGGCAGCCGGGTTCCGGGCATTCGGGGATGGATATCGCGGTGCCGACCGGTACGCCGGTGAAGGCGCCGGCCGCCGGCGTGGTGACGTTTGCCGGCCCGGACCTGTACCTGACCGGCGGCACCCTGCTGCTCGACCACGGCTTCGGGATCAGCTCGAATTTCCTGCACCTGTCGCGCATCGACGTGAAGGTCGGCGACCGGGTCGAGCAGGGCCAGGTGATTGCTGCGGTGGGCGCCACCGGTCGTGCGACCGGCCCGCACCTGCATTGGGGCATGAACTGGTTCGACACCCGCATCGACCCGCTGCTGGTGCTCGAACGCGGGAAGTAACCTGAAACGCGGGAGTGACCCGCTGATGGCCGGTGACCTGATGAAATGCGCGACGGAAGCAACATCCGGTAACGCATGACCTGAAACGAAGGCGCCTCTCCGGCACAGGTCATGCGTCCCAGCGCCGATCATCATGGTCGGCAGTCGTTTGGGAACCGACCCTACCGACGGCGCGTCACGCCCCGCGCCACCCGCCGAGGGCACGTCACCCGCGCGCGGCCCACCAGGTGCGCAGCAGCGTGCGTACCGGGGTGGCCTTGAGCTCGCGACCATGCCCCCAGGCCTGCTGGCGCGCACGCGCCAGCGAGGCATACAGGCGGCGCGGGCGCGGACCGGACACACGCGCCGGCCAGTCGCGCAGCAGCTGCTGCGCCCAGCGCTGTGCGGCATCGCTGTCGCCCTGCGCCAGCAACGAACGCGGCACCGCGGCCACACCGGCTTCGTGCAGGCGCTGCGCCAGGGTCTGCAACACTACCGGGGTGGCTACGTCGCCACGCGCCGGCGTCTCGAACATCACCGCCTCCACCGCCGCCACGGCGGCACCGTAGGCCTGCAGGGCACGCTGCGCCTGCGCCGGATCGACCGGCACCGCGCGCGCTTCGATCAGGTCCGGCAGGGCCTGCGCCAGTTCGGCCCACGGTGCGCGCACCGGCTCCAGCATGCGCCCCAGCGGATGGCGCGAACGTTGCCCGGCCCAGCTGCGCAGTTCTTCACCCCACCACGCCAGCTTGGCGTCGGCCGGCATCGGGTCGCCGCTGGTATTGAGGATGTCGTCGAACTCCTGCAGCAGCGCGAACCACGCTACCACCAGGGTGCGCTGGGATTCGGCGATGAACGGTTCGGCCACCTGCCATTCCGGCCATCGGGTCCGCCATTTGCCGAGGAAGCTGTCGAGGGCGGTGGAGGTGGTCATCAGGGGATTCCTTGGGGAGCGCGTATCGACCAACGGTCGATACCTACCAGTGTTGTTTGAACGACAGGGTGCCCGCCAGCGGTGTTTGAACGACAGGGCGCCCGCCAGCGTTGTTTGACCCAATGGGCGACCGGCGTCAGGGGGCGCCCGGCGAGCCGTGGGCCGGCCAACGGCCGGCGCTACCGGCGGGCGGCTGGCCAGGCGTTGGCGTACTGAAGCGCTTCCGGCTGCTCGATCATGACCTCGGCGCCCCAGGACAACGGGTCGTCGGCGTCCAGCCGGTAGCCCCACAGCGCGGCCACCGAGGCCATGCCGGCCGCGTTGGCGGCGACGATGTCACGCTCGTCGTCGCCGACGTAGATGCAGGTGCCCGGGTCGATGCGCATGCGCTCGGCCGCGGTCAACAACGGCAGCGGATGCGGCTTGCGCTGGGCCAGGGTGTCGCCGCCGATCAGCACCGCGCATCGCGTTTCCCAGCCCAGCTGCGGCAGGATCAGGCGCGCCAGGTACTCCGGCTTGTTGGTGACGATGCCCCAGGCACAGCCGGCTGCTTCCAGCGCCTCAAGCATGCCGTCCACGCCGTCGAACAGCACCGCGTGCTGGCCGATCAACGCTTCATAGCGCTCCAGGAACTCGGGCACCAGCGCATCGCGCGCCTCCTGCCCAAGCTCCGGAAACGCTACCGACACCATCGCACGCGAGCCTTTCGAGACCACCGGGCGCAGTACGTCCAGCGTGATCGGCGCGCGCCCGCGCGCGGCCAGCATTGCGTTGGCGGTGGCCAGCATGTCCGGCGCGCTGTCGAGCAAGGTGCCGTCCAGGTCGAACAGCACCGCCTTCGGGAACGCGGACTCAGCCACGGTCGTCGGCGTCGGGCTTGACCGCATGGGCCAGGTAGTTGATGTCGGTGCGGGAACTCAGCCGTGCGCGGTTGCGCCACGGCTCATAGGCCATGCCGCTGACATCGCGCAGGGTGAAGTCGGACTCACGCAGCCACCTGCCCAGTTCGGCCGGCTTGATGAATTCCTGGTAGTGATGCGTGCCCTTGGGCAGCAGCCGGGCGATGTACTCGGCGCCGACGATGGCCACCGCGAACGCGGCCGGGGTGCGGTTGATGGTGGACAGGAACAGCTGGCCGCCGGGCTTGAGCAGGCGGTGGCAGGCGGCGATGATCGCGCCCGGGTCCGGTACGTGCTCCAGCATTTCCATGCAGGTGACCACGTCGAAGCTGCCCGGCTGTTCGGCGGCCAGGTCTTCGGCGGCCTGCACGCGGTAATCCACGCTCACGCCCGACTCCAGCCCGTGCAGGCGGGCTACCTTGACCAGCTCCGGCGCCAGGTCGATGGCGGTCACGTCCGCGCCGGCCTGGGCCAGCGCTTCGCTGAGCAGGCCGCCACCGCAGCCGATGTCGAGCACGCGCGCGCCGCGCAGGGGAACCCGGTCGGCCACGTACTTCAGGCGCACCGGATTCAGCGCGTGCAGCGGCTTCTGCGGGCCGTCGGTGTCCCACCAGCGGTTGGCGAGCGCGGCGAACTTGTCCAGTTCGGCCTGGTCGAAATTGGTGGAAGCGTGGGGGGTGTTCATGGCTGTCCTTTTCGCGCCTCAGGCGCGGATGTGACGAATGCGCTCGCGCCACTGGCGGGCGTTGGCGACGATGGCGGCGGTGTCCATGCCGACCAGCTCGCGCTGGACCAGCTTGGGCTGCCCGGCAATCCAGACATCGCTGACCTGGTGGCGACCGGCGGCATATACCAGCTGCGAGAGCACGTGGTGCAGCGGCTGGGTTTCCAGCGCCGACAGGTCCACGCAGACCAGGTCGGCCTGCTTGCCCACTTCGATCGAGCCGATGCGGTCGCCGAAGCCCAGCGCGCGCGCGCCGCCCAGGGTGGCCGCACGCAGCGTGGTCGCCGCATCCAGCGCGGTGGCGTCATTGGCCACCGCCTTGGCCAGGATCGCCGCGGTGCGGTTTTCGCTGAACATGTCCAGGTCGTTGTTGCTGGCGCAGCCGTCGGTGCCGATCGCCAGGTTGACCCCGGCGCGCTGCAGGGCGCAGGCCGGGCAGAACCCGGAGGCCAGCTTGAGGTTGGATTCGGGGCAGTGCACCACGCTGACGCCGCGCTCGGCGCACAGGTGGATTTCCGCCTCGGTCAGCTGGGTCATGTGCACCGCGATCAGGCGGTCGTTGACCAGACCCAGCCGGTCCAGCCGCGCCAGCGGGCGCTGGCCGTGCAGCCTGATCGAGTCGCTGATCTCCTGCGCGGTTTCGTGCGTATGCAGGTGCACCTGCATGTCCAGCTGGTCGGACAGCATGCGCACGCGTTCGAAGTTGGCGTCGCTGACGGTATACGGCGCGTGCGGGGCGAACGAGGTGCCGATCAGCGGATCGGTGCGCCACTGGTCGTGCAGTTCGCCGGCCTTGGCGAAGTACTCGTCGTCGCTCTTGGCCCAGGCGGTGGGGAAATCGATGACCACCGCGCCGACCAGCGCGCGGAACCCGTGCTGCTTGTAGACGGCGGCCTGGACGTCGGCGAAGAAGTAGTTTTCGTTGGCGCAGGTGGTACCGCCGCGCAGCATTTCGGCGATGGCCAGGGTGGTGCCGTCGGCCACGAACTCCGGCCCGATCACCGCCGCTTCCACCGGCCAGATGTGCTGCTGCAGCCAGACCATCAGCGGCAGGTCGTCGGCAACCCCGCGCAGCAGGGTCATCGGATTGTGCGTGTGCGCGTTGACCAGGCCCGGCATCAGCGCCGCGTCCGGGCGCGATACGGTCTGCTTCGGCGCGAACCGCGCGCGGGCCTCGGCACGCGGAAGGATCGCGACGATCTCGCTGCCGCGTACGGCCACGGCATGGTCTTCCAGCACCACCGCATGCGGTTCGATCGGGACCACGTAGCCGGCCTCGATCAGCAGGTCACAGGGTTCGGGAATGCGTGCGGTGTCGGTCATGCGGGCTCGCTTTGGGGGGCGGTGATCCGACGATACGGGATCACCGCGATGTGCGGGTGGGGTAGAGCCGACTGTTAGTCGGCTGCCGTTCGCGACGCGCGTTCAGACCCCGCCAACAGCAGCCGACTGACAGTCGGCTCTACCGTAATTCGACTTCGTCGAATTACTTGCCGGCGCGCGCGGAGTATTCGCCCGAGCGGGTGTCGACCTTGATGATTTCATCCTGGTTGACGAACAGCGGCACACGCACCACGGCGCCGGTTTCCAGGGTGGCCGGCTTGCCGCCACCGCCCGAGGTGTCGCCACGGACGCCCGGATCGGTCTCGACGATCTTCAGTTCCACGAAGTTCGGCGGCTGCACGAAGATCGGCGAGCCGTTGAACAGGGTGACGATGCAGGACTCTTCGCCCTTCAGCCAATTCTTGGCATCGCCGATGCCGGCCTTGTCGGCCTGGACCTGTTCGAAGGTTTCCGGGTCCATGAAATGCCAGTACTCGCCGTCGCTGTACATGTAATCCATGTTGGTGTCGACAACGTCGGCCTTTTCCACGTCATCGGTGGCCTTCATGGTCATTTCGACAACTCGGCCCGACCTGATGAAGCGGTACTTGATACGGGTGAAGGCCTGGCCCTTGCCCGGCTTGACGTACTCGGTCTCGGTGATGACCGCCGGTTCATTGTTGACCAGGATCTTCATCCCGTTCTTGACGTCGTTCATGCCAACAGTGGCCATGCTGAAACTCCTGAATGGGCAAACGCCGCGCAGGCGCGGCGAGCCGGATAGAATGGGAAACCCACCAGCAACGGCGGGGAGACACGTTTTTCTGACCCATATGATAACCGCAGGCCCCCATTCCATGCAGCTTTCCGCCACGCCACTGCCCACCCCCGTCCGCTGGCAGCAGCTGTGGCGCGAGGCGGTCCGCGACCCGCGGACCCTGCTGGAACAGGTGGGGCTGGACCCGGACGCCCTGCCCCTGTCGGGCGAGGCCGCCGCGCAGTTCGCGCTGCGGGTGCCGCAGGGCTTCATTGCCCGCATGCGCCACGGCGACCGCGACGACCCGCTGCTGCGCCAGGTCCTGCCGGTCACCGATGAACTGCAGCACGTGCCGGGCTTCAGCCTGGACGCGGTCGGCGACGGGCTGGCGCGCAAGGCCACCGGGGTGATCCAGAAGTACCAGGGCCGGGCCCTGCTGGTGACCACCGGCAGCTGCGCGATCAACTGCCGCTACTGCTTCCGCCGGCATTTCGACTACGGCACCGAGAACGCCGCCCGCGAAGGCTGGCGCGAGGCGGTGGACGCGATCGCCCGGGACCCGGGCATCGACGAGGTGATCCTGTCCGGCGGCGACCCGCTGTCGCTGGCGACCCACAAGCTGGTGGAACTGACCCAGGCGCTGAAGCAGATTCCGCACCTGCGCCGCCTTCGCATCCACAGCCGCCTGCCGGTGGTGCTGCCGGAGCGGGTGGATGAGGAGCTGGTGCAGTGGATCGCCAGCCTGCCGTGGCCGGTGGCGTTCGTGATCCACGCCAACCACGCCAACGAATTCGATGCATCGGTGGACGCGGCCATGGCGCGCCTGCGCGGCGCTGGCGCCACCCTGCTCAACCAGGCCGTGCTGCTGCGCGGGGTGAATGATTCGATGCAGGCGCTGCAGGACCTGAGCGAGCGCAGCTTCGCCGCCGGAGTGCTGCCTTACTACCTGTACCAGGTCGATCGGGTCCAGGGCGTGGCGCATTTCGAGGTGGACGATGCCACCGCGAAGTCGCTGCATGCGCAGCTCACCGCGCGGTTGTCGGGGTATCTGGTGCCGAAGCTGGTGCGGGAGATTTCCGGGGATTCCAGCAAGCGCCCGGTGTAGGGCGCAAGCGCCCTACACCGCGCTTGCGGTAGAGCCGACTGTTAGTCGGCTTCCGCTTTGCCGCCCTACCGCCCGGATTCGATCATTTCCACGACCTCGGTCGCGGTGATCGGCACGCTCAGCCAGTACCCCTGCGCCAGGTCGCAACCGCGCTGGCTCAGCAGGTCGAACTGCACTTCCTGTTCGATGCCTTCAGCCACCACGGTGATGCCAAGCGCGTGGGCCATGGCGATGATCGCCGTGGTCAGCGCCAGGTCGTCGGGATCGCGCTGCATGTCGGCGACGAAACTCTTGTCGATCTTGACCCCGTCAACCGGCACCTGGCGCAGGTGGCTCAGGCCGGAGAATCCGGTACCGAAGTCGTCCAGCCACACCTTCACGCCGGTGCGGTGCAGCTTGTCCAGCAATGCGGCGGCCAGCATTTCATCGCCGATCACCGCGGTCTCGGTCAGCTCCAGGTGCAGGCGCGAGGCCGGCAACCCGGTGTCGCGCAGGCACTCGGCGACCAGCGTCGGCAGTTCGCCGCCGCGCAGCTGCCGCGGCGACACGTTGACCGAAACGAACATGCCTTCGCCATCGGCCGAATGCGGCCACTGCACCGCCTCCCGGCACGCCGCGCGCAGCACCTTGGGCCCGATCACTTCGATCAGGCCACTCTGCTCGGCCACTTCGATGAACACCGACGGCGGAATGGTGCCCAGGGTCGGGTGCTGCCAGCGCAGCAGCACTTCCACCCCGACCATGCGGCGGTCGCGGGTGCGGAAGATCGGCTGGTAGACCAGGCGCAGTTCGCCGCGCTCCCACGCGCCGCGCAACTCCTGTTCCATGTGCACGCGGCGCTCCACCGCGTGGTCCATTGCCCGGCTGTAGTAGCGGTAACAGTTCTTGCCGGCGACCTTGGCCTGGTACATGGCGATGTCGCCATTCTTCAGCAGGGTGGTCGCGTCGGCGGCATCGTCAGGGAACAGGGTAACGCCGATGGAGGTGCCCAGGAACAGTTCCCTGCCCTGCACCACCAGCGGCTTGCCAAGTTCGCGCACCAGCAGTTCGGCCAGCTGGCGCGCGCCGGCGGCGACATCGCCGTCGCCGATCAGGATCACGAATTCGTCGCCACCAAACCGCGCCAGCAGCGCTTCGTCGCCGCCGGCCTGGGCCACGGCGGCACGGATGCGCTGGGCGAACTGCAGCAGCGCTTCGTCGCCGGCTTCGTGGCCGAGGGTGTCGTTGACGCGCTTGAAGTCGTCCATGTCGGCGAACAACAGGCCCAGCCGATGCCCGGACGCGCGCGCGGCCATCAGCCGGTGGTCCAGCGCTTCGCGGAACGCCAGGCGGTTGGTCAGTCCGGTCAGGGCGTCGGTGTAGGCCATGTGCCGCACTTCGCGGTCGTGGCGGGCAATGGCTTCGCTCATCCGGCCGAAGGCGCGGACCAGCTCGCCCACTTCGTCCTGGCGGTTGTTGTGGCTGAGCTGCGGGCGGTAGTCGCCGGCTTCGATCTGGCGCGCGGCGCTGGCCAGGCCACGGATCGGGGCGACCAGGGTGCGCTGCACGTAGACGATGACCACCACGCCGATCGCCAGCAGCAGGCCCAGCATCAGCAGCAGCCAGCCCAGGTGGCGCTTGCCGACCTGCTGCAGGCGCTCGCCCAGGGTGGTGTTAGCGCGCTGCTCCATGGCCTGCACGTCGTCCAGCGCCATGCCGACGCGGACGCCGCCGATGCGCTGGTTGCCGACCATGATCGGCATGGCGTTGTCGAGCACCTTGGGCGATTGCTGCACCACCAGGGTGCGCGCGGCCACCGCACCGGCCGCCAGCGGGTCCTGCATGGCCTTGCCGAAGTCGACCACTACGCTGCTGCCGTCGTGGATCAGCCTGCCGTCTTCGTCGAACACCAGCACGTAGCGCACCACCTGCTGCCGCGAGGTGTTGCGCACCAGCGCGCCGACCTGGGCCAGGTCGTTGTAGTACAGCGGGTTGGCCAGGGCATCGGACAGCTCGCGCGCCAGCGCCTCGCCGCGGCTGCGCACGCTGCGGTCGAACAGTTCATGGATGACGCTGCCGCTGAGGTTCTTGACCTCATCCTGCATCGCCGCCTGGCGCCCCAGCACCACGGCCACGATCGCCACCACCACCACCATCGCCCCGCCCATCGCCAACACGAAACGGGACTGCATTCCGGAACCAAACGGCCTCATTCCACTTCCATCCGCACGCGTGTAAGACCCTGTTTCAATTCATCCAAACGGTGCTGCATCTGCGCATCGACCCGATGGAACCCGGACGTACCAAAAAATTTTTCCAGCGCGTCCTGCGCCTGCGGATCCGACGCGGCCTCCAGCAATACCTGCTGGAGGCGGTCGCGCACCTTCGGGTCGAGCCCGGCCCGCACCACTTCGACCGCCCGCGGATACGGCTCGGTGCGATGGATCGGTCGGAAGTCACGCCGGAACGTGGCCGGGATGCGGTGCTCGTCGCCCCAGTCGACGCTGCTCACCGCGCCGGCATCGACCATGCCCTTGTGCACGTAGGTGGCGATGTTGGCCTCCGAGCGCGCGAATACGTAGCCCACGGTGTCCGGTGCGGCGGCGTCGCGCGCGGACAACAGGATCTCCGGGGTCAGGCCGTTCTGCAACAGGGTCATCACCGGGACCAGATAGGCACTGGTGGAGGCGACGTTCTGCAGGGCCAGGGTATGGCCCTTGAGGCCAGCCAGCGAGGTGATCGGGCTGTCGCGGCGGACGAAGAACACGGTGTGGTAGTCGCGCACGCCGTTGCGTTCGGTCAGAAGAAGGGGCTGTGCGCCGCTGCGCAGGCCCAGCGCTACGGCGGTGCCAGCGGTTTCGGTGACCCAGTCGACCCGGCCACGGCGCAGGTAACTGGCCATCTGCTGCGCATCGGGGGCCATCAGGATGCGCCCTTCGGTGATGCCGACGTCGCGCATGCGCGGGACGACGTAGTCGAGCAGGGGTTGCAGTTGGGCATAGTGTGACTTGGGGTTGTCGCTGATCCGGCCCAGCACGAGGACGTGGTCCAGGCCGGCGGTGTCAGGGCCGGCAACCGCGGTTCCAGCCATCGCAATGATGCCCAGCCACAGCAGCCCTCCCTGCAACAGCCATCGCAGTAGCGGCAATCCCATTCGCTCCCCCCAAGGAATGGCAACAGCCTACCCGAAAAAGTGAGACGTGCGTCAGGTCATTCGGGCTTGGCGTTGGCCAGGCGCGCCATCCGCTGGGCGTCGGCCAGGATGCCGCGCAGCAGGCGCACTTCCTGTTCGCTCAGTTCGGTCCGCAGGAACAGGCGGCGCAGCTTGCGCATGGCCGAGTCGGGGGCGCGGCCCTTGTGGAAGTCGATGTCGTCCAGGGTCTGGCCGAGCTGGCCGAACAGGCCTTCGACCTGGGCATGGCTGGCCGGCTGTTCGCGGTGTTCAGGATCGGCGGGGGCGGCGGCTTCGACGCCGCCGAGGCTGGCCATGCGCAGTTCGTAGGCGAGTACCTGGACGGCGGCGGCCAGGTTCAGCGAGCTGAAGTCGGGGTTGGACGGGATGTGCACGGCGAGGTGGCAGAGCTGCAGCTCTTCGTTGGTCAGGCCGGTGCGCTCGCGGCCGAATACGAAGGCGACTTCGCCCTCGGGGTCGGCAGCCTTGGCCAGGGCACGCTGGGCGGCCACGGCAGGAAGAAGTTCTTCGAGCTGGACGCGACGGGCGCGGGCGGTGCAGCCCAGGACGAGCCGGCAGTCGGCGACGGCGTCGGCCAGGGTGGCGACCACGGGGGCGTCGCCGAGCACGTCTTCGGCGCCGGCGGAGCGGCGGAAGGCTTCTTCATCCAGCGGTTTTTCGGGGGCCACCAGCACCAGCCGGCCCAGGCCCATGGTCTTCATGGCACGGGCGGCGGCGCCCATGTTGCCGGGGTGCTGGGTGCCCACGAGGACGAAACGGATGCGGGAGGGAGCGGGATGTGCGGACATGAACAGGCCAAACGCGAGCAGGACAGTCACAAATGGTAAACTGTGCGACCGGCCTTTGCGCCGGGACCGCTCTTTTCCCCCGCCAGTACCCCCATCTCTGCCTTTACGGGAGCTATTTACCATGCAGAAACCCGCCGTCACCGTCATGGTCAAGGCCGCCCGCCTCGCCGGCAACGTCCTGTTGCGCAACATCAACAAGCTGGAGGCGCTGAACGTGGTGCAGAAGGGACGCATGGACTACGCCAGCGAGGTCGATGCGGACGCGGAAAAGGTGATCATCAAGGAACTCAAGCGCGCCTACCCGGACTACGGGATCATGGCCGAGGAAGGCGGCGTGCAGGCGGTGAACCGTTACATGTGGGTGATCGACCCGCTGGACGGCACCAGCAATTACCTGCGTGGCTTCCCGCACTACTGCGTGTCGATCGCGCTGGTGGAGAACGGCGAGCCGATCGATGCGGTGATTTTCGATCCGCTGCGCAATGAACTGTTCACCGCCAGCCGGGGTGCCGGTGCGGTGCTGAACGACCGCCGCATCCGCGTGGCGGACCGCAAGGATCTGTCCGGGGCGATGATCCACACCGGTTTCGCGCCGCGCGAGCGCAGCCGCACGAGTGCGCAGCTGAAGGCGGTGGACGCGTTGCTGGTGCAGGCCGAAGACGTGCGCCGCACCGGTTCGGCGGCGCTGGACCTGGCCTATGTGGCCTGCGGCCGCGCTGACGCCTATTTCGAGGCCGGCGTGAAGGCGTGGGACATCGCCGCGGGCGTGCTGCTGGTCCGCGAAGCGGGCGGCCGGGTCTGCGACTTCAAGGGCGCGACCCCGGCCCGCATGGACAGCCGCGGCCCGGAAACCCAGCAGATCGTGGCGGGCAACGTGAAGAACAGCGAGGTGCTGCAGAAGGTGCTGGTCAACACCGGCTACGCGGCCGAGTTCGACGCGAAGTTCTGATCGATCTGATGTGGGATTCAAGCAACGGCGCCCTCGGGCGCCGTTCTTGTTTGGGGACAACGCGCCATGGCGCCTTCGAACGCCCGGAAACGCGCGACGGCCTCCCGGGACACCGGGCAACGCGCAACTACCCGGTAGCGCCGACCGTTGGTCGGCCGTGGGAACCCGTCATCGCTCGTTGAAATCCAACAGCAACAGCAACTGCAACTGCAACTGCAAAAGCCGGCGTCTCATTGCCACGAGCCGGGGCGGCCGCCGGGCAGCCCCCTCCGGGACACGCCGTGAACCCATCCATGGGGGCTTGTCAAAAACATCCATGTTTTTGACAGTCCCTACGGGGGCTACCCGCCGTCCGCCCCCATACCGGGTCGTGTGCGGAGGGAGAGAGCAGCCGGGCAGAGCCCGGCTCTACTGGTTCTGCGATCAGTACTGCAGCACCAAGAAAAACGCCCGGCAAAGACCGGGCGTTTTTTTACTCGGTACCACACCGCATCACGCCACGGTGCTGCTTGCGGCCTTCAGCGCGGCAATGCGCTCTTCCAGCGGCGGGTGGCTCAGGAACAGCTTCTTTGCGGTGGCGCCGGCGATGCCGAAGGCGGCGATCTGGGTCGGCAGGGTGCTCTGGCCGTGGTTGAGCTTCAGGCGCTCCAGCGCGGCGATCATCTTCTGGCGACCGGCCAGGTGGGCGCCGCCGGCGTCGGCGCGGAACTCACGGTGGCGCGAGAACCACATCGCGATCATGGTCGCGAACAGGCCGAACACCATTTCCAGCACGAACACGATGATGAAGTAGGCGAAGCCACGGCCACCGCCTTCGCGGTTGCCCGACAGCGCACTGTCGATGATGCCGCCGACCACGCGCGCCAGCACGATCACGAACGTGTTGAGCACACCCTGCAGCAGCGCCATGGTGATCATGTCGCCGTTCGCAACGTGAGCGATCTCGTGACCCAGTACCGCCTCGGCCTCGTCCTCGCTCATGTTGTGCAGCAGGCCGGTGGACACCGCTACCAGCGCATTGTTGCGGTTGGCACCGGTGGCGAACGCATTGATTTCCGGACCGTCGTAAACGGCCACTTCCGGCATGCCGATACCCGCTTCGCGGGCCTGGCGCTCCACCGTGGCCAGCAGCCAGCGCTCGGTGGGGTTGCGCGGCTCGGTAATGACCACCGCACCGGTGGAGCGCTTGGCCATCCACTTGGACAGCAGCAGCGACACCAGCGACCCGCCAAAGCCGAAGATGGCCGCAACCACCAGCAGGCCGCTCATGCTTGCGGGATTGATCCCCGCCAGACGCATTACAAAGCCCGCCAGGAGCAGCACGGCGAAGTTGGTCGCGAGGAACAGGGCGATACGACTGAACATGGGAGGAGGATGCTTTGGGTTGATGTTGATGCAAATCTGCGGGGACTTCAGGTTGAATTCAAGTCGCAACCTGACCGACGATTCATAGTTCATGTCAATGACTGCCTACCGCGGGCGTTTTGCCCCCTCCCCCACCGGCCCCCTGCACGCCGGCTCCCTGCTGGCCGCGTTCGGCAGCTGGCTGCTCGCCCGCCATGCCGACGGCCGCTGGGCCGTCCGCATCGAAGACATCGATCCACCCCGCACCGTCCCCGGCGCCATCGACCAGCAGCTGGCTGCACTTGCGGCCTTTGGCCTGGCCAGCGACGACCCCATCGTCCGCCAAAGCCAGCGTGATGCCCTGTACCGGGAGGCCATCGACCGCCTGCTGGCGGAAGACAGGGCCTTTGCCTGCCACTGCAGCCGCACCGACCTGGCCGACCAGCACGGCATCCATCATCACTGCGTAGGACGTACCGAACGGGCGCGACCGGCCATCCGCCTGCGGGTGCCGCCGGGCAGCGTCGTCGCCTTCCAGGATGGCCTGCGCGGCCCGGTCCGCCAGGACGTGCATGCCGAGGTCGGCGATTTCGTCCTGCGCCGCGCCGACGGGTACTGGGCCTACCAGCTCGCCGTGGTGGTCGACGACGCCGACCAGCGCATCACCGACGTCGTCCGCGGTGCCGACCTGCTCGACTCCACCGCGCGCCAGATCCTGCTGCAGCAGGCCCTGGGCCTGCCTACCCCGCGCTACCTGCACCTGCCGCTGCTGCTGGAGCCCGACGGCCACAAGCTGTCCAAGTCCGACGCGGCGCGCCCGGTCGATCCCCGTGCCGCCGTCCCGGCACTGCAGCAGGCCTGGGCGCAGCTGGGGCAGGACCCTGCGCACCTGGCCGGCAGTTCCGGGGTGGCGGGGCTGCTCGACCGCGCCCGCAGCGGCTTCGATCCGGCGCGTTTGCCACCGGGAGACATCCACCTGCCCCCCGACCCGGCCTGAGCCCCCATTTTTCGCCGCGATGTTGCAGAATCGCGTTCCCCCTTGCTGGCCCTGCCTTTCGGAGTAGCTGCTCATGACATGTCGCGTCGCACTGGTCACCGGCGGTACCGGCGGTATCGGTTCCGCCATCTGCCAACGTCTGGCCGACCAGGGCCATCGGGTTGCCACCAACTACCGTGACGAGGCCAAGGCCCTGGCCTGGCGCGAGAAGATGCTGGCGCGCGGCTGCGATGTGGCGATCTTCCCCGGCGATGTCGCCGACCCGGCCACCGCCGAACAGATGGTGCACGCGGTGGAAGCGGCGCTCGGTCCGGTCGAGATCCTGGTCAACAACGCCGGCATCACCCGCGACACCACGTTCCACCGCATGCGCGCCGACCAGTGGCACGACGTGATCAACACCAATCTCAACTCGGTGTTCAACGTCACCCGCCCGGTCATCGAAGGCATGCGTCGCCGCGGCTGGGGCCGGGTGATCCAGATCAGCTCGATCAACGGCCTGAAGGGCCAGTACGGCCAGGCCAACTACGCCGCCGCCAAGGCCGGCATGCACGGCTTCACCATCTCGCTGGCGCGCGAGAATGCCGGTTTCGGCATCACCGTCAACACCATCTCGCCCGGCTACGTCGCCACCGACATGGTGATGGCCGTACCCGACGAAGTACGCGCCAAGATCATCGCCGACATCCCCACCGGCCGCCTCGGCAAGCCCGAGGAAATCGCCTACGCCGTCGCCTTCCTGGTCGCCGAGGAAGCCGCCTGGATCACCGGCTCCAACCTGGACATCAACGGCGGCCACCACATGGGGTGGTAACGGTTACAAGGCGCGCCACCAAGGGTTCCCAAGGCCGACCAACGGTCGGCGCTACCGGGGTGCAGCACAACCGCTGCGGGGCCTGCCACGCATAGGTTCAGTCGAGGAGCCCCCTTCTTGTTGAAGGGGGCGCGCCAACGGCGCGGGGTTAAGGAAACATGCCCCGGGGGCCCACGTTTTGCGCAGCAAAACGTGGGCAGCGAATGATTACGCAGCGCAGCGCCGGTTGCGGAACCTCATTTTGCTGCACAAATTGCTGCGCAGCATGAAGATTTGCCATGAATGACCAAAGGAGGTTGCAACCGGTGCTGCGCTGCGCAATCATTCGCCCTTACGCTGACGAGTGACTGCTTCATGGCTGCGAACCGCATCATCAAGAAGTACCCGAACCGCCGTCTCTACGACACCGAAATTTCCAGCTACATCACCATCGAGGACGTGCGACAGCTGATCCTGGACGGTGAAGACTTCGAAGTCCGCGACGCCAAGAGCGGCGACGACCTGACCCGCTCGGTACTGCTGCAGATCATCGCCGACCAGGAACAGGACGGCGAGCCGATGCTGTCCACCCAGCTGCTCAGCCAGCTGATCCGCTTCTATGGCGATTCGCTTCAGGGCTTCATGGGCAACTACCTGGAGCGCAGCATGCAGGTGTTCCTGGACCAGCAGCAGCAGTTCCGCCAGCAGATGGGCAACCTGCTCGGGCAGACCCCGTGGGCGATGATGAACCAGCTCACCGAACGCAACCTGGAACTGTGGCAGGACTTCCAGCGCAACATGGGCAGCGGCTTCGGCCCGCGCCCGCCGGGCACCTCCACCGGTACCGGCACCGGCAACGCCAAGCCGGATGCGCCGGCGGGCGGCAAGACCCGCCGCTGATTCCCGCGCGGCAGTACGCAGAAAGGCGCAGCCTCACGGCCGCGCCTTTTTCGTTTCCGGCTGAAGCCTTCAGCGTCTGGACCGGCCCTTGGGTTTGGCGCAGGCGCTGCAGATCCGCTCGACCTGGTAACCCTTGGCGCGCAGCTTTTCCACCACCCCGTCTTCGCCGAGCAGGTGCAGCGTTCCCACCACCACCAGCGTGCCGCCCTGACCGGCCTTGAGCTGCTGTTCCAGCTTCGGCACCCAGGCGTCGTTGCGGTCGGTGTTGATGCGCTTGTAGAGCTGCGGGTAGGCGCCGCGCATTTCAGCGGCCATCGCGTTCCACAACAGTTTGTCGTCGCCGCGTCGCCAGGCGTCGTGCAGCTTGCGGCCCTCGGCATCGGCCTGCCCGGCCTGCTCCAGCGCCTCGGCCACCATCTGCTGCTGTTCCTGCGCCGACATGCCCGACAGCACCGCCACCTGGGTGTCGATGTCTTCCAGTCCGCTGGTCGGCTTGCCCGCATCGGCGGCGCGCGTCATGAAATGCCGGTCCAGCCCGAGCGCCGGGTCCAACCCCATCTTGGCGAACTGCGACAGGGTGATGGTCAGGCCGACGAACCAGGGCTTCATGCCCTGCAGCTGGGCCAGCGGCAGGTTGTTGGCCCGCGCATAGTCCTGCAGCCTGGTCCAGGTCGCCGCGTCCAGGTCGCGCTTGAGCTCGCTGCCGTCGGTGCGCATGGCCGCCTGCAGCATTTTGCGGGTCAGGTCCGGCGACTGCATGTCCTGCGGCGACAATTCGAACACCACGCGCCGGGACGCGGCGAACGCCTGGTCGACCTCCGCCGCCACCGGGTAATCGTCGGCGCGCAGCAGGTGGAACGAGCCCAGCAGGTACAGCTGGCTGTCGCCCGGGCCGGTCACCTTCCACAGCAGGGGCACCGGCGCACTGGCGGCGGCGGCCGGGGTGGCCGGCGCGGCCATGGCGGCGGCACTGCCCAGCAGCAGGCCGGTGGCCAGCAGCAGCGGGGCCGCCAGTCGCTTCAGCATCGTCATCGTCACACTCCTCCGCGGGGCGGGTGATAGGCCTGTTCGCCCGCCTCGACCCGCAGGTCCAGGCGGTTTTCCGGCGGGGTCAGCGGGCACGTGGCGAACGGGGTGAACGCGCACGGTGGGTTGTAGGCATGGTTGAAATCGATCAGCACCGTGCCACTGGCATCCGGCGCCGGCAGGTCCAGGTAGCGGCCGGCAGGGTAGCTGCCGTGGCCGCTGGTGCGGTCGCCGAAGATCACGAACAGCTCGCGCCCGGGTTCGCCCAGCGCTTCCAGCCGCCAGGTCCTGCCGTCGCGTTCGAACTCGAGCGCGCCCGCGTTGGGCATGGCGGTGGTGAGTCCGGTGATGTCGACGACCGGCAGGGTCTTGCCCGCCGGGTGCGGCACGAAGCGTGCGCTGACCCGCCAGTCCGGGCCGCCGGGCCAGTAGTTGAGGCCGGCGAATCCACTGCGCGAATAGGCGTCGGCGTGCTTGACCCGCAGCGCGAAGCGTTCGCCGCGATGGATCAGGCTGAGTTGGCCCCTGCCATCGTCGAAGGCGATCCGGGTGGGCGCCGGATCGCGGTCGCTCTGGAAACGGATCCGACCGGTCAGCGGCTTGCCGTCCACGCTCAGCGCCACGCCGCGTTCGGGGGTGAAGGTGACGCTGTCGCCGTTGCGCGCCACCATGCCCAGCTTGGCCGGGCCCACGGCCAGGCGGATACCACTGCCGGGGCCGCTGCCGATGAAATGTGCCTTGTGCTCGAGCCAATGCAGGCCGACCAGGCTGGTCCAGCCATCGGGGGCCTGCAGTTCCGTGTAGCGTTGCAGGCGCCACTGCTGTTGTTCGGCGGCGAACGCCGGATCCACGGTCGCCTTGACCGGCGCCGTTTCCTTGTCGCCGCAGCCTGCCAGGCCCAGCGCCAGCAGCGCGGCACCAAGTCCCCATCCCCAAGTACGCATCGTGCTCCCCTTCAACGTCCGCGCAGGAACCAGCGGTCGATTTCCGCCAGCGAAAAACGGGCCCAGGTCGGCCGGCCGTGGTTGCACTGGCCGGACCGTTCGGTGATTTCCATGTCGCGCAGCAGCGCGTTCATTTCCGGCAGGGTCAGCCGCCGGTTGGCGCGCACCGCGCCGTGGCAGGCCATGGTCGACAGCAGCTCATCGCGGGCGCTGGCAATGCGCCGGCTCTGGCCGTGTTCGCGCAGGTCGGTCAGCACGTCGCGCAGCAGGCCTTCGGGTTCGGCATTGGCCAGCAGCGCGGGAATGCTGCGCACATGCAGCGAGCCGGGACCGGAGCGGGTGATCTCAAAGCCCAGTGCGGTCAACGTGTCGGCCTCGCGCTCGGCGGTGTCGGCATCGCGCTCGCCCACGGCCAGGGTGATCGGCACCAGCAGCGGTTGCGCGTGCAGGCCGGTGGCATCGTGTGCGGTCTTCAACCGTTCGTAGCCGATGCGTTCGTGGGCGGCATGCATGTCGACCACGATCAGGCCTTCGGCGTTTTCGGCCAGGATGTAGATGCCGTGCAGCTGCGCCACGGCGTACCCCAGTGGTGGCACGCCGCTGTCGGCGGCGGTCACCGGCAGGCCCTGCTCGCTGGGCATCGGCGGCAGCGAGGCGTCGCTGCCGGCGGGGCGCGCATACAGCGCCGCATACGCGGAGGGCGCATCGGCCACGCGCAGGCCCAGCGGGGACTGCTGCGGGCGCCAGCCGGCACCGCCCATGCCGGCGCCCTGGCCGCCACCACCGCCGCCGGCCAGGGAATAGGCGCTGCCGGCGAAGCTGGCCGGGTGCGGCACGGTGGCGGGGTTGGGCTGGCCGTCGCCCCCCGCGCCTGCGGCCGTCATGCCGGCGCGGGTTTCGGCCAGCGCTTCCTTGAGGGTGCGGTAGACGAAATCATGGATCAGGCGCGCGTCGCGGAAGCGCACTTCGTGTTTGGCGGGATGGACGTTGACGTCGACGCGGGTGGGGTCCAGCTCCAGGAACAATACGTAGGCCGGCTGGCGCCCGTGGAACAGGACGTCGCCGTAGGCCATCTTCACCGCATGGGCAACGCTGCGGTCGCGTACGGATCGGCCGTTGACGTACAGGTACTGCTGGTCGGTGCTGGCCCGCGAATAGTGCGGCTGCGCGATCCAGCCATGCAGGCGCAGGCCGGCACCGCTGTGGTCGACGCGCATGGCCTGGGTGGCAAAGTCCTCGCCGAGGGTTTCGCCCAGGCGCGCATCGGAGTACAGGTCGCCGGGTTTGTAGCGGCGCGAGGGCTTGCCGTTGTGCGACACACGCAGTTCGACGTCGGGCCGGGCCAGCGCAAGCGAACGCAGCCATTCTTCGATATGGCCGAGTTCGGTGCGTTCGGCGCGGAGGAATTTGCGCCGTGCGGGGACGTTGTAGAACAGTTCGCGCACTTCGACGGTGGTGCCGGGCGCATGCGCGCGCGGGGTCACTTCGCCGAGTTTGCCGCCTTCGATCTGCAGGGCCGAGCCGTGTTCGTCGCTGCGCCGGCGCGAGGCCAGGGTAAACCGGCTGACCGAAGCGATCGACGGCAGGGCTTCGCCACGGAACCCGAGCGTGGCCACCGCTTCCAGGTCGTCCAGGCTGGCGATCTTGCTGGTGGCATGCCGCGACACCGCCAGCGGCAGTTCCTCCGCGGCGATGCCGCCGCCGTCATCGCGGATTCGGATCAGGCGCACGCCGCCTTCTTCAAGGTCGATATCCACGCGGGTGGCACCGGCATCCAGCGCGTTTTCCACCAGCTCCTTGACCACCGACGCCGGGCGCTCGACGACTTCGCCTGCGGCGATCTGGTTGATGAGGATTTCGGGGAGTTGGCGGATGCTCATGCGGGCATGATATCCGGATCGTGGGGGTGGATTCCGATACCGATTGGGCAATGGGCCCATGGTCGATTGATCCCGATCCACATGGGCCGTCCGAAGGTCCGGATCAATCCACCTGCGGTTTCAGTTGGTTTACGTAAAAACCCGCCGAAGCGGGTTTTTTATTTGCTGCCGCCGGCGACGGTGCTGGCGGCGTCTATTTCGGCCTGTGCCTTGGCCGCGTAGAGCGTGCCTGGCGGAGGTTGGCGGCTGAAGAAGGTGTGCACGCCGTCGAGTACCGCACCGGCGATCTGGCGCTGGTAGGCCGGGTCCATCAGGCGGCGCTCTTCGTCCGGATTGGAGATGAAGGCGGTTTCCACCAGCATCGCCGGCATGTCCGACGTACGCAGCACGGCGAAATTCGCGCGCTCGATGTTCGGCTTGTGGTTCTTGCCGATCCGCTTCAGGCCGCCAAGCACGTGTCCGGCCGCATCTTCGGAGGCCTTCATGTAGCCGCTCTGGGCCAGGTCCAGCAGCACGTTGGCCAGGGTGCCCTCGGTCTGCTGCAGGCGCACGCCACCGACCAGGTCGGCCGCGTTTTCCTTGTCCGCAAGCCAACGCGCACGCTGCGACGATGCACCCTTGGTCGACAGCACGTATACCGACGAGCCGGTCGCCGCGCGGTTTTCCGCCGCATCCGCGTGGATCGAAATGAAGATGTCCGCCTTCGCCGAACGCGCCTTCTGCGCGCGCATCGGCAGCGGGATGAACACATCGCTGTCGCGCGTCAGGTAGGCCTTCAGGCCTGGCGTCGCATTGACCTGGCGCGCCAGTTCACGCGCCACCGCCAGGGTGATGTCCTTCTCGCGCTTGCCGGTCGGCCCCACGGCGCCCGGATCCTGGCCGCCATGGCCCGGATCGATCGCCACCACCAGCGGGCGCATGCCCGACTGCATCTTGACCCGCGCCGCATCGCTGGGCATCGCCGGGCGCGGCGGCACCACGGTGGTCGGCACCGGCGCAGGCACCGCCGCGACCGGCGCGGGAACCACCGCCGCCGTTGGCTGGCCCGCGAGGATCGCCGCCGGCGAGGCGGCATTGCTGGCCGCGTTCGCGGCGCCTGCCGCCGCCACGTTGGCGGTGGTTGCCGCAGAAGGGGCTGCGGGGGACGGAGCGGCAGCAGCCGCACTCGCACTCGCCTGCTGGCGAACCGTAGCGGTCAACAGCGCCGCAGCGCGCGCCGCGTCGTTGCGCGCCTGCGCGGCTTCGGCCGGCGTCGGCGGCAGCGTGCGCGTGGTCTGGGTGGGCGGTGCGCTGGCCGGCTGCGCCGCTACACCTGCAGTTGCCGGCGGGGTCGCTGCGGGCGCAGGCGCGCTGGCGGCGGGTGCCTTGGCGACGCTGGCCGGGGCATCGCCCGGCCACTCGATCACCAGGCGCGAATCCT
>Ga0102591_1001790_pt1 | contig 26863 bp, 21 predicted proteins | sample AraplaCol_mCL_r2_2_FD_76860 | JGI IMG/M metagenome (GOLD analysis project Ga0102591, IMG submission 76860) | Arabidopsis root microbial communities from North Carolina, USA - plate scrape MF_Col_mCL_r2 (SPADES assembly) (version 2) | ecosystem: Host-associated > Plants > Roots > Endosphere... | reverse complement strand
CGGTGGTGATCTGGTCGTTGTGGCTGTGGTTGGTGTGCAGCCGCTTGTTGGTCAGGCCGATCAGCTCGGTCAGGCGCGCTTTGATGTTCAGGTGCACGTCCTCCAGGTCCAGCTTCCATTCGAAGCGGCCCGACGCGATCTCCTCGCGGATCTGCGCCATGCCGCGCTGGATCGCGGCCAGATCGTCGGCGCCGATGATGCCCTGCGCGGCCAGCATGTCGGCGTGGGCCAGCGAGCCCTGGATGTCCGCGGCCCACAGCCGCTTGTCGAAGTCGACGCTGGCGGTGTAGCGCTTGACCAGCTCGCTCATCGGCTCGGAGAAGAGGGCGGACCAGGCCTGCGACTTGTTGGCGAGCTGGTTGTCGGCGGGCTGGCCGGCGTCAGAAGAGAGGTCAGGGGTGGAGGACATCGGCTTGCAAGGCGTTACGACTTCGCGGCGCCCCGGGCGTGTCCGCATGGATCGCGGCTGGACGCCTGGGTGAGAATGAGCCGCCGATTCTAAAGGGGCGCCATCGGGGCGCCCGGCGGGCCGCAGGTGGCCGGGGACAGAGGGCGGACAGTGCGGGGACGGGAGGAGCCGATGGCGACCAGGGCAACGGACGGGCGGACGATGGACACGCCTGGCGACGCCGCGTCCACGTGGCTGGAGCCGATGAGCACGCAGCCGATGAGCACCCAGCCGCTGCCGACGCAGCCGGCCTGGGAGGAAACCCGCCTCGACGCGCGCCCGGCCGAGCCCCCGCGCCTGATCGATGCGCAGCGGCGTTTCGACGTCTGCCATGTCGGCCTCGTGCTGCGGGCCGTGCTCGGCGTGCAGCTGGCGTTCTCGCTCGGGCTGGCGATGGCCAGCGAGACGCCGGGCCAATGGCTCTGGTCGATGGGCGCCGCCTCGGTCGCGTCCTTGAGCGCGGTGCTGGCCTGGCTGCTGATCGTCTGCGCCGCCAAGCGACTGCTGGCGAGCCTGCCCGAATGGGCGCAATGGGCCCTGCCGATCGCGCTGGGCGCGGCCTGCGCGCATGGCGGCGCGCTGCTGCTGGAGGCCGTCGAGCTCGGCCGGCTCGGCGCGGTGCAGCGCGTGGCGGCGACGCTGTCCGGCGCCGTCGCCGCGGGCGTGCTGCTGGGCTGGCTGAAGCTGCGCGAGCGCGCCCAGGCCCCCGCCGACGCGCTGGCGCGGCTGGTCGAGCTGCAGTCGCGCATCCGTCCGCATTTCCTGTTCAACACGCTGAACACCGCGATCGCGCTGGTGCGCGTCGATCCCAACCGCGCTGAGGAGGTGCTGGAGGACCTGGCCGAGCTGTTCCGCGTCGCGCTCGCCGACGAGGGGCCCGGCGCCGAGGGCGTGCGGCTGGACCAGGAGGTCGAGCTGGCGCGCCGCTACCTGGCGATCGAGCAACTGCGCTTCGGCGACCGGCTGCGGGTGAGATGGCAGCTCGATCCGCACGCCGCCGACGCGCGCGTGCCGCCGCTGCTGCTGCAGCCGCTGGTGGAGAACGCGGTGCGCCACGGCGTCGAGCCCAACGATCATGGCGGCGACGTCGACATCGTGACCCGCGCGCGCGGCGGCGAGATCGAGATCCGCATCGTCAATTCGGTCGGACTGCCGTCGCGCGGCCAGGGGCACGGGCTGGCGCTGCGCAACGTGCGCCAGCGGCTGCGGCTGATGCACGACGTGGCGGCGCGGCTCGAGGCTGGGCCGGGCGAAGGCCGTTTCGTCGTGCGTATCGTGATGCCGCGCTGAGACGCGCCGCGTGAAGAGAAGAGGGAACAAGGACATGTTGACGCACCCCCCGCTGAAGGTCTTGATCGTCGACGACGAGCCGCTGGCGCGCCTGCGCCTGCGCGGCCTGGTCGAGGCCAACGAGGAGCCGCGCGCCGAGGTCGTGGCCGAGGCCGGCAGCGGCGAGCAGGCGCTGACCTGGCTCAAGGATCACGCCTGCGACCTGGTGCTGCTGGATGTGCAGATGCCGGGCCTGGATGGGCTGGGGCTGGCGCAGGCGCTGCGGGGACGGCCGTTCGCGCCGGCCATCGTGTTCGTCACCGCGCACGCGCAGCACGCGCTCCAGGCCTTCGAGCTGGAGGCGCTGGACTATCTGACCAAGCCGGTGCGGCGCGAGCGGCTGCAGGCCAGTCTGGCGCGGGCCGCGCAGCGGCTGGACGAGCGCGCGGCGGCCAAGGCGCGCGAGGCCGGCGAGGCCCAGTCGGCCAGCGCCGCTCCCGGTGCCGAGGTGCCGGTCATCAACATCACCGAACGCGGCCGCCTGCTGCGCGTGCCGTTGAGCGAAGTCCTCTACTTCAAGGCCGAGCTCAAGTACCTGACGCTGAGAACCGCGACGCAGAGCCACGTCATGGACGGCTCGCTGAGCGATCTGGAGCAGCGGCTGGGCGAGCGCTTCCTGCGCGTGCACCGCAATGCGCTGGTGGCCAAGTCCGCGGTCCGCGAGCTCGAGCGCCACGTGCCCACCGATGGCGGCGCCGAGGGCGATGGCGACACGGCCGGCGAACTGGGCTGGGCCGTGCGCATCGCCCATGTCAACGAATGGCTGGCCGTCTCGCGGCGGCAGGTCGCCGCGGTGCGGGAGGCGCTGGCCGGCCAGCGCTGAGCGCCACGGCGCCCGGCGCGGTCCGGGTCAGCCCGTGTTGCGCAGTCCGGCGGCGATGCCGTTGATGGACAGGTGGATGCCGCGCTGCACGCGCTCCAGCCGCGGGTCCTCGGCGCGCTTTTCCGCCGGGATGGCGCGGTAGCGGCGCATCAGCTCGACCTGCAGGTGGTTGAGCGGATCGATGTAGGGGAAGCGGTGCTCGATCGAGCGCGCCAGCGCCGGGTTCGCGGCCAGGCGGCCGTCCTCGCCGGTGATCAGCGTGAGGGCCTCCTCGGTGCGGGCGAATTCGGCCTCGATGGCGGCGAAGATCTTCTTGCCCAGCCGCTTGTCCTCTACCAGCTCCAGATAGCGGCGCGCGATGTCCAGGTCGGCCTTGGCCAGCACCATGTCCAGGTTGGACAGCAGCGTGCGGAAGAAGGGCCACTGCTTGAACATGCGCTTGAGCAGCGCCAGCTTCTCGTCGCGGCCGATCTTGTCCTTGCCGAGGAAGGCCAGGACCCCCGAGCCGAAGCCGCACCAACCCGGCAGCGTGATGCGCGACTGGCCCCAGCTGAAGCCCCACGGGATGGCGCGCAGGTCCTCGATGGCGCGGTTGGCCTTGCGCGAGGCCGGCCGCGAGCCGATGTTGAGCTCGGCGATCTCACGGATCGGCGTGGCGGCGAAGAAGAAGTCGGCGAAGCCGGGCGTGTCGTAGACCAGCCCGCGATACGCGGCGAAGCTGGCGTCCGACAGCGCCTGGGCCGCGGCCATGAAGGACTGGGGCGCTGGCTTGGTCGGGTGCAGCAGCGTCGCCTCCAGCGTCGCGGCCACCAGCGTCTCCAGGTTGCGCCGGCCGATCTCCGGGTTGGCGTACTTGGAGTTGATGACCTCGCCCTGCTCGGTCAGGCGGATCTGTCCGTTCACCGTTCCCGGCGGCTGGGCCAGGATGGCCTGGTAGCTCGGACCGCCGCCGCGCCCGACCGTGCCGCCGCGGCCATGGAACAGGCGCAGCGTCAGCGGGCCCTGCGCGCGCAGCTCGTCGAACAGCTGCACCAGCGCGATCTCGGCGCGGTACAGCTCCCAGCTGCTGGTGAACACGCCGCCGTCCTTGTTGGAGTCGGAGTAGCCCAGCATGATGTCCTGCTCGCCGCCGGAGCGGCGCACCAGCGCGGCCATGCCTGGCAGCTCGTAGAAGCCGCGCATGATGCCGGGCGCGTTGCGCAGGTCGGCGATGGTCTCGAACAGCGGCACCACGATCAGGTCGCTGACCGCCTCGCCATCGAGCGTGCCGCGCAGCAACCCGACCTCCTTGAGCAGCAGCTGCACCTCGAGCAGGTCGCTGACGTCCTCGGTGTGGGAAATGATGTAGTGCCGCAGCGCCTCGCGGCCGAAGCGCTGGAGTGACTCGCGCGCCGTCTCGAAGATCGCGAGCTCGCCGACGGCGCGTTCGCTGTACTCGGCGCCCAGCACGCGCAGCGGGCGGGTCTGGTTGAGCAGGTCCACCAGCAGCGCGCGGCGGTCCATCTCGCCCAGCGCCGAATAGTCCTCGCAGACGCGCGCGGTCTTGAGCAGCTCGACGATGACCAGCTCGTGCTGGTCGCTGCTCTGGCGCAGGTCCAGCGTCGCCAGATGGAAGCCGAACACCTGCACCGCGCGGATCAGCGGCTTGAGCCGCGGCGCGATCAGCGCGTGCGCGTGGTGATGCTCGAGCGAGTCCTGGATCACGCGCAGGTCGTCCAGCAGCTCCTCGGGCGTGAGGTAGGGGTCCTGCGGCGCGACCGCGTGGCGCAGCGCCTCGGTGCCGGTCAAGGTTTCGAGCGTCGCCGCCAGCCGCGCGTACATGCCGGTCAGCGCGCGCCGGTAGGGCTCGTCCATGCGGTGCTCATTGCGATCGGGGCTGCGCTCGGCCAGCGCCTGCATCCGCGGCGTCACGCCGGCCAGGCGCAGCGAGATCGACAGCTCCGCGCCCAGCTCGTGCAGCTCGGTCAGGTAGTGGCGCAGCGCGAGCTCGCTCTGGCGGCGCAGCGCCAGCCGCATCGTGTCGGCGGTGACGTTGGGATTGCCGTCGCGGTCGCCGCCGATCCACTGACCCATGCGCAGGAAGGGCGCGACCTGCTCGCCGGGCAGCGCCTCCTCGAGCTCGGTGTAGAGCTTGGGGATCTCGCGCAGGAAGGTCGCGTGGTAGTAGCTCAGCGCGTTCTCGATCTCGTCGGCGACGGTCAGCTTCGAGTAGCGCAGCATGCGCGTCTGCCACAGCTGCGTGACGCGGGCGCGGATCAGGTTCTCGTTGGCGGCCTTCTCGCGCTCGGTGTGCAGGCGGTCGCGCGCGCCCACCAGCTCGGCGATCGCGCGCTCGGCGTCCAGGATGCTCTTGCGCTGCACCTCGGTCGGGTGCGCGGTCAGCACCGGCGACACGAAGCCGTTCTCCAGCGTGCGCGCGACCTCGGCCGGCCGCACGCCGGCGTCGAAGAGCCGCTCCAGCGCATAGGCCAGCGAGCCGGGCTGCAGCGAGCCCTCGCGCTCGTGGACCTCGCGGCGGCGCACGTGATGGCGGTCCTCCGCGATGTTGGCCAGATGCGAGAAGTAGCTGAACGCGCGGATCACGCTGACGGTCTGCTCGCCCGACAGGCCCTTGAGCAGCTTGTCCATCTGCTTGCCGGCCTGCGCGTCGCGCTTGAGGCGGAAGGCCACGGACAACTGCCGCACGCGCTCCACCAGTTCGTAGGCCTCGCGGCCCTCCTGCTCGCGGATCACCTCGCCCAGGATGCGGCCCAGCAGGCGGATGTCGTCCATCAGCGGCTGGTTCTTGTCCTTGATCGTCCGGATGGACCGGGCCGCGGAAGGTTTCGCGGCGGTCTTTGCGGCGGTCTTTGCGGCCGGCTTGGCGTTCGGCTTGGCGTTCGGCTTGGCGGCGGTGCGGGCGGTGCGGGAGGCGGTACTGGCGGGCATGGTGTCGTCAGGGTTCGTCAGAGACCGGAAGGGGTGGGGTGATGTAACCGAGTTACCTCCGGCTGACTGTAGCAGTTTCTCCGTGCGCGCCTCGCCCCCGGGCGTGGCGCGCGCGCCGCCCGATGCTCCGGGATCGCGCAAGCGACGCTTCGCGGCAAGCGGTGATCCCTCGGGGCGGCGGGCAGGCTCGGCTAGCATCCCGCCCCATGAACCAAGAATTCGTGATCGCCACGCGCGAGAGCCGGCTCGCGCTGTGGCAGGCCGAACATGTGCAGGCGCTGCTGCGCGCGCGCGGCTTGTCGGTGCGGCTGCTCGGCATGACGACGCGCGGCGACCAGATCCTGGACCGCACGCTGTCCAAGGTCGGCGGCAAGGGGCTGTTCGTGAAGGAGCTGGAAACGGCGCTCGAGGATGGCCGCGCGCAGCTCGCGGTGCACTCGCTCAAGGACGTGCCGATGGAGCTGCCCGCCGGTTTCGTCCTGGGCGCGGTGCTCGAGCGCGAGGACCCGCGCGATGCCCTGGTGTCGCCGAAGCACGCGAGCCTGCAGGCCTTGCCGCACGGCGCCTGCGTCGGCACCTCGAGCCTGCGCCGCGTCACGCAACTGAAGAACCTGCGCCCGGACCTGCGCATCGAGCCGGTGCGCGGCAACCTCGACACGCGGCTGCGCAAGCTCGACGAGGGGCAGTACGACGCGATCGTGCTGGCCGCGGCGGGGCTGAAGCGGCTGGCGCTCGATGGACGCATCCGCCAGTACTTCGAGGTGGACGAGATGATTCCCTGCGCTGGCCAGGGCGCGCTGGGCATCGAGATCCGCGCCGGGCAGGCGGCGCATGCTTCGCCTCTGGGGGCGCATCTGGAGGCGCTCGCCCATCGCCCGACCTGGCTGGCCGCGGCGGCGGAGCGCGCGGTCTCGCGCGAGCTCGGCGGCAGTTGTTCGATGCCATTGGCCGCGCATGCGGTCTGGTCGGCCGAGGGCCGCCTGACGCTGTCCGCCGCACTGGGGCACCCGGTCGAGACGGCCCGGCCGCTGCTGCGCTCGAGCGCGCAGGCGGCGGTCGCCGACCTGGCGGCGGCCGAGGCGCTGGGCATCGCCGCGGCGCGCGCGCTGCGGGAGCAGGGCGCCACCGAGTACCTGAAGGACGTCTGATGGCGGCCGCCGCCGCCCCGGACCTGCCGGCCAGACTGCTGCTGACCCGTCCGCGGGCGCAGGCGGATGAGTGGGCGACGCGGATGGCGGCGCTCGGTGTGCCGACGGCGTCGCTGCCCTTGATCGACATCGCGCCGGCGCGGGATCCGGCCTCGCTGGCGGCCGCCTGGGCTGCGCTGCCCGGCACGGACCTGGCGATGTTCGTCAGCCCGAACGCGGTCGAGCATTTCTTTGGCGGGCGCGCCGCCGACGGCACGCCCGCGCGCGTCTGGCCGGAACGGACCTGGGCGGCCACCGTCGGTCCCGGCAGCGCCCGGGCGCTGATCGAGCACGGCGTGCCGGCCGCGCGCATCGTGCAGCCGCCGGCGGCGTCGGACAGCCTCGATTCCGAGCATCTGTGGCCGGAGCTGGTCCGTGTCGCCGGCCAGGACTGGACCGGCCGCCGCGCGCTGCTGGTGCGCGGCGATGGCGGGCGCGAATGGCTGGGCGACCGGCTGCGCGAGGCGGGGGCCGAGGTCTCGGCCGTCGGCGTCTACCGGCGCACCTGCCCCGCGCCGTCGCCCGAGATCGCCGCGTTGCTGCGCGAGGCCTTGTCCGAGCCGCAGCGTCACGTCTGGCTGTTCAGCAGTTCGGAGGCCATCGGCCATCTCGACTCGCTCGAACAGGGGACGCGCGGGAACGGCCCTCCCGCCGATTGGGGGCGGGTCCTGGCGCTGGCGACCCATGAACGCATCGCGGCGCGCGCACGCGCGCTCGGCGCCGGGCATGTGGTTTTGGTGCGACCCGATGCCGCGGCGGTCGCGGCCGGGTTCCGGATGCTGTCAGGGTCCACCCTAGAATCGCCGACGTGAGCGAGACCACCACCCCAGCGGCCGACGTTCCGTCGCCCCACAAGCCCGCCCGGCATTCCGGCGCCACCTTGACCCAGGCCGTCGTGGCCGGGGTCGGCCTGGTGGCCCTGCTGGCCCTCGGCCTGGCCTGGCAGAGCCAGCAACGGCTCAAGCAGGTCGAACAGGAACTGGTCCGGCGCCAGGACTCCAGCCAGAGCGAGGCCAACATCGCCCGCGACCAGGCGCGCCAGGCGCAGGACCTGAGCCGCGACACCGCGGCCAAGGTCGCGCTGCTGGACGCCCGGCTGGCCGAGGTCGCCGTGCAGCGCGAGCAGCTCGAGGCGCTGATGCAGTCGATGAACCGCTCGCGCGACGAGAACGTCGTCGGCGACGTCGAAGCCTCGCTGCGCGTGGCGATGCAGCAAGGCACCATCACCGGCAGCGCCGAGCCGCTGGTGGCCGCGCTGCGCCAGGCCGACGAGCGCCTGGCCCGCTACAAGCAGCCGCGCCTGGAGGGCGTGCGCCGCGCCGTCACGCGCGACCTGGAGCGCATCAGGGCGGTCAGCGTGGTGGATGTCTCGACGCTGACGATCAAGCTGGACGAGGTCGTGCGCCAGATCGACGACCTGCCGCTGCTGGCTGTCGCCCAGCCGGTCCGCGATCAAGCGCCCGCGCAACAGGCCGCACAACAGGCCGCCGCCGCGCATGCCGGCCTCACCACGGCGGCCCCGGCCGCCCCTGCGAAGACGGCCGGATCGCGCAAGACCGCTCCGTCTGCCCCGGCCCAGGCGGCCTCCGACGGCGAGCCGGGCTGGTGGGAGCGTCTGTGGGAGCAGGCCGGCGAGCGCTGGGACACGCTCAGCGGCGATGTCTGGCGCGAAGCCCGCGGCCTGCTGCGCGTCACGCGCATCGATCATCCCGAAGCGGCGCTGATCGCACCGGAGCAGGCCTTCTTCCTGCGCGAGAACCTCAAGCTGCGCCTGCTCAACGCGCGGCTGGCGCTGCTGAGCCGCCAGTTCGACACCGCGCAGGTCGACCTGCGCGAGGCGCAGGCGATGCTGGACCGCTATTTCGACGCGCGCTCGCGCAAGCTGTCGCTGACCGTCGAGCTGCTGCGCCAGGTGCAGGGCCAGGCCCGTCAGGTCAGCGTGCCGCGCCCCGACGACACGCTCGCCGCGCTGAGCGCGGTGGCCCGCTGAGGAGATCGCCATGCGCATGGTGATCTGGCTGGTGCTGCTGTTCGTCGCGGCGGTCGTCGCGGCGCTGACCCTGGGCAACAACGACGGCTTGGCCAGTTTCTACTGGCGCGGTTGGCGGATGGACCTGTCGCTCAACCTGTTCCTGCTGCTGCTGGTGGCGGGCTGCTTCGCGCTGATGACGCTGATGCAGTCGCTGGATGCGCTGCTGACGCTGCCCAAGCGCGCGCGGCTGTGGCGCATGGCCCAGCGCGAACGCAGCGCCCAGGTCGCGCTGCGCGAGGCCTGGGCCGAGTACTTCGGCGCCCGCTACAGCCGCGCCCAGAAGGCGGCGCAGCGCGCGCTGACCATCCAGGCGCAGACGCCGGACCTCGCCCAGGATGGCGCGTTCATGGCGCTGGCCCATCTGGTCGCCGCGCAGAGCGCCCACAAGCTGCAGGACCGCCGCAACCGCGACGAGCACCTGCGCCAGGCGCTCCAGATGGCGTCGAGCTCGGCCGGCGCCCGTGTGCAGGAAGAGGGCGCGCGGCTGCTGGCCGCGGAGTGGGCGCTGGACGACCGCGACGCGCCGCGCGCGCTGGGCTTGCTCGGCGAACTCACGCCGGGCGTGGCGCGCCGTACGCAGGCGCTGCGCCTGAAGCTGCAGGCCAGCCGCCTGGCCCGTCAGCCGCTGGAGGCACTGCGCACCGCGCGGCTGCTGGCCAAGCATCAGGGCTTCTCGAAATCGGCGGCGCAGGGGCTGCTGCGCTCGCTGGCCTGCGAGGCGCTGGAGACGGCGCGCGACATCGATCAACTGCGCGGCATCTGGCAGCAGCTGGATGCGTCGGACCGCCGCGACGTGTTCGTGGCGGCGCGCGCGGCCCACTGCGCGGCGGCGCTGGGCGCGCCCGAGGACGGACGCGGCTGGCTGCGCCCGTTCTGGGAATCGATCGCGGAGCAGGGCGCCGACGAGCGCCAGGCGCTGGCCGAGGCGCTGGTGCTCTGCACGCCGGGGCTCGGACCGGAATGGCTGCAGCGGCTGGAAGGCGCGGTGCAGCGCTTCCCGCGCGACGGCACCATGGCGCTGGCGCTGGGCCATGCGCTGGCTGAGCGTCAGCTGTGGGGCAAGGCGCGGCTGATGCTGGAGCAGGCGGCCGACGATCGCGAACTGTCGATCGCGGCGCGCCGCCGCAGTTGGCTGCGTCTGGCCGAGATGGCGGAGCAGGACGACGACCCGGAGCGCCGCGCACGCTGCTTCGAGGCCGCCGCCCGCTTGGGCTGACGGCCGTTGAAGACGGCCTCATGCCCGGGTTCCAGCAAGCCTTGGCGGTGGGTTCTGAATATTTTTCGTAGAGATTCTTGCGCACCTCCAAAAACGCATGCTATAGTCGCAGTCTTTCAGCGGCTGTAGCTCAGTTGGATAGAGTACTTGGCTACGAACCAAGGGGTCGTGGGTTCGAATCCTGCCAGCCGCGCCAGAAAAACTGCTGAATCAGAGGGAAACCAATGATTCAGCACTCAGAAGAAAAAGCAACAACAAAAACCAGGGGCCGCTTCCACGACGGTGGCTTCTGATCAGTAAAAGTCGTGCGGCTGTAGCTCAGTTGGATAGAGTACTTGGCTACGAACCAAGGGGTCGTGGGTTCGAATCCTGCCAGCCGCGCCAAATCGAAAGGCCAGTGTTGCAAAACACTGGCCTTTTTCTTTGCCTGAGTTCTTTGCCTGAGTTCTTTGCCTGAATGGCAGGCGGCGGCCGAGTATCCAGTGGGGAATCAGTCCGGGCGAATATCGTCCGCGCCGGATACTCGGTCTTGAGTATCTGGCAGAGCCGCAGAGCCCGGCCTTGCCGGCGTCCGCGAGAGTTTGGGCGCTGGCATCGGCCAGGCCTGTCCGTCCTGAATGAAGAAATTGCGCCGCACCTGCTGATGCGGGTGATGCGGCGCCTCGGCCAGGGTCAGCACTGGCGCCGCGCAGGCATCGCTGCCGTCGAAAACCGCCACCCAATGCGCCAGTGGCCGCTCGCGCAGGCGCGCGGCGACCTGCTCGCGCAGCTCGGGCCACTGCGCCGGGTCGTCTTGGGGTGGGGTCGGCGACAACCCGAGCCGGCGCATGAGTTCCTCATGGAAGTCCGCTTCGATGGCGCCCAGCGACAGCCAACGGCCATCCGCGCATTCGAAGCAGTCGTAGAAATGCGAGCCATGGCGGAAGAAGTTTCGCGAAGCGTCATCGCTCCAGTGTCCATCGGCGCGCAGGGCCTGGATCAAGGTGCCCATGTAGCCGACGCCGTCGAGGATGGCGGCGTCGATCACCTGGCCGCGGCCGGAGCGGCGTGATTCCCATAGCGCGCACATCAAGCCGAACAGCATCGTCAGCGCACCGCCGCCGATGTCGCCGAGCAAGGTGGCGGGCAGGGCGGGGGGCTGGCCGGGGCGAGCCGCGAACGGCATCAGTCCGCTCAACGCGACGTAGTTGATGTCATGGCCGGCGCTTCGCGCGAGAGGCCCGGTCTGGCCCCAGCCGGTGAGCCGCGCGTAGACCAGGCGCGGATGCGCCGCCAGCAAGGTGTCGGGGCCGAGCCCCAGCCGTTCCATCACGCCGGGACGGAAGCCCTCGATCAGCGCGTCGGCGCCTGCAATCAAGTCGCGCACGCGCGCCAGATCCGGCGGTGATTTCAGATCCGCCTGAACCACCGTCTTGCCGCGATGAAGCGCCGCGCCGCCGCCCACCCGCGAGGTACCGCCAGGGCGTTCGATCACCGTGACCTCGGCGCCGAAGTCGGCCAGCACGAGACCGGCGAAGGGCGCGGGGCCGATGCCGGCGAACTCGACGATCTTCAAGCCGCTCAATGGGCCGTTCGTGTTGTTCGCCGTTGCGTGCGCCATGCCGGGTGCCTCCGAATTGGGGCCTCGACGATATCGCGCCCGGGCGACGGCGTCCGAACTGGTCCACCCATCTGTCGTACTGGACCTGCCGCGCGATGCCTCGATCAGGCACCTCATCGATCGGGCATTCGAGCGCCAAATTCGACTACTTCGGAGAATCGAAGACATGTACTTCAATCACTTCCAGTCAGACTACGCGTCCGCAACGCCAAGCTTCGGCTCTTTTCCCGTCATGAATCAGATGCGTCCCTGGAGCTGGCCCGGCGCGCGCATGAACGCGATGAGCCAGTTTCTGGGCAATTGGTTCATGAGCCAGTGCGCTGCGTGGATGGGAGGCTGTGGGTGCCCGTCATACCCGCAATCTCCTTGGTATGGCCGCGGCGATTACGGTCATGCCGCCCGGTGGCCCGCAAATCCCGTCCCCGTCCCCGTCCCTGTTCCCGTCCCCGTCCCGATGCCGGTGCCGGTGAACACAACCCCCGTCACTCCCGCGCCGGCCCCGGCCCCGGCCCCGGCCCCGGCGCCAGCCATCGTCGCACCTCGCGAAGGGCTGTGGGATGCCTCCAAGGGTGGATACATCGTCGGACAGAGTGGCGAGGTGCAAGTAACTTGCGGGAAGAGCGATGAGAACTCCGCACTGCAATACAGGACCTCTGGAGGAACATGGACTGAGTTGGGATGGGGGGTTACGTCGACCATTTCCGCTCCGCCGAACTCAAAGATCGAGTTCCGGATCCGGAATGGCAACGATAAGAACGAGTTTTACCGTGCCGGCACCACCCAGAACGTTGACGGGAAGGATCACGGCAGGGTCACCGCGACCGGGGCTGGCTATCGACTGGGATTCGACGAATGGCGCAACGATGATGGGGACTACGACGACCTCGTCGTCAATCTGACTGATCCCAAGGCGCGCGGCTGATTCAAGCCGCCGCTGAGCAGGGGCCGGCTCCGAAGGGCGCCGGCCCTTTTCGTTTTCGTCACAATGTCTGGATGAGCAAGGCATTCACGAAGGAAAACGACGCCGCGCCCGGCGATGACGACGAGGACGGCCCGTCGCTGCCCGCGCTGCCCAAGGGCTCGCGCAACTACATGACGCCGGCCGGCTACGCGCGGCTGCGCGCGGAGTTCATGCAGCTGCTGGACGTCGAGCGGCCCAAGATCGTCGAGATCGTCTCGTGGGCCGCCAAGAACGGCGACCGCTCCGAGAATGGCGATTACCTCTACGGCAAGAAGCGCCTGCGCGAGATCGACCGGCGCCTGCGTTTCCTGACCAAGCGCCTGGACATCGCCGAGGTCGTCGATCCCAGCGCGCATCACGGCAGCGACCAGATCTTCTTCGGCGCGACCGTGACCTACGCCAACTCGAAGGGCGAGGAGAGGACCATCACGATCAAGGGCATCGACGAGTCGGACAGCCTGGCCGGCGAAGTGAGCTGGGTGTCGCCGATCGCGCGCACGCTGCTGAAGGCCCGCGAGGGCGACGAGCTGCAACTGGTCACGCCGGGCGGCGTGGAGTCGATCGAAGTCGTCGAGGTGAGCTACCCCAAGCCAGGGGGCTGATCAGGGCTTCACGCGCCAGACGCGCATCACCGCGCTCGAGCGCTTCAGCGTGCGCAGCGTGTCGGCCAGGTGCAGCCGGTCTCTGACCGCCAGCAGCAGCGTCATCTCGGCCGTCTCGCGCTGCTGCGAGTCGTCGCTCATGGCGATGTGGGTGATGTCGGCCTCCGCGCTGCTGACGGCCGTCGCGATCTGCGCCAGCACGCCCTTGCCGTTGCGCATCAGCACGCCGACCTCGGCCTCGAAGCTGCGCGACAGTTCCTCGCCCCAGCCGACCGCGATCCAGTGCTCGCTGTCGCGCTGGAAGAGCCGCCGTCCCACCGAGCACTCCGCCGTGTGGACGACCAGCCCCTCGCCCCGGCCCAGATAGCCCTTGATGTCGTCGCCCGGGATCGGTCGGCAGCAGGTGGCCAGGCGCACCGACGCCCCCTCGCTCCCGTCGATCAACACCTGGCCCTGGGCCGGTGCGTCGTCGGTCGAGAAGCGGCCCATCGTCAGCAGCACCGCGTCCGGGCGCTGGCCCTGTTCGGACAGGGTGCGCGCCAGCTTCTTGGCGACGATGGTCGCGATCTTCCGGCCCAGGCCGATCTCGACCAGCAGTTCGTCGACGTTGCGGTTGCCCGCCCAGCGCGCCAGGTCCTGCCACAGCGCGGCGGCCGATTCGTCCTCGGCCTTCAGGCTGGGCAGCGCCAGTCCCTCGGCGCGCAGCGCCTGCGCGAGCATCTTGTGGCCGAGTTCGCGCGATTCCTCCTGCTCCAGGTTCTTCAGGAAGTGGCGGATCTTGGAGCGGGCCCGGCCGGTGCGCACGAAGCTCAGCCAGGCCGGATTCGGCCGCGCGCCGGCCGCGGTGACGATCTCGATCACGTCGCCGCTGCGCAGCTCGGTGCGCAGCGGCACCGGCTCGCCGTTGACCTTGGCCGCGACGCAGTGGTCGCCGACGTCCGAATGGATCGCATAGGCGAAGTCCACCGGCGTCGCGCCCTTGGGCAGCGCCATGATCTTGGACTTGGGCGTGAACACGTAGACCGCGTCCGGGAACAGGTCGATCTTGACGTGCTCCAGGAACTCGGTCGCGTCGCGGGTCTCGTCCTGGATGTCCAGCAGCGACTGCAGCCAGCGCGAGCCCAGCTGCTGCGCGCCCTTGGCGTCGCCCTTGCTCTTGTAGAGCCAGTGCGCCGCCACGCCCTTCTCGGCGACCATGTGCATCGCCTCGGTCCGCATCTGGAATTCGACCGGCGTGCCCAGCGGGCTCACCAGCGTCGTGTGCAGCGACTGGTAGCCGTTGGGCTTGGGAATCGCGATGTAGTCCTTGAAGCGGCCCGGTTGCGGCTTGTACAGCTGGTGCAGCACGCCCAGCGACCAGTAGCACTGCGGCAGATCCTGGACGATCACGCGGAAGCCGAAGATGTCGCTGACCTGGGCGAAGCTCAGGTGTTTCTCGCGCATCTTCTTGTAGATGCTGAACAGCGTCTTCTCGCGACCCTGGATCTCGACGCGCAGGCTGGCCTCGGCGAAGGCCTTCTGGACGTCGCGCTCGATGCGCGCGACCAGGTCGCGCCGATGGCCGCGCGCCTTCGTGACCGCCTTGGTCAGCGCCGCGTGGCGCCAGGGATGGATGTACTGGAACGAGAGCTCCTGCAGCTCGCGGTAGATCTCGTTGAGGCCGAGCCGGTGCGCGATCGGCGCGTAGATGTCCAGGGTCTCGCGGGCGATGCGGCGGCGCTTGTCGAAGGCCATGTGCTGCATCGTGCGCATGTTGTGCAGGCGGTCGGCCAGCTTGATCAGGATGACGCGCACGTCGCGCGCCATCGCCAGCAGCATCTTGCGGAAGCTCTCGGCCTGGGACTCCTCGCGGGTCGAGAACTGCAGCTTGTCCAGCTTGGTCAGGCCGTCGACCAGCTCGGCCGTCGGCGCCTCGAAGCGCTCGATCAACTCGGTCTTGGTGACGCCGCAGTCCTCCATCGCGTCGTGCATCAGCGCCGCCATGATGGCCTGCGCGTCCAGGCGCCAGTCCGCGCACAGGCCGGCGACGGCGATCGGATGGGTGATGTAGGGCTCCCCGCTGGCCCGGAACTGCCCCAGGTGCGCCTCGTCCGCGAACTTGTAGGCCTCGCGGATGCGCTTGACGTCGGCCTTGGGCAGGTAGTGCAGGCGATGGACGAGCGCGTCGAAGGACGAGGCCTCGGCGGCGGTGTCCGGCGCGGTGCGGGAACCGGCCAGCCCGGTCAGGCCGGGGATGTGAGCGGTGGCGAAGGAACGGAGACCCATGCGTGGCAATTTAACCGATGGCGACAGGGGTTTCCGGCAAGTGGAATTGCGGTGCGGGTCGCCCCTGGACGGCGCGATCGAGGGTTTTCACCTATCAAGAAGGTGCGAAAGGCGGCTGTCGGGGCCTAAAGTCCGGAGATCGCCCGCCGATAAACCGAACATGCCCAGGAAGGGCATCGGCTTGGATTCCGTTCCGAGCCCGGCGCCCGCTGGCCGGAACGTGCGGAAACCTCGCGGGAGGCTCGCCATGATTGCTGCCCTGAACAACACAACGACTTCAAATGGTCCCGGTGCGACCACCGGGCAGTCGGCACGCCTGCGCGATGCCGAGGTCTACGACGCCTCGACCGACCAGCCGGCCGAGGCGTCTGCCGTGGTGAGCCTGTCGCCGCAGGCGGCCAACCTGGCCGCGGCGCCCCAACCGGCTCCGGCCGCGTCCGAGCCGGCTCCCGCGGCCACCGCGCGAGCTCCCGCCGCTTCTGTGCAAGCGCCCGCTGAGCCCGCGCCAGCTCCCGCTGAGCCCGCGCCAGCGTCCGCTGCCTCTGCGCCAGCGCCCGCCGCACCGGCGCCAGCTCCTGCCGTTTCGCTGGCGCCGACGCCCGCTCCCGCGCCGACCGTGACGGCGCAATCGACCTCCTTCCAGCCCAGCAACGCGCTCGCCGCGGCGGTGGGGCAGTCGACGGTGGAGAAGTTCCCGCCGTCGGTGAGCCTGATTCCCAACCTGGTCTTCGCGGAAGCCGACCGGGACCAGAACGGCGTGGTGTCCCCGGCCGAGCGCCGCGCATATGACGTCGTCCATCCCAAGCTGGGTGAGCGGCCGGCGGATGTCCCGCCAAAGCGGGTCGTGGACGCCGAACTGCGCGAATACAACGCGATCGCCAACAAGCAGTTCTGACGCGCGGCTCCTCTGAAGCCTCGCCCGAACGCGGCGCCCCCATCGCCCGATGGGGGGATGCTTGCGGACTACCCCCCTTACGAGGGCCCACCTCAGTTGGGTAGGCATCGCGGCTTGCGTCGCGCAAAGTGACTCCATCGCGGCCCCTTCCGGGCCGCTCGCGCTCGGAGGCGCTGAAGGAGTCAGCCATGCATTTCGCCGAAGTCGACACCGGGGACTACCGCATCTATGCCGGCGCGATCGAGCGCCCGCGCCAGTTCGGCTACGTGGCGGCGGTGGTCGTCGTGCGGATGGGCGCGATCGAGTCGATGAACCGGCGCGAGGCCTTCCGCGACGAGAACCTGGCCGGCGGCTACGGCTGGGCGACGCCGGCCGAGGCGCTGCGCTTCGCGATCAGCGCCGGCAAGGAAGCGGTCATGTGCCGGATCGGGATGTACACATGAACGACGCGCTGTTCGAGGACTTTCTGCGGTCGCTGCCCCGCGTGAGCGCGGCGGCCGGCCAACAGCCCGGGGCGATTGCCGGCCCGCGAGCCGTGGCTCAAGCGGCCCATCCCGTGATTCGTCGCGTGGCCCCCCGGCCCGGCTTGGATCCCTCCGGCGCGGCCGCTATCGTGCGGGCATGTCGACCCCGGTCCTTCCCGCCAGCCCGCCCGAGACCGCGCGCCCCGCGCACCCGGCCTGGCACGGCTTCGTCTCCTACCTGACGCCGCAGCGGGTGCTGCTGGCGCTGGCGCTGGCCACCGTCTTCGCGCTCGCGCTGCAGCCGATCTTCATCACCCCCTTCCCCGTCCTGCTGGGGCGGACGATGTTCGTGGGCATGCTGGCGTTGCTGGCCTTCTCCGCAGCCGGGCAATGGCCGCGGCGGCTGCCGCGCTGGTGGGCGCGCTGGCTGTTCCAGGTGGTCGTCGTCGCGGCGGCCGTGCCGCTGGCGACGCTGGCGGTCTACATGGTGGCCGTGGGCGGCGACTTCTCCAGCTTCGTCGAATCGGAATCCCGCATGCTGGGCTTCCTCTGGATCGCCGGGTCCGGGCTGGTCGTGGGGCCGCTGCTGGCGATGGGGGCGCTCTACCGGCAGCGCGATGCCGAGGCTCGCAGCCAGGCGCTGAGCTTCGAGCTCGAACGCAGCGAGCTCGAGCGCCAGGCGCTGGACGCCCGGCTGCGGCTGCTGCAGGCGCAGGTCGAGCCGCATTTCCTGTTCAACACGCTGGCCAACGTGCGGGCGCTGGTCGAGACCGGCTCCCCCCAGGCCGCGCCGGTGCTGCGCAGCCTGATCGCCTACCTGCGCGCCGCGATGCCGCGGCTGCAGGGGGACTCGACGACGCTGTCGGACGAACTGGCGCTGGTGCGCGCCTATCTGGAACTGATGCACCTGCGGATGCCGGACCGGCTGGATTTCTTCGTCGATGTGCCGCCGGAGCTCGCGAGCCTGCGTTTCCCGCCGATGGCGCTGCTGACGCTGGTCGAGAACGCGGTGCGCCACGGCATCGACCCGGGCGAGGAGGGCGGCCGCATCGAGGTCGGCGGCGCGCTGGACCAGGGTCAGGTGACGCTCTGGGTGAGCGACACCGGCGTCGGCATGACGCAGAGCATGGGCACCGGCACGGGCCTGCGCAACCTGCGCGAGCGGATGACGCTGTTCTACGGCCTCAGTGCCGGTCTGTCGCTGACCGAGAATTCCCCGCACGGCCTGCGGGCCGAACTGCGCTTCACGCCCCATTGAGAGGACTGCCTTGCCGACCGCCCCCACGGCGCTGATCGCCGACGACGAACCGCTGCTGCGCGACAGCCTCGAGCGCAGCCTCTCCCAGCTATGGCCGGAGCTGCGCGTCGTGGCGCAGGCGCGCAACGGCCGCGAGGCCGTGGAGATGTTCGAGGACCACCGCCCCGACATCGCCTTCCTCGACGTGCACATGCCGGGCCTGAACGGCATGGAGGCGGCGCGGCAGATCGCGCGCCAGGCCCATGTGGTCTTCGTCACCGCCTATGAGGAGTACGCGCTGCAGGCCTTCGAGCGCGGCGCCATCGACTACCTGGTCAAGCCGGTCGACGAGTCGCGGCTGGCCGACACGATCGAGCGCCTGAAGGAGCGCTTGAAGGAACGCATGAGGGAGCGCCTGGCCGAGCGTGCGCCGAGGGCCCCCGGCGCGCCCGACCAGGCCGCGCTCGAAGCGGTGATCGATGAACTCGCGCGGCGCATGGCCCGGCCGCCGGGCGTGTCCACGCCGGCCGCGGGCGGCCTGGGCGCCGACTCGGGTCCGCTGCAGTGGATCCGGGCGTCGGTGGGCTCGACGCTGAAGCTGATCCCGGTCGACGAGATCCTGTTCCTGCGTTCCGACGAGAAATACACCTTGGTGGTCACCGGCGACGGCGAGGCCTTGATCCGCACGCCGATCCGGGAACTGATCGAGCGCCTGGATCCGCAGCGCTTCGTGCAGGTCCACCGCTCGGTGGTCGTGAACCTGCATGCGATCAGCCACGTCACGCGCGGCCCCAACGAGACAGCGGACCTCCATCTGAAGGCCCGACCCGAGGTGCTGCCGGTCAGCCGCAGTTACCTGCACCTGTTCCGGCAGATGTGAGCAGCGCTTCAGCGCTTGGGCTGAGCCTGTTCGAGCGGCTGCGGCGCCGCCGGCAGCGGCACGTTCTGCGCCTTGCCCTGCACGACGACCGGATCCAGCCGCCACAGTTGCACGCCCATGTTCACCATCTGCACCACCGCCATCACGGCGACCGCGATGACCGCGGCCATCAGCGCGGTATGCATCGCACCGTCGGAAAAGCGATGCAGCGTGTGTTCGTCATGGGCCGGCGTGGCGCCACGTCCGTGCATGCGCCAGTCGTGCCAGGCCTGAGAGAGTCGGGTGTCCATGGTCTCTGCTCCTCGTCGACAACCTGAATCAAGTCTAGGTGCCGGTTCGAAGCGCTTCCAGGGCGTCCGGACGTAAAAAAGCGCGGCTGATCCGCGCTTTTCCTCGCTCTGTCGCAAGCCCGGCCGCGAGTGGTCTGGGACCAGTCGCGACCAGCGCCCGCAGGCTCACCGGGTCAGCGGCTCGGTGCGCGTGTTCAGCCAGGCCAGCGCGTCCCCGTCGACCAGTGGCGCGAGACGGCGGCGTACTTCCGCGTGGTACGCGTTCAGCCACACGAGTTCTTCATCCGACAGCAACGCGATCGCGATGCAGCGGGTGTCGATCGGGCACAGCGTCAGCGTCTCGAAGGCCAGCATCTCGCCGAACTGCCCCTGTTCGGGCGTGTCGCGGGGGACGTTGAGCACCAGGTTCTCGATCCGGACCCCCCATTGGCCGGGGCGGTACAGACCCGGCTCGATCGAGGTGATCATGCCGGGCTCCATCGCCATGTTGGCGTCGGGCACGGCCTTGGAGATGCTCTGCGGGCCTTCGTGCACGTTCATGAAGTAGCCGACGCCATGACCGGTGCCGTGTCCATAGTCCAGGCCATGGGCCCACAGCGGCGCGCGGGCGAGGGCATCCAGCATCGGGCTCAGCGTGCCGCGCGGGAAGACCGCGCGCGACAGCGCGATCGTGCCCTTGAGCACCAGCGTGTAGTCGCGGCGATGGTCCTCGGTGATGGTGCCGATAGGCCAGACGCGGGTGATGTCGGTGGTGCCCCCCAGGTACTGCGCGCCGGAGTCGATCAGCAGCAGGCCGTCGCCCTGGATCTGCGCGAAGGCCTCCTCGGTGGCGCGGTAGTGCGGCATCGCGCCGTTGGCGTTGAAGCCGGCGATCGTCGAGAACGACAGGCCGACGAAGCCCGGGCGGCGGGCGCGCTCGGCGCTCAGCCGCTCGTCGATGGTGAGCTCGGAGATCGATTCGCCGCGCGCCATCGCCGCCTCGAACCAGGCGTAGAACGCGCACATCGCGGCGCCGTCCTGCTCCATGGCCTGGCGGATGAATTGCGCCTCGGCGGCGTTCTTGCGGCTCTTGAACAGCGTGCTGGGGTTGATGGCCTCGACGACGGCCGCCGCCGCGGGCAGCGCCTCCCGCAGGCCCAGCGTCACGCGGCGCGGGTCGATCAGCACCTTGGCCGTGGCGGGCAGCGCGCCCAGCGCGGCGCGGGCCTCGGTGTAGGGGGCCAGGCGCACGCCGTCGGCGGCCAGCCGCTGCGCCAGCGCGGCGTCGATCTTGCCGGGCTGCACGAACAGCGTCGCGCCCTGCGCGTCCAGCAGCGCATGCGCCAGGAACACCGGGTTGTAGGTCACGTCCGAGCCGCGCAGGTTGAACAGCCAGGCGATGTCGTCGACGCTGGAGATCAGGTGATGCGACGCGCCCTGGCGCGCCATCGCCTCGCGGACCTGCTGGAGCTTGTCGGCGCGGCTCACGGTGGCCTGCGGCGCGGCATGCTCGTAGATCGGGGCGTCGGGCAGGCCGGGACGCTCCTCCCAGGCGTGGTCGATCAGATCGAGGCTGGTGTCGAGCTTCACGCCCTTGGCGCCGAGCGCCGCGCGCAGCTGCTGCGCCAGCGCCAGGCCGAGCACCTGGCCGTCGACGACCAGCGTCTGGCCGGGCTGCAGCGTGTCCGCCAGCCAACTGATGTGCTGCGTCGACGCGCCGGTGGGGATCTTGAAGAGGTTGATGCCGCTGCCCGCGAGCTCGCGCTCGGCCTGGGTCCAGTAGCGGCTGTCGGCGAAGAGTTGCGCGTCGTCCAGCGTGACGGCCAGCGTGCCCATCGAGCCGGTGAAGCCCGACAGCACTTCGCGCGCCTGCCAGCGGCGCGGCAGGTATTCGGAGAGATGGGGGTCGGCCGAGGGCACCAGGATGGCGTGGGCGCCGGCGTTGCGCAGCGCGTCGCGCAGCTTGGAGAGGCGCAGCTTGATCTGGGAGAGACGGGTGTCCATGGGGAGCCTCGGCGGGTTGGCGGGCAAAGACAAGGGGGCCGCCGGATGGGCGGCCCGCGTCGAAGCCAGCGATTGTGTCAGAGCTCGGTGCGCAGCGCCCACAGCTCGGGGAACAGCACGACATCGAGCATCTTGCGCAGATAGCTGACGCCGCCGGTGCCGCCGGTGCCGCGCTTGAAGCCGATGACGCGCTCCACGGTGGTGACATGGCGGAATCGCCAGAGGCGGAAGGCGTCCTCCAGGTCCACCAGTTCCTCGCCCATCTGGTACAGGTCCCAGTGCTCCTTGGGATGGCGATAGACCTCCAGCCAGGCGGCCTTGACGCCCTCGTCCGCGGCGTAGGGCTGCGTCCAGTCGCGTTCCAGGCGCGCGGCCGGCACGTCGATGCCGCGGCGCTTCATCAAGCGCAGCACCTCGTCGTACAGCGAGGGCGCCTGATAGGCCGAGGTCACCTCGGCCAGCAGGTCCGCGCGATGCGCATGGGGCTTGAGCATCGCGGCGTTCTTGTTGCCGAGCATGAACTCGATGCGCCGGTACTGCGCGCTCTGGAAGCCGCTGCTGTTCGACAGATAGGGCCGGATGGCCGAGTACTCCGGCGGCGTCATCGTGCCCAGCACGTCCCACGCGTGCACCAGCTGCTCCATGATGCGCGAGACCCGCGCGAGCATCTTGAAGGCCTCGGGCAACTGGTCGGCCGCCACGTGGGCGACGGCGCCCTGCAGCTCATGCAGCATCAGCTTCATCCACAGCTCCGAGGTCTGGTGCTGGATGATGAAGAGCATCTCGTTGTGGTCGGGCGAGAGCGGATGCTGCGCGCTGAGCACCTTGTCCAGGTGCAGGTAGTCCCCGTAGCTCATGTCCTTGGAGAAGTCGAGCTGCGCGCCTTCCTCGCGGACGATCGCTTCGCCGCCCGGCGCCGGCGTGTCGCCCGCACCGCTTCCCGTGACGGCGCCGGTGCCATGTCCCATCGGGCAGCTCATGTCACCGCCGCCTTGGTGTTGAAGCGGGCCTCGCGCCATTCGCCGCTGGCCAGCACCTGATGCAGATGCTCGACCGCATCCCACACGTCGGCGAAGCCGATGTACAGCGGCGTGAAGCCGAAACGCAGGATGTGCGGCACCTGGTCCAACCGCGCCGCATCGCCGGCGCGGAAGTCGCCGACCACACCGCGCTCGATCAGTGCCTGCACGACGGCGTAGCCGGCCTCATGCAGCGGCGCCTTCAGCGCCAGGCAGACCTGGCTGCCGCGCATCGCGGCCTCGCGCGGCGAGACGACGTAGACGCCCTGGGCGCCGCAGCGTTCCTCGGCCAGGCGCGCGAAGAGCTCGGTCAGCGCGATCGATTTCTCGCGCAGCGCCGCCATGCCGCCGAAGGGCTCGGCCGCGAGCAGCGTGTCCACGCCGCATTCGAGCGCGGCGGTCGACAGGATCGCCGGCGTGCCGCAGATGTAGCGCTTGATGCCGGCGGCGGGCGCGTAGTTCGACGTGAACTGGAACGGCGCCGCATGGCCCAGCCAGCCCGACAGCGGCTGCCAGAAGCGGTCCGCGTGGCGCGGGTGGGCCCAGACGAAGGCCGGTGCGCCGGGGCCGCCGTTGAGGTATTTGTAGCCGCAGCCGATGGCGAAGTCCGCGTCGGCGCCATTCAGATCAACCGGGATCGCGCCGGCGGAGTGCGCCAGGTCCCACACGGTGAGCGCGCCCGCGGCGTGCGCCGCCGCGGTGACCGCCTTCATGTCGTGCTTGCGGCCGGTGCGGTAGTTGACCTCGGTGAGCATCAGCACAGCCAGGCGTTCGTCGAGCAGGCCGGGGATCTCATCGACGTGATCGACCAGATGCAGCGTCATGCCGTGCTGCTCGGCCAGGCTTTCGGCGATGTAGAGGTCGGTGGGGAAGTTGCTGCGCTCGGACACGATCAGCGTGCGGCGGCCGCTGGTGTCGTCGCTCCTGACGATGCGCAGCGCGGCGGTCAGCACCTTGTAGAGGTTGAGCGAGGTGGAGTCCGCGACGATGGTCTCGCCGGGCCGGGCACCGATCAGCCGGCCGATCTTGTCGCCGATGCGCGCGGGCAGGTCCATCCAGCCGGCGGTGTTCCAGCTCTTGATCAGGTCGCGGCCCCACTCGTCGGCGATGACCTGCTGCACGCGGGCGGCGGTCGCCTTGGGCATCGCGCCGAGCGAATTGCCATCGAGATACAGCGTGCCCGCAGGCAGCGAGAACTGGTCCTTCAACGGCGCCAGCGGATCGGCGGCGTCCAGGGCCAGGCAGTCTTGTCTTGTCGTCATGGGCGTTCCAGACAGAGCGATGAATGGGAAAGGGAGGGAGAGGGAAGAGAGAGGAATGCGAGAAAGCGAGAAAGAGAGGGGAATGAGGGTCTGTGTTTCAGAGCGAGCGCAGCACCGCGCGCACCGGAGATGCGCAGGCGCCGGCCAGCTTGAGCGGCAGTGCGATCAACTCGTAGTCGCCTTCGGGCACCTCGTCGAGCACGAGGTTCTCCAGCACGCGCAGGTCCAGGCGCAGCAGGCGCTGATGGCTGTCCAGGGTCTTGCTGCTGGCGGGATCGACTGATGGCGTGTCCAGGCCGATCAGCTTGACGCCGCGCGCCGCGAGCCACTCGACGGTCTCCGGCGCATAGGCGCTGAACTCGGGATTCCAGACCGTGTCGGCGCGCTCGTTGCAGCGCACCAGCACGCGCGGCGGCAGCTCATGCGCGGCGTGCTGGAGGTGCTCGACGTGGATCAGCGGGCCACAGCCGATCGCATGGATCACGCGGCAAGGGCCGAGGTAGGGATCGAGCGCGACCTCGGCCGCGCTTGCAACGCCATCGGCGTAATGCAGTGGTGCATCGGCATGCGCGCCGACATGCGGCGACATCGTGATCGCGCTCAGGTTCACCGGGCATTGCGGCGACAGGCGCGCGGTCCACGTCAGCGCGTAGGGTTCATCGCCGGGAAAGATCGGCGCGTCGGGCGCCACCACCGGCGAGATGTCCCACAGCGTGCGCTGCGGGTGGGGACTCGTTGACTTCATCTGCTGCTCCTGCCGGTCCTCGGGACGGCGGCGCGCACGTTAGCGCCGGGCCGGTGGCCGTGGTGTCGGTTAATTCCAACAAGGCCGGATCGTTTCCGCAAGCCGCCCGGCCTCGCGATGCCGATGGGCTCAGGGTTATCCAGATCGTTGACACCTCAACTATCAATGCCTAAAGTGCTCCCGTCAAGCAGTCATCGGCCGGCGCGAGCGGGCCTCGGGAAACATGCGCATCACCTGCATCGGCGGCGGTCCCGCCGGCCTGTACTTCGCGCTGCTGATGAAGCGGCAGGACCCGGCCCATCACGTCACGGTGCTGGAGCGCAACCGCGCCGGCGACACCTTCGGCTGGGGCGTCGTGTTCTCCGACCAGACGCTGGCCGCGCTGCGCGAGGCCGACCCGAAGACGGCCGAGCAGATCCTGCAGTCCTTCAATCACTGGGACGACATCGCCGTGCACATCGGCGGCCGCACCATGGTGTCTGGGGGACACGGCTTCTGCGGCATCGGCCGCCGCAAGCTGCTGGACATCCTGCGCGCGCGCTGCGAGGAACTGGGCGTCGAGATCCGCTACGAGACCGACGTCACCGACGACGCCGGCATCGACGCCGACCTGATCATCGCGGCCGATGGTCTCAACAGCCGGCTGCGCCAGAAGTACACCGGGACCTATCAGCCCGACATCGACCTGCGCCACTGCCGCTTCGTCTGGCTGGGCACGACCCAGCTCTTCGACGCCTTCACCTTCGACTTCCAGCAGACCGAGTGGGGCTGGTTCCAGGCGCATGCGTACCGCTTCGACGAGACGCATTCGACCTTCATCGTCGAGACCCCCGAGCAGGTCTGGAAGGCCGCCGGCCTGGAGGACATGAGCAAGGAGGAAGGCATCACCTTCTGCGAGCGGCTCTTCGCCAAGGTGTTGGACGGCCATCCGCTGATCTCCAACGCGGCGCACCTGCGCGGCTCCGCGCAGTGGATCCGTTTCCCGCGCGTGGTCTGCAAGCGCTGGGTGCATCACAACGGCCGCGCGCCGGTGGTGTTGATGGGGGACGCGGCGCACACGGCGCATTTCTCGATCGGCTCGGGCACCAAGCTCGCGCTCGAGGACGCGATCGCGCTGGCCAGGGACATCGCCCGTCACGGCGGTGGCGTCGAGAGCCTGTCTTTGGCGCTGGACGAGTACGAAGCCACGCGCTCGATCGAGGTGCTGCGCATCCAGAACGCGGCGCGCAACTCCACCGAATGGTTCGAGAACGTCGAGCGCCACGCGCGCCTGGCGCCGGAGCAGTTCGCGTATTCGCTGCTGACGCGCTCGCAGCGGATCTCGCACGAGAACCTGCGGCTGCGCGACGCGCGCTACGTCGGCGAGTACGAGGGCTGGCTGGCGCGGCGCGCGGGCCTGGATCGCGCCGCGCCACCGATGTTCACGCCGTTCACGCTGCGCGGCGTGACCTTGAAGAACCGCGTCGTCGTGTCGCCGATGGCGCAGTACTCGTGCGAGGACGGCCAGCCCGCCGACTACCACCTGACGCACCTGGGCGCCCGCGCGATGGGCGGCGCGGGGCTGGTGTTCGTCGAGATGACCTGCGTGTCGCCCGACGCGCGCATCACGCCCGGATGTCCCGGGCTGTGGAACGACGCGCAGCGCGACGGCTGGGCGCGCATCGTCGATCACGTGCATCGCCGCTCCACCGCGAAGATCGCGATGCAGCTGGGCCACGCCGGCGCGAAGGGCTCGACCCGCGTCGCCTGGGAGGGCATCGACCAGCCGCTGGCGGAGGGGAACTGGCCGCTCATCTCGGCCTCGCCGCAGCAGTACCTGGAGGGCGTGAGCCAGTGGTCGCGCGCGATGACGCGCGAGGACATGGACCGCGTGACGGCCGACTTCGTCGCCGCCACGCGCCGCGCCGCGCAGGCCGGCTTCGACTGGCTCGAACTGCATTGCGCGCACGGCTATCTGCTGTCGAGCTTCCTGTCGCCGCTGACCAATCAGCGCACCGACGACTACGGCGGTCCGCTGGAGAACCGGCTGCGCTATCCGCTGGAGGTCTTCAGCGCGATGCGCGCGGCGTGGCCGCGGGACAAGCCGATGTCGGTGCGGATCTCCGCCAGCGACTGGGTGCCCGGCGGCACGACGGTCGATGACGCGGTCGCGATGGCCGAGGCCTTCAAGGCCGCGGGCGCCGATCTGATCGACGTGTCCTCGGGCCAGGTCAGCAAGCGCGAGACGCCGGTCTACGGCCGCATGTGGCAGACGCCGTTCAGCGAGAGCGTGCGCAATCGCGCCGGCATCGCGACGATCGCGGTGGGCGCGATCTCGGAGGCCGACCATGTCAACAGCATCATCGCGGCCGGCCGGGCGGACCTGTGCGCGATCGCGCGGCCGCATCTGGCCAATCCGGCCTGGACGCTGACCGAGGCGGCGCGCATCGGCTACCTGTCGGGCCCGGGCCTGGACTGGCCGGTGCAGTACCTGTCCGGCAAGAGCCAGATGGAACGCGACTTCGAGCGCCAGCGCGCGATGGGCGGCGGCGCCACGGCGCAGGAACAGGCCAACCGGGCGCTTGGCGTCTGAGCGGCGGGACGCGGCGCAGCGATGGGCATTCGAGCAACGATGGACAGGCAGGCGGCATGAGCAACCCGTATCCCCTCGAAGGACTGCATGCGGTCGTCACCGGCGGCGGCTCCGGCATCGGCGCC
>Ga0102591_1001787_pt1 | contig 26878 bp, 24 predicted proteins | sample AraplaCol_mCL_r2_2_FD_76860 | JGI IMG/M metagenome (GOLD analysis project Ga0102591, IMG submission 76860) | Arabidopsis root microbial communities from North Carolina, USA - plate scrape MF_Col_mCL_r2 (SPADES assembly) (version 2) | ecosystem: Host-associated > Plants > Roots > Endosphere... | reverse complement strand
ATCATCACGCCGTCAGCAAGAACGCCAGCAAGACAAAGCCGGCGCGCCTGCTTGCGGTCTTCGTGCTGAATACCGACGAGACGGAACTGACGACCGACGACAAGTGACGTGACCCACGATGCCCGGCGCCGCCGGGCATCGATTTCTCCCGCCCATCAGGCGCCCTGCAGCGCCAGTTCCAGATCCGCCACCAGATCATCCGGATGTTCGATGCCGATCGACAGCCGGATCGTCGATTCCAGAACGCCGATCCGCTGGCGGATATCGGCGGGCACGCCGGAATGCGTCATCGTTGCCGGGTGGCTTGCGAGCGATTCCGTGCCGCCGAGGCTGACCGCGAGCTTGAAGATCTGCAGCGCGTTCAGGAATTTGAACGAGGCTGGCTGACCGCCGCGAATGTCGAAAGAGAAGGTGGAGCCGGCGCCGCTGCATTGCGCGATGAAGGTCCGGCCGGCCGGCGATTCCGGATCGTGGTAGGGCAGGTAGTGAACCTTCTCGACCTTTGGGTGATCACGCAGAAAGTCGGCAACGGCCCGGGCATTGCTGTTGGCCCGTTCCATACGAAGCTGCAGCGTTTCCAGCGACCGGCCGAGCATCCAGCAGGAATGCGGATCGAGCTGGGTGCCGATCGCGCCGCGCAGGGCCTTGATCTGCTTGATCACCGCCTTGCGACCAAGAACGGCGCCGGCGATCAGGTCCGAATGACCACCGACATATTTGGTCAGCGAATAGAGCGAGATATCGGCGCCGTGCTCGATCGGCCGCTGGAAGACCGGTCCGAGTAGGGTGTTGTCGCAGACAATGATCGGCATATGGCCCTGTCTTGCACCAATCATGTCGGCCACGCGTCGGATCATCGCGACATCGACCAGACTGTTGGTCGGATTGGCAGGCGTCTCGATCAGGATGACGGAGACGCGGCCCTTGGCCATCGCCTCTTCCGCCGCCTTTTGCACCGATCCTTCGCTGACGCCGTCGGCAAATCCAATGGCGGCGACGCTGAAGTTCAGAAAGGTCTTTGCCAGCAATGTTTCGGTTCCCCCGTAGAGCGGCTGCGAATGCAGGATCGCATCCCCCGGCCGGACGAAGGCGAGCAGAGTCGTGGCGATCGCCGCCATGCCGGATGAAAACAGCACGCCGCTTTCCGTCCGTTCGTAGACGGCGAGCCTGTCTTCGACGATCTCGCTGTTTGGATGGTTGAAGCGCGAGTAGACGAGGCCGGCCCCCTTCCCCTCGGGCGGCTCGCGGCGGCCCGACACGTAATCGAAGAAGTCGCGGCCATCCTCGGCTGTATTGAAAACGAAGGTGGAGGTGAGAAACACCGGTGGCTTGACCGCCCCTTCCGAGAGTTCGGGATCGTAGCCGTAGTTCAGCATCTGCGTCTCGGGATGCAGTGCATGATTGCCGATATGGGTTTTGGAAGGATGCGGGGCGGTCATCAACGTCTCCTCTGTCGGGACTGCAGAAATGGCAGAATACATCAAAACCATATGAGAGGAGCAATCATCGCGGTCAGCTTATGGTCTTGCCCAGAGTGTCGGCGACATAGGCCCCGCGCGATCCCATCGGCAGCGGCGCTCCCGTCGTCGTGTCCTTCGCGGTCTGATGCTCCAGTTCGGCGTTCAGCTCGCCTCCGATGATGAGAATGACGACCGAAAGCCAGATCCAGATGAGGAAGCCGATCAGTGCGCCGAGTGTGCCGTATGTCGCGTTGTAATTGGCGAAATGATCCAGATAGTAGGAGAAGCCGAGAGACATGGCGGTCCAGGCGACCGTGGTCAGAGCCGCGCCCCACGTCATCCACCGGAGTTTGGCAGGCTCCCGGCTGGGGCCGAAGCGATAGACTGATGTAACGGCCACAGCGACGACCAGCAGAAGCAGCGGCCATCGCATGAGAAGAGCCATGTGCTCCTTGAATTGATCAAGCCAGAGATAGGAGAGGACAACAGGCATGACCCCGACGAGCGCCACCATGACAATTGTCAAAAGCATTGCGCACAAGGTGAAGCAAAGGCCGATCAGGTTCAACCGGACAAGCCCCCGCTTCTCCTCTTCCTCATAGGCGACGTTCATAGCGTCGAAGATCGCCAGCGTGCCGCTATGCGTGCTCCAGAGGGCGATGCCGAGTCCGACAAAAAAGGTGATGCCGAGCGTAGCGTCGCGACGATCGACGAGTTCCTTGATCTGGTCGGCAAGAAGATCGAACGCGCCTGATGGCAGAAGGCCAGCCAATTCGCGAAGATGTTCGGATATGGTGGTCGGATCTGCAACCAGCCCGTAGAGTGATACCAAAGCCGCCATGGCTGGGAACAGCGCCAGCAGCAGATAGAAGGTCACGCCCGCGGCAATCAGCGTGACCCGGTCGGCGAGGACCTCGTGGAAGACGCGCCAGAACACGTCGCGAAGGCCGCTGAAGGGAATAGCCTCGGGCGTGCTAGCGCTGCGGCCATGATCGTCACTCGAGCGACCGACATCCGCAGATGGGGCAGCCGACCTGCGCTCCGTCGCCTGCATCAAGACAAATGCGCCGATCGCTGCGGCCATGATTGTCGCCGCAATGGGGAATTTCTTGAGGTGAAGCACATCTGGCATGAGGATGTTCTCCGATCTGGTGCGGAGATAACGCGGGGTTCCGCTAAAGGATGCAAGCCGTTGCTTTCCTGCGGACATTTAAGCAGGGGCGAGGTCAGCAGGTTCCCGCGGTCCGGGTCAGGCGGCAGGGATTGGAGGTGATTGAGGGGACGTCAAGTCGCGCAGCCACTGCGCTCGGTACCGCCTAAGCAACGGATCTTAAGTCGTTTTAGAAATTATAACGCATTGATATTACTGCAATCACCTCCGGCTGCGGAAGTGAAATCGGCCTTTAGTTCCTTTGCTGCGTTGTGCTGATTCTTTTCGCAAGTCTACCGATGGGGCGGCTTGAGGGCCACGAGACCGGTAGATCGGGGCGCAGCTCCGATCGAGAGCGCGACTTGGACTGAATCCCACTGCCGTCCGATTCCGGCGACCGCGACGCGCTGTGCAGCAAGCCCGACAAAACAATAGCGCCGGTGACAATGGCCTGCAATAGCCGTCTGCGTTATCAACGGCCAAATGCAAGACGGACCCCTGCGAGCTGATTGCTTTCGCTCGGCGCGCCGCATGGCAAAGCGTCGTCGCGACCTAGATGGTGACCTGCCCGCGGACGCGATCTCGATGGCGACGGCGGTTGCTTGATAGCGTGTCGGCAATCGGCAGAACGCGCATCGACCAAGTCGCCACGCGAAAGGAACTGCGTGGCAATGTGGCGGAGACTTAGTGCGCGCGTTGCTCGGGACGTCGGCCAGCTCACAGCCTGGCGCTATGTGCCATCGACGGCCCCTCCCCGACCGCGACTGGAGGCGCTGCTCGGGCAGTTCATTGCTGGGTATCTCGCGCATCCCTTTTGGAGGCAGGAGATCATCCACCGGCATATCGGCCGGGATTAACGCAGGTCTTCCATATTGCCAGAGAGCGAGGATCCACACGTCATCAAATAACGTGCATCGAAGGCGGGCGCCGCCCTATCTGATATGGCGGCGCGCCATGGCGTGACGGCCGGCTATCCCAGGTAAGGCGAACTCGATGCTGCCTGCGCCACATGCGCTCAGCTCGCCACCGAAAGCAGATCGGCGATAGTTGTCGCTGGGGCATGTGCGCTGACGGACGGTCGGCCGATATCGGTGACCGCCCGTTTGAACAACGGGCTAATACGTCGGAAAGCCTCGGCATTGAGCTCCCGATTCCGTCGGGTCGAAAGGCATCCCCTCCCCTGTCGCGTGATCCTTCCGCTCGATCTCGTGAAAAGTCGGATGCGACGACGTTCGGTCGGTCGGCCATCACATGGAAGGCGCGGCTTTAATGACGGCAGGACAGTCGTTCCTCCAGTCTTCCCTCAGGGGAATCCAGGAACCTCCGCAGGCCAGCTATCGCCCGATCGTGCCGTTGTCCGCGGACAACCGGTTGATCAGCCCGGCAGCTGTCAGGTCGTTTGCACATGAACTGGTACCCGCGGCAATTGGTTTGCGCGGCCGGGAAAATATCCCTGATATCGCGCTACTGATGGATGCTGTGACCTTGCGGCACTGTAGCCGCCTCGATGGCTCTGCCTGGTGTCGTAGAGCAGCGGCCTCCTGCGCCTCGCCGAGCAGGCGTGGAGGTATTCGGCTCCAGCGCTTCCGAAGAGCCCTGTCGGGTCTGCCGACAGGATCGCGTTCCCCAGAGCCTGCCACCGGTTTGATGGAGAGCAGAATTGCACCCATTCAAGGAGAATGCGCGCTGCGGCTTCACTCTCCGAATGGGATCCGCGACCAGGATGGCAGCGCCGCCGCGGTGCTATTGTCGCCGCTTTTGCGTCTCGTTGACGAGGCGGCAATCGAGGCCCGTCACACGGCGTTAGGCTGTTTGGCTGATAGCAATGCTTCGGTCCGAGCAGATCGGTGGGCGGCGGCTCCGTCCTTCGAGCACCTGCGGCGCGTCTTAGGGGAAGCTGGAGAGGGGCGGCACGTGAGGGCTGCCAATCTGGCGTCCTATGAGCCCGAGCTGCATCGATCGGCTCGTCCGTCCAAGCTATATCGGTTGGTCCTCTTTCCTGGGGTTTTGTGGTCGGGGGCCGAAGCTTCGAATGATGCAGCGGATGGCTGAGAGCCGGCGTCGGGATCCGCATGTGCCAGGGCGGATAGTTGAATCTCGTCGCCGTTGTTGGTCGTCGGTGCGGATCGGCGAGCTTGGCGATCGCCATGTTCGATATCTCGGCCAATTCGGCCGTCGGTCAGGTGGAGACATGCGAGGCCGCGCCCTTGAGCGAACGAAAGGCTAGGCGAGGCAGCTCCATTGCGCATTGTCGTCGACCATTGCGAACCTCTGTTCTCACGTCTGGATGCTGGCCCACCAGCAGCGCGATGCCCGATGCTCTCATCTAGCAATTCGGGGTGGCGCAGGTCAGCCGGCTGAAGGCCGGAGACCCGCGTCCGCCCGGGTCGGTGCTCGCCAAGTTGTCCGCGGACAACGCCACGCCTGGCGCTGACCGCGTGAAAGCAAGCCGTACCCGCCTGGCACCTCCTCTGCGAAATCCGCTCAGCCGTCAGGCTTGAATTTGCCGCATTGCGACATTACCTCGTGACGGACCGAAGCGCTTTCCCCTCCTAGCCGCTTCGGTCCGACGGACAGCACTTCTCCTCCCAGGCTGTCGGTCACTATCGAAGCCCGGCGCATCTCTCCCGCGCCGGGCTTTTGCCATTCTGGCAACCCGTCGTCGGACAGGCAACGCATCCCCGCCTTCCATTCGTGTCGATCCGACCTCTCGAGATTTGTCGAGGTCGAGGAGGCTTGGGCCGGCGATGGGATGTCTGCGTCGCCGGTTTATGTCGCGACCGCCGCATCGACTCCAGCAGAAGAGCCGCGTGGTTGTCTCGTGAGACCGCTTGTGAACAAACCGCGCGCCAAGAGCGCCACGATCGACGATGGCGCGGTCGCCACCGCTTACTGGCATCTGCCTCCGGTCTGCGCGGCGCCTTCCAGGAGGAAGCGCCGAATGCCTTGGTCATGTCGTTCCAGTCTATTAGAGCGGATCAAGTCAAATGTTGGTGCACCATATCTGACGCACGCCGGCCGCTGCCCTTCATTACGCCGTCGGCACCCAATCCGGTCTCGATCTCAGTCGGTATGCGGTGGCTCGGATCCTTGCCGCGCGCTTGCTGAATTCGAGAGAGGATGGATGGTGATTTCCGCAGCCGGCCCTCCAGCACCGGGCAGGGAAGGGTGCCGGTGGTGGGTCTGGACTAACCCTCGAGATCGCGAGATCCGAGGCCGGCGCTCCGAGCGTGTTGCCGCCTGTGCCTTACGCCGGGTGCTTGAGAGTTGCGCCGTCATCGTGGTCAGAAGTGCGGCTAGCTGATCGCGCCGGTCGAAAGAAGAATGGTGTCGAGGACGTCAAGCTCTTCGATGCCGCCGCGCGCCGCATTGCTTTCGTTCCCTATAGAGATGGGCCTCTCAGTCTTGCGGAACCGGCGCGGATTCCTCAGACGTCGTCATAGCAGAGCGCCCATTGGTCGCCGATATGCCAGCAGCGCCCTATCCGCGGGTCCGTCTTCCAGAGCAGGCTCTTGACGAACTCGATGCCGCCGCGTCTGAAGGCGGCGGTTAGCGCCTCGATCTCGTTATCGTCGATTGACAATCCACCGTTGGCGCAGACGAAATAGGCTACGCCGATCCAACGCGCCGCAAATCCGCCCTCGCCGCGCACAATACGAAGTGCGGCGCCATGGGACGCATGACGGCCGCCTTTCGACGGTCGGTCCTGGCGCGGCACGCCGAGCGGCAGCACCAGACGCCCTCCAGGCCGCAGTCTTTCGATCCAGGGTTCAGCAGGCCGCGCGACGGCGAAATTCACATAGATCGCATCCACCTCTTGCTGCGGCCATTGACTGCCGTCGGCGTTGATGACGCTGACATTGGCACGATCCGCAAGCGCTGCTTGAGCGTGGGCGGCCAGATCCGGATCCATCTCGACGGCATAGACATGACCAGAAGCGCCGACCAACTCTGCGAGAATGGCGCTATAATAGCCGGTGCCGGCACCGATATGGGCGATACGGTCGCCGATTTGTACGTCCAGCTCTGCGAGGAGTCGGGCATGCAGTGAGGGGCTACCATTGTTGATGCCCTTGTCGGACTGCAGGGCGAAGAGCACGTCCTGATAGGCCAGAACCACGTCGGAGGAGGGGAGGGGGCGATATCCGCCGCCTAGATTGGCGATCTGCCATGGCGGCGGACCGAGAAATTTTTCGCGCGGGACGGTGGCAAAGGCAGCTTCGATCCGCGGGTTCGTCGTGGCGGCGGTTGCCACCACCTGATGGGCGTAAGCGCGGCGGACTACCGCCAATTCGTCGGCCGTGAACATCGCAGTCGGCATGAGGAAACTCCGGGCATGGCTTTGACCTGTTCCCTTTTTACGTCTTTGCGGCTCCAAATCCATCTCTATCCCGGTTCCTGATCCTTATGGATGGTGGATAGTCTTACTTGACAAGGAAGCCTATGACGGAAGGTAAGTGTTATTTAGCTTCCATGTAGGAAAAGTACGGTGTCACTTCATGGGGTTAATGTTCCGCAGGCTGCAGAATTTAGCTTCTTCGCCGCACATCAAAGTGTGGCCTGCAAAGAGGCGGCATCGGCCCTTGGATGCCAAGCACTCCCCAGCGCCATCGACACGTTTCAGGCGTCGGGTATCGCGCGGTGCCTAGTGTCTACTCTGAAACGCTTCTTGATCCTGTCGACGGGTGTACCGTCCTGAAGCGGAACCTGGACCAGTCGATCATAGGTCTCGAAGCCCATCTTTGCGTAATAGCCAAGGCCGCTGACGTTGTCGGCGCGAATGGTGGCATTAATGAATTCGAGCTCGAGCTCTTCCGCTGCCGCTCGGGTTGCGGGAAAAAGTGCGCTGCCGACGCCTGCGGTCCGTGGGTTCATGCGGGCAAAGGTCGCAATGTCGGCGAAGCCTATTGGCGGATCGCCGTATAAGCTCAGCGACTGAAAACCGACGAGTGACTGATCGTGCTCTGCAACATGGCAGGTAAGAGGAAACTCGCCATCGATGAACCAGTCCGAGAACTCGGCAGCCGAAAGCGGTGTCTCGAGTGCGGTTGTTCCGCCGGCCCGGATGATCTCGTTCAGGAGACTGCTCAGCTCCTCCGCGTCAGCAGAAACGGCCCTTCGAATGTGCATGTCCTGGCTACCTCGTCTCCGACCAACAGCCTATTGGCAAGAGTAGAGAGTACAAGTCACCATGTCGTCTGCAAGGGCAAATTCCGTTCAGCGTTCAACGAACCTGCTTTACGCGCGTGGTGTTCAGGCACTCAAATGCTTTTGCGTCTTTCGGTCGAAGAAATGAACCTTGGCGGTTTCGAAAGAAGACTTCGCCCGTTGTTCTGGTGCCGAGCGAGGCCCATTGCAGATAGGAACTGGCGCGATGAGCTACGGCGTGGACTCATTACCGCGTAGCCAAATTCGGATTGATGCGAGTTTGACGAACGCCAGATAGTTGGCCGCGAGTTTGGCGTATCTGGTCGCGACACGCCTACATTGCTTAATTTTGTTGAAGAACCGTTCGATCCGTTGCGTGCGCGATAGAGATAGGGGCTGAAGCAGATCGGGTCTTTGCGATTTCGTTTCGGCGGAATGTTCGCCCATGCTCTTTGCTGGCGAGCCAGCTCTCTAATCCAAACGGCGTCACCACGTGTGACACGTCAGCTTAGATGCGTCGCGTGAAGGCGCCGTCAACCACCAGATTGGCGCCGGTGACGTAGCTCGCCGCTGGGCTCGCCGTGAATGCGACGACGTTGGCGATCTCCTCGGGCCTCGCCATGCGGCCCATCGGGATCATGGCAACCGCATTACGAAAATCTTCGGGTTGCTCGCTCTTGATCCGATCCCAGGCACCACCGTCAAAGAACGTCGAACCGGGGCTGACGACATTGGCTCGGATACCCTTGGGCGCGACGGTCCGGGCGAGCGACTTGATGTAAAAGTGCAGCGCAGCCTTTATGGCGCCATAGGACACCTCTGTGTAAGCATTGAGTTCTGAATCCTCGACTCCCCCAATCGAGCCAATGGCGACGATGCTCCCCGCTCGGGATCGCTCAAGGTGCGGCATAACCGCCTCAACTGCCGTCACAGTGTGGATCAGATCGACGTCGAAGGCTGACTGGAACGCCTCGATACTCAGGCCGAAAGATAGGGCGCTGGCATTTGCCACCAAAATGTCGACACCGCCAAGCGCCGCTGCAGCGCTTTCAACCCAGCTCCGAAGTGCCGCTGGGTCTTTGACGTCCACCGACCGGCCCCAGGCCTTGCCTCCCTTGGATTCTAGGGCCTTGACCGCGTCCTCAACGGCGTCGCCGCTGCGGGCACAAATCGCGACGTCGGCTCCCTCCAACGCAAGACGCTCAGCGATGGCAAGCCCAATCCCCCGAGTCGAGCCGGTTACCAGTGCCTTTTTGCCAGTGAGCTGCAGATCCATTTCATGGGCTCCTCTAGTCCGACATCCGTTGGAAATACCGCTTTGTGAGGTTAGGTATGTTCCCTGCAGGCAAACGCGGCAAGACCGGATCGGCATAATGGTCATATCAACGTCAGGATACCATGATCGGTGATGCCTTCAGTTTTGGTGATCTCGGCTGGTAAGCCGGCAGCCGCAAGCCTGCTTGATCGGCAATTCCGCTTTTGGCACATAGCATCGTCTCGCTGCTACGCAGCAACGCGTCGGCCATTGGGGCATAGCGGACTCTGTCAGGCTATCAGTCCAGCAGATTTATGAGTTCACGGCCCAACCATCGTGATGCTGAGCAAATTTGGCCATGGCGGAGATGATGATGACGGCGGACGCGGCGCCAGGATCGATGTGCCCGATCACACGATCCCCCAATCGCGAAGCCCGTCCCTTGGTCGCCGTCATGTTGCTGGTCGCTTCGCAGCCTGTCCGCGCTGCCCGCTCCGCTGCCTCGAAGCATTGGGGGAGGGGCTTTCCCGACCGCCGGGCATCGAGTGCTGCGTCGGCTGCGGGCTTCCAGGCGTCAACCATCGTCTTTTCTCCGGGTTCGGCCTTTCCGCGTTCCTGGATTCCTTGCGCCATTGCCGCAAAGACGCTGAGGAAGTCATCATCGCTCAATGTCTGCTTGCCTTTGGCGGCTGCTCCGGCGCGCATGAAGGCCGTGGCATATAGCGGCCCGGACGAAGCGCCGACCGCATTCAGGAATGCCTTTGCCGCGACGTTGAATGCGGTTGTCGGAGCAATCCCGGGGTCAAGTTCGCCGACCGCTTTCGCCGCGGCCTGGCAGCCCGCATCCATGGCAAGGCCGTGATCCCCATCGCCGATGGCGCCGTCCAGTTCGCAAAGATGATCCCGTTCCGCCGCGATATCCTCGGCAATCCCGGCAAACAAGCGCTGCAGGTCTTCGGTCGTAAACGTCATTGATCACCTCGCAAACATCGCGCAATCACAGGGGTGGTCGATCAATCGCTGAAGCTCGTCGTCAAGATGCATGACCGTGATCGACGCGCCGGCCATTTCGAGCGAGGTGCAGTAATTCCCGACGAGCGACGTATGGAGGATGAGCCCGGCATCGTCGAGCCGGGACTTCACGCGCCGCATCATGATGTAGAGTTCCATCATCGGGGTCGAACCCAGCGAGTTGACGAGCACGGCGACACGATCGCCCCGGTCTGCGTTCATTTCGCGAAGAATGCTGTCCATGAGTTCGTCCGTCACCGCGTCGGCCGGCCTCAGCGGCTCGCGCGCCACGCCAGGCTCCCCGTGGATGCCCATTCCGATCTCCATTTCCCCTTCGCCGATCAGAAAGTTCGGCCGGAGGGTCTGGGGCAGCGAACATGGGGAAAGCGCGACACCCATCGTATAGGTTCGCGCATTGGCATGGCGGGCGGCGCGCTCGACATCGTCAAACGAGTAGAGAAGATCGCAGGCGGCGCCGGCGGCCTTGAAGATGAAGACGTTGCCCGCCACGCCCCGTCGTCTGTCCCTTTGATCGGGAGGAGCAGACGCCACGTCATCCGTGGTCAGGACGGTGCGTACCTCGATCTCGTCAAGTGCCAGCATCTCGGCTGCCATGTCGAAGTTCATCACGTCGCCGGCATAATTGCCATACATGAACAGCACACCGGCGCCGCCGTCGACCGCCATGGCGCAGGCGATAATCGGATCGGGCGGCGGCGACGCGAAGACGTTGCCGATTGCGGCCGCGTCTGCAAGCCCCTTGCCGACGAACCCCAGAAATGTCGGTTCGTGCCCGGAGCCACCACCGATGACCAATCCGACCTTGCCCTTGCGCGGCCCGTTTCTGGCGACGATCGCGCGGGGCATGTCCTCTACCGCGTAGAGATGGCGCGGATGGGCCGCCAGGACCCCCTGCAGCATCTCATCGACGGCATCGGCGCCGGAATTGATAAGCTTCTTCGTCTTCACATCGATCCTCCCGAGAGCGAGTTCCCGATCGCATAGATGCAGCAGCACCGCTGGAGGTCAATCCGCCAGCACGTCGCGCTGCAGCGGCAAGACGGCGACAGCCAATGGGGCAAGCAGCAGATCCCCGCTTGAGTCCTTGCCGGTCGGCCCGCATGCGCTGCAATCGACCTTTCTCTCTTTGCTCGTCAGATTGACGACGTACAGCCTGGCGCCTGTAGTATCCCTTGCAACGAAAGACAGGACCTCAGAGGGTGAGGAGGAGACGCATTCCTGCCAGGATGCACCAGTCAAAGCGGAGAGTGTCCGTATGGTGTTGAACAGCGAGCGCCGGCCGCCTTGTTCGGTCGGTTCCGCCGGACCGGCGATCAAACCGAACGGACCGGTCAGGGCCGATAGCGTCAGGCATTCCAGATCGGCATCCAGCACCCGTATCGCGTAACCGAATGCAAAAGCCTCCGCGAAGCGTCCATTGTGGCGTGGGTCGCGGTTGGCCATGGGTATGCGAGAGCCGGACGGATTGTCCATCGTGCGGCTGCCATAGGGGTTTTGCCGCATCGGGATCGTCGACGGGCCGATGCGGTAGGGCTTGTCGCCGTAGATCGCACGCACAGACCGGGTGACGAAGGGCAGGGCTTCCAATGTCTGCATGACGCTGAGATCGTCGGCCGCATGCACGATCGGATTGGTGCAGTGGCTGACGAAGTCGAGCTGTCCATCCGGGACACGCTTCCGGTTGAGCTCGGTGAAATAGCTCAGCATGCCGCCGCCAAAGCGAATGCCGGGAAAGGCAGCGCGAGCGGCGGTATAGACTTCATCCAAAGGCGGGCAATCCGGCCAGGCGCTGCCGGGCGGCGTCGACTGCCGGTCGACCGAAGGCGAGATCATGATTGCATCGGGCTTGAATTCCGCCAGCTGCATCTGGCGGGCGATCTCGGCGGTCTCGCTTGACGGCGAAGATTGGCAGGGAAGGGCAATCTCCAACGTCGAGCGGCCGCGATGGGCCGTCGCGATTGCTGCGAACCGCCTGAGCGCGTCGACGCCGTGCCCGGCACTCGGGTCGAAATGGAAGAGGAGTTCCTGAGGAGCGATCTCCGTCAGGACGGACTTTGCCAAGAGGGTCGCATCGGCCTCTTCGGGTGTAATGATCACGCCGATATCCGGCATGGTGCCGGTGCGCGCACCGAGCTCGAGTTTTATGGCGCCGACTGACACCCCAGCCGGAGGATGCCGTGTGGCACCGCTGATATCCCTGATAACAAGCGACGTCTTTTGCCGGACAGGCTGATTGGCGGCAATCTGGTAGGGCCAGGGCAGGGCGAGCGGCCTGACATATGTCTTATAGGATGCGTCCGACCAGTTCCTTTGATCTTCCATTTCAAAGGTGTCGCCCTCCATCCGGCATTCCGCCTGAACGTCAGGCATGACCACGTGGGTGATGGCGCGCATGTCCTTGAACGGCTGCCAGGGCTCAATGAGATCGGGAAACCGTGTTGCCACGACCTCCCCGTCGACATGCTCGACCGTCGCCGGTGAACCTGCCAAACCGACGATCGGGTGCAGAATGCAGAAGCCGCAGCGGTTGGTCTCGAAGCCGGTCGAGGCGATGGCCTCAGCCTCGAAGTCGAGCCGGTCCGCGCTTGCGGTGATGCGAACGTCAATGACAAGCCTCGTATCGTCCGGTCCCTCGCAGCGGGCGAGATAGGCGACCTTGAAGCGATCGTCACTCTGCTCAATGCGGAGATCGGTGATTTCAGGGCTGTAGGTGCCCCAGTCCCGGTCGCGGACAAGGTAGGAAATCGCTCGCAGCACCTCGGTCCCGTCGTAGCGGATGGTGCGGAGGTTGCCGTTGGCGAGGTCGGCTTCCAGTTTTCCCGCTCTCAGCCGAACCGGCGGCGGATCGACGAGGCGAGTGCCGTAGAGCTGGAACGCATCGACCGTCATCGCAGCATCGCTCCGACATCGATCGTCTGTCCCCTGGCCGCACTGTCATAGGCGGCCTCGACGAGCGCAAAAGTTTTCAGATTGTCAGCCCCTGAGGTCGAGTGTTCCGCGCCGCGTTCCAACTGATCGACCCAATGCTGCTGGATCGCATAGACACTCTCCTGGATGTTGTGCCAGGGCCGCGAGGCCCATGACAGCAGCTTCGGAGACACGTCCGTGGTCGTGGTGCCCTTGGCGTTGGTGACTTCAAGGCCGTAACCCTGGGTCAGGCGGATCGTACCTTCCGAACCGTCGAGCTCGATCAACGTCTCGGGGAATGGCTCCCTGGAAAGCTTGGTGGCGTAGCTGACGTCGACGACCGACGTGGCGCCGTTTTCGTGATCGAGGAGAATGGTCGCGACATCCTCGCCCTTGATGATGGGATTGACCCGCTTGGTGCGGGCCGTGAGCGATCGAACGTCGCCGAGGATATAGCGCGCGATATCGAGCGTATGGATGCCAAGGTCTTCGATGATGAACCGTTCGCCCTCGGCGAGATAGGGCTGACCGGAAAAGACGTCGTAGGACGAACGGAAGGAGAAACGGCCCCAGAAGGGCGTGCCGATGGCATCGGCCTCCAGCGTCTTCCGCACCGCCTGGATCGGCGTCTGCCAGCGAAAGTTCTCGTGCACCATTAGCGGTATGCCGGCATTGCGGCACGCCTCGACCATCGCCTTCGCATCCGACAGGGTCTTGGCGAACGGCTTCTGGCAGATAGCCGGCACCTTGTTCCGAGCCGCCATTTCGACGAGAAAGCGGTGACTTTGGACGGTCGTGGCAATGTCGACGAAATCAAAACCGCCATCGGCGAACAAGGCCTCGGCATCGCCATAGCGGCGATTGATGCCGAACTGATCGCCGACGAGCTTCAGCCGCTCCGGGTCGCGATCGCAGATCGCGACAATGCCGGCACCTCGAACGTCATTCCAGGCATGCATCTGGTTGATCGCAAAGAAGCCGCAACCGATCAAAGCTCCTTTTAATTTCGTCATCTCAACCTGCCTTTGCCATCTGCATGAGGGTAACGCGTTGCTGCAGGCGGCGTTGCGCCTGGTCGACGACGACGGCAATGATGATGACGAGGCCCTTGATGACCATCTGCCAGAAGGAGGAAACACCCATCATCACCAATCCGTCGGAGAGGATGCCGATGACGAAGGCGCCAATGATCGTGCCGCCGATCGTGCCGCGGCCGCCCGACATCGAGGTGCCGCCGAGCACGGCTGCGGCGATCGCATTGAGTTCGAAGCTTTCGCCGGTTGCCGGATGGGCTGCCATCAGTTCGGAGGAGATGACGACGCCGACGATGGCCGCGCAAAGTCCGGAGAACATGTAGACGAAGATCTTGACGACATCGACCCGGATACCCGACATGCGCGCAGCCCGCTCATTGCCGCCGACGGCGAAGATATGACGGCCGATCGGTGTCGAGCGGGCGACATAGGCGGCCAGCAGCGCAAGCACGATCAGAATCCAGATCGACACCGGCAGGCCGAGAATGCGCCCCGCGCCGAAGAAATCAAAGCCGGTCGTTGCATATTCAGGCCGGCCGACAAGGTTGGGAAAGGTCTGGCCGTCCGACGACAGCAGGGCGAGACCGCGGGCGATATAGAGCGTACCAAGCGTGGCGATGAAGGGCGCGACGTTGAGCTTGGTGATCAGCAGACCGTTGATCAGACCGATGAGCAGGCCGATCGACAGGGTGATCAGCACGATCTCGAAAAGGTTGAAAAAGATGGTGTAGCCAATCGGCAATTCGATGCCGTAAAGGATCAGACCGCCCGCGACCATGCCGCAAAGACCGACGATCGATCCGACCGAGAGATCGATGCCGCCGGTGATGATGACGAAGGTCATGCCCATCGCCAGGAACGCGTTCAGCGCCACATGCTTCGACATCAGGATCATGTTCGCCGTCGAGGTGAAGTTCGGTGCGAAGATCGCAAAGAAGATGATGACGGCAAATAGCGCGATGAAGGTCCTGAGCTTCATCAGCGTCAGAAGCACGGAGCCGTTGGCGCCTTTCGGCGCGAGAATAGTTGATGTAGCCGCCATCATGACGCGAGTTTCCCTTGATGTCCGTGTCCCTTGGCAGAAGCCGCAATGATGGCTTCTTCGGTGGCCTCGTTCCGGTCGAAGACGGCGACCAGCTGGCCGTTGCTCAAAACCGCGATGCGATCGGAAAGCGCCATGACCTCTTCGAGGTCGGAAGTCGAAAACAGAATGGCAAGCCCGTTTGCCGCCAGCCGCCGCATGGTACGGAAGACATCGGCCTTGGCGCCGACATCGATGCCGCGGCTCGGTTCATCCATCAGAAGCACCTTCGGATTGGTCATCAACGCCTTACCGATGACGACCTTCTGCTGATTGCCCCCTGACATCGAGGTCACCTCGAAATCCGGGTTCGGTGCCTTGATCGAGAGATCGCGGATCGTATCGCGAATGGCATTCTTCTCCGCACGCCTGTCGATATGGAAGAGCCGGGTGAAGCGGCCAAGGCTCGCCAGCGTCAGGTTGGAGGCAATCGAGAGCACCTGGACCAGACCTTCCCGCTGCCGGTCTTCCGGAATGAGCGCAAGGCCGCGGCGGATACGTCGCGTGGTGTCGCGGGCGCGAACCTGCTTGCCGTCGATGAAGATCTTGCCGGTCGAGTGTGTGTGACGGCCGATCACGCATTCGAAGAATTCGCTGCGCCCGGCACCCATCAGGCCATAGATGCCGAGGATTTCGCCTGCCTTGACCGACAGGGAGACATCGTTGACCGAGAGCCCGCCCGTCGGCCGCGGCAGGCGGATGTTTTCAGCACGAAAGACCTCAGCTCCGATGGCGTGGTTCACGGATTTTGCAAAATCCTTGGCATCCGAGCCGATCATCGAACGCACGATCCAGCGTGTGTCGATGTCGCGGACCATGGCCTCACCGGTGATCTGGCCGTCACGCAGCACCGTGATGTAGTCGCCGATCCGCATCAGCTCTTCGAGCCGGTGCGAGATATAGACGATCGCCACACCCTGGGCCTTCAGTTCCGCGATCACCTTGAACAGAATCTCGACCTCGGCCGCCGAAAGAGCCGAAGTCGGCTCGTCCATGATCAGGATCCGGGCATTCAACGACATCGCCTTGGCGATCTCGACGAGCTGCTGCTGGCCGATCGGCAAATCCTCGACCATCGTATCGGCCTCGATCCCGGCATCCAGACGCTTCAAAAACGCATTGGCCTTTTGCACCTGCGCCTTGTGATCGATGCCAAGAATGCCGCGCGTGATTTCGCGTCTGGCGAAGATGTTCTCGGCAACCGACATGTTTGCGAATAGATTGAGCTCCTGAAAGATCATCCCGATGCCGTGCGCCTGCGCATCGGCAGGGCTGTCGAAGGATACGGGCACGCCATCCAGGATGATGCGGCCGAGCGTCGGACGCTCGACACCGGCGATGATCTTCATCAGCGTCGATTTGCCTGCGCCGTTTTCGCCGACAAGGACGTTCACTGCGCCGCGACGCAGCTCAAGATTGGCGCGCTTGACGGCGACGATACCCGAATAGACCTTCGACACGTCGTCGAGGCGCAGGATGACATCGTCCTTTTGTGTCTCTCCTGTGGTCATGAGCCGACCTTCAGTTCCGAAGGTGTGACGAGCGGAAGCTCGCCGCCTTTCGGCAGCGGAAAGGCGCCGATCGCGGTCACCGTCTTGCCGACCAGGCCATCGCGCGGGACGGCAGACAGAAAGGCCGTATTGGCCTTTTCGTTGAAGGCCTTGCCGAACTGCGCCCATTCGATCTGGTTCTTGAATTCGTTGAAATTGACGAAGTCCAGCGTATCGCGCAGCGCCGTGCCGCGGAGCGCCGGCCCGATCTGGATCTTGGCATCGGCCTTGCCGTCGCCATCGGCGTCGACATCGAGCGTTGCCGCGCGCGAAGCCGTATCGGCTGCAATCACCTTGCCGGTGATCTTCACCGCATAGGTCCATGGCGAGCTGCTCTGCTTGCGGGGATTGCCGTATTTCTCGCCCGCGGCATCGGGGCTGGAGGCGGAAAGCTGCATGACGTCTTTGAGGTCGCCGGCGCGCTTTTCGAAATAGGGGACTGCCTCGGACTGCCAGATCGCCTCGACCTTTGCATTCGGGTCGAAGGCGGTCTTGGCCGCTGCCGCCGCCTTTTCCTCCGCGGTCGGGGTCTTGATGATCTTGCAACCGGGCAAGGCTGCCGCCACGACGGCAGCGAGCAGGGCGCCCTTCATTCTCAACATGCTATGAACCTCGACGTCTTGCGAAAAGCATTGCAGAGGGCGCAGCGCTGCGCCCTCTGCAATTCGCGGCTGATCAGTTCGTCAGGGCGAAGGTTTCGAGCTTGCCGGAGTTGTCGGCGTTGATGAGAACGCAATCCATCAACTGCTTCTCTTCCTTTGGCGTCGTCTTGTTCTTGATGTAGGCGTCGGCCTGTTCTACCGCGAGCTGAGCCTGCGCATAGGCCGGCTGCAGCACTGTCGCCTTGATGCCGCCCGACTTGATGGAGTCGCGCACGTCGTTGGAGCCATCGAAGCCGACGACGATCACGTCCTTGCGGCCGGCCGCCTGCAGCGCTGCGATTGCGCCCATTGCCATGGTGTCGTTCCCTGAAATGACGCCCTTGATGTCGGGATTTGCCTGGAGGATGGTTTCCATCTTCGAATAGGCTTCCGTCTGGCTCCAGTTGGCCGACTGCTTGGCGACGGACTTCAGGTCCGGGTAGTCGTCGATGACGTCGTGATAGCCTTGCGAGCGGATGCCGGCATTGGTGTCGGACTCCTTGCCCACCAGCTCGACGTAATTGCCCTTCTCGCCCATCAGCTTGACAAATTCCTGCGCCCCTAGCTGGGCGCCCTGATAGTTATTCGAGACGATCTGGGCGACGGCAACGCCCGTCGCGTTGATTTCGCGGTCGATCAGGAAGGAGGGGATGCCCGCATCCTTTGCCTTCTTAACGGCCGCGACGGAGGCGTCGGCTCCGGCATTGTCGAGAATGATCGCCTTGGCGCCGCGCCCGATCGCCGTGTCGATCATTTCCGACTGCTTGTTGGCGTCGTCGTCATGCGTCATGAGCAGCGTCTCGTAACCCAGTTCCTTCGCCTTGGCTTCAGCGCCGACGGCTTCGGCCTTGAAGAAGGGATTGTCATGCGCCGGCGTGATGATGGCGATGAGATCGGCCGAAAAGGCCGGAAGAGCCGTACCAAGCGCGAGGGCGCCGGCAAAAGCTGCAAGTGTCAGTCTGCGCGTCAGTTTCATATTTTCCTCCCTGTTGTGAATGAAGCCCCGACTCCCCGGAGCGGCTAACCCCGTCTCCTCGGGGCAGTTGAAGGGGGAGGGCTCGCCTCCCCATGCCGGTTCAGGTGATGCGCCGGATGCTTTCGGCGATCTCCTGCGGTTCGAATACCTTTTTCCAGTCGTCGCGCATCAGCGCCGGGATGCCGAACTCGATCGCCTTGTTGCAGGCATCCGAGAACACGCCGTCGACTTCCTTGAAGATGACCGCGCCGAGCACGTTCATATGGCCGAGCAGGAAGTCGCGGGCGGCCTGTTCAGGCACGCCGCGTGCCACGCATTCGTCCATGGCCTGCCGCATGACGACGAGCAGCGATGCGCAGACGGTTTCCGACAAACCCGGTTCGAGCATGGCAAGCTGGTCGACCGTGACCCGGTGCGAGCGCATGACCGGAGCCCAGATGAGTTTGGCGATTTCCTCGCCAAGCGCATAGGCGCTCTCGGGACCCTGCATGAGCGCCGAGACGATGTGCTGCTTGGCGAACAGGCCGCCGAAATGGTCCTTCTTGGCCTGCATCTCCGTCTCGTCGTTGAAGATCGGCGGATGGCAGGGATGGGTGACGAAGTAGGTAAGATCGTCGCGCTTCGGCAGGTGGCCGGCAAAGGGAGCCGCAGCGTCCAACGCGATCACCATCGTGCCTGATGTGAGCTTATCGACGATGCCTGCCGCCACTTTGCCGATCGCCGTATCCGGCACGGCAAGGATCACCACATCGGCGCCATCGAGTGCGGCATCGACGGGTAAGCAATCAAGGCCGAGATCATTCTTCAAACGGGCCTTGCCTGCGTCGCTCACCTCGACATGGCGCACCTCGAAACGCGAGCCTTTGAGGTTTTTGGCAAGCCGGTATCCCATTTTTCCGCCTGCGCCGAAGAGGGCAATCTTAGTCATGTTTTCCTCACCTGTTCCGTTTTTGATAGGATCATATACTGGTATGATGAGTCAATCACCATATCACTACTTAATTGTTGGAATCACGTTTTTCCGCGATCGCACATTTCTGCCGATGCCGGAGGAAACCATCAGTGCTTCCTCCCCTCACGGATCTGAACGAAATAGTCGTCCGTCCCGACCTGGCCGCCTTTGAGCGCAATCTGCAGGCCGTTGGTCGGCTGATAGTCGCCATGCGCCAGGCAAAGCGGAGAACCCGGCGTCTGGGGAAGCGGAAGAAGCGTCGTCAGCGCGTCGATCTTCAACTGCCTGAGTGCGTGACTTGATGTGTCGCCGCCGGCGACGACCGCACGCGAAAGCCTCTCGTTCTCGATCAGGCGACGCAAGATCGTGCCGAGCGCGCTCCCGACCCGGTGACGCGCACCCGGAAGCTTGTCGATGTCGGTGCCGCGGTCTGCGCATGGTCCAAGCGCCGTGTAAAGAATGACGCTCTTGCCTTGCCTGAGCTTCTCGGTTCCCGCCTCTACCGCAGCACTCACCGCGCCCTCGCCTTGCTCCGAGACCAGTGCAAGCGGATCGAGCGCGATACTCTCGAAGCCATTCTCGACAGCCGTCCGGATCTGGCGCTCGGTCGTCGGCGATACGCTGCCCGACACGACGGCGAGGCGGTCGGCCGGGCCGATATCGGGAAACTCGGCTTTGCTTTCGCCGATGAAGCCGCTCCGCCGCCATGCGCTGAGCAGGGCATATTCGACCCCCGAGGAGCCGGCGACGAAGCTTCCCGAGCGGCTGGCGACACGAAGCAACTGCCGACCCGCGGCCTCCTGCGTCGCCTCGGAATCGACATCGATGAGCAGAATCCCCTCGGAACCCGACGCCAGACCGTCGATACGCGCATCGGCGTCAGCCGCGGTGATCGCGATAAGATCGGCGACCAGGACGGGAAGCAGGGTTTGCTTCGACAAGTGAACGGCAAGGTCCGCCTCGTCCATCGGGGTCACCGGATGACGGCTCATGACCGGATGGCGATCGATGCGAAAGACCCGGCCCTGGTAAGCGGCAAAGAGGTTGCCGAATGCCGTGTAGCGCTTCAGTTGCGGCGCGCCGACGATAACCGGCACGACGGATTGCCCGAAGACCGAGCGGCCTATTTCGATCGCCTTGCCGATATTGCCGATCTCGGGGCTGGAATCGAAGGTCGAGCAGACCTTGTAGTGGCAGATGGCGGCGCCAAGCGAATTCAGCCATTCGAATGCGCGCGTAAGGTGCTCTCCCATCCATGCGGGCGTCTCGCTGCGGCTTGTCCCGGCAATGCCGATTGCCCGGCAATCGCTAAAGCGCGCGAGCAGTTCCGGCGTGGGAACATCGAGGAAGAGCACGGTCGACACACCGTTCGATGCCAGGGCCTCCATGACATCGGTGGAACCGGTAAAGTCATCGCCGTAATAGCTGACGAGAAGTTCATTCATTGCAGTCACGCGCCCTTGCCGTCGCTGAATTTTGCAATCGAGGCGGCGAGCTCTGGGTGATCTTTTGCGTAGACCTCCAGGGGTATGTCTGCGACTGCTGCCTGCCATGCCTGCTGCACAGCGCGAACGCCGGCCGCCGGGCCATGGGGGTGGCTGACGATGCCGCCGCCGCAGAGATAGAGAAGATCGACGGTCCGGCCGGTCCGCTGATAGGTCTCTGGGGCCTGTCCTCCCCACTGGCCCGAACCGGCAACCGGAAGCGGGCAATCGGTGGCATTAAACAGTGGCGTGCTGACGGCCTTGAAGGATGAGACGAAGCTGTCGTCGGGCTCCCAATATTTGACCCTGATGCCGTTGATCTGGAATTGGTCGACGCCCAACAGCCGCCAGAACTGCTGGTAGACCTTGAAATCCATGCCGGCGCCTGGGTCGCGCGTCAGCACGTCCCAACCGTTTCGATGCGCGTGCAGCACCAAATTGGAGCGCTTGCGCAGATAGCTCATGCCGCCGAAGCCGATCGAGTTGATGTTGACGACGGCGCAGTTGCCGCCGGCCTTGGCGACGATATCGTGGTTGCGCATCATCTCGTCGGGGTCGGCATGCGAGATGCCGAAGGCATACATGACCTTCTTGCCGGTCTTCTGCTCGTGATCGAGAATGCGCGGCATGATCGCCGCAACGCGGTCCCTGAGCGGCGAATAGGCCGGGCTCATCAGTTTTTCGTCATCCTTGATGAAGTCCACGCCGGATGAGATCAGCTCGCCGACGAGTTCCGCCGTCTCGTGCGGCCTGAGGCCAAGCGCCGGCTTGACGATCGTTCCGATGATGGGGCGGCCTTCGACGCCGGTGAGGCGGCGGCTTCCAGGAATGCCGAACTGCGGTCCGGGATGCGCGCTTTTGAAGGCGTCGGGCAGCTTCATGTCGACGATGCGGATGCCGGTCATGCCCTTGATGGAATAAACGCCGCCGATCGCAATGGTCATCAGTGCCGAAAGATCGGTCCCGATCGCCTCCAACGGAAAGGCAATGTCGACATCGGCCCGACTGAGCAGCGTGCCGGGGGCGACCTCGGGCCAGGTCGGATGACGCGCATCTTCGAGTGGGCGGATTACCAGCACGCGGGCGGCAACACGCGACTTCAGCTCTTCGGTTTCGCCGGGAACGGACACGAAGGTGCCGGTCGACTGGTCGCTCGCGATCTTGTCCGCCATCGCCTCGACGCTGCCGGGCGTTTCGATACGATAGGTCAGGTTAATCATCATGAAACGGACGGTTGCTCCTCTCGCCGCCACATTGCCATGGCGTCAACTCATGATCTGGTATAATGAGTATTCCAACTTATGAAAAGTAGAATCTTCGGATCCGCAATTTTCGCCGGCAGCTTTGTTCTCGACCCGGAAAACTGTTAGGAGGAAACATTTTGAGCCAGCGAGATGTGATGACACAGCCCCTCGAACAAATCGTCCGCCGGAAACTCTCTGACGAAGTGTTTGATCGACTTGAGCGAATGATCACGTCGGGCGAGCTTCAGCCTGGCGACGAAATGCCCTCCGAACGCGTGCTGATGGAACGCTTCGGCGTCGGCCGGCCGGCAATCAGGGAGGCCATGCAGTCCCTTGCCAACAAAGGTCTGGTCAGCATTTCGCACGGTGAGCGAGCGAAGGTCCTCAGGCTGACGGCAAAATCGATATTCCGCCAGGTCGATCTCACCGCCAAGATCATGCTGTCACAATCGTCGGATTCGTTGGAATACCTCAAGAGCGCCCGCATCTTCTTCGAGCGGGGCATGGCGCGCGAGGCCGCGCAGCGGGCCTCCGCAAATGATATCGCCGACCTCAGGAACATCATCGAACGCCAGCGAATGTCGCTTGGACGGGCCGAAGAGTTCATCGACGCGGACATGGAATTCCACACCCGCATCGCCCAGATATCAGGCAATCCGATCTACGTCGCCGTCAGCGAAGCGATGCTTGCCTGGCTGAAGGAATATCATACCGAGATGCTGATCTGGACCGGCAAGGAAAAATTCACGCTCGCCGAACACGACGAAATCGTCGACCGCCTTGAAGCAAACGACGTGGATGGCTCGGAAACGGCACTGCTCAAGCATCTCGAGCGGTCGCGAGCGCTTTACGCGAAGTAATCTTCACGAACTCGGCGATCGCCGTTGGCTGGCGCTGAATTAGCTAGTCTCCTGTGCCACCGCATCGCGTGCTTCTTGCGCCTGCGCCCGCCATTGTTTGACCAATTCCCGCCTCTTTCCGGGATAGCGATCGGCCAGGAGTGCTGCTTCGAGGATACGGTCGGCGCGAAACATCCGGAAATCCTGTCGCAGTTCGCACCACCCGGCGATGATCCGCCTGGAATCGAAGAAGGCGACCGCAATCGGCCATATGATGCGGTCGCTGTCGGCATCACTGGCATCTCTATAGATGATCCGCAGCTTCATCTGCTGCTGCATGGCCTGACGCAGGACCTTGAGGCTGATTGCGGGTGTCGGCAGCGAGGGGAACCCGATATGGAGATCATTATCGGTCAATCCATGACGGAGTTCCGACGGGAGTACGGCTTCGATCTTGGCAAGGGCGTCCTGCGCTGCTGCGCGTAGATCCTCGTCCGTCTGACGGGTGACCCATTGCACGCCCAGCGTGATCGCCTTGATCTCCGCTTCCGAGAACATGAGAGGCGGCAGTATGAAACCCGGCTTCAGCACATAACCGAAACCGGGTTCCCCTTCGATTTCCGCGCCGATGGATTGCAGCAACGAGATATCCCGGTAGATCGTCCGCAGGGAAACGCCCGTTTCCTGCGCGAGATAGTTCCCAGAGACCGCTTGGCGATGGCGGCGGAGAATCTGGAGAATTTCGAACAATCTCTGGCTCTGGGACATGACCATATCTTAGCACAGCTTCTGTCGGAGCCGCCGAACGGGCTTCGCAGCATTGGTTTTAATTCATACGGACCAGGACCTTTCCGTTGCTCTTGCGGCCATGTTCCAGAGCCGTCAGCGTCTCTATCCCATCGCTCAACGGTACGATTTCGGAAACCGGAAGCCTCAGCCTACCCTCGCCTGCGGCACGAGCAAGCCCGTCCAGGATGTCGGCCCGCGCGGTGCAGATGATTGGCTTCAGTCTGCGGGTGAAGATCGCGCGAATGAACTTGCCGGGCGTTGGATCGATGTCGAGGAACACGCCGCCATTGCGCAGCAAGCCAAGACCGGTCTTGATCTTCATCGTGCCGGCTGTGTCGTAGACAACATCGAAGCGATCGCGGATCTTCGTCAGGTCGGCCGTGCGATAATCGAAAAGAGAGTGCACGCCACGATCTCGAGCACGCGGCATGGAGGCCGCGCCGCAGCTTCCCGAAACCGTCGCCCCGAACATCTGTGCGAGTTGAACGGTCGCCTCGCCGACAGCGCCAGCGCAGCCGTTGACGAACACATTCTTGCCCGCCGTTAGCTTTGCCTTGTCAACGAGGCCGTTCCATGCCGTGACTCCGGGTGTTGCGAGGCAGGCTGCATCTTCGAAGGACACAGAATGAGGCTTGCTGGCGAGAAAGGCTTCCGGTGCGATCACAGCTTCGCCGAGCGCTCCGCCATCCTTGATATGTGCGAGGCCGAACACGGCATCGCCCGGTTTGAAACGGGTCACGCCTGGGCCGACGGACGTTACCGTTCCGGAAAAATCGCTGCCCACGGCCCGAGGGAAGGCCTTTCCCGTCACCATTTTCAGATAGCCGTTGCGAACCTTCCAGTCGATCGGGTTGATTGCGGCGAAGGCGACCTTCACCACGACTTCGACCTTGCCGGCTGCGCGAAGTTCGCACTCTTCAAGCTGCATCAGCTCCGGGCCGCCATATCGATGATACTGGATCCGTTTCATAGCAGACCCCCTCTCGTGAGCGTGGACGCCACGACGCCAGCGAGCCGAGTGCTGGTTGCTGCAGTGATAGTGGTCATTTAATGAAACCCCTGGGCAGCGCGGTTCAATGCGACTTGGCCGTCGCCATGTACTCGGCGAATGGCGCGGAGTCGTAGATCACATCCGTAGACGCGATTTTCCCGCCGTTGACCGTGATGAGCTCGACGGTCAAGGCGTGCGGAACGGGATGGGTTTCGGCCTCATAGACGACGACGGCCTGATTGTCATCGCCGTAGACCGCGAGAATGTTCACGCTTTTAATCATGCGCGCAAAGCCCTCGTGGAAGCGGCGAAACGCTTGCGTACCGTTCAGTTTGCCGATCGGCGACGTGCAGATGACATCCTCGGCTGAGACTTCAAGAATAGTGTCGATGTCTTTGCTTGCTATCGCTTCGACATAGGTGCAGGCAATTGCTGTCGCGCGCCCGGTGTGTTCAGCCATGGTCATGTCCTTTCATTGGTGATGTTTGGCTGAAACGGTCCTAGCAAGGACTGGTGACACGACATGTCAGCATTAGACGCTGCTCGGTAGAGATTAGGATGGACTACTATCAATACTTGTAATGGGGCACGCGAAGCTGCTGGCGTTCCCAACGCCCAGTTTGTCGCTGGTCGCGTTTGCAACCCCGTTTCGCCTATTTGTAAGCAGCACATGCGGAACAATGACGCGCCGGCGAGGTTCTGAATCATCACGCAACGATCCCAAGGAGGACGTCAGATGCGTATAAAACTCGTAGCAGCTTCGCTTCTCGCTATTGGCATGGCCACATCTGCTTTCGCCCAATCAAATCCGGCGCCGGCGGGGGCCACGATCGACAAGAACCACGTCGATCAGAGTGGCGGGAAGGTCAAAACACCGATGGGAACCGACACCACCACGACAAACTCCACGACCGGCGGCACGATGAAAACAGGCAGGACCAAGTGCCCCAACCCTGTCAACAACTCCAGCAATCTTCAAACGCAAGGCGGCACAAGCAATGCCACGCCGATGGATGAGGCTTGCGCGGCACATAATAACTGATCGGCCCCTTCGCAATGAACCCCGCCTCGGCGGGGTTTTTTCTTGCCCGGCTCAGCCAGAAATGTGAACTCTCCTTTTAAGTTTATGCGGCGGATTGACGCACAACTTCTGTGGTGATACCTGTAGCTCAATTGGTCAGACCAGTTGACCAGTGTGCGCGCTTGAGGAGAGCTCGCCGGGGAGGCCACTATGTTTTCGCCTGTTGAATCACGCCGTCTTTATAGACAGGTCGCGGATCAGATTCGCTTGATGATCGCTAGCGGCGAGCTTGCCGTCGGCCAGCGGCTGCCGGCTGAGCGCGATCTTGCGGAGCAACTGTCGGTCTCACGCCCGACCGTCCGCGAGGCGCTGATCGTCCTCGAGGTCGAAGGCCTCGTCAACATCCGCATGGGATCCGGCATCTATGTGGTGCGCCAGCATGCTGCGACCGTCACTGCGGCCGAGCGCGAGCCGGTGGAGGGGCCTTTCGAACTGTTGCAGGCGCGTGCCCTCATCGAATGCGCCATCGCCGAAGAAGCTGCCGGTCGCGCCAAGCCGGACGATATTGCTCTGCTCGATGAAACGCTGACGCGCATGGGTGGTGTGGTCAACGATGCGATCGCAGTGCTCGATGCCGATCGCGCCTTCCACACCGGCATTGCCGCCATCGTCGGCAATGCGACATTGATCCGCGTGACGGGCGAGATGTTCGACATGCGCATGACCCCATATTTCGCGAAGCTCGCCAGCCACTTCGAGGGGCCCACGACATGGCGCAGCGCCTTGGACGAGCATCGGGCCATTCGCGACGCGATCGCTGCCGGCGATGCCGCCGGCGCCAAGGCGGCCATGCGCGCCCATCTCACAATGTCGCAGAAGAGGTTTTCCGAGAGCTTCGGGGAGGAGTTTTCGGGGGAAGAGGAGCGCGGACGCAACAAGCGGCCGTCGAAAGGAACGACCAAGACTTAACCCAAGCTCGGGAGGAGAGAGCAATGAAAAGCAGACTGGCAACGATACTTTGCACCGCAGCCGCGATCATGGCGAGTAGCGCGATCGCGCAGGCCCAGACAGTGCTGAAATGGGCGCATGTCTATGAAACGTCCGAGCCCTTCCACACGGATTCCGTATGGGCCGCAGAAGAGATTAACAAGCGCACCGACGGGCGTTACAAGATCGAGGTCTATCCGGCGTCGCAGCTCGGCAAGGAAGCCGACATCAACCAGGGCCTCAAGCTCGGGACGGTCGATATCATCATCTCGGGATCGAGCTTCGCGGCCCGCGACTACAAGCCGATCGGCGTGACTTACTTCCCCTATATTTTCCG
>Ga0102591_1001785_pt1 | contig 26926 bp, 25 predicted proteins | sample AraplaCol_mCL_r2_2_FD_76860 | JGI IMG/M metagenome (GOLD analysis project Ga0102591, IMG submission 76860) | Arabidopsis root microbial communities from North Carolina, USA - plate scrape MF_Col_mCL_r2 (SPADES assembly) (version 2) | ecosystem: Host-associated > Plants > Roots > Endosphere... | reverse complement strand
GGCCCAACGGCAACTCGGGGCTGCTGGTGACCTCGATCACCTCGTTCGAGAACTACCAGGGCGGCCGCGGCAGCAACACCGCGTGGACCTGGGAGCACCAGGCGATCACGCGGGCGCGCTTCTGCGCTGGCGACGCGTCGCTGGCCGAGCGCTTCGAGGCCACGCGCCGCGCGGTGCTGACCGCGCCGCGCGATCCGGCCGCGCTGCGCGACGAGGTCGTCGCGATGCGCGAGAAGCTGCGCGCCGCGCGCGCGGTCAAGGCCGGACTGTTCGACGTCAAGCACAGCGCGGGCGGCATGGTGGACGCGGAGTTCGCGCTGCAATACCTGATCCTGGCGCATTCGGCGCGGCATCCGGAGCTGCTGGCCAACGCCGGCAACATCGCGCTGCTGCAGCGCGCCGAGTCCTTCGGACTGCTGCCGTCCCCGGTGGGCCGCGAGGCGGCCGATGCCTACCGCGAGCTGCGCCGCGTGCAGCACCGGGCGCGCCTGAACGAACAGGCCACCGCGCTCGACGGCGAGGCGGCCGAGGCGCTCGCGCCGCAGCGCGACGCAGTGCTGGCGCTCTGGCGCGCCGTCTTCGGCTGAAGCGGCGCGGAGGACCGATGCCGGGCCGCGCGTGGCTGCTCGTCGCGATGGCGCTGGCGGTGGGCGCGATGGCCGCCTGGATCCAGCCGCCCCAGGTTCAGGCCGCGATGGCCTGGCAGCCGGAACTCTTCGCGCGCGAGCCGTGGCGCGCGATCAGCGCGGCGCTGCTTCATTGGAGTCCGCAGCACCTGATCGCCAACCTCGCTGGCTGCGCGGTGGTGGGGCTGCTGGGCGTCGCCGCGCGGCTGACGGCGCGCGATGCGGCCGCCTGGCTGCTCGCCTGGCCGCTGACGCAGATCGGACTGTTGATCGAGCCCGCGCTGACGCGCTTTGGCGGCGCTTCCGGCGTGCTGCACGCGGGCGTGGCCGTCGCCGCGATCGGGATGATGCGGATGCGGGCCTCGCATGGCCGGGAGCGCGTCATCGGCGGGCTCATCGCGCTGGGTCTGGCCGTGAAGGTCGCGGCGGAGCGGCCCCTGTCCGGGCCGCCGCTGCGCGCCTGGGACGGCTGGGACATCGCGATCGCGCCGCTGGCGCATCTGACCGGCCTGCTGGCCGGCGTGGCGGCCGCGCTGTGCTGTGCCTTGGCCGCGCGGGCCTGGACGCGCCGGCGGCGGGGACTGTCATGGTGAACCGCTAGCATCGCGGGATGGGCGGCGCGGTTCTCCATCGAAACTCCATATATTCGCAGCGCGGCCTCCATCGTCGCCGACCAGACTCCGCTGCGCCGGCGCCGGGAACCTGGCCCCTCCTGCAATGAGCCCCCGCTGTGTCCGGCCCCCATTTGCCACGTCTTCCGTCCCGCCCCGTCAGGCGGATCCCGCGCGACGCGACCCGAGCCGGTCGTCGCGTTCGCCCTTCCGGGTTCGCCGCTTCCTGATGTCTGCCCCGTCCCGCCCCTTGGCCCTGAACGCGTTGCCCGTCCTGACGGCGGCGCTGCTGGCCGCCTGCGCCAGCCCGCCGCCGCCGGCGCTGCCCGGCGCGGCGCCCCAGGCCTGGTCCAACGCCGCCGCGCTGGCGCAGACGGCGCCCGCCGCCGCGCAGGCGCCGGCGGTCTCGCTGCGCGGCTGGTGGAAGGCCTTCAACGATCCGGTGCTGGACGCGCTGGTGGACAAGGCGCTGGCGCGCAACCTCGATCTGGCGCAGGCGGCGGCCCGCTTCAAGCAGGCGCAGGCGCTCGCGGGCGGCGAGCAGACGCGCTTCCGCCCCACGCTGAGCGCCAACGCCAAGACGCTGCAGGACACCTCGGCCACCGACACCTACGTCCACGCCAGCCTCAACATGGTCTGGGAGCTGGGCCTGTTCGGCGAGGCCGAGAGCGTCTCCCAGGCCTCGCGGGCCAGCCTGTTCAGCGCGCAGGTGCGCGGGCAGGCGCTGCGGGTCACGGTGGTGGCGGAGGTGGTGCAGCGCTACCTCGAGCTGCAGGTCCAGGCCAATGCGCTGCGCCTGCAGGACGAGGCGCTGGCGCTGGAGCAGGACGCGCTGCGGCTGGACCAGGCGCGCAAGGAGGCGCGGCTGTCCACGTCCGACGAGGCCGAGCAGATCGGCATCCGCGCCGCCCAGATCCGCGCGACGCAGGCGTCGATGCGCGACGCCCAGGAAGTCGCCGCGCGCGCGCTCGCGACGCTGCTGGGCGAGCCGTCGCCCGATCCGGCATGGAAGCAGCTCGCGGCCGGCAGCGGCCCGGCCTCGCTGCGCCTGGCCGAACTGCCGCCGGACCTGCTGCGCACCCGCCCCGACATCCAGACCGCCGAAGCCGGCGTGCTGCAGGCCGCCGCCGATCTGGGCATCGCGCGCTCGGCGCTGTACCCGCGGCTCTACCTGGGCGGCTCCTTCCTGTACGCCTACAACCTCACGTCGAACCGGCGGACCAGCTCCGGCAGCGAGCCCGCGCTCGGGCCGGTGATCGACATCCCGCTGTGGGACTGGGGCGCGCGCCAGTTGCGTGTCGAGGCCAACCAGCATGAACTCGACGCCGCGCTGATCGGCTACCGCAAGGCGGTGCTGGACGGGGTGAGCGAGGTGGAGGTCTCGCTGTCCAGTCTGGCGCGCACGAGCGAGCGCGTCGCGGCGCTGGAGGCCGCCTGCGGCGGCGCCGAGCGCCGCCTGGGCACGCAGGCCACGCTGCAGGGGCTGGGCCTGTCCAGCCGTTTCGACCGGCTGGACCTGCAGCGTCAGCAGCTGCAATTGCAAAACGAGCTGGCGGCCGCGCGGCATGCGCGCTCGACCGCCTTCGTCGCGCTCTACAAGGCGCTCGGCGGGGCGCCGCTGCCCGAGGGCTGGGTCGACCTGCCCGACATGCCGGGCCGCGGCGCGGGAGGCCGCTCGTGATCGCGCTGGCCCGCAAGACGCTGGTCTACGAATGGCGGCGCTTCCTGCCGGTCGTCGTCTCGATCGGTTTCTCCGGCGTGCTGCTGCTGGTGCAGGCGGCGCTGGTGCTGGGCATCTTCGGCAGCGCCTCGCTGTACGTGACCGCGTCCTCGGGCGACCTGTGGGTCGGCTATCCGGGCACGCAGAGCGTCAACTTCGGCCGCGCCGTCAGCCCGGACCTGCCGATGCGCCTGCGCATGGATCCCGCCGTCACCGCCGTGGAGCCCTATCTCTGGGTCGACGCCGACTGGGCCGCCGAGCGCTCCGCCGGCAACGTGTCGGTCTACGTCTCCGGCATCTCCACGCAGCGCGACGCGATGATGTTCTCGCGCCTGCTGCCCGCGGCGCTGCGCGAACGCCTGCGCGAGCCCGGCGCCGTCATCGTCGATCCTGCCGACCTGGACACGCTGGCCGTCGAGACCGGCGGCCGCGCCTGGATCAACGCCCATCCGGTGCGGGTGGTGGGCACGCTGGCGGGCCTGCGCGGGCTGGGCGGCGTGAACATCCTGACCTCGCTGGACACGGCCGCCGCGATCGGCGGCCGCGGCGTCGACGACGGCGCGACCTACTACCTCGCGCGCACGGCCGATGCGGCCGCGGCCCAGGCCGCCCACGACCGGCTGCGCCGTCCGGACAGTCGCTTCGGTCCCTACGAGGTCTGGACCGCCCAGGCCTTCGCCGAACGCACGCAGCGCTACTGGCTGGTGGACACCGGCGCGGGCGTGGCGGTGCTGTTCATGTCCATCATCGTGTGCGCGGTCGGCGCGCTGATCACGGGCCAGTCGCTGGGCGCGGCGATCGCCAGCTCGGCGCGCGAGTACGCGACGCTCAACGCCATGGGCCTGAGCCGCGGCACGATGGTGCGGGTGGTGCTCGAGCAGGCGGCCTGGCTGGGCGGCGTGGGCGTGGTGCTCGCGGCGCTGGCCGGCACCGCGCTGCTGGTGGTGGCCCACGCCCATCAGGTGCCGGTGGCGATGACGCCGCTGGTCGGCCTGGCCTGCGTGGGCGTGGTCGCGGTGCTGGTGCTGCTCTCCAGCGTGTCGGCCGTGCGCCGCCAGCTCGACATCGAGCCGGCGATGCTGCTGCGATGACCGCGCCCGCGACGCAGGAGAGCCCCATGCCCGCCACCCATTCCTGGACCACCCCGGACGCCGGACCGCACGGCGCCTTGCCGACGATCGAGGCCAGGGCCTTGAGCAAGTCCTTCTCGACCGGCGCGCAGCGCGTGGACGTGCTGCGCGAGGTGTCGGTGTCGGTGCTCCCCGGCGAGTTGACGCTGGTGGCCGGGCCGTCGGGCTGCGGCAAGAGCACGCTGCTGGCGCTGCTGTCCGGGCTGCAGGCGCCGGACGGCGGCTCGGTCGTCGCCTGCGGCGAGGACCTGTCGACGCTGAGCCGCCGCGAGCGCGAGCGCTTCCGGCTCAAGACCAGCGCCTTCGTGTTCCAGAACTTCAATCTCTTTCCGGCGCTGACCTCGCTGGAGCAGGTCCAGCTGGCGCTGAGCTGCATGGGCATCGATCGCGCCGAAAGCGCGCGGCGCGCGCAGGAAGCGCTCGAGGAGGTCGGCATGGGCCACCGGCTGCGCATGCGGCCGGCCGAACTGTCCGGCGGCGAGAAGCAGCGCGTGGCGATCGCGCGCGCACTGGCCAAGCAGCCGCGGCTGCTGTTCGCGGACGAGCCGACCAGCGCGCTGGACGCGGCCAGCGGCCAGGTCGTCATCGACCTGCTGCACCGCATCGCGCGCGCGCACGGCTCGACGGTGCTGTGCGTGAGCCACGATCCGCGGCTGCTGCGTCACGCCGACCGGGTCATCGAAATGGAAGATGGCTCGCTGCTGGCGGATCGGCGGCTCACACCGCCGCCCAGCCCGGCCGCGTCTGCCTGCGCGCATCCCTCCGCCGTTTCCACCGCCGTTTCCGCCGCCGTTTCCGCCGCTCTGCCTGTGACTCCCGCGACTCCCGCGATCTCCAACCCGTGACGACCCCATGCCGTTTTCCGCGCGAGCCCTGAGCCGTCCCTTCACCGCCCGGACCGCTGATCGGTCCGGGTCCCGGTTGCCCGAACGCAGCCCGCTGCTCGCCGCCGCGCTGTGCGTGCTGGCCGCGCTGCCGCTGGCCGGCTGCGACCGCGCCGCGTCCAGCGCCCAGGCCGCCCCGTCGGCCGCCGCCCCGGCCAGCGGCGCCAAACCCGCGCTGGCGATGGCGCGCGGCCGCATCGATGTCGAGGGGGGCCTGCTGCGGCTGTCGCCGGCCACGTCCGGTGTCGCGCAGCAGGTGCTGGTGAGCGAAGGGCAGCGCATCAAGCGCGGCCAGACGCTGGTGATGCTCGACGCCCGGCTGGCCGATGCGGACGTGCAGGCCGCCGAGGCCGAATTGAAGGCCGCGCAGGTGCGCCTGCAGGTGCTGCGCGACCGGCTGCCGGCGCTGCGCGCCGCCGCCGAGCGCCTGCGCAAGGCGGCCCAGGCCGGTGCCGCGCAGGGCGTGCTCGGCGACGAGGCGCAGCAGAAGGTCGAGCAGGCGCAGTCGGAGGTGGCGATCGCCGACGCCGACCTGGGCACCGCCAAGGCCCGGCTCGCGCAAGCCGCCGCGCGGCGCGACCAGCTCGTGCTGCGCGCGCCCGAGGACGGCCTGGTGCTGTCCGTGGCGGCGCACGCGGGCGCGCTGGTGCAGGCCGACACGCCGGCGATGGTGCTGCTGCCGTCGCGCAAGCTGATCGTGCGCGCCGAGGTCAACGAGAGCTTCCTGCCCTCGATCCGGCCGGGCATGCGCGCCGTCGTCCAGGGCGACGGCGAGGCCGCTTCGGCCCCATTCCCCGCCGCGCGCGTGCTGCGGCTGAGTCCGCTGTTCGGGCCCAGCCGGCTGCAGGACGATCAGCAGCGCGGCCCGGTGCGCACCGTCGAGTGCGTGATCGAATTCGAATCCGAACCCCAGGCCCGCGTGGGCCAGATTGTGCGAGTGAGTTTCCATGAGTAGCGCCGTGCCCGACGAGAACCCGATGACCCGCCCCGACGCCGGTCCCCGCCGCGAGTGGACCATCCAGTGCGACTTCGACGGCACGATCAACCTGAGCGACGTGACCGACACGCTGCTGCAGCGTTTCGGCCGGCCGGGCTGGCAGGAGCTGGAAGAGGCCTGGGAGCAAGGCCGCATCGGCTCGCGCGACTGCATGCAGGGGCAGGTCGCGCTGATGGACATGAGCCGCGAGGAGTTCGAGGCCGAGCTCGCCGGCATGCGCATCGATCCGGGCTTTCCGGCCTTCGTCGCCGAAGCGCAGCGCCTGGGCATCCCGGTCCAGGTGATCAGCGACGGCCTGGACGCGGCGATCCACGCGATCCTCGCGCGCCATGGCCTGGGCCATCTGCCGGTCATCGCCAACCACCTGGTGCAGGACGCGCCGCGCCAGTGGAGGCTGCACACGCCGTGGAGCAATCCGCAGTGCACCAAGGCCAGCGCCAACTGCAAGTGCAGCCGGCTCGCCGCGCAGCGCGAGACCAGCCGCAAGGTGCTGTTCGTGGGCGATGGCAGCTCGGACTTCTGCGTCTCGGGCAAGGCGGACTTCGTGCTCGCCAAGGACCGCCTGGTCGAGCACTGCCGGCGCAATGGCATCGCGCATGCCGCCTTCACCGATTTCCACGAGGCCACCGCGCTGCTGACGGCCACCGTCGAGGGCCTGGCCCTGGAGGCCGCGCGATGACGCCGAATGAATTCCTGATGGCGGGCGAGGGCCCGAACGCCCGCACCGGCGTGCTGCTGATCCATGGGCTGTCCGGCACGCCGATGGAGATGCGCATCCTGGCGCGCGGCTTGAACGCCGCCGGCTTCACCGTGTTCGCCGTCCAGCTGGCCGGCCACTGCGGGACCATGGACGACCTGCTGAACTCGAGCTGGGCCGAGTGGCTGGGCAGCGCCCGCGAGGGCCTGGACTGGCTGGGCACGCAGGTGGACCGGGTCTTCGTCGGCGGCCTGTCGATGGGCTCGGTGCTGGCGCTGGCGCTGGCGGAGGAACGCCCGGCGCAGGTCGCCGGCGTGCTGGCGCTGTCGACCACCTTTCGTCATGACGGCTGGAGCATGCCGGTCTACACGCGGCTGTCCTTCCTGCTGCCGCTGCTGCGCTCGCTGGGCATCGGCCGCCACCGCCAGTTCATGGAGCTGCCGCCCTACGGCATCAAGGACGAGGGCCTGCGCGAGCGCGTCGTCGGCCAGATGCATGGCGGCGACAGCGCGGCGGCGGGCCTGCCCGGCAATCCGTGGTGGTCGGTGGCCGAGCTGCAGGGGCTGTCGGCCCATGTGCGGCGAAGGCTCGATCGCGTGCGCTCGCCCTGCCTGGTGGTGCACGCGCGCCATGACGACATCGCCAGCATGTCCAACGCGCTCGACATCCAGCAGCGCGTGCGCCTCGCGCCGGTGGAGTTGCTGCTGCTGGACGACTGCTATCACATGATCACGATCGACCGCGAGCGGCGCACCGTGATCGCGCGCTGCGTCGAGTTCATGCAGCAGCACGCGCCGGCCAGGCCGGCCGCGTCCGCCGCGCCGGAGACCGCCGCCGGGCCCGACACGGAGCGCGCCCGCGCGCGCACGGCCGGGAGCCCGGCATGACGCCGCTGGTCATGGCGCTGTGGGCCGTCAACGTCGTGCTCGACAGCGTCGGCCAGATCGCTTTCAAGGCGGCCGCGGCCGATCCGCGGGCGCATGCGCTGGACGGCCTGGCGCGCTGGCGCGCGATGGCCTCGCGGCCCTGGCTCTGGGTCGGCATCGGCAGCTATGTCGCCGAGTTCCTGGTCTGGATCGCCTTCCTGTCGCTGGTGCCGCTGTCCGATGGCGTGCTGCTGGGCTCGATCAACATCGTCGCGGTGATGGTGCTGGGCCGCGTCCTCTTCCATGAACGCCTGACCCCGCTGCGCGTGGCGGGCGTGGCGCTGGTGTCCATCGGCGTGGCCGTGGTCGGCCTGGGAGGACGCTGAGATGCGGCGCTTCTACCTCGTGGGCTTCGTGCTGCTGCTGAGCTTCGACACGGTGGCGCAGCTCAGCCTCAAGTTCGTCGGTGACCAGGCGCTGCCGGTGGAGATGTCGGCCGCGTGGCTCGCGCGCGTGCTCGGGGAGCCCTGGATCCTCGGCGCGCTGGCCGGTTATGTCGGCGCGTTCTTCACGTGGATGACGCTGCTCAAGCATGCGCCGATCGGGCCGGCCTTCGCCGCCTCGCATCTGGAGATCGTGACGGTGATGGGGGCGTCGGCGCTGCTCTTCGACGAGCGCCTGCACTGGCCGCAGCTGGTCGGCGCGGCGCTGATCATCCTGGGCATCGTGCTGCTGGCGATGAGCGAATCCGAAGAGGCCGCCGGGACGGGCGCGCCGGAAGGGGCGCCGGCTTGAGGCCCACCGGGTCCGGCCGTCCGCCGTTCCCGGGCACGATGCCGCCGACGGCCGGGTTGCCGCTGCGCGCGGCCGACTGGCTGCCGGGCGCCCCCGGCTTCGAGGAGGCGCTCGCGCGCTTCCTGGGCGTCGAGGCCGTGCAGATCGCGTGCTCCGGCACGGCCGCCTTCGTCGCCACGCTGGAGGCGCTGCACCGGCGCTCGCCGGGGCGCGATGGCGTGATCGTGCCGGCCTACACCTGCCCGTTGATGGCGCTGGCGGTCGCGCACTGCGGGCTGCGCCTGCTGCCCTGCGACCTGCTGCCGGCGTCGCTCGACCTGGATCCTGCCGCGCTCGAGCGCCTTTGCGATGGCCGGACGCTGGCCGTCGTGCCGACGCATCTGGCCGGGCGGGTCACCGACGTGGCGTCGGCGCGGCGCATCGCGCATGCCGCCGGCGCCTGGGTCATCGAGGACGCGGCCCAGGCGCTCGGCGCGACCGTGGGCGGGCAGACCGTCGGCCTTCAGGGCGACGTGGGCTTCTTCAGCCTGGCCGTGGGCAAGGGGCTGTCGATCTTCGAAGGCGGCGTGCTGGTGGCCAGGCGGCCCGAGCTGCATGCCGAGATCGGCACCCGGCTCGCCGCGCAGCGCGGCGGCTGGCTGCATGACCGGCTCTGGGACGGACGGCGCACGCTGGAGCTGCTCGCCTACACGGCGCTGTACCGGCCTTCGACGCTGGATTGGGTCTATGGGCGGCCGCTGCGGCGGGCGCTCGCGCGGCGCGATTGGATCGAGGCCGCGGGCGATGATTTCGACGCGAGCATTCCGCTGCATCCGGTGGGCCGGTGGCGCCGCGGTGTGGGCGCGCGGGCGCTCGCGCGGCTGCCCGATTTCCTCGCCGCGACCGAGGCGCAGGCGCAGCGCCGCTTGAAGCAGCTCGACGCCATCCCCGGCCTGACGCTGATCCGAGATTCAGTGCAAGGCGGTACGGCCGCGGAGGCCGGCGCGCCGCGCGGCACCTGGCCGGTGCTGCTCGCGCTGATGCCCAGCGGCGCGGCGAGGGACGCGCTGCTCGACGCGCAATGGGGCGAAGGCAGCGGCCTGGCGCTGCCCTTCGTCCACGCCTTGCCCGACTACACGCGCTATGCGACGGTCGTTCCGGCGATGGCGGCGGGAGAGATTCCACGAGCGCGCGATCTCGCCGCGCGACTCTTCTCGATCAGCAACAGCCCCTGGCTGGACGACGCGCGTTTCGCGCATCTGCTGACGGCCATCAGGCGCGCGATCGGCGCGGGCTGATCGCCGAAGCCGCTGGCGCGCTCAGCGCGTCCGGCGCGCGAGCGCCTCCTGGATGCAGAGGTTGACCACGCCTTGACGCTGCTGCCAAGCCTGCAGCGCCGCGCCCTCGGCCGGCGGCGCCTGACCGTCGGCCGAACTCAGCCAGCGCTTCCACGCGGTGCGGTAATGCCAGCTCGACACCTCGCCGCAGACGTCGCTGCCGACCACCGTGCCGGCCAGCGCGTCGCAGACGGCGTCCAGGTGCGGCAACCGCAGCTCGCCCTGGTCCCAGTTGGTCTTGAGCACGTCCTCGGAGAACGCGTCCTTGTCGATGCTCAGGTAGGTCGGCGCGCGCGCGGCGCGCAGCGTCTCGCACAGTGCCTGGATCAGCGTGTCGACGTCCTTGAAGGACCGGAAGGCGGCGGACAGCCCGAGCCATCGCGCCCAGCCCGTGTCGACGCCGGCGCTCCAGTAGCTGAGCTTGCCCCGGCGCAGCGGCGTCAGGTAGTTCTCCCACGCATGGGCCAGGCCGATGTCGCCCGAGGTGATCCCCGCGACATGCACATGCGCGACCTCCGGCATCAGCGCGACGCGCCGCACCCAGGAGCCGCAGTGCACGCCCCAGGGGAAGCGCATGTTGTCGGGATGGTTGTCCAGCACGACCAGGCGCAGCGGCTGGGCGCTGGTGGCGCGCAGCGCCGCGACGCAGCGCTGCACCAGCGGCCAGCTCAGGTGGTGGAAGTCGCCGCTGCCGAAGAACACGGTGCCGTGGTCGTGGAAGCGCGGCATGCGCTGATCCAGGTCGCGGCGCAGCCAGCGCATGTCGCGCAGCGTGCAGCCGAAGCGGTAGGCCTCGTGCCACTGCGCCGAGAAGCTCAGCCGAAGCTCCTTGGGCAGCGGCGCGACCGAGGCATCGAAATCGAGGATGACCGGCGGCCGGTTCATGACGCCGCCTTCCAGTCCTTGTCGTTCTCGAAGTGCCGCGAGAAGCGGCGCGCCACCGCGCGCAGCAGCGGGTTGCGCACATAGACCGCGTGGCGCGTGAAGGTGAAGCGCGCGCCCAGGCTGGCCTTGACCTGCGGGTCGGTCCAGCCGGCGACGTAATGCGTGAGCTGGCGTTCGAGCGCGTATTCCAGGTTGACCACCCAGCTGACGAAGTAGAGGTTGAGCTCCCGCGCGGCCGGGTAGGACAGGCCGATGTACTTGTCCACCAGCCGGCCGCCCTGCTCGTAGCAGAGGTTCCAGCCGACGAGCGCGTCATCCCCGGCGCGGCGGTATTCGAAGACGATGCCGCCGCTGGTGCCGTCCTGCAGCGCGCGGCGGAAGAAGGGCAGCGTCAGCTTGTCGAAGTGGATCTCGCTTTGCGCGTACACGGCCTCGTAGAGCGCGAAGTAGGCGTCGATGGTGGCGGGATCGGAGAAGCGCAGCCCGGTCGGGATGCGGCGCACGCGCAGTTGCTCGCGGCTGCGCAGCTTGCGGCGGATGTCCTTGCGGCGGCCCGCCGACAGGCGCGACAGGTAGGTGTCGATGCTGTCGAAGTCGATGGCCATGTAGGCCAGCGCCTGGCCTTCGACCAGCACGTAGCCGCGGCGCTCGCAGGCGTCGGCCAGCGCGCGCGCGTGGCGGTTGTCCTCGTCGAGCAGCAGCGGCGAGTCCTGCGGCAGGTCCTTCAGGATGGCGAGCTTGAAGGCGCGGCGCGCCGCGAGCTCGGCCACGCCGGCGGCCAGGCGGTCGGCGTCCGCGTCACGGGGCAGTGGCGCGTACTCGCTGACGGTGGTGCCGACGAAGAGCGTGCGCACCTTCAGCGCGCGCGACCACCAGCCGAAGAGCGGCAGCCGGCGCAGCCGCGCGCGCAGCGCGTCGTCGGCGGTGGTCAGCAGGTCGAAGCGCGCCTCGAAGGCGGGCAGGGGCAGGGCGTCGATCACGCGGAAGCCCTCGGGCGGGGCGGCCGCGAAGCCTTCCAGCAGCCCTTGGGGCTCGAGCTGATTGCGCCAGCGCATCACGCCTTTTTGGCGCGCGTGAGCAGTTGGTCGAGCAGCACCATCGCTTCGTCGATCTCGGCGCGGGTGATCATCAGCGACGGGGCGAAGGTGATCACGTTCTTGTAGTAGCCGCCGACGTCCAGCACCAGGCCGCGCTGCTGGCCCTTGTACTCGAGCGTGCCCTCCAGGCCGATGTCGACCATCTTGTCGAGCAGCGCGCGGTTGGGCGTGAAGCCGTCCTCGGTGCAGACCTCGGCGCGCAGCGCCAGGCCCATGCCGTCGACGTCGCCGATCTCGCGGTGGCGCTTCTGCAGCTCGCGCAGGCCTTCCAGGAAGTAGGCGCCGCTCTCGCGCACCTGGGCGCCGAAGTCGATCTCGTGGGTCATCTTCATGACCTCCAGGCCCAGGGCCGTGCCCAGCGGGTTGGAGGCGAAGGTCGAATGCGTCGAGCCGGGCGGGAAGATGGTCGGGTTGATCAGTTCCTCGCGGGCCCACAGGCCGGACAGCGCGTTCAGGCCGTTGGTCAGCGCCTTGGCGAAGACCAGCACGTCGGGCTTGACGCCGAAGTTCTCGACCGACCACAGCGTGCCGGTGCGCCAGAAGCCCATCTGGATCTCGTCGACGACGAGCAGCACGCCGTGCTGGTCCAGCACCTGCTTCAGGCCCTTGAAGAAGTTGGCGGGCGGGACGACGTAGCCGCCGGTGCCCTGGATGGGCTCGACGTAGAACGCGGCGTACTCGCACTGGCCGGTCTTGGGGTCCCAGATGGCGTGGTACTCGTTCTCGAACTTGCGGGCGAACTCGCGCACGATCTGGTCGGCGTACTCCTCGGCCGTCATGCCCTTGGGGCGGCGGAAGGGGTAGGGGAAGGGGATGAACTGGGCGCGGTCGCCGAAGTGGCCGAAGCGGCGGCGATAGCGGTAGCTGGAGGTGATGGACGAGGCGCCGAGCGTGCGGCCGTGGTAGCCGCCCTCGAACGCGAACATCAGGCTCTTGCCGTTGGAGGCGTTGCGCACGACCTTGAGCGAGTCCTCGATGGCCTGGGCGCCGCCGACGTTGAAGTGCACGCGGCCGGCGTGGCCCCACTTGCGCTGGGCGTCCTCGGCGATGAACTTGGCCAGCTCGATCTTGGTGGGGTGCAGGTACTGGCTGGCGATCTGCGGCAGCGTCTGCAGCTGGCGGATCATGGTCTCTTCCAGGCGCGGATTCTTGTAGCCGAAGTTCACGGCGGAGTACCACATCTGGAGGTCCAGATACTGGGTGCCGCGCTCGTCGATCATGTAGCTGCCGTTGCAGTCCGAGAAGACCTTGGGCGGATTCACGTAATGGACGGTGTCGCCGTGGGAGCAGTATTTCGCTTCGTCGGCCAGCAGTTGCTTGATGTCGGGGCTCATGGGGATCGCGGTTCCAAAGGCAAAGACCTGTCGCCAGTCTCGAAGGCCTGTATGGAGATGCCGTCGGGAATTTATGGAGGGTCTGTGGAGAGGGCCCGTCCTCGGGGAAAGGCCGCCGCCCGTGTTGCCGCGAAGTGTGGAACAGCGGCCGGAGTGGCCGCGTGAGGAGCGCGTCAAGAGCGTGTCATTCCTTGGCGACGGCCTCGACCTGGATGCGCAGGTTCACGGTCATGTCGAAGCCGTAGTCCTTGCCGGCGGCCAGGCCGAAGTCCTCGCGGTTGAAGCTGCCGGAGGCGTCGGCGCCGCAGTAGTCGCGCTTGAGCATCGGGTGGGGGATGCACTTGAGCTGATGGATGGTCAGCGTCACAGGGCGGGTCCTGCCGTTCAGGCTGAGCTCGCCAGCGACCTGGGTGGGCACGCCGTCCCTGGCGCCATCGAAGCGGCCCTTGAAGCTGGCGCTGGGGTTCTTGTCGACGTTGAAGAAGTCCTTGCCCCTGGCCCAGCCGTTCATGGCGTCCAGGCCGAAGTCGATGGACGAGAGGTCCATCTGGACGTCGACGCTGCCGGCGCCGGTGGCCTTGTCGTAGACGATGGTGCCGGCGCTCTTGTTGAGCTTGCCACGCCAGTGAGACAGGCCCATATGGTCGGCCTCGAAGCTGGGGTAGGTGTGCGCCGGGTCGATGGCGTAGGTGACGGGGGCGGCCTGCGCGGTGGCCAGCGCGGAGGCGGCGAACAGGGCGTGGAGCAGCAGCAGCGGTTTCATGGTCGGTCCTTGTCTGAAGAAGCTGGGCGGGAGCGCCTGTCTTGACGACGAACCGCGCGGGCGGAAATCGACAGCGCGGCACCGCGGCAGCATGGCCGCCGGGGTCGCCCGGTGCAACGCCTGGTAAGCGGCGCCTCGAAACGCACGCGGTGAAGATTCGGTGCCAAGCCCGGGCGTACAACGCCATGGCGCGCACGATGCCTTCGCACGTGGCGGCGATCGGCACCCTTCAACCAGGCTCGTCATGACCCTCAAGCACGACACTCATCCCGACCTTTCCCGGCGCGCGCTTGTCGCGGGTCTTGGCGCGCTCCCCGCCATGCCGCTGCTGGCCAGCGGCCCCGCCTCCGCGCAAACGGGCGCGACGCCGGCCTCGGTGAGCGGCGTCTTCCGCCATCCCGGACTGCTGATGGCGCAGACGGACTTCAAGCGCATCCGCGATCTCATCGCCGCCGGAGCGCAGCCCTGGACCGACTGGTGGAACAAGCTGTGCGCCGACCGGGCCACCGCGCTGGACGTCCAGCCCAATCCCCAGGCCGAGGTCTATCGCGCCGACAGCAGCAAGTACGCGATGTACCGGGACATCCAGCGCGCCTGGTGTCTGGCGCTGCGCTGGAAACTCTCGGATGACCCGCGCTATGCCGACAAGGCGGTGGAAACGCTGGATGCCTGGTCGGAGAAGCTCAAGGTCATCGGCACCGTGCGGCCGGGGTCGACCGCGCATGACGATCACACCTTCATCCTGCTGGCCGGCATGCAGGGCCACCAGTGGGCCCAGTCCGGCGAGCTGCTGCGCGACTACCGCGGCTGGCCGCGCGCCAACCTGGCGCGGTTCCAGAACATGCTGAGCACGGTCTTCGCGCCCATCTCGGCGGCCTTCCTGAGCGAAGGACGGCTGGGCTCGCATGCCAACTGGGAGATGGCCTCGCTGTGCGGCGCGCTGGCCATCGGCGTGTTCTGCGACAAGCCCGAGCTGTACCGCCTGGCCTGCGACGTGTACGCGGGCAACAACCGCGGCAAGCTGCGCAACTTCGGCAACGGCTCGATCGTGCATGGCGTCTATTTCCTGCACCCGGGCCATCTCGGCCAGTGGGAGGAGAGCGGCCGCGACCAGGGCCACTCGACGCTGGGCATGTCGCTGGGTGGCGATCTGCTGGAGATGGCCTGGAACCAGGGCGACGACCTCTACGGCATGCACAACAACCGCTTCCTCGCCGCGGCCGAGTACGTCGCCCGCTCGAACCTGCTGGACGAGCACGGCCGGACTTATCCGATGCCGTTCTCGCGCGAGCACGACCCGTCGCAGCCGCATCCATCGATGTGGAAGGCCGTCAACCAGTCCTTCCAGCATGGCCGCAACGCCTGGGAGCCGATCTTCAATCACTACGTCAACCGCATGGGACTGGCCGCGCCGAACGTGGCGCGCATGGTGGTCCAGTGCGAGCCGAACTACTGGTCGGGCGGCGGCGATGACATGGTCTTCCCGACGCTGACGCACCGGCGGACCGCCTACGCGGGGCCGATGAAACCGCCGTCGGGACTCATCGCGCCGGTGCGCGACGGACGTCCGGTGCTGTCGTGGTGGGGCAGCGTCGGCGCGCACTCCTACGTGGTCAAGCGCGGCGCGAAGGCGGGCGGGCCCTTCACGCACCTGGCGACCATCGCCGCGGGCCAGTTGCTCACCTACACCGACAGCCCGGCTCCGGGCGTCTGGTTCTATCAGGTCACCGCGCTGGGCGGCGGGAGCGCCAGCGCCAGTTCCAACATCGCGCGCGCCGCGGTGCCGGGCGAGCCGCGCCTGTCGATGCCGCTCAATGGCGTGAACGGCACGGGCACGGCGGGCATGTTCCAGAGTCCCGCGGGCGGCTGGTCCGTGGTCGAAGGCAAGCTGCTGGACGGCGCGGTGTGGGGCGAAGGCCGTCTCAACGATCAGGCCATCGTCTTCGACGGCAAGAAGGCGGGGCTGCAGTTGCCCTCAGGGATCTTCAGCGGCCTGGACGACTTCAGCGTGTCGATGTGGGCCTATGCGAACTCGCTGCACTGGGACAGCTCGCTCTTCTTCGTCGGCCAGGATGATTTCTCGAGCATGGCGATCGTGCCCCAGGCGGGGAACGGCATGCGCTTCGTGATCTTCGGCGCCGGCTTCAACGATGCGCAGGTCGTGGAGGCGCCCGGCTTCATGCCCATCCGGCGCTGGGTCCATGTGGCGGTGACGCTCAAGGGCACCACCGGGCGGCTCTATCTCGATGGCAAGGAGGTGGCGGCTTCCCACGAGATCCTGCTTTCGCCGCGCCAGGTGGGGGATCAGGTGGCCTTCCTGGGCCGCAACTGGGCGCATCCTTCCTTCAATGGCCGCATCCAGGGCCTGCGCATCAACGCCGGCGCGCTGAGCGCCGCGGAGATCGCCACGCTGGCGAAGTGAGCCGCGCGGCCGCGCCCGGGGCGGCCGGGGCGGCTCGCACCCTCCGGCCGCGTGGCGAGGATCACCGCCCCGCGCGGGTCATCAGCGTTTGCACAGATCGCTGATGGCGTTGCGGCCGGTGGCCGTGATGAGGCCCAGGCGATAAGGCAGCTCGATGTACTCGTACTTCTTGCCGGGCACCATGTCCAGGCCCTGGTAGAGGAACTGGAGCGGCTTGCACGGATCGATCGTGAGCGTCTGATCGATGCCCGCGCGGACCATCTCGCCGTGAGAGACGCCCTCCGACCAGACGCGGCCCTTGAACTTGAGGTTCGAGGCGCCCGCGAACAGGTTCATGTCGCTGCCCGGGAGGGGGCGCCATTCGCCTTCCAGGCGATCCGCCAGCCAGGCACGGAAGTAGCGGCCGTCCGCGCGCATCGCCTCGACCAGGGTCAGGTACTGCCCGGTGCCCTCGATCCGATAGGTGTTGCTCGCCTCGAAGAGGTCTTCGCGGCGCTCCTTCATCGCGACCACCGGCGTGGAGAAGCCCCGGGGGAACTGCTCGATCGAGGTCTCCGCGCGGAAGAAGCTGCCGTTGTCGTTGGTGAAGAAGAGATGGCACTTGCGCTCGTCGCAGATGATCCAGAAGTCCAGCCACCCGGCTTGGCCCTTGTCGTCCTTCACGTTGTCGGGAACGGCCGCGTAGAAGGGCTTCGGGGCCGTCCATGACCGGGGATCCGCCACGTTCGTGGTGGTGGAGTACATCGGATCGCCGCCCTGGTAGATGAGGTACCAGAGCTTCTGCGGCGCGAAATAGAAGACCTGCGGCGCGGCGCGGTAGCCGGGACCGATGGGCGACTTGTCGAGCATGAAGATCGGCGCCTGCGGCGCGTCCTTCCAGTCGGCGAAGCTCGTGTAGGCCAGGCCCCAGCCGCCCGCGCCGGCGGTGGTGAAGAAGACGTGGTACCGGTTGTCGTGGAAGACGATGGACGGATCCTTGACGCCGAACAGCTGGTCCGCGCCGGCGGGCGGGCGGATCAGGGGCTCGCTGGATTCCCAGGCGAAGGGCGGCGGCGGAGTCGTGGCCGGGTGAGCGGCCCGTTCAGCCGCCGATTCAGCCGCCGGTTCAGCCGCGTGGGCGGAAGAACCCAAGGCCGTGAAGCAGGCGAGCCACAGGGCGGGCCATCGGCGTGTCATCGAGAGATGCTGGCGCATGTTCAGTTGCTGTAGAGGAGGCCGCGGCCGGTGCCGCTGAGGTAGATGCGGCCATAGAGATTCTGGTCCGCCGCCATCACGCCGATGCCGCCGAACTGGTGGGCGTCGTCGTTGAAGCGGGTCCAGGTGGCGCCGCCGTCGTCGGAGCGATAGACGCCCCAGACGCCGCTGACGGTGCCCACCACGTACACCGCGGCCGAATACGGCGCGCCGGCCTTGGCCTTGCCCAGCGCCACGATGCTGGCGCCTTGCAGGTCGGGCCAGGGGTTGCCGCTCTGCACCGACGCGAACTGGCTGAGCTTCTGCCAGCTGGCGCCCGAGTCCACCGAGCGGTACAGCGCGTTGCCGTCGGCCAGCCAGATGTCGCCCTCGACGTTGGGGTTGACCGCCATCGAGGTGACGCCCCAGCCGTTCGGGGCGAGCGAGGCCGTGACCGAGCCCTGGCTCAGCGCGAAGCTGTGGCCGCCGTCGGTGGAGACGTAGAAGCGGCCGGCGGATGCCCACCAGGCGCCGCCCGAGTCGTAGGCATAGACCTTGTTCGGATTCTTGCGATCGGCCGCCAGGCGGTAGCCGCGGTTCCAGCCGACGGCCGCCAAGGCCGGCAGATTGGTCGCGGTCCAGGTGGCGCCGTTGTCGGTGGTGTACGAGGGCACCGAGTTGGCGGGTGCCCAGACGGCCTTGTTGCGCGCGGTGACGGCCATGCTCGATTCGCTGGAGGTGTTGGTCGCGGCGCCGGCGGGCAGGCTCGCGAAGGTGGTCCAGGTCTTGCCGCCGTCGCCGGACCAGTAGCCGGTGCCGGTGTTGCTCGAGTTGATGGCGCCGGAGGCGGCGATGTATTGCGGATCGGACCAGGCCATGTCGGCCGAGATGCCGTTGCTCCAGCCCAGTCCCGGCGCGAGCGTCGGCTTGGTGGCGACATTCGTGTGCACCCAGGTGCCGACGTCGCCGGCGCTGTTGATCAGCAGGTAGGGCGCGCCTGCTGGCGGGGCCACGATGGCGAGCGCGGCGATCTCTTCGATGCCGGCGATGTTGCCGTGCCAGGTCGGCGTGGTGGACGAGGCATTGCGCGTCTCGACGATGCCGCCGCCGTGCACGTGCAGGATGTGGTCGCGGTTGGACGGATCGATCTCGACGTCGTCGACCCAGCCCGAGGCGGTCTCGCCGGGCATGGTGGCCTCGATCTCGCGCCAGGTCAGGCCGCCGTCGTCGGACAGCTGCACGATCTGCTGGCCGCTCCAGCTGCCCCAGGAGTTGGTCACGCCCAGTGCAATGCGCGTGCTGGCGCCGCTGCCGTGGACGGACAGGCCACCCAGGCCGAAGTTGGTGCCGCCGTTGGGGTCCTCGCTCTTGAGCAGGGTCCAGGTGGTGCCGTCGAACTTGTAGAGACGGGCCGGGCCGCCGGCGCCCGGGCCCGCGTCCTTGGTGAACACGATGTAGAGCGGACCGTCGGCGGAGCGCACGATGTGCGGGATGTGGTAGCCCGAGACCGGCGTGGTGAGCGCGGTCCAGCTGGCGCCGCCGTTGGTGGACCGGTAGAGGTTGGAGCCCAGGCCGGCGACGCTGGCGTAGTCCGGCGCGACGGCCGCGTAGAGCGTTTGTGTCGCGGTGCCGGTGCCCTTGGTGCCGGTGTCGGCGACGACCAGCTCGATGCCCATCGCGCTGCCGCCCGCGGCCTTGATCTGGTCCTGGGTCATCTTGACGCTCGACAGCGAGGTGACCTGGGCCCAGGTGCGGCCCGAGTCCGCGCTCTTCCAAAGGCCCGCGGTGCGCGAGCCGTAGAACAGCGTCGACGGCTTGTTGGGGTCGACCATCAGGCGCTCGCCCATGGCGCGGCCGCCATTGTTGCCGCCGGTGGAGAAGGGCAGGTTGACGAAGGTCCAGTGGTCGCCGCGATCGCTGGAGATGTACAGGCGCGCGTCGGCCTTGTCGGTGTTGTACATGCCGGCCGCCATGTAGACGAGCCGGTCGTCATTGGGATCGACGGCCATGCTTTCGATGCCGTGATAGGAGCTCTCCGCCCCGCCGAAGCCCAGGCCATCGGTGATCGGCGTCCACGAGGAGGCGGTTTGATTCCAGCGGTAGGCGCCGCCGATGTCGGTGCGCGCGTACAGGACGTTCGCCGAAGTCGGATGGAACACGAGCCCGGTCACGTAGCCGCCACCGCCGAAGGTGAGGCTGTTCCAGGTCGTGGCGGCGGCCGGAGCGGGGGCCGGTGCAGGCGCTGGAGCTGGACCAGGCGCCGGAGCGGGGTCAGGCGTCGGCGCGGGAGCGGGAGCAGGGCCGGGCGCAGGTGCGGGATCGGACGCCGGGCTCGACGCTGGGCCGGACGCGGCGGGTGCGGGCGCGGCTGCGGGCGGGGTGCCGGAGCCGACCGCCGGGCTGGGGCTCGGCGCGTCGCTGGTACCGGAACTTCCGCCGCCTCCGCAGGCGGCGAGGCTGGCTGCGACGATGGACAGGGCGACGAGCCGTTGAGTAGAGGTGGTCATGGGTGGCCGAGGGGAGGGGGACGGACGGGGGGCGTTGAGCGTTTGATATTGCGCTATATCAATCGCTCATATTAAGTTCGAGCGACGCATTAACTCTTTCAGGAAAACACCTATCGGGGCGCCGACGAGCGGCGCCCGGTGGCGGTCAGATGGGGGAATTCGGCAAGACGGAGTTCAGCGGCACGAAGGCCTTGCTGCAGTCGACGGTGGCGGCGGTGCCCGGGGTGCCTGTGACGGTCACGTCGGTTGACGGCGAGGCCGCGATCGCGGAGGCGAAGCTCACTGGACCGGGTCCGAACGTGAAGTGGACGTTCGCCGGCAGCGTCGAAGGGCCGCCGTTGTGGCCGGTGTCGAAGGTGGGCTGCTTGCCGTCGAAGACGACGTTGTCGAGCGTGATCGTGAGGGGGTTGTTCTGCCCGTTGAGCGCATAGCCCGCGAAGGTCATGAGTCCGCCGCCGTACTTCGCGCTGCCCAGGGAGTGGACGCCGCTGAGCTTGATGCCGTTGAAGTTCGGGTACTTCGATCCGGTCGCGCTGCTGTAGAAGGGATCGAACACGAGGGGCCGGCGCAGGTTGCGCAGGCAGATCTGGCTGTAGCTCACGTTGTGCACGTTGCCGCCGCGCGAGGCGTCCGACTTGATGCGAAGCCCGTTGCCATTGGGGCTGTCGTAGCCGTCGATGGACAGGTCGATCACGGCCAGGTCGCTCAGGCCGGCGTCGGTTTCGCTGCCGATGGACATGCCGTGGCCGTAATAGAAGTGGTTGTGCGCGAAGGTCAGCTGGGTCGATGCCGGGCTTCCGCCGGCCTTGACGGCGACGTCGTCGTCGCCGGTGCTGATGTACGAGTAGGCGAGGAGGACCTTGCTGGAGGTGCCGGGGTCGAAGCCATCGGTGTTCTTCACGGTGTCGGGCGTGAAGCAGGTGGCGGGGGTCAGGACGTCGGGGGTCGTGCCTGCGGGGCAGGCATAGCTGGGCTTCGTGTAGACGGCGCTGGGCGAGAGGATCTTGATGCCCCAGGCGGTGACGCCGGAGACGCCGCTGGTGACGATGTGGAAGTTCGGCGAGTTCTGGACGGTGATGTTGTGAAGCGTGAAGTTGCTGCCCTTGTTCACCTGGATCAGGCGGGGGTTCTGCTGGTTCAAGCCGCTCTTGCTCTGCCAGGCGACGTCCCACCAACTGCGCTTGCCGGCGTTGGGGCCGCTGGTGAGCAGGCTGCCGCCGCGGCCGTCGATGGCGCCGCCGCCGACGATGCCGCTGTTGACGGTGCCGCTGGCGAGGATGAACGGATTGCAGGCGTTGGGGTCGGACGAGGTGGCGGTGCCGCAGCTGCCGGGGCCGTTGTCGAAGTCGGCCGGATTGCGTGAGGCGAAGAGCGTCACGTTGGGGTCGATCCAGAGCTGGACGCCGGACTTCAAGGTCAGCGGGCCGCTCAGGAAGCCGGTTTCGCCGGAGGCGCCCGCGATGAGCTTGACCGCCTGGCCGGCGGGGCAGTTCGAGATGGCCTGCTGGATCCGGCTCGTGTCGGGCTGGGAGTTCGCGGGGTTGCTGTCGAAGCTGTCGACGGAGCCGCCGACCGGCGTGAACGACGCACGCAGGGTCGCGCAAAGGGTGGAGGGGAGCGCGGGCTCGGTCACGGTGCCCCATTGGGTGGTCACCGGGGCGCCCGAAGAGGGGGCGGGCGCGGGAGACGGTGCCGGTGCTGGAGCCGGTCCCGGTGCTGGCGCAGGTGCGGGCGCGGGCGAAGGAGCTGGCGTAGGAGCGGGGGCCGGAGCAGGTGACGGCGCCGGACTCGGGCTCGGGCTTGGGCTTGGTCTTGGGCTTGGGCTTGGGCTCGGATCTGGCGTTGGAGCCGCGGTCGGGCTCGGAGCCGGCGCCGGATTCGGCGTGGGGGCAGGGGTCGGTGACGGCGTCGGGGACGCACTCGCGACGGTGGTGTCAGAACCCGAGCCGCCACCGCCGCACGCGGCGACGGCCAGGCAGAGCGCCGAGACAACCATGAAACGGCCATTCATCGAGCGACGAGGCGTGACTGTCGCGACGACGCGCGCCGTGGAAATCTCAGCGTCCATGTTTCTTGAGGAAGGAAAAAGCCACCGGACCTTAACGATTCCCCATCCGCAAGACTTGACCGGACTGTGACCAATGGTGGTCAACTGAATCAGCCTGCAACTTGACCCGCGATGCGCGAAACCTGGCCGAAAGTGGACTTGCGCGGTTTCCGGCTCGAGGACTTACCAGCGTAGGCGCCCATAGTAAAAGTACGGTTCGAATTCGCCGTGCGGCTGGTCGCGGGATTTTTCGATCAGTTCGTCGATGATGGCGACCATCCCTCGGATCTGCTCGGTTTGACGCATTTCCCTTAATTCTGCGACGTGGTATATGCCTTGATCGGCCAAGAGATTCGCCTCTGCGTCCAATGTGTCTTCGCTGCTCGCGGATTTCGAGCTTTCTGATTTTCCGCCCTCTGCCCGACTTTTCGACGCCGCCCCAAACATTGAGCGTAGGTCGTGGTGAGCGCTTTTTGTCTTCTCGTTTTCCTTCGCGGTCTTCTCGCTCTTCAGCTTGTCTCTTTTTTCCTTTTCCCTCTTGGCTTCCCTGGCCTCTCTCGATTCGTTGACGATTTCCCAGCTATACACAATTTCGCCAGCGCGAGAACTCTTGTAGTTGAGGTAGAGCCTTATTCTGTCTTGCTCGAGCCGGTGGGTTCTGAAGTCGCGAACTTCCAGGGTCCTCTCGAGCAGGCAATCCCTTTGGGCGATGGCTGCCGTGGCCAGTTCGTGGCCGGACCTGGCGAGGTTGGCCTTTGTTACGTAGTTGGTTGCCTGGGTCACGGCATCTTCCAGGCCGCCGCTTGGCTTGATTTCGTAGATTTTCAGGTCCTTGACCATGTCGGCATAACTCCAGCCCGGATGCCCGACGGCGGCTGGAATGCCGTACTCCGGGATCCAAGAGCCATGCTTCTTCTGAATGTATTCGTGAGCGAAGGTGCCGCGGTTCTCGTCGTTGCTGCTGTTGCCGAGCTTCAAATCTTCATTGCTGAAGAGTTGATCGACGGTCAGCCCACTGTCCACGTAATTCGCTTGCCACGCTTGACCCCCTTGGCTGCAGCGCAATTGAATGGGAGCGATCGAGGGGACCTCCAGCCGCGTCGGCATGTTTTTCGGTCGGCTTGTCTGAGTATCTCGGCGTAATTGCCTAATCGCTCCGTTTGCTCGGCCTGGTGACTGATCTTGAATCGCGTTGCCGTTGGCCTCGTCGATGAATTGCCGTTGCACGGTCATGCGGGCCGATTGATCAATATAGCCACGGAGCGCGTTGAGTCCAGGCGGGGCCTTGCCCTGCCCATCTGAAACGGGTTGGTCACCACGCGGCGCCGCTGCGGGTTGGCGCTGTAAGGCGCCGGCTACGGGGGCAGGGTGTTTCATTGATGAATCCTCGGATGCGACGCCACGGCTTGGACGGTAGGGGGCTCCGCGCCATCGCGCCATCGGGTGCCGGCTGATTTCCGCCGGCAAAACCTCTGAGCGGTCTTGATGGCCGCCCATGCTGCTCCGAGAGTTGTTCAGGCTCTTTCTGGGCTCGATGCCTCAACGGTTCTGCATCGTCTGGCGCTGCACGGCGCCCTCCGCTTCATCCCCCCATTTCTGCATCCTGTCGCTCCTGGGTAGGGCTAGCGGGGCCCGGTTGCTATGGTGTGCTACATCAGCAACACACCGGCGCCCTGGCGCCTTGCGTCATGCACAGCTGGAACGATCAAGCGCCGATCTATCAGCAGCTCGCCGACCGCCTGGCGACGCAGCTGCTCGACGGCGATCCGCCTGAAGGCGAGGCGCTCCCCTCGGTGCGCGCCCTCGCCAGCCAGTACCTCATCAACCCCCTGACCGTCAGCCGCGCCCTTCAGGCCCTCGTCGACGAGGGCCTGCTCGAGAGCCGCCGCGGCCTGGGCATGTACGTCCGCGACGGCGCCCGCGTCCGGCTCATGCGCAGCGAGCGGGAGCATTTCCTCCAGGACGAATGGCCCCGCCTGCGGGAGAAACTTCGCCGCCTCGGCCTGCGGCCCGAGGACCTGAATTGGGAGGACGCATGAATACGCTCATCGACGCCAAGCACCTGAGCTTGCGCTACGGCCGCAAGGCGGCCCTGCAGGACCTGACCTTCACCATCCCCGCCGGCCGCGTCGTCGGCCTGCTCGGCCACAACGGCGCCGGCAAGACCAGCCTCATGAAAACCCTCGTCGGCCTCAAGCGCCCCGAGGGCGAACTCCGCGTCCTCGGCCTGGACCCCCACACCCAGCGCGGCCAGCTCCTCACCTCCCTCTGCTACATCCCCGACGTCGCCGTCCTGCCCCGCTGGGCCCGCGCCGGCGAACTCATCCGCCTCATGGAGGGCCTGCAGCCCCGCTTCTCCGCCGACCGCGCCCGCCAGCTCCTCAAGCGCACCTCCGTCACCGAGTCCGACCGCGTCCGCCATCTCTCCAAAGGCATGGTCACGCAGCTCCACCTCGCGCTGGTCGCCGCCATCGACGCCAAACTCATGATCCTCGACGAGCCCACCCTCGGCCTGGACGTGATGTCCCGCAAGAGCTTCTACGAGATGCTCATCGACGAGTGGTGCGACGGCGAGCGCTCCGTGCTCATCTCCACCCACCAGGTCGAGGAGGTCGAGTCCCTGCTGTCCGACGTGATGATGCTCGACGAAGGACGCCTGGTCCTGAACATCTCCCTGGCCGAGATGGACCAGCGCTTCGTCGCGCTCTCCCACGACCCGGACGCCGCCGAGGCCGTCGCCGCCAGCCATCCGCTGCTGCGCTACCGCGTGCAGGGACGGCCCGCCGCGCTGTTCGACGGCGTCGCCCCCGACACGATCGCCCACCTCGGCCAGCGCGTGCGGCCCAGCCTGGTCGACCTGTTCATGGCCCTGACCCGCAAGCCCGAAATCCAGGCCAGCACGCCGGAATCGGCCTGATCCCCTCATCAAGGACATCCCCATGACGCTCTTCAACACGCTGCTGCTGCGCGAGTGGCTGCAATACAAGCGCGCCTGGATCGGCCTCGTGCTGGGTCCGGTGCTGCTGCTCCTGGCGCTGGTGCCGTTCAGCCAGGTCGAGGGCATCGACACCCCCGCGCCCGAACCCGTCGCGCTCATCGCCGGCCTGGTCACCGTCGCCCTCGTGCTGGTGCTGACCGTGGTCCTGTGCGGCTATCAGCTGATGGGCCTGGCCCGCCGCGACCAGCAGGACCGCTCCATCGAGTTCTGGGCCTCCCTGCCGGGCTCGCATGCCGCCAGCCTCGGCGCGCCCCTGCTGGCGCATGGCCTGCTGGTGCCGCTCGCGGCCACCGCGCTCGCCGTGCTCGGCGGCGCGCTGATCGGCGCCATCATGGCCTTCAAGGAATTCGGCCTCGCCGCGCTCCATCAGACGCAATGGGCCGTGCTCCTGCAGGTCACGATCTGGATGGGCCTGCGCCTGCTGGTCGGCCTGGCCGTCGCGGCGCTGTGGCTCGCGCCCTTCGTGGTCGCGCTGATGGCCGCCTCCGCCTGGCTCAAGCGCTGGGGCGCGCCGCTGCTGTTCATCGCGGTCGCCGCCTTCCTCAAGATCTACAAGAACGAGCCCGCCGCCGAGGCCCTCGCCCGCCTCCTGACCCGCCAGGTCGGCGGCGCCGCCCAGGCCATGTTCCTCGGCGCTCAGACGCTCCTGCTCAAGGACGAAGGCCGCGAGCACGTCGGCCTGCAGGAGTTCTTCGACGCGCTGTTCCGCCTGCCCGAGGTCGCCCGCGACACGGTGCCCGAGGTGCTTCAGCTGATGGCGCAGCCGCAGTTCATCGGCGGACTGGTCTTCGCCGCGCTGTGCTTCGGACTGCTGGTGCTGCAGCGCAAGCGCAGCCTCTGACGCTGACTCTGAGACGGGACGGGACGGCCGGCCGCCGGCCGTCCCGATCAAGCCACGGCGGTGGCGAGCGGAACCAATGCCGGAGCAAGGACCTGGCGCAGGTCGCCTTCAGCCTGGTCGAGCAAGGCCATTGCGGCCAGCAGCGCCAGCACCGCGATCACGACGCCGATCGTGCGCAGCAGCACGCGGCGCCATCGATGAGGCCGGGCAGAGGACCGCGCGGGGACAGGCGGCACGGCGCCGCCCAGACGGGCAGGGGCTTTCATGGCGGACTCCGGAGTGAGAAGAGGAAGTCGCCGCCGAGCTCAGGGGAGCATCGCGCCGAGGCCCCACAGCAACGCCGGATAGACCGCGCCCCAGGCCACCGCGAGGATCGCGACGGCTTTCAAGCCGACAAGCAGCGGCGGGGTGTGGGGGGTGATGGCGGGGGGCTTCGTCATGGTGCGCTCCTGGAGCTGGCGACACATGTCGTGCAAACGGCATGCCAGCTCGCGCCGTTGACCACCGGCCCCCCCTAAAACATCACGTTACCCGCGCTCAACGAAGCGGATATGCGCTCCGCCTCAGGCGCTGCGATCGACCCGCAGCGCCAGCAGCACCGAGGTGTGCGTCTTGATGACGCCCTCGATCTCCCCGATTTCATCGAGCAGCGCATCCAGCCGCGCGGTGCTGTCGGCGCGCAGCGTCGCCATGTAGTCGAACTCTCCGCTGACCGACGCCAGCTGGCGCAGCTCCGGCAGCCGCGACAGCCGCTTCACGACCTCCCGCCCCGCGCGTGGCTGCACCGTGATGCCCACGAAGGCCTGCACGCCGCGCTCGACTGCCTCGCCGCCCAGGCGCACCGTGTAGCCGGCGATCAAGCCCTCCGCCTCCAGCCGCGCCAGCCGCGCCACCACCGTGGTGCGTGCCACGCCCAATTGGCGGGCGAGGTCGGCGGTGCTCGCGCGGGCATTGGCCTGCAGCAGCGCGATCAACTCGCGGTCGGTCTGGTCGCGCAGCGTCGCTGCCGGGGCGGGCGAGGGCGCGCTCTTCTTCGCGTTCATGAGGGCTTGGCCAATCGTGATGAAGTGCTCGGGATAAACCCTTGTTTTCGCCGGAATGAATGATCACGCCGACGAATCGTCAGCATAGAGGCGTTTTTCGTCGAAGTCGCGCTTTCTTTCGTCAGCAGAGGTTCCGACACTGCGGCCATCGCATCTCTCCGGCGTGCTGCGCGC
>Ga0102591_1001784_pt1 | contig 26992 bp, 26 predicted proteins | sample AraplaCol_mCL_r2_2_FD_76860 | JGI IMG/M metagenome (GOLD analysis project Ga0102591, IMG submission 76860) | Arabidopsis root microbial communities from North Carolina, USA - plate scrape MF_Col_mCL_r2 (SPADES assembly) (version 2) | ecosystem: Host-associated > Plants > Roots > Endosphere... | reverse complement strand
TCATCGACCGCGGCCCGGTCGTGCAGGTGCGCGAATCCGGCGGCCGCGTGAGCGTGGAAGGCGACAGCGACACCGGCATCGCGTGGGAAGGCCCGCTGGCGGTGCTGATCAACCGCGGTTCGGCTTCGGCGTCGGAGATCTTCGCCGGCGCGATCCAGGACTACGGTCGTGGCCTGGTCATCGGCGAGACGAGCTTCGGCAAGGGCACGGTGCAGAACCTGGTCGACCTGGACCGCTGGCCGGCCAACGAGGAAGCGCGCTTCGGCCAGGTGAAGCTGACCATCGCGCAGTTCTTCCGCGTCAGCGGCGGTTCGACGCAGAACAAGGGCGTGGTGCCGGACGTGGCCTTCCCGGTCTCGGTCGACGCCAGCGAGTACGGCGAGAGCACTTACGACAACGCGCTGCCGTGGACGCGCATCTCGGCGGTCCCGCACACGACCTACGGCAACTTCTCGCCGCTGCTGCCGAAGCTCGAAGCGCTGCACACCACGCGCATCGCCAACGACAAGGAATTCCAGTGGTGGAGCGATGACGTCGCCCAGTTCCGCGAGGAGCGTGCGAAGAAGTGGGTGAGCCTCAACGAGGCCGACCGCCGCGCCGAACGCGACCGCGAGGAAGCCAAGCGCAAGTCGCGCCAGGAACAGCGCAAGGCGCTGGGCCTGGACCTGGACCCGCTGGCCGACGACTACAACGACGACGGCCTGGCCGCGAACGAACGCGACATCGCGAAGGACGCCGAACGCGAGAAGCTCGCCGACAAGCGCCCGGACCCGCTGCTGCGCGAATCGGCCGCGATCCTCGCCGATGCGGTGCGCCTGCTCAACAACGATCGCCAGCTCTCGGCGCAGGTGCTGCCGACGGCGACGACGGCAGGCCACTGGGCCGACTGACGACGCGACGGGGGAAATCCCCACGCGAGGCAAAACAAGAATCGGATAGCGGGCGCCCTCGGGCGCCCGTTACTGTTTGGGCCATGAACACCGCCCGCCAACTTCGCGACAAGCTCGACCACGCCCGCCGTCTCATGGACGACGGCGAGCCCACGCTCGCCGAGCTGGCCGCGAACGTCGGCCTCAGTGCGTCGCACCTGCAGCGCCGCTTCGCCGAACGCTTCGGCCTCAGCCCGGCCGAATACCTTTCGCAGCGCAAGCTCGGCACCTTGAAGGACGCGCTGCGCGACGGCAGCGATGTCAGCGCGGCGCTGTACGACGCCGGCTACGGCTCGCCCTCCCGCGTGTACGAAGGCGGCGCTGCGAAGCTGGGCATGACGCCTGCGCGCTATCGGGCCGGGGGCGCAGGCGAGCAGATCCGCTGGAGCATCGCCGACACCGCGCTGGGCCGCGCGCTGGTGGCGACCACCGAACGTGGCATCTGCATGATCGAACTTGGCGATGACGCCGAAGCGCTCGAGGAAAAATTGCACGTCGAGTTTCCGAAGGCGCAGCTCGAACGCGTGGATGCCGGTCGCGACGAGTTCCTCGCGCCGCGTCTGCGCGCCGTCGCCGACGCGCTCGCCGGGCGACAGGCGCAGGTGCCCGTCGACCTGATCGGCACCGCGTTCCAGAAAAAAGTGTGGGACGCGCTGATGAAGATTCCGCACGGCCAGACGCGCAGCTATGCGCAGATCGCGCAGCAGATCGGTCATCCCCGCTCGTCGCGTGCTGTAGCGAATGCCTGCGCGAACAACCATGTCGCGATCGTGGTGCCGTGCCATCGCGTCGTGCGAGGCGATGGTTCGCTTGGCGGGTATCGCTGGGGGCTGCCGTTGAAACAGCGCGTGTTGGAGCGTGAGCGCGTGGCCTGACCGCAATCCCCTGGCCTTGTCGCCCGGGGAAGCGAAGCGCACCGCACCTCAATGCAAGTCGGTTGTGACCAGCGATGATCGCGCCGCAGCGCCTTGCGCGGTCGAAGCGCCATTCTCCGGATCGATGCGTGCCGGGTGTACCGGGGTTACAAGAGCGGCCCAAGCCATAGCCGCAAGCACCGCCGCTCGTCGGCTGGCCTCGGGGGATTAACTACATCTCCATGGCGCGACCCCGCTTTCCGGAGGACGCTGTCGCACGCAAGCATCCGGCCCGCATCATGCGCGCGCTGCCATAAGGAGATGCCCCATGTACCACCATCTGTGTATCCCGACCGATGGTTCGGAACTGTCGGATCGCGCAGTCGAACAGTCACTCGCGCTGGCGCATGCGCTGCGCGCTCGCGTGACAGCGCTGCGGGTCACGATGCCGTACCACACCTTCGCGATCACGCCGGAACAGCTGATGGTCGGCGTCGTCGACTACAACCGCGTGATGCACGACGCTGCGCGCCAGCAACTCGACGCCGTCGCCGCGAAGGCGCATGCGCTGAGCATCCATTGCGACACGCTGGTGATCGAGGACGAATCGCCGTACCGCGCGATCATCGCCATCGCGAAGGAGCGTGGCTGCGATCTCATCGCGATGGCCTCGCATGGGCGGCGCGGCATCGATGCGCTGGTGCTGGGCAGCGAGACGGTCAAGGTGCTGACTCACTCGACGATTCCGGTGCTGGTGTTCAGAGGAACGGCGTGAACTTCTGCTGCCGTCCTTCTTCCGTTTGCGGGAGAAGGTGTCCGAAGGATGGATGCGCTGCCAGGCTTATATGCTCCCGCTCAGCTCTGCACTCCCGGCGGTCGCCGAAGGGAGAGGGGCTTGAATGCTTTTCCCTTCTCCTTTCGGGAGAAGGTGCCCGAAGGGCGGATGAGGGTGAGGCAGGCCGCTTACGCGGCACTGCCGCGTGGCCTGGCGAACGCCCAGCCAGGATGGCCGGGCAGGGCGATCCGGAGCTGTGAGCGCTTCGCCATGGATGGCTGCGGCAACTTCGATCGACGTAGTGAGTGAACCGCGCAGCGCGTCATCGCACTGCTGATTTGAAACTTCCGGTCCGCGCGAACCAATGGTTCGCAAGCGGCCCCTTCTCACCCCAACCCCTCTCCCGCAGGGAGAGGGGCTCAAGCGCGAGCCCCCACGACCTTCGCCCTCACCCCATCCCTCTGCCGCAAGCGGGAGAGGGGGAGTGATCGCCGTGCGGGTCTGGCTTCCGGTGACGCAGCGCCCATCGTCGAAGATGCGGCGTTCGCTTGATCACCGCTTCTTGGAAGGCCGCCGCACCGGTACCCGCGTGGGCACCTGCAACCCCGCCTTCACAACGTCGAACACCATCCGCGTCTCGTAGCGCTTGATGTTGCCTTCGTCCATGAACAACCGGTCGGCGACCTCGCGGCAATGCGCGACGCCGGTGGTGCACAGGATCACCAGGTAATCCCATTCGCCGGCCAGCGTGTAGCACTGCTGCACTTCCGGCGCGGCACGCATGCGCGCATGGAAGGCCGCGTGCAGCTTGGCCGATTCGCGCTCCATCGCCACCAGCACGGTCGCCAGCGTGGTCGTGCCGAGCAAGGTCGAATCCAGCACCGCGACCTCGCGCATCAAGCCATCCCGGCGGTAGCGCGTGATGCGCCGCTGCACCGCGCTGGCCGACAGCCCGACGGCCTCGCCCAACGCGGTCAGGGTCGCGGCCGAGTCGCGCTGTAGCAGCTCGAGCAGACGGTGGTCGAACTCATCCAATGCGACGGGCGTCCTGGTCATGCAAAATTTTTGCGTCAGGGCGCACGATTTATCAAGCACGTCGCGGCCTTCGCGCGTTACGCTTCGCCTATCCGAACGACTTCCGGCACCGCGCGTGCGAGGCGTCCGCCCACAGGGCAGAACGCTCCGACCGCCCGGTGCCTCGATGTCGTCCGGCGTCCGCGTCCATCGCAACACTGTGTTGTCCGAAGGCCGCGTTCATCGAAGCAGTGCCGCACGTCCACCCCACGCATGGAATCCGCATGAGCACCGCTGCACCCCGCCACGATGCACAGCACGCCGACCGGGCCGCGCCCGGCGCGCTGGCCGTTGCCTTCGCCCTGGCCTCGGTCTACATCCTCTGGGGCTCCACCTACCTCGCGATCCGCTTCGCCCTGGTGAGCTATCCGCCGTTCCTGCTCGGCGCCGGCCGCATGTTCCTCGCCGGGCTGATCATGTATGTCGTGCTGCGCGCGCGCGGCGTCGCATCGCCGACCGCGAAGCAGTGGCGCACGCTCTGGGTCCTCTCGATCTGGATGGTGCTGCTGTCCAACGGGCTGGTGAACCTCGCCGAGACCGAAGTCGGCTCCGGTCTGGCCGCGATCGCCGTCGCGTCGATGCCGCTGTTCGCCGGCGTGTTCGCGATGCTGCGCGGTCGCCATCCCTCGAAGATCGAGTGGGTCGGCCTGATCATCGGTTTCCTCGGCGTGCTGTGGCTCAACGCGGGCGGGGAGTTGTCGTCCTCCACCCTGGGCCTGGTATGCCTGGTGATCGCGCCCATCGCCTGGGCCTGGGGCTCTATCTGGAGCCGCGACCAGGACCTGCCGCAGCCCTTCATGTCCGCCGCCGGGCAGATGCTAACCGGCAGCGTGTGGATGCTGATCGCCGCGATGGTCCACGGCGAACGCATGACGCAGATGCCGACGCTGTCGGCGACTGGCGCGATGCTCTACCTCGTCGTCGCCGGTTCCATCTTCGGCTTCACCGCCTACATCTGGCTGCTGCACCACGTGCGGCCCGCGCTCGCGACCAGCTACGCCTACGTGAACCCCCCGATCGCGGTGGTGTTCGGCGCATTGATCGGCGGCGAGCACTTCACCGCGCACGATCTGGGCGCGATGGCGGTGATCCTCGTCGGCGTGGTGATCATCACGCTGGCCAAGGCGCGCGCTGCGAAGCCGTCGGTGCCCGCGCCGTCGGCGTCCTCGTCGGAGCCCGCGGCATGACCGGCAACCACGAAACCCGCAACGGCCTGTGGATCGCCGCCGCGTCCTTCGTGCTGTGGGGCCTGATGCCGCTGTACTGGCATCTGCTCAAGAACGTACCGTCGCTGCAGATCGTGCTGCACCGGATCGTGTGGAGCGCGCTGCTCGTCGCCGGCTGGCTGGCGTGGAAGCAGGGGCGCGGCTGGCTGAAGGCGACGCTCGCGCGACCGCGCGCGGCGTGGATGCTCGCGCTCAGCGGCGTGTTGATCGCGTTCAACTGGGGCCTGTACATCTGGGCGGTGAACGCCGGCCACGTCGTCGAAAGCAGCCTGGGCTACTTCATCAATCCGCTGATCAGCGTGGTGATGGGCGTGGTGTTCCTGCACGAACGGCTCAACCGCGTGCAGTGGCTGTCGGTCGCGATCGCCGCCACCGGTGTCGCGTGGCTCACGTGGCAGTACGGGCAGCCGCCGTGGATCGCACTGGGCCTGGCGCTGTCGTTCGGGTTGTACGGGCTGATCCGCAAGCTGGTCGCAGTGGATGCGGTGAGCGGCCTTGCGGTCGAAGGCGTGTACCTGTTCCTGCCGGCGCTGGTGCTGCTGCTGTGGAGCGAGTCGCACGGTGCGGGCGGTTTCGGCGCCGGTTACGGGCTTGCGGCCGACGCGCTGCTGATCTTCGCCGGCGTGCTGACCGCGTTGCCGCTGATCGGCTTCGCCTACGCGGTGCGTCGCGCGCCGCTGTCGGTGGTCGGCCTGATGCAGTACATCGCGCCGACGATCCAGTTCCTGCTGGGCGTGCTGTTCTTCAACGAGGCCTTCGATCGCGATCGCGCGACGGGCTTCGTCTTCATCTGGATCGCGCTGGCGATCTTCGCCGGCGAAGGACTGTGGCGGGCGCGGCGTCAGCCGGCGGTCCCGGCCACTGCTTGAGGGCATCGTCATGGACAAGACCACGCTGAACGCGCTGGCGCTGTTTCCGCTGCAACTGGAAGCGCACTACAAGGCGATTCCGGCCTCCCATCGCCACTGGACGCCGCCCAGTTGGGAAGGTATCCCCAGCGAGCATTTCACCGCGATCGAGCAGCTGTGCCATGTGCGCGACATCGAGATCGAGGGTTACCAGGAGCGCATCCGCCGCACGCTCGACGAAACGGATCCGCTGTTGCCATCGATCGAGAGCGAGCCGCTGGCGATCGAGCGTCGTTACGGCGAGGCCGATGCGGACGCGGTGCTGCATGCCTTCCGCGATGCGCGTGCGCGCACGGTGGAGACGATCGCGCGACTGGACGACGCGCAGCTTGCGCGCACGGCGAAGTTCGAAGGCTATGGCCCGCTCACGTTGCGCGCGCTGGTGCATTACCTGTGCAGCCATGACCAGCAGCATCTGGCGGGGTTGCAGTGGTTGCTGGGGAAGATCGAGGCCGAACGGTATTCGTAGGATGGGTTCCGCGTAGCGGAACCCATCAACCGGGACGTGACGGCGAACGCGATGGGTTTCGCCGCGCGAAACCCATCTTACGTGGCCACCCACGGGTCGCAACGACACGCAAAAAGGAAAGGCCGCGATCACTCGCGGCCTTTCTGCTTTCAACCACAGCGCGCAATCAAGCCGCCCGCAACGCCTCCGTCACCGGCAACCGCGCCGCGCGCAGCGCCGGGAACAGGCCGCCGACCAGGCCGATGCCCAGCGCCCACTTGATGCCGTTCCACAGCAACTCCGGCGATACCTTGAACTGGAACATCACCTGGCTGAAGTTGTTGCCCAGCGTCGACACGCTGTAACCGTTGAACACGGCCCACGCGATCAATCCGCCGATCAATCCGCCGATCAGCGCCAGCAGCATCGTCTCCAGCATCACCGCCACGACCACCGGCAAACCGCGAAAGCCGATCGCCCGCATCGTCGCGATCTCTCGCGCGCGGCCGGCTACCGCGGCGTACATCGTGTTGAGCGCGCCGAACACCGCGCCCACCGCCATGATCGCGCCGATCACGATGCCCAGCACCTTCAGGAAGCGGCTCAGGTTCTCCGACTGCTTGGCGTAATAGTGCTGCGTGGTGTCGACGTCGAGCTTCAGGCGCGGGTCGGCCGCCATCGCGGCCTTGAGCTTGTTGAAGCCGTCCTTGCCGTCGAGCTTCACCGTGATCGACTGGTACGCACTGCGGCGATACGTCGAGCCCAGCGTTTCGACATCGGCCCACAGTTCCGAGTCGTGCGAATCGCCCGACGCGAAGAACCCGACGACCGTCCACACCTGGTTCGCCAGTTCGATCTGCGTGCCCGGCTTGAGGTCGTTGAACTGCTGGTCGACGTACTGCTTGCGCGCGCCCTGGCCGATGATCAGCTCACGCTTGCCCGGTTCGAAGCGTCGACCTTCGACGATCTTCACCTGCGGGCGCAGCGCCCACGCCGCATCGCCGACGCCGCGTAACTGCGCGTTGGCATCGGTGTGGTCGGCGCGCGTGACCATGTTCACCACCTGCGACAGCTCCGCCGAGATCGCCGGACGGCCATCGGCGCCGCGCGCGATGCCCGCCAACGCGCTGACCAGCGGCACCTGGTCGCGGGTGATGACCGAATTGGTCTCCGCCTGTGAACCGCCGCGAAGGATGATCGCGGTACTGTCGTTGCCGGTCTGCTTCAGGGTGGATTCGAAGCCCGCGCCCATCGCCAGCATCGCCACCAGCACGCCGACCACGCCGGCGATGCCCACCACGATCACGCTCGACGCGCCCCAGCGCTGCGGCAGGCTTGAGATGCCGATGCGCGCCGCTTCCAGCGTCAACCGCCCGGAACGTGTGAACGCCAGCCACAACGCCAGCGCGATGACGAGCGCGAGCACCGCGAACCACGGCAGCATGACCCACACGACCAGCCCTGCGACCAGCGCGAGCAGCACGCCCGTGTTGCCCAGCCATTTCCTTGTACGGCTCATGTCGTCTCTCCTGTCAGCGGCCCGCGAGGGCGTCGACGATGTTCAGGCGCATCGCGCGCAGCGCCGGCAGCAGGCCGACGACCACGCCGATGATCAGCATCAGCGCCAGGCCCAGACCCCAGGTCGCGGCCGGTACGCTCGGCAGCTGGATCAGGCCGCGGCTGGCCGAACTCACGCCCGGCATGATTAGCGCCGCCAGGCCCAGTCCGATCAGACCGCCCAGCACCACCAGCAGCGTCGCTTCGGCCAGCACCAGCCACAGCACGCTGCGGTTGCTGAAGCCGATGGTCTTGAGCACCGCCAGTTCCGGAATGCGCTCGCGCACCGCCTGCGCCATCGTGTTGCCGGTCAGCAGCAGCAGGGTGAAGAACACCGCGCCCATGATCGAGGTCACGATCATGCCGATGTCGCCGATCTGCTTGAAGAACGCCTGGTTGAAGGCGGCTTCGGTCTGCGTCTTGGTTTCGTGGTCCGAGTTGTCGGACAGCTTGTCGATCGCCTGCGCCACCTGGTTGGACTGGTCGGCGTTCGCCACGTCGATCACGTACCAGTGCACCTGGCCCTTGATGTAGTCGTTGGCTTCGTCGAAGTACTTCCAGTTGAACATCAACGTGTTCTCTTCGCCCTTCCGCTTGTTGTCGCTCACGCGATAGATGGCGACGAGCTTGAAGTTCCAGTTGTTGCTGCCCTTGGTCGGGAAGATCGTCGCCTGCAGCGGGATCGTGTCGCCGATCTTCCAGCCGTGCTTCTGCGCCAGCTGCTCGCCGACGATGGCGCCGTCCTGCGTGGCGTAGAACGCCTTGAGCTGTTCCGGCGGAACGACGTATTCCGGATACAGCTCCATGTAGCCCGGGCCGACGGCGAAGTTCGGGAAGAAGTTCTTCGGGTCCTGGTAGATGCCGCCGAACCACGTCGCGTACGACGCCTTCTTCACGCCCGGCACGCTTTCGATCTGCGATTGCAGCCGGTACGGCAGCGATTGCGTGATCGAGAGTTTGGAGGTGGTGATGAGGCGGTTGGTGCCGGCCACGTTGGCGCTGCTGCTGAACGCCACGCGGACCGAGTCGAGCATGCCGAACAGCAGGAAGGCCGTGATCACCGACAGCAGCGTCAGGAACGTGCGCGTCTTGCTTCGGAACAGCGCGGCCCAGATCAGGTGCAGGTATTTCATATCTGCGTCCTCAAGAGATTTTTCGCTCCCTCCCCTGCATGCAGGGGAGGGTTGGGGAGGGGTTGCGAAGCCGCAACGCGGAGAGCCCGGCCCTGGCGCGCCTCACAACCCCCTCCCAACCTCCCCCTGCAAGCAGGGGGAGGAGAGTGGGGAGTTCGGTTCAGTGCTCGACCGCCAGCTCGCGCTCGACCAGCGTTCCCTTGTCGAGATGGATCGTGCGCTGTGCGTGGTCGGCGGCCTTGGGATCGTGCGTGACCATGATGATGGCCTTGCCGTGGTCGCGATTGAGCGACTGCAGCAGCGCGAGGATCTCCTCGGCCGACTGGCGATCGAGGTCGCCGGTGGGTTCGTCGCAGATCAGCAGCGTCGGGTCGGAGACGATCGCGCGGGCGATCGCCACGCGCTGCTGCTGGCCGCCGGACAACTCGTTCGGACGGTGCTTGCCGCGCTCGGCCAGTCCCACCAGCTGCAGCGCGATCTCCGCGTTGCGCTTGCGCTGCGCCGAGGACAGCTTGGTCAGCAGCAGCGGCAGCTCGACGTTCTTCTGCGCGTTGAGCGTGGGCATCAGGTTGTAGAACTGGAACACGAAGCCGACGTTCTGGCTGCGCCAGTGCGACAGCTGCCCCGCGGTCATCGCATCGATGCGCTGTCCGTCGACGGTGATCTCGCCGCCGGTGGGCGAATCCAGTCCGCCGATGAGGTTGAGCAGCGTCGTCTTGCCCGAACCCGACGGGCCCATCAGCGCGACGAAATCGCCCTTGGGGATGTCCAGGTCGATGCTGTGCAGCACCTCGACCTTTTCCGGACCGCGTTGATAGGTCTTCCTGAGGTTGCGGATCGAAACCAGCGTGGCCATTGCGACGTCCTCGAAACGATGAAAGGGGGACTGCTTCCTGCTCGTAATGCGTGGTTCGTGTGCGCGCTATTCGCTCGCGGCGTCGGCGTCGCCACCTTGTGCGATGCGCACGCGGTCGCCGTCCGACAACGAGGCCGGAGGATCCAGCACCACCGTCTCACCGCCTGAGAGACCCTGCGTGATCTCACGGTCGTCGCCCAGGCTGCGGCCGACAGCGACTTCGCGCTGCTGCGCCTTGTCCTCGTTCACCACGAACGCGACCTGCTTGCCGTCGCGCGAGACGATGGCCGCCGCCGGTGCGAGCGCGCCGGGCTTCTGCGCGGGCGCGTCGGGCTTCTTCGGTTCCAGGAAGCTCACGCGCACGCCCATGTCGGGCACGATGCGCGGATCCTTCTGCTTCAGCGCGACGCGCACCTTCACCGTCGCCTTGCCGCGGTCGGCCGCCGGGATGATCGCGATGACCTCGCCGGGGATCTTCCAGTCCTGGTACGCGTTGAGCGTGGCTTCCACCGGCATCTTCGGTTGCACGCGGCCGATGAAGGCCTCGCCCACTTCCACTTCGACTTCCAGCGAATCCATGTCGACGATGGTGCCGATGCCGGTACGCGTGAAGCCGCCGGTGGCGAGCGGCGAGACGATCTCGCCCGGCTGCGCCGCCTTGGCCGTGACCACGCCGGAGAACGGCGCGCGCACGATGGTGTTGTCCACGCCGATGTCGGCGATGCGCAGCCGGTCGTTTGCGACCTTGGCGTTGCGTTCGGACGTGGTGAGTTCGGCGCGCAGCGAGTCGCGCGCGGCGACGGCCTCGTCGTACTGCGCCTTCGACACCAGCTGCTGGTTCACCAGCGTGGAAAGGCGGCGCGCGTTGGCTTCGGCTTCCGACAGCTGCGCGCGCACGCTTTCGACCTGGCTGCGCGCGGCGCTGTGCTGCGCGCTGGCGAGGGTGCGTTCGGCGTCGGCGTCGAGCGGATCGAGCGTGGCCATGACCTGGCCTTCCTCGACCTTCATGCCTTCCTCGATGAATACCTCGCGCACCTTGCCGGTGATCTTCGCCGACACCGTCGCCATGCGGCGCGCGACGATATAACCGGTCGCATCCAGCACCGAACCGCTCGCGCCGCCGTTGCCGATCGCGGTGACGGTGGCGGTGCGCACTTCGACGCCACGCGCGCGGCCCATGACCGCCCACGCGACGAGCGCGACCACCAGCACTGCCGCGATGGCGGCGAGCGCAATCCACAATCCGCGCTTCGATGTGGGCGGCGGCGGTGCCGAACGATCTATTCGCAGTTCCTTCAGCAGGTCGGCAGAGTTGTTCATCGACGATCCGGACGATGGGGAAGGGGGGCAGTGTGGGCAGCGGGCGGCGCCGCGCCAAGGGGCCGGAAGTAACTTTCTACGGCCGCAACGGGCCCAAGCGTATGCGATGACGGCCCGCGGGGTCACCTTGAATGCTTCGCGTTGGGGGCGGGAGCGCTCGATAGCGCTATCAACGCGACGCCGAAGGACGCACCCCACATCAGGCGTCATCACGCATCAGGGCCGTATCGCCTCAGGCGCCATCCCGGCGAACGTAGGCACCCAGGCTGTCACGCCTTTATGCCATCGTCGTTCCAGCCAATGCTGGAGCCCGTCCCGATACGTGTAATCGTCATCCCGGCGAAGGCCGGGATCCAGGCTGTCACGCCATCCGCCCAGTCACCGTCACTCCAGCGAAAGCTGGTACCCATCTTTATCCACGGTGCAAAGCACTGGGTTCCAAGAGAAGGACTTTCGGATAAGCCGCGTGTCCCGGGTGCGCTTCGCTTACCCGGGCTACGGGGCATCGCGAATGCGCGCGCACCGCTCGTCCCGACCCTCACCCCAATCTCTCTCCCAATGGGAGAGGGGCTCAAAGCTGCCGCGAAGCCTTACACGCCCGCGTGCTGCCTCAACAACGCATACGCCGACCGCAACCCCTGCGCCTCGCCGCCCGCAGGACGGCCCGGGCGGTCGCTGTCGTTCCAGCTGTACACATCCAGATGCGCCCACTTCTGTGTCGGCGGCACGAAACGGTCCAGGTACACCGCGGCGGTGATCGAACCGGCCATCTTCGACGGACCGCCGTTCGCGATGTCGGCCACGCTGCTCACCAGGTAACGCACATACGGGCGCCACAGCGGCATGCGCCACAGCGGATCGCGCAGCTGCATGCCCGCTTCCAGCCACTGCTGCGCCACGCCTTCGTCGTTGCTGTACAGCGCCGGCAGGTCCGGACCCAGCGCGATGCGCGCCGCGCCCGTGAGCGTGGCGAAATCCAGCAGCAGTGCCGGCTGCATCTCGGCGGCGTAGGTCAGCGCGTCGCACAGGATCACGCGGCCTTCGGCGTCGGTGTTGTCGATCTCCACCGTGACGCCCTTGCGCGTGTCGAGCACTTCGCCGGGACGGAACGCATTCGGACCGACGGCGTTCTCGACCGCCGGCACCAGCAGTGTGATGCGCAGCGGCAGCTTGCGCGCCATCACCAGTTCGGCCAGCGCGATCGCGTGCGCCGCGCCGCCCATGTCCTTCTTCATGTTGCGCATGCCATCGGCGGGCTTGAGGTCCAGGCCGCCGGTATCGAAGCACACGCCCTTACCGACGATGACCACGTGCGGATGCGATTCATCGCCCCAGCGCAGCGTGATCAGGCGCGGCGCGCGATGGCTCGCGCGACCCACCGCATGGATCGCCGGGAAATTCTGCGTGATCAGGTCGTCGCCGCTGACCACTTCGATCTGCGCGCCGAAGCGTTCGGCGATCTCGCACGCCACCTGTTCCAGCTGGTCCGGGCCCATGTGCTCGGTCGGCGTGTTGACCAGGTCGCGCACGCGCACGCAGGCGGCCAGCTGCGCGAAGGCGTCGGCATCGCCCTGCGCGACGACGAGCTGCGCCGGCACACGCAACGGCTTGCGATAGCGGCTGAAGCGGTACGCGCCCAGGCCCCAGCCCAGCTGCAACGCGTTGCGCGCGTCGGCGGGAAGATCGCCCGCGACAGCGAACGCGCGCGCCGGCAATGCGTGGGGCGCGTGGCCGTAGGCGAACGGATCGAGCATGTCGCCCACACCGATCACCGCGCCGGCGAGGCCGCCGTCGCTGTCGGGAAGCGTGATGGCCGAGAACGGCGAGCCGTCGAAGCCCTGCGCATCGAGCCACGCACCGACGTTGGCCGGCTGCGCGCCGCGCCACGAGGCCAGGCTGTCGCGCGTGACGACGTGCAGCGGCAGCGCGTCGGCGGTGGTGGGGTCGGCGTATCCGGACGGCAGGCTCATGCGGCAGCGGTTTCCAAGGGTTGCGCCGCGTCCAGCCAGTCGGCCAGTTCGGCGAGGGTGGTGAATTCAAGGTCGGGTCGAACGTCGGCGTGCGGCCATTGCGCGCCGACGCGGTTGATCCAGCAGCTGCGCAGCCCGGCGCGATGCGCACCGACGACGTCCATCTCGATGTCGTCGCCCACGTGCAGCACTTCGTGCGGCGCGAGCGGGAAACGTCCGCACGCCGCATGGAAGATGCTCGCCGCAGGCTTGGGCAGGCCGTGCTCGCGCGCGCCAAGCTGGAAGACGAAGTGCGCGCCGATGCCCACACGGCCCAGGTCGGCGTTGCCGTTGCTGATCGCCGCCAGCGGCACGCGCGCGGCCAGGCGCGCCAGCGCGGCCAGCGTGTCGTCGTAGAACTCCACGCGATTACGCTCGTCGTAGAAGGCTTCGAAGGCGGCGTCGGCGTGCAGCGGGTCGTCGCCGGCCAGTTCCATCGCCCGCACCAGGCTCAGCTTGCGCAGCTGGCTGAAGTCGTGGGCGAGGTCGGGGCGCTCGACGTACATACGTTCGCGCAGTTCGCGCATCGCCTCGATGGGGAAGCGTTGCGCGGTCGTCGGGCAGTGCTGCGTCAGCCACTCGTGCAGCACGCGTTCGACCCGCGCGCCGATCGGCGCGAAGGGCCACAGCGTGTCGTCGAGGTCGAGGGTGATGGCGCGGACGGGGAAAGCCATCCGCCGATTTTAGCCTTACCGGGTGGGTGCGCCGCGTGTCGTCTTCGCGAGGCGGTGAGGAGGGGGTTGCGAGCGCCACAAGGGCCGCCTTGAGCGCGACACTCACTCCAGCAGCTTCGCCCACCCCGTAAGCCCCTCGACCCGCGCCAGCACCAGCTTCACGCACACCAGCAGCGGCACGGCCAGCAGCAGGCCGACGATCCCCCACAGCCAGCCGAACACCATCAGCGCCAGGATCAGCACCAGCGGCGACAGCCGCATGCTGTGGCCCAGGATGATCGGCGTGATGATCTGGCCTTCCAGCGTGTGCAGCGCGAGGTAGATGCCCGCCGGCAGCAGCGAGGGCCACAGGTCGTCGAAGGCGACGAAGCCCATCAGCAGCATGATCACGATGCCGATCAGCGGGCCCACGTACGGCGCGAAGTTGAGGATCGCCGCCATCGTGCCCCACAGCAGCGCCTCCTGCATCGGCACGCCCAGCCAGTACAGCGCGCCCGACAGCGCCAGGCCCAGGCACATGTTGATCACGGTGATCGTCAGCACGTAGCGCGAGATCGCCCGCTCGATCGAGGTGAGGATGTCCACCGTCAGTTTCTTCTGCTGCCTCGTCGGCAGCAGCGCGATCGCATTGCGCTGCAGCTGTTGCCCGTACACCATGAAGAAGAACGTCAGCAGCACCACCGCCAGCACCGACGCCACGCGTCGCGGCGTCGCGGTCAGCACCTTGAACGGTTCGTTGGCCTCGGTGCGGATCACCTGCACCGGCCGGCTCGTGCTTTCGCCACCGGCGGCGCGCGCGATGTTCTGCGCGGCCTTGTTGGCATCGAGCATCGGCTTGTAGAGATCGCGAAGTTTCGGCGCGACCTGCTTCATCTCGCGCGGCACCTGCCGGATCCATTCGCCGGCCGGCTCGATCAGCTGGTTGCCCAGCGCGCCCGCGGCGAACAGACCGCCCAGCAGCACCAGCAACGCGCCGAAGAAGCGCGGAACGTACACGCGCTGCAGGCCGCGGATGATCGGATTGCCGATCAGCGCGAAGAACATCGCCAGCAGAATCGGCAGCACCAGTTCCTGCGCCGCCCACAAGGTGTAACCGACCGCGAGCGTCGCCAGCACGACGACCGCGGCGGAGGCGCGCGGTCGGGGCGAAGGCGGGGGACTGGGAGGGAGTTCGCCGTCCTCGTCGGGCGAGGCGACGTCATCGGAAGGGGCGGGTGGAATCGTGGGCAGCGCGCTCATGGGGCCACCTGGTCGACGGTCGCGGTGCGGGCGGCGCGGGCACGCGCTTCGGCCTGCGCCAGGGCGTACGCCTCGTCTTCCAGGTCGTCCGCGACCGCATCCGGATGCACGCTGGCGACCGGCACCGTCACGCCCGGATGAATCGCCACGCCCGCACCGACACCGGCCGTATCCTCGGCGACCTGTTCCTTCGTCTCGGTCGCTTCATCGGCCGCCACTTTCGCGCTGCCGCCGGCGAACAGGCTCGCCGCCATCGACACCATCTGCATGAGCCCGCCGCTCTTGCCGAGCGCGCGCATCGGCTCCGCGCGGCCGACGATGAAACCGGAGGCGAGGCCCGCGATCACGATCCGCCACGGCGTCCACGCCGCCAGCCACGAATCCTTGAGCTGGCGAACATCGGCCACGACTTCCCGCTCGCGCGCTTCCACCACGTCCTCGCATTGGTGGACCTTGGCGATGAGCTGGTTGAACGTCGGCTTTTTCTGCTTGGTGGCCATGTCGGTCAGGGCGGGGTGATGTCGATGCCGTTGCTCTGCTTCTTCAACGCGTCGCCGTTCTCGCGCAGGTCCTTCGCGGTTTCGCGTGCGGACTGTGGCGAATCGGCGGTGGGCATCAGGTCGGACAACTCGCCGATGCCCAGTCGCGCCAGCTGGCGACGCGTCGCCTGCAGTCGCGTGTGCTCGAAATAGTGGATCGTGCGCCACGCGGCGTAGGCGGTGACGATCAGGCTCAGCCCGGCGGCGATCAGCATCGACAGGAACCACGAAAGCCCCATGTCGTGCAGGAACGCCACCAGCGTCGCCATCAGGAACAGCCAGGCGGACGCGCCGAAGACGATCGCCACGCCCGCATACGCCACCGCGCGGCCCATCGCCGTGCGTGCCAGCGACAAGTCGGCCGCCATGAGCGAGCGCAGGGCGCGCGCCGAATCGGCGGCCGCGCCCAGGCTGGCTTTCGCGGTGTTGCCGATGTCGCGCAGCGACTCGGCGAGATCCGGCGGCGGCATGTCCGCCGGGTCGTGGTCGCGGCGCTCGTCCCCTTCGCTCACGTGCGACTGCGCTTACTTGTCGCCGCTGCGGGCGAGCTTGGCGAGGATCCATCCCGCAGCGAAGGCGACGCCGAACGAGGCCAGCGGACGCTCACGGATGAGCTCGGCGGCGCTGTCGACCAGATCGCGACCCTTGTCCATCAGCGCGTCCATCTGCTCGCGCGCGGCGCCACCGGCGTTCTCGGCGGCGGCGATGCCGGCGAGCGCGCCATCGGCGAGGTCCGCCTTGACGTTCGCCTTGCCCACGCGCAGTTCATCGCCCGCGGCGGTGGCGGCGTCGCGCAGCGCGGCGCCCGCGTCGCTCGCGGCCTGCTTCACGTGGCCGCCGGCCTGCGAGAGGTTGCTGCGCACGCCGTCGGTATAGTTGGACGCCGCACCGGCGCCGGTGTTGATGGCGCTGCCGCCGGGGTTGGTCGGGTCGGTCGGAATATTCATCGAGCAGCTCCTGTAGGACGGAATTACGTGGTTCGAAGTTTTGTCCGAAAGCGTGTCAACGCGCGGCGACGACGATGCCCGGCCTTATCGCATGAGCAGATCGGCCTGCCGGTTGCCGCGGAGAATGCGCAGCACCAACTGTGCCGGAGCCTGCGTGAAGCTCGCGCGGAAGCCCGGCAGATCCTCGAAGTTGCCCGTGCTGGCGGCGATCACCACGTCGTCCTTGCGAAGGCCGTTGGTTTCGGCGCGGCTGCCGCGCGCCACCGAATCCACCATCACGCCCGACAGACCCGCCTGGCGCAGGCGCTCGGGAAGATCGGCGAAGCTCGCGCCGGTCAGGCGCGGGTCCAGCTCGGTTCCCACGTACGCCTTGGGCTGCTCGCGCAGCGTCGAGGTCAGCGTCAGCGGCTTGCCGTCGCGGCGCACGTCCAGCGTGATGCGGCTGCCCACGGCCTGCAGGCCCTCGAAGTTGCGCAGCGAATCGCGATCCTCGATGCGCTCGCCGTTCGCCGACAGGATCACGTCGCCGACCTTCACCCCGGCGCTTGCGGCCGCGCTGCCGGAGAACACCTGCGTCACCACCGCGCCGCGCGCTTCGTCCAGGTGCAGCGCCTGCGCGAGGCGCGCGTCGACGTCCTGCGATTCCAGCCCCAGCGTGCCGCGGATCACCACGCCGTTGTTGGCGATCAGCTGGCCCATGATGTTGCGGGCGAGGCTGGTGGGAATCGCGAAGCCCAGGCCGATGTTGCCGGCCATCGAGCCGCGCGGATTGAAGCTGGCGGTGTTGATGCCCACCAGCTCGCCGTTGAGGTTCACCAGCGCGCCGCCGGAATTGCCGGGATTGATCGACGCATCGGTCTGGATGAAGTTCTGGAAGCCCAGCCCGCGCAGGCCGCTGCGGCCCACGGCGGAGACGATGCCCGAGGTCACCGTCTGCCCGATCCCGAACGGATTGCCCACCGCGACCACGAAATCGCCCACGCGCAGGTTCGCCGAATCGGCCAGCGGCAAGGCGGTCAGGTTCTGCGCGGGGATGCGCATCAGCGCGACGTCGGTGTCGGGGTCGGAGCCGACGAAATCGGCCTTCATCGTGCGGCCGTCGGCGAGCGTCACCGACACCTCGTCCGCGCCTTCGATCACGTGGTGGTTGGTCAGCACGAAGCCCTGCTTCGCATCGACGATGACGCCCGAACCCAGCGACTCGTTGATCCGCTCCTGCGTCAGCTCGGGGAACATGCGGCGGAACATCGGATCGCTGCCGAACGGGCTGACCCGTACGCGCTGCTTGGTGTGCACGCTGACCACGGCCGGCGTCACCTTCGCCAGCATCGGCGCGAGCGAAGGCAGCGGCTGGCTGCCGACCATGGCCGGAAGCGCGGCGACGGTGGGCGTCGCGATGGCGGCGGAGGCGGGCGCCGCCTGCGCGGGCGCTTCCAGGCCGTCGCGGATCGCGGTCGCGGCGAAGCCGCCGAAGGCGGCAGCGAGGGTGAGGGTCAGGATCGTCGGCAGCGGGCGCATCGCGTCGGTCGCAGGCAAGGTGAATGGGGTGGCGCGACAGTCGGAAGCCGGCGCGGCGATGAGGCCTCGCCGTGCCCGCCGCTCCCCGCCGCGGACCCTGCCAGTGTCCCTGAACGGCATTAAATAGGCGATGAAGTTTTTCCGCCTCGGCGCCTGTGCGCGGCGCCTTGCGGGCCGCCCGCATGCGACTTCGTGCGCGAGTGAGCAAGCGTCGTACGGCGCTGCTTGACCGCCATCACAGCTATGTGACTGCCATCAAAAAACCGTTGACACATTCCGGGGCCGGGGGTAGCTTGGGCCCTCGCCTTCGAGCCACTACATCTAGTGGTCATGATGGCGACGAGAACCCAAACTTGGTGTTTTCGGCGTGTTTTTGCTATCTGTCGGCACCTTCGGGGGAAGGTCCGTTGCGGAGCAGGATGAACGCAGGAATCCAGAAAAATCCATGCCGTCGCGACCGCTGAAAATGCGGCCGTGGGCATAGCCGTCGGCGGGCCTTCGTACACAACGCCAACGGTGCGGTAGCCAACATAAGAATCCACGGCGGCAGGTCTCAGGCCCGAACCGCCATTGAAAGGAGACAGGACAGGCATGAGCACAGTGCGCCTCGAGGCGGTCAAGACAGCCGCGGCCGAGCGGGAAATCCCGATGCAGCCCGCCTCCCAGGACATCTGGGACAAGAAGTACCGGCTGAAGACCAAGACCGGCCAGGCGGTGGACGCGGACATCGACGCCACCTACCAGCGCGTCGCCAAGGCGCTGGCCGAAGCCGAGCCGACCGCCGAGAAGCAGCAGTACTGGAACGAGCGTTTCGCCTGGGCGCTGCGCCGCGGGGCCATTCCCGCCGGCCGCATCACGTCCAATGCCGGTGCGCTTGAGCACAAGCCCGCCACCTCGACCATCAACTGCACCGTGTCCGGCACCATCGAGGATTCGATGGACGGCATCCTGGAAAAGGTCCACGAAGCCGGCCTCACGCTGAAGGCCGGTTGCGGCATCGGCTATGAGTTCTCGACGCTGCGTCCGCGCGGCGCGTTCGTCGCCGGCGCCGGCGCGTACACGTCGGGCCCGATGTCCTTCATGGATATCTACGACAAGATGTGTTTCACCGTGTCCTCCGCCGGCGGCCGTCGCGGCGCGCAGATGGGCACGTTCGACGTCAGCCATCCGGACGTGAAGGACTTCATCCGCGCCAAGCGCGAGGACGGCCGCCTTCGCCAGTTCAACCTCTCGCTGCTGATCACCGACGGCTTCATGCAGGCCGTGGAAAACGACGCCGACTGGCCGCTCGTGTTCCCGGTGAACATCAAGGAGAAGGGCGACCTCGACATCAACGATGCCAAGCAGGTGGTCTGGCGCGACTGGCCGACGCACCGCAACTACATCGTGCGCGACGACGGCCTGGTGGCCTGCAAGATCTACGGCCACATCCGTGCCCGCCACCTGTGGGACATGATCATGGTCTCGACGTACGACTACGCCGAGCCGGGTTTCATCCTCATCGACCGCGTCAACGAGATGAACAACAACTGGTGGTGCGAGAACATCCGCGCCACCAACCCGTGCGGCGAGCAGCCGCTGCCGGCCTACGGCGCCTGCCTGCTGGGCTCGGTCAACCTGACCAAGTTCGTGCGCGATCCGTTCACCGACAACGCCTCCTTCGACTGGGAGGAATACAAGGAAGTCGTGCGCGTGTTCACCCGCATGCTCGACAACGTCGTCGAAGTGAACGGCCTGCCGCTGCCGCAGCAGCGTGACGAGATCATGCGCAAGCGCCGCCACGGCATGGGCTTCCTCGGCCTGGGTTCGACGGTGACCATGCTGCGCATGAAGTACGGCAGCAAGGAATCGTGCGAGTTCACCGAGCGCATCGCCCAGGAAATGGCCGTGGCCGGCTGGGAAATGGGCCTGGCGCTGGCGAAGGAAAAGGGCGCCGCTCCGATCATGGAAGAGCGCTTCGAAGTCACCGCCGAGATGCTGCGCAAGCGTCCTGAGATGAAGAAGGACGGCTGGAAGGTCGGCCAGGAAATCCCGGGCCGCGTCCTGCACGCCAAGTACAGCCGCTACATGCAGCGCATCGCGACCGTCGCGCCGGAGCTGGTGAACGAGCTGGCCGAAAGCGGCGCGCGCTTCACGCACCACAGCTCCATTGCGCCGACCGGCACGATCTCGCTGTCGCTGGCCAACAACGCCTCCAACGGCATCGAGCCGTCGTTCGCGCACCACTACAGCCGCAACGTCATCCGCGAAGGCAAGAAGTCGAAGGAAAAGGTCGACGTCTACTCGTTCGAACTGCTTGCCTACCGCGAGCTGGTCAACACGAAGGCGATGCCGTTCTCCGAGGAAGCCGAAGCGCAGCTGCCCGACTACTTCATCGCCGCCGACGACATCACGCCGAAGGAACACGTCGACGTGCAGGCCGCCGCGCAGAAGTGGGTGGACAGCTCGATCTCCAAGACCGCGAACGTGCCCACGGACTATCCGTACGAGCAGTTCAAGGACATCTACCGCTACGCGCACCAGCAGGGCCTCAAGGGCTGCACCACGTTCCGCTTCAACCCGGCCGCCTTCCAGGGCGTGCTGGTGAAGGAAGCCGACCTTGAGAACACCACCTACCGCTTCGAACTGGAGGACGGCAGCGTGCTGGAAGTGAAGGGCAACGAGCAGATCGAATACGACGGCGAAATGCACACCGCCGCCAACCTGTTCGATGCGCTCAAGGAAGGCTACTACGGCAAGTTCTGACGACTGACGCCGTTGGAAGGCTGACGGCAAGTTCTGATGCCGTAGCCAAAAGGGCCGGAAGCGCATTCATCTTCCGGCCCGTTACAGGTTTAGAGTCGCTTCGCAGCACAGCGTTTTAGCAAGGCCCCGGTTACCGCAACGCCTTACGAATGAGACGCCCGTCAGGAGGGCACACATGAGCAATGGCAACGGAGTGACGGCGACCCTGTCGCAGGCCGCCGACAACGTGAAAGAAACCGTGACCACCTTCAGCAGCGCGGTCATGCAGCGCGCCGATGAAGCCGTGGAAACCGCGCGCAAGAACGTTCGCAAGGCGACCAAGGCGGCGAAGAAGGCCGTCGGCAGCGCGAAGAAGAAGCTCGCCAAGGCCTCGGCCAACGCGAAGAAGGAAGCCGCCAACGTGCGCCGCGAAGCGACCGCCGCGCGCAAGAAGGCAGCCAAGAAGGTGAAGGCCGCACGCAAGGCGGGCAAGACCGCCGTCGCCAAGGCCAAGGGCACGGCCAAGCGCGATGTCGCCGCCGCCAAGCGCAAGGTCGCCAAGAAGACGACCAAGGCCAAGAAGGCGGTGGCCGCCACGCGCGGCAAGACCGCCGCCAAGAAGACCGCGAAGAAGGCGGCCAAGAAGGCCGCGACCAAGCGCACCGCCACCCGCAAGGCGGCGGTTCGCAAGGCAGTGAAGAAATCCGCCGCAACGACGGCGAAAAAGGCGCCGGCCCGCAAGGCCGCCGCCAAGAAGGCAGTCAAGCGACCCGCCAAGAAGGTTGCGAAGAAAGCTGCCAGGTAAGTCAGCAAGCCCCGATTGGTCGCCGCACCCACGCGGTGCGGCGACCGCATTAACTTCATAACTAGACACAAGATTCACCGCACCAGGAGCGGGTCACATGGCCGTCAAGATCGACAAGAAAATCAAGGGCTACAGCGTCGTCACCCCGGAAGACAAGGCAGCCGCGACCAACAAGTCCGTCGCCGCGCCGGTCGCCGAGCTGCCCACGGCCGATGTCATCCAGATGCACGAGCGCATCGAGCGCCCGGAAATCCTGGTGGGCTCCACCTACAAGATCAAATCGCCGCTGTTCGAGCATGCGTTGTACGTGACCATCAACGACATCGTGCTCAACGCCGGTACCGAACACGAGCTGCGCCGTCCCTTCGAGATCTTCATCAACTCGAAGAACATGGACCACTTCCAGTGGATCGTCGCGCTCACCCGCATCATGTCCGCCGTGTTCCGCAAGGGCGGCGACGTCACCTTCCTGGTGGACGAAATGAAGGCCGTGTTCGACCCGCGCGGCGGCTACTGGAAGCCCGGCGGCGTCTACATGCCCTCGCTGGTGGCCGAACTCGGCGCGATCGTCGAAGACCACCTCAAGTCGATCGGCCTGATCCACGATCCGGAAATGAGCGATGCGCAGCGTGCGCTGATCGCCGAGAAGCGTGCGGCCTACGCGCAGCTCTCAAAAAAAAACGGTGAAGTGAGCGGGAGCTCGGCCGGCGATCTGTTCCCGGAGCCGCGTGTTGCGGATGAGCCGCGTTCTGAGGATGTGGAAGTTACGGGCGAAGGCGCTGCGTTTCCGCCGTCTGCCACGATGTGCCATAAGTGTTCGACTAAGGCTGTCGTGATTATGGATGGGTGTGCTACTTGCTTGAATTGCGGGTATTCGAAGTGCGGCTAACAACTGCGAGGTCGCATGGAGCGCGTACCTGTATCGATATTCCTTGTTAAGTCGAATCTAAGCGCACTTAATCCGTCATCGGCGGATCTAAGTGCGTTTGACGCCCGCGAGCTTTTGGCTCGCGATATCCAAGTCGGTGAAATGCTGGGCCGATTCTGGATAGGGAGGAGTCCGGCCGATCCGCCGGATTGGGTCAAGCATTTCGGCCCGATGGCGGGGTTGGACCCGATCGAGTATCGGGCCTCCAGCGTGCAAGGCGCGATCGCAGTGCGCGTCGGTGAAGCAGAGTTTCTCTTCACCTTCGGCCACGCCTGGCGCCGGGTTCGCGTCTCTCGTGTAGTGCCGAACTTTGGGTTGAGGTGCGTGCTCAACTTATGTCGCGCTGACGAGCTGCGCGCGATCAAACACGACCGAATCGCACACGATTACGTGCAGACGATGGTGCAATCGCCAGAGCAGGCGAACATTTACAGATTCGGTATCGATATTGAACAGGATCTTCTTCGCGGCGTGCGCGCCGCAGTTGAGCGATCACACGGTTTCGGCGCCACCGTTTCTGGAAGTGATGCATTCAAGTTCAACTATGACCCGACAAAGGCGTCGCTCGAGACTTTGCTCGGTGAGGTTGTGCGCATCCATCGTCGATCGGATTACCAACGAAACTTTGGTTGGGTAGACGACATAGTCCCGGTGCGGGACGAGGGGCTTGTTCACTGGCTTACGGACGAGCTAGCAACTCAGATAAATGCGGATCCACACTCCGCGACGCTATGCTTGCCAGACTTCGAGGGCTGGGAATCCTACGATCAGTATGTGTTCGGTCGGATGGGGAAAGCTCCTGTTCACTCGACTCTGTCACTTGACAGCTGGCTTCATCACATCAGAGGCGAAGGCATCGTCACCGTGACCGCCTCAGTGCTCCGCGAACAAAGGATTCACGCTCAGTACGCGGATGACAAAAGCGTTCGAAAGACATGGGATGCGCTCGAGTGTATCCATGCCGTAATTGATACCGCCAATGGGCGATTCTTGACGCACGGTGGTGACTGGTTTCAGTTGGGTGATGGCTATCTTGAAAGGCTGGAGAGGCAGCTTGCGATCCATATCTCGCCTTTTCCTGATAGGTCGATCCCGAGCTCTCGGCTTGGAGAGCACGAAGACGCTTACAACAAGCGTGTGGTTCGTGCTTCGCGACGCGAGCTGTTCCTGCTCGATAGAAATCTAGTCGGGCATGGTGGCGGCCGGAGCCAGATTGAGGTTTGCGACATGCTATCGACTTCACTCCAACTCTACTGCGTCAAGCGATGGTGCAATTCATCTGGTGTTAGTCACCTATGCAATCAAGCGTTGAATGCGGCGCGTCTGATTCGTGGCGATGCTGACTTCGTAAGGAAGGTCGATAGGAAGCTAAAGGGGCTCCACCGTGCCGCTTGGGCCAAAGTTCAATCTCGCCACTCGGAGCCTGAGATCATATTCGCGCTAATGGGGGGAGGGACACTGAATTCTCTACCACTCTTCTCCCGGATGACGATGCTAAATGCCGCGAAGCAGTTGCGATCCTTAGGCTTCAAGGTGCTATACGCAGCTGTTTAGCGTGGTTCGGAGCGGACGAGCGAGCGGGGCGCAGCAATGTTGCGTCGTAGCGATCCGCATTGACTGGCGCATTGCTCAATGTGCCTTACGAGCTGTTATCAGGAAGGAAATGGAATGACCTTGGTCGAGGTTCTTCAAGAGGTTCCTGCTCCGGCGTGGGGTTTGGGTGGTGCGATTGTGGGCGTTGTGGGAACGCTCTCGGCGAGCTGGCTCTCGAACCGAAGCAATGATCGTCGATTCTCAAAGCAGTTGAACCACGACGCAGAACAGAAGGCCAAAGATAGAGTCGGTCAACTCCGGCGTGACGTCTATCTTTGTGCAGTTGACGAGCTTGTATCAGTCAATGCCTTCATGGGGCGGCTTGCTACCATCGATCCAACTGACGTGGAGGCGATCTCAACTGGATTCTTGGGCTTCATGAAGGCCACGGCACGAGTGCAGGCTGTCGCCAACGAGGTCACTAGGCACAAAGTCGCAGAGCTGTCCGGCGCATATGGACGGCTCTACATGGAATTACTGGCTGATGCGGCACCTGCCCACGTTCTCAAGCTCGATATCGACATCAATCGTGAAAGCTACGCGAATCTTCATGCTGAACGAGTTCGTTTGGTGTCTGCAATGCGAGAGGAGAATGAGGGTGTTTCGTCGAAGTTTAAGTTCGAAGCACTGTCGAAGTCGTTCGAGAGGACTTCGAGGTCAATCGAGGCGGTGTCTCAGGAGTACCTCGATCTAAGCGCCAGGCATAATGCTGCGCTCGCTTCGTTTAGCGCGAGTACTGCTCGCAAAGTGGTTTGTCTTTCGGAGCTGCAGGCGGAAGTGTCTGCGTTGCTGCGAGCTGAGTTCGATCTGGATGCGGATCTCGAAGGCATGAAGGCTCAGTTCCGGGAGCAAGGTGAGCAGGCTAGATCGGCAAGTGAGACGTATCTAGCAAAGCTCAAGGCTGAGCTTGCTGCGGGAGAGTAGCAACTAGGGCGCAACAACGTTGCGCGTAAACCGCCGCGAGGATCGGCGTCGTCCAATGCGCCTGAGTGCTGGGCGCCCGCGGGCTACGCCGCACCTTCCAGCGGCTGGATGTGTACCGCCGGATCCTTGATCCGCAGCCGGTTGATGAGCCCCGGGCTGGCCAGCATCTCGGTGCCGTCGCCCACCACAACGGCGACATATACGGGTGTCTCCGAGCGCGAGACCTTCTTCGCGCGAAGCTGATGGAGTGACGGCGACTTGCTGACCCACTTCACTTCGACGCCAAACGACGGCTTCCCTGTCTTGTCGGTAACCACAAGGTCCATCGGGCCGTGTTCCACCGCCTGGGTGCGATAGCCGTTCCGAGCAAGCGACTGCGTGAGAAGCGAGGCCGCAAACCGCTCGTGGTTGGAAAGCTTGCTCATCGCGAATCTCCCGCGCGAAACCTCGGATCGAAGAGGAGATCATTGGTCGGCCCAAGCGGGCGCAGTAGCGCGGTGGCTACTGCGCTCTCCCCGCGATCGCCAATCTGATTGTTGCTTCGCCCTGACATCGGACTTCCTTGTTTCGCTGTAGATCGACTACCCGCCGGCGCTGCCAAGGCGGCGCCGCTCTAACGAAATGATGGCAGCGTGGCGAGGCACGCGTGGCTCGAAATATGAGACGCAGCTACCGTTCGCGACTTCTTCGCGTTGATGCGGTTTATGCGTCGGAGAACACTCGCTTCAAGGAGCCTAAGAACTCCGTTACGCAGCGGTATCCACCTCCGTCAAACCGGTGGTTTTTTTGCGCCCGGATTCGCTCGGGCGCAAACTCGACGCAGTCGTTCCGCGTCGGGAGGGCGGCAGCCATACAACACCCGAAAGGGGAAAGCTGCCCGCCGTCTGCGTACGGTTTCTTAGCCTCCCGACATCCTTGCGGATTTCCCGCAAGGCTTTCCCGTTGTCAAAGGAGCGACTCATGCGAAAGACCCAACACCCGGCAAAGCGCCGGACTTACTGCTATGCCTTCGGCGATGCCGCGCGCGACCACGTCGTGCGTACCCGCGACCAACTGCTGCTGCATGCAAGGCTCGCCGCCGCGTGCGTCCAGCACGACATCGACGAACTCGGCCTGCAGCCCGGCGAGCTGGTGTTCGTCTTCCAGCGCCTGTGCGATGACCTGGAACTGGCGCTGCGCGACATGAAATACCGCGCCATCCCGACGCACCTGCTCGCCTGACCCGGCACAGTCCAGCGCACCTGGGTGCCATGCGCCCCGGTGCGGTTTCCGACACGGTGCGGCTACACTGCGCGCGAACGTCGAAACAGGGGATCGACTGCGGATGAACCGGCTCGGCATGGCGTTGTTCTGCACGTTTCTGTTCGGGCTGCTGGGTCCCCCGGTAGGCGCTGTGTTCTTCCTCCTCGCCATCTCGGAATCCTGGACGCTGTCATGGTCGGACCTGGTGGGTCCGGGCATGGGGATGGCTTACTTGATGATCGCCGTTGCCACCTACGCGGTGGGCGCCATTCCCGCTGCAATGACGGGGCTGTCCTTCGGCTTCATCGCTCATCGCTTCCGCCTCAGGCGCACGGCGTGCGTACTGGCGGGCGCGTCCCTGGGCTTTCTTGCCGGCGCCGCGCTGGAACTGGCCGACGTCCTGTTGATGGACGGCCGTTCCAAGTGGGACTGGATCGCTCCATCGACAGGCGCAACCGCCGGCGCCGTCTGTGCGCTTGCCTGCTCCTTCGTGCCGATGATCCGCGACGTCCCGAACCAACCGGTTGCCCTTCGAAGCGCCGCATAGTCGCGCGAACGCACCACGTCGGGGCCAAGCTTGAACCGCCCCACCCGCCCCCGCTAGGGTGGGCGCACACAGCCCAGGGGAGGGGCGGCGATGCACCAGAATCCGAAGTCCACCTTCGTTTCGGTCGTGGCGTGGATCTTCATCACGCTGTCCGGATTCGGCACGCTCATCGGCATCCTGCAGAGCGTGATGCTCTACACCATGCTCAGCACGCCGGAGATGA
>Ga0102591_1001781_pt1 | contig 27060 bp, 32 predicted proteins | sample AraplaCol_mCL_r2_2_FD_76860 | JGI IMG/M metagenome (GOLD analysis project Ga0102591, IMG submission 76860) | Arabidopsis root microbial communities from North Carolina, USA - plate scrape MF_Col_mCL_r2 (SPADES assembly) (version 2) | ecosystem: Host-associated > Plants > Roots > Endosphere... | reverse complement strand
CAAGCATGGCGAGGAAAACAGCGGCTGAGGGGTCGCCAATCTCCGCATTCTGCTGTTCGGCGCTGAAATTCGCCTGGATGTAGGACTCGAGATCCGATGCGGGCGTGTCGCTGCCGTAGGTCGCTCGAAACTGCTGGCCGCAAATTCGCAAAGCGCTTCGGCGTCCGATGGGCGCGCGCGTCTGATTGTGAACGAGCCTGTCAATTTGATGCCTCCATTCATTTTGTCGCGTGTTCTCAACCACATGGCGCGTTTTGCGCTCGATCGCTTGTTCTTGCATGGCAGGGCTGAATTTCTGTCGCTTGTGAAGACGCGCTTCCGTTCACATGTATGAGTGGTCAATCATAAAGCAAAGCGAGAGAGAAAATGTCCTTCCGTAAGTCCATTCGCGATGGTTTCCTTGGCCGCGCCTTTGCGATGATCGGTGCTGCGAATGCTGTGAGCGCCACCATCGAAGCTGGCCGCCGCCCGAAGGCGCGCGATCTGCGCGAACTCGGCATCGACCCGAGCATGTTCGGCAGAATCAACCACTAGCTTATCTGCGCCTTAGGCGCGGCTGGCGGTCTCTGATCGCCGGATACGAAACAGCCCGCAACCGGATGGTCGCGGGCTTTATTTTTGTTCTGATGAAGCCGCATCGGTGAATGCGGCTTGCAAGCTCAGGCGTGCAGTTCCTTATGCGCCTCAGCGCGCTCTTCCGCCTGTTCCTTCTTGTTGTGGCGGATGGAAGACCAGAGTGAGATGCCGATCAGGGCGGCACCACCAAGGCCGGTAATGACCTCGGGAATATGGTACATCGTCTGCACATACATGATCACCGAGAGGATCAGGATTGCGTAGAAGGCGCCGTGCTCGAGATAGCGGTACTCCGCGAGCGTGCCCTTTTCGACGAGCATGATTGTCATCGAACGCACATACATGGCGCCGATGCCGAGGCCAATCGCAATAACGAAGAGGTTCTGCGTCAGCGCGAAGGCGCCGATGACGCCGTCGAAGGAGAAGCTGGCGTCGAGCACTTCGAGATAGATGAAGGCACCGAGACCGCCTTTGGCGGCGGCGCTCATCGTCTGCTGCGACGCATCGAGCAGGCCGCCGATCACCTCGACCGCCAGGAAGGTCAGAAGACCATAGATGGCGCAATGCACGAAGGTTGTGGCCTCTTCTTCTCCGAGGAACGACGAGAACACCAGGACCAGCGCCAGCACGAAGGCAATCTCGATGCCCTTGATCGTGGCCGAGCGGGCCATGAGCTTTTCAAGCCCTGATATCCAGTGGACGTCCTTCTCATGATTGAAGAAGTAGTTGAGACCAACCATCATCAGGAAGGTGCCGCCGAAGGCTGCGATCGGCAGGTGTGCGTCGTTCATGATGCGGGCGTATTCCGCAGGGTCGCGGGCAGCGAGCACCAGAGCTTCCCACGGGCCGATTTGGGCGGCGATCGCGACGATTGCGAGCGGGAAGACGATACGCATGCCGAAGACGGCGATGACGATGCCCCAGGTGAGGAAGCGATGCTGCCAGACCGGTGTCATCTCCTTGAGCTTGTTGGCATTGACGATGGCGTTGTCGAAGGAGAGCGAAATCTCCAGCACGGCGAGCACCGTGCAGATGAAGAAGACGGTCGCCATGCCGCCGATCGTGCCCGTCGTCTGCCAGCCGAGGGCTGCGCCCAGGACGAGGCCGAGGAAGGTGACGATGAAGGCCCAGCGGAAATAGCTGAGCGTCGATTTTTGCGGGGAACCGTTGGTCATGGCCGCACCTCGCAGCCACGAAGGTTGTCGAACAAGGATGTGCGGGAAAAAAGCGACATACCACAAAGGGCATGCGCGTGAGGCATGGTGAGCTTTTTCATCAATGAAAAATCCGCCGGCTTAAGCTGCAGGCGGTACCGACATCACGAGAGCGCCGTAAAAACTCTCGCCAGAGGGGCCCGGCACCAGGTTGACCCGTCGGCCGATGTCCGAGGCCTCGGGATAAGTCGAAGGTAGTGAACTTGCCACGCCAGTCAAGGCGGCGCGATGCGGTTTGTTCTTTTCCTCGGAACTATTCGGCGCCGAGGTCGTTAGTCCTTCGTTCACCAGTGGCATGCGCAATAAAAAGGAGGCCGATGATGCACCCCTCGACCCACACTCCCGACACGCGCACGGAAAAATCGGACCGCATGAAGCGTGCGCGCCCCAACCGAATGCAAAAGGCACAAGTGCTGCCGCCTCATCACGTCGACCTGACGCTGCCGCATGGCGTTTTCGATGACGTCCATATCCCCGCTCACTGCACCGGCGGCGATCTTTCGAAAGGCGGGCCGAAGCCTGCTGCCGAGGAGGATTCCACGATCGCAAGGCCGATCCGCTGACCTATCGACGCCTGCTGCCCTGTATTATCGACAACCGGTGAGGAAAGATGAAGACGACTTTGGTGCCGCACGACATTTGCCTGAAGCACGAGATCGAATGGCAGGCGCTTCGCGCGGCCGCTGATATCCAGATCGATCTGGAAAGAATCGAGATCACGAATTCACTGAGGTCTCGTTGGAGCCCGCCGACGCACTCAAGGCCGGACTCCACGTTCCCGGGCGCCCGGCTCTAGATATCTTGTACTTTTGCGACTGCGCGCCCGTTCGCAGGAGCGTTGGATCATCACGTCTGTACCAAAATGACGTGGTCGCCAACCTTTCGGAAAGGATTGCCCGGCGATAATCCGTGTGTTCACGGGAATCGGATAGATGGCAAAGACTGCGACACGCCGCCGCAAATCATCGGCACGATCGAAGGCAAGGGGAGGCGGAAGCGCTCTCCCCTGGACAATCATCGGCGTCATGGCCGTTGGGGGCATTGCGACTTACGACAATTGGAAGAGCGTGAAGCCGATGCTGGCCACGCATGCGCCAGCCTCGATCGTCTCTCGGGCAGCGCCGGTCGCGCGAAGCGAACCTGCACGCGATCCGAGCCCGAGGCAGACCGCTTCAATCGCGCCAGTGTCCCGCATGGTGCCGCCCGCAGCCGTGCCCATTCCGGCCAAGGCACCTGTCGTCCTTGAAAAAGCGGTGCCGGTTTCCCTCTCCCCCGCGCAGGCGCAGACCGGCAAGGCCGCCTTCGGCTATTGCGGCCAGGGCGAGCACATCAACTGCGTCGCCGATGGAGGCACGTTCTGGTACAAGGGCGAGAAGATCGCCATTGCCGACGTCGTGAGCCCCGGCATTGAGACGGCCCGTTGCGACAACGAGAAGCGGCTGGGCTTCGCCGCGAAGCTGCGGCTCCTGAATATCCTGAACTCCGGATCCTTCGCGATGAACCCGGCAGGGCAGCCTGGCAAGGGCGGCGTCCCGCATGTCGTGTCTCGCGATGGTCGGTCGATCGGCGCGCAGATGATCAACGAGGGATTGGCCCGCAAACCCGGCGCAAATGGCGCGTGGTGCGCCTGAGGCGAGCCCGCGGCGTATGCCGGCCTACTTCTGCTTCGGCGCCTTGCCGTTGGTGCGAAAGCTGCCGGTAAAGGCGGTGTCCTTGCTCTCGGCCGAGCATTCGATGGCGACCGGCTTGCCGCCGTAGGGGTTACCCATCGTGCAGGTGCCGGCAACTTTGACCTGACCTGTCATCTTCTGGCCGACGCCCGTGACCACCAGGTTGAGCGGCATTCGGGCATTGCCGTTGGCAGCAGGCTTGATGGCCGTGCCGTCACCCTGGAAGCCCAGCATCTTGCCGCCCGAGGTGAAGATGAAGGTGACCTGTCCATTTACGAGCGTCACGCTCGCGAGTTCGCCTTCGCAGCCCTTCGTCGCGTCGACCTTGCCGACGACGAGCTTGGCGCATTTGCCGGTGAGCGTCAGTGCCCCCGGAGCGCCGGGGAAGTTCTGCGGGGCTGCGTCCGCTGCGGTTGTCAGTGTTGCGGCGAGCAGCGAAGCGGCGGCCAAAGTTGCCAGTCTCATCTCTATACCTCGTAGTGCTTATGTCGGCGGTGCAGTATGTCGGCAGCGGCTTGCCATTCTTCTGTGTTCGAAATTGGTCGATAGGCTTGGCCTGTGGACTTGGCAATCGACTGCCTTCCTGCGCGGTCGTTGGTCCGGACATGAGAGCATGCGATGAAATGCCGCTTCGTCAAATTCATCGGGCGCGATAGCTACGCTTTGGTCTGGCAGCGAGACTGCCGGCCGATTCAAGATGGAGGAATGCGATGATCAGGAAAATCGCTCTGAGCGTAACTATCCTGGCCTTCGGCGTCGCACCGGCGCTGGCCGCAAGCAGCCACTACTACGTAGAACATTCTCCGAACAACAGTAAATGCAGCGTCGTGTCGAAGCGTCCTGATGGCAAGACCGCCATGGCTATCGGCGGCGCGCACAAGACGAGGGCGCTTGCCGAGGCGGCAATGAAGTCCGCGTCTGCCTGCATGTAGCATGGGCTGCTGTTGTGCACGAAAGCCGAACGAAGCGCCCGCCCCTTGGCGGGCGTTCCGCATTGGCAAGGAATGGAGCGCCGTTTTGTTGCTTCGCCGAAAACGAGTATATTCAAGCTTCGGTCACACTTACGGGCAGGGCGAGATGGGCACGCCATTCAATAAGGCTTTCGGTGCGGGGGTCTTGGCCGCTGCGTTGATGCTTCCGTCCGCGGCATGGTCTGCCGGAGCACTGAACGTCGATGCCCGCGCTTACACGTGCAGCCAGATTTCCCAGATCATCCGCCAGAACAAGAAGGTTTTCGTCCGTTCCGGTTTCGGCGGCAGCAGCTTTCGCTATCCGCCCGCCAAATGCGGCTTGGGCTACGCGCGCACCACCGCGAATTTCCGGGATAAGACCGGCAAGCAATGCGCGCTCGACTACGCCTGCACTTACGACAGTGGGTCCTTTTACAATAACCCGTAGGTGCCGACGCAAAGGCGAAGACGGCCATCCGTCTCTTGCCGCGCGTCGGCTGCGTGCAATCAATGTTTGGGCTGGCCCAGAAACGAAAAAGGCTTAGCGGTTTCCCGCTAAGCCTTTGAATTCGAATGGTGGGCGTGACAAGGATCGAACTTGTGACCCCTACGATGTCAACGTAGTGCTCTCCCGCTGAGCTACACGCCCATCCGATGGCGGCGCAAAAGTTTCATTGCAAACTCATGCCCTTAACGAGGCGACCTTTAACGGGCCGGGGACGGTCTGGCAAGCCATTTCGGCCTGTCACTGTGACTGTAGTGTGACCGATTTTCCAGCGACTCGAGGCGCGGGCAGAGCTCTAGGACTCCTCGGCCCGTTGTCGTTTGGGGGAGTCGTAACGCCTTGGTGCTTGGGGCCATACCGTAAGATTGTTTTAGGGTATGGCCCGGGTGGTCCGCGCAAAGACTCCCGGCGCCGCGCAAACCGTTACGACTCCCGGCCCGAGGCTTTCGGCCCTCCGACTCAATAAGAAGTCTCGCGACTCACTAAAGTATATCCGTGAGATTGGCCCTCCAAATCGTAGAATTGGTGGAGGGAGATACGTATCATCGGTTGAAATTTCGGCAATTGACTACACGCGCCAATAGAGCGATGTTCGGATATGCGGGGAATGGATCAAATTTGTCCCGCGTTACTTTGATCGGAGAAAGTACATGGATCAAACAAGAGCTAATCCAGACAGTAATACATTGCTGAGGCGCACTGAGGCCGCAGCAATACTTAAATCCGCCGGTTATCCGATCTCGGTCACGACCTTGGCGACGATGGCGAGCCGGGGCGACGGGCCGCTGTTCAAGCGGTTTGGGCGCATCCCCCTCTACCGGCATGGCGACCTCATGGAGTGGGCCGAGCGCCGGTCTTCGCCCTTCGGCCACTCGGTCAGCGAATGCGAAACCGCCCGGGATGCGGCGGCCTAAGAAACCCTCAAGAAAGGAATGAAACGATGACTGCGAACTACAATAAATACGTGAACGCCACCCGGGCCAATTTCACCCCGGAGGAGCTGCGCAAGGCGCAAGAAAACCTCGCGTATGGAGCGCGTCGGTTCCCAGAAGAGCACGCGAGGGCGATGGCCCTGATTAAGGAGCGCGGGCTGGAAGGACACAGGGAAATAACCGACCACTACTCACGTTTCAAAATGCCCATCAGCGAAAGCGAGATTAAGACCATCGCCCTCTTTGCTGACACCACGTATGCCGGGGCCTTCGGTCGCGGTCAGCAAGACGCTCCCGAGCCTGCGGTCTCGTTCTACAAGCCGGAGGGCTCGAAGTGAGGGCGCGCGCGCTGGACATGATCATGGGCCTGTCGTTCGGCAATGATCCCGAGGCGGTCAACCTTCAGATCGCCGCGCATATGCGCCGGGACCTCTCGCCCGACCTAATCCTCGATGTCATCAGCGCGTTCAGCACGTTGAGCGCGGCGAAGTGGCCGGGGGCGGAGCGGTACTTCCGCCTATACGTCCAAATTTTCCCGGAGTTGTGGGCGGAGGAACTCGAAACCTTGCCCGTGGTGGAGCGCGCCGTCGGCTCGGTTCAAACCCTCCAAGCGATGGGCGCGCCGATCCCGGTGGCCGTGGAGCGCATCGCGAGCCTGTCCCGGGCGGAACTGTCGAGGCGGGTTGAGGAGGGCCAAGCATGAACCGGGTGGCGATTGGTATCCCGACTCGGGGCGACGTGGTGACGAATACAGCGATCTGCCTTGCGCTGCTTGCGGGGCACGAGGTGGCGCGGGGCCAGTCGTTAAGCATCCTCAGTCCGCAGGGCAGCATCGTCTGCGTCTTGCGGGATGAAATTGTCAGTCGGGCCTTTGAGCAGGAGGCGACGCATATCCTGTGGGTCGATTCGGACATGATTTTTCCACGGGACGGACTCGAACGATTGCAGGCCCATAACCAACCGATTGTGGGCACGAATTACCCAACCCGCAGCAGTCCGGTGTTCCCAACTGCGAGTCACTTCGGGGGAAGTCCGGTCTACGAGAGAGACCAAACCGGGCTCGAGGAGGTGGCAGGTATCGGCTTCGGTTTCTGCCTCGTCCATATGGACGTTTTCAGAGCGATGCCGAGGCCGTGGTTCTCGGTGCGGTGGGACGGCGAGCGTTACCTTGGCGAGGACAGCAATTTCTGCGCGACCTCCGGGCATCCCATCCTCATCGACCACGACCTTTCTCGCGAGATCGGCCACGTCGGCTATCATCGTTTCACACATGCGGACACGACGGAGGCGGTACGTGGCTGAGGTGATTTCACTGAAAGAGGCGCGGGAGAGGCGGAGGCCGGTGCCCTCGTTCGATGCCGTGCTGCAGCGGTTCTTCGATGCGCTGGATTTGCTGGACGGGGTGGAGGGCGGACAGGCTGCGCGGCGGGCCGTCTACGAGGGCTGCGAGATGCTCCTAACGAGGGAAGAAGGGAGGGCGGTATGGCCGACGAAGTAGGGAAGAATGTCGTGGCGCTGGACCGCTGGGAGCAACTGCGGGTGAAGCAGGCTAAGGATCGGGCGGTGCCAATGAAGGCCGAGAAGGACCCGCTCGAACTGACTCGGATCAAGAACCCAAGCGGGATCGTGGCGAGCCTCGACAACGCGAAACGCGCGATCCTCAGGTTTGGGATTAAATTCCGATTCAATCTGTTCCGGCAGCGGGTCGAGATCGAGGGATACGAGGAGGGGCTCGGGGAAACGCTGGACGATATCGAGCTCAAAGTGCGGGATCTAATTAACGAGGAACTCGGGTTTGATCCCGAGCCGAAACACACCCGAGATGCGATCCGGCTGCTGGCGACTGAGAATGCCTACGATCCGGTGAGGGAGTATCTCGATGGACTGAAGTGGGATGGGGTTTCGAGGATCGACACATGGTTGACGGTGTACCTCGGCGCTCCTGATGATCCCCTAACCCGGGCGATTGGGAGGGCGGTGCTGATCGCGGGTGTGCGGCGGGTGAGGAAGCCCGGGTGCAAGTTCGACCTCGTGATGATCCTTGAGGGACCGCAAGGGACAGGCAAATCTACGGCACTCAAGATACTGGCGGGCGGCGAAGAATATTTCTCAGATGAGATCATCATCGGCGAAGATTATCGTGCTCAACAAGAATTGCTGAAAGGCAAGTGGGTTGTCGAGCTGGCGGAGATGGCGGGGCTGACCGGCTCAGAGGTGCGGCGGGTAAAAGGCTTTGTGTCCAAAACCTACGACCGGGCGCGTGGAGCATATCAGCGGAATGTTGAGGAGGCCCCGAGGCGGTGCATCATGATCGGAACGACGAATGACTCTCAGTACCTGAAAGACCAGACGGGTAACAGGCGCTTCGCCCCGGTGCCGGTAGGAAGAGTTGACCTAGCCGGGCTGCGGGCCGTGCGGGACCAGCTTTGGGCCGAGGCGGCTGCGGCAGAACCCGAGGCGGGCGATGACCCGATCACCATTCCTGAGAACCTGTGGGGCGAGGCCGAAAACCGGGCTGCAGAGAGGGTTTTGGCAGACCCGTGGGAAGATCTTCTCGAGCAGACTCTTTCGGGTGTGGCGAAAGAAGCCGAGGGAGAGTTGCGGATCTCGACGCATGCGATTTTCGACAAGGTGCTGAAGATGGAAATGCGGCAGGTCGGGATGCGGGAAAGTCGTCGGCTCGCGGACTGTATGCGGAAACTGGGGTGGGTCGGGCCAAAGCCTCTTCGGATCGATGGGACGCCGGTCAAAGGCTATGCGCGCGAGGTTGGTACGGCTCCAAAAGCGTAACCGCTGCTACCGGTTACACCACATTGCGAAATGACCAACGACGGTCACCATCATCTTTGGAAAAAGAGCGGTTACTACGGTTACACCGGTTACAACCCAACAAATCCGGGCATTTTCCGTAACCGCACCCCCAAATCGTAACGGTTACAAAGGACACCATCAATGGCTGAGGCCGAAATCATTTCCCCCGTCCTGGGGGCACTTCTAGACATCATGCTCGCACACGACGTCTCGGAGCCGCAGTGCATCGAGGCGGCGAGGGCGATCATCGAGTATGAGGCACCCACCGAGGTCTTCGATCTCACCCACCAATATCTGATGGGCATCGCGCAAGACCCGGACCAGCCCGTGCCCCTCAAGCTTGAGGCCCTCAAGTTGATCCGGAAGGTGGAGGCGAAGCGGGTGGTGCCCGGGACCGCGAGGGCGGTGGATGGGGCGGCGGCGAAGGCGCTTGGGCTGGAGGTGGCTCGGGCGAAGCGACGGGTGGAACTCGTGCGGGCGGGGAAGTGGCCCCCGGGGGAGGGCTGGGACGAGGACCTCGGGGAGGTGCGGGGGATCGTTGTTAGCGAGGAGGGGTTGGCGGTGAGGCTGAATGCGGCACGCATGGGGGCTCGGGGCCGATGAGTGACTCAACCCTATGGATTGTGGTGGTCCTAGCGCTGCTCGCGCTGGGCCTCGGCCTTGGGGGGACAAAGAACGGGGGAGAGTCGTGGTACGGGGAACCCTACATCCGGGGCCGGTGAGTTGCGTGCCGCGTAATCCCGGTGGCTATAGATGTATTTGTTCTATACTAGGGTGAGTGCGTTTTTGGAGGACTAGATGCGCAAGATGAAGCTATCACTCGCCTTGTTTTTGATGTCGGTGGCTCCGGGTTACGCGAACGATCTCACCGCCACTCGTGAAAGAATGGAGGTCTGCATATTCAACGCAGTCGAGAGATATGCATCGAAGACCTGTGAAGATGCCGCCGTCATTGGAGACGCGGCACTAAATTCGTGCTCCGAGGCTATTAGAAGTTTTGAGAAGGCGTCCTTCGCCGACAAGAGATTTTCGCATATTCCGTACGACCAATTTAAAAGGCTGATCGGGGAAACAATCTCCGAGTATAAAGGGCCCATATTCCAACGCGTGCTGGATACTCGAATTAATGTCGGGCGCGATTGCCCGTGATAGCGTGCTATTGCCTCAATATTCGGAATACGCTCGCCCGCCCGATCCCCAGCTTCTCGGCTATCGCATCGCCGGTGTATCCCTCCGCCTTGAGCCGCTTAACGTCCTCCGCCTTCGCTCTGGCGGTCGGGGCGCGCCCCCGGTACTTCCCCTCGCTCTTCGCTTTCGCAATCCCCTCCCTCTGACGCTCGAGCATGAGGTCCCGCTCGAACGCGGCGATCCCGCCAAGGATGGTGAGCATGAGCTTGCCGGTGGGCGTGGCGGTGTCCACGTTCATCGAGAGAATGCGGAGAGTCACGCCCTCGGTTTCGAGGCGCTTGGCGATGGCCAGGAGGTCCGCAGTGGAACGGGCGAGGCGGTCGGGCTTGGTCACAATCAGCGTGTCCCCCTCGCGCACGTAGTCCAACATGCGGTCGAGTTCCGGTCGTTTGGTCGCGAGGGCGGAAAGCTCCTCGTGGAAGATCTTACTGCACCCGGCCTGCTTGAGGTCGCGAAGCTGAGCCTCGAGTCCGGCCTTCTGATCGGTCGTTGATGTGCGGGCATAGCCGACGAGTTGTGACATGGTGATGACTCCAAGAGGCTCAATGACATTAGAGATACTGTGATACTGCAGGATCAAAAAGTCAATAACCACTCATGTGATACCGAGTTCGGGGCATGTGACGGAGAACCAATGAAGCTTGCCCTGTGATACCGCCGGGAGGCCGGTACGTATCGTAAGATGAGTTTAGGATATGGCTCGGCCCAGCCGGTGATGGGGCAATGCCGGGTGGTGATGGGGGGACGGGCGGGGGCCGGGGTAGATCGGGCCGGGGCCGGGGGCGGTGGTGCGTTTCATCGGTCGGGCGGGCAATGGCGGGGGTCCGTCCGTCGCCGCGTCACATGGTCGTTCTCGCGGCGAGAAATCGGTACGGCTCAGTTTATGCCACCCACCCCCCGTCTCTTTTTCTGCTCGGGCCGGGGTGGGGTTCGCTGGAGCCCCACCCCCCATATACCCCAAGACGTCCCTCGCAAATTTTGTGGCGGATTTCAGACTTCAGGGTCCGACATACTGACTTCCACTCCCAACGACGAGTGTTCAACAAGCCAAGCCATCAGAGCCTCTTTGAAATCTTCGTCTCCTATCGTCGCCATCGTGCAGTAGAGTTCCGTCGCGAGCATGTCATAGAAGTACTCCGGATTTCGGTTGGTTATGAGAGCGTATATGCCCCACGTCCTAGTCAGAACCGTTTCGATCGTTTCGTTATCGTACTTCGAAGTCTGCACAGCTTGTTGGGCCAATGCTTGGATAAACCACGGATGATGCTCCTTGGCCTCAAGCATCCATCGATCCAACCTTGCAGACTCGGCGGCAATCCGTGGACGTTCCCCTGACGCGAACAACATCAAGTTCAACAGTTTCGAGTCCGGAGGCCAGCGGTGCTTAGGGGCGTCAACGAAATTTAGGCAGCAAGATCGGCAGCGAAAGCGCTGTGTCCCTCGCACCATTCCATTCTTCACGACGTCCCGATTGTTACAGCTCGGGCAATGCACCTCGTCGCGGACTTCAGCCATTCGGTTTCCCGCTCCGAGGCGACTGTCTGCGCCAGTTCCTCAGTTCGCGCAGAAGTGAATTGATCGCCGCGATCAGTCCTGTGACCGCTACGATAGTTGCTGTCAGCGAAAGCAGGTCCAAGTGCGACTCCTTCAGACGTTTATATCTGTTTCAGGATATGCATTGGGCCTGCTGCTGCAACGATGAATTTTACGCAAAATTAAGAGATAGATGGACGACGATTGTCGTCCCGCTAACCCAACTTAGCCAGCACATGCGCAGCGGTCATATGGGTGTAACGGAAGAGCATCCGGGCATCCTTGTGGCCGCTGATCAGGCTGACCTCCGGAACCGATAGACCCCGCTCGAAGAACCGACTGATCGCCTCGTGCCGCAGGTCGTGGAAATTGAGGTCCTCGATCCCGCTCCGTTTGATGATCCGCCGCCACGAGCACTTAACCGCCTCCCGGGTGAGGTCGAAGACACGCTCCCCGCCTTTCTTGAGGAGGCGAAGGGTGCGAACGCAGCGCCTCGTCAGGGGGATCGTCCTGCTTTCCCCGTTCTTGGTGAGCGGGATGAACCACTGTCGGGCCGCTAGGTCGATGTCCCGCCATTTTGCGGCCAGCAATTCGCCTTGGCGCATCCCGGTTTCAATCGCGACGAGGATCAGTCCGCGCATGTGTTTGCCCCGGCACTGCTTGGCGGCGTGAAACAGTCTGATGAGTTCGCCTTTGCGGATGCGCCGGTCCCGCTTGTTGGAGCTTCCCGGTTTCGAGATGGCCTTGATTGGGTTGGCCCGCAGCGGGATCGACCATTCCCGGGCGGCAAGATCAAAAGCGTGTTGCAGGATGCCTAGCTCACGTTTGATGGTGCATGGCTGGACGGTTTGCAGGCGGGCGTCCCGATACTCCGCGAAGGTGGCTCCGTCGATCTTTGCGAGGGACCGCTTGCACCAAGGCTGGCGGAGCATTGCGTTGACGATGATCGTCTCGATTTCGCGCCCGCGCTTCTTGGGGATTACCTCGTCCCGGTAACGCTCCAGGATGTCGGCGACGGTGGTCCGGGCTAGGGTTCGGGGATCGGCGGGCAGGCCGGTTTGTTCGGCCTCAATCTCTGTGAGCCGCGCCCAAGTCTTCGCGTCATCAAGTCGGGAGAAAGTCTTGGAGATCGGTTTGCAGCCTTGAACGCGGACCTGAACCTGATACTTGCCGTTGCGCTTGCGGATGGTTGCCATTGCAAAACCTCGTGCTGTGACCGTGGTGTGACAGCGATGAATTGCAATGGATTTTTGGCCGGTGGCCTCCTCGCTAAGTACTTGACTTATTGAGGAGATCGAATGGTGGGCGTGACAAGGATCGAACTTGTGACCCCTACGATGTCAACGTAGTGCTCTCCCGCTGAGCTACACGCCCATCCGATGGCGGCGCATAGACCACAAACCCTTTTTGCCGTCAATAGGCTTTTTTCGGTTTTGTGACATGCTTTGCCGGAAGCCTTATGCGGCAAGCATTTTATTTACTTCCTCGACGAGGTCGCGAAGGTGGAAAGGCTTGGAAAGGACCTTCGCGTCCTTCGGTGCCTTCGAATCAGGGTTGAGGGCGACGGCTGCGAATCCGGTGATGAACATCACTTTCAGGTCCGGATCGAGTTCGGTGGCGCGGCGCGCCAGTTCGATTCCGTCCATTTCGGGCATGACGATATCGGTCAGGAGCAGCGAGAAGGGTTCTTCACGAAGCCTGTCATAGGCGCTGGCGCCGTTGTCGTAGGAGAGGACCTTGTAGCCTGCCTTTTCAAGCGCCTTCACAAGGAACCGGCGCATGTCATTGTCGTCTTCTGCAAGAAGTATCTTCTGAGTCATTATCCAGACCGCTAATCAGTAATTTATGCGTTGGGCTCCAGCCATTTACACTAGAGTTCGCCCAGTAAACAACCGGTGAAGAGGCCATCCGGGCCGTCATCCCCATGAGATAGTATGGACTTGGAGTGCTGCAACTGGCAACATGGGCGAAGCAATGGCCTCCTGATGTGGTAAAGAGGGAAAAAAGGGTGCACGAAATCCCTGAATACGCACTTTTCGAGGTCCGGGAGCCTGCGTCGCACGCCATTCCATTCGTCTACAACTCGCCGCACAGCGGGCGCATCTATCCCCCCGAATTCATCGCTCAGTCCAGGCTCGAGGGCATTTCCATCCGCCGCTCCGAGGATCACTATGTCGATGAGCTGTTTGCCGATGCGAGCGCGCTTGGGGCGCCGCTCCTGCTTGCAAACTTTCCGCGCGCCTATCTCGATGTGAACCGCGAGCCCTACGAGCTCGATCCGCGCATGTTCGACGGTCTGCTGCCGCCCTACGCGAACATCAATTCACTGCGCGTGGCAGGCGGGCTCGGTACCATTCCGCGCATCGTTGCCGAGAACATGGAGATCTATGCCCGTCGGCTGTCGGTGCAGGAGGGGCTCGATCGAATCGAAGCCGTCTATAAGCCATATCACGCGGCGTTGCGGCGGCTGATCGCCCGCACGCATGTCCAGTTCGGCTTCGGCGTGCTGATCGATTGCCACTCCATGCCGGGCAACGTTCGCGTCGCCGGCACCAATGCGCGGCCGGATTTCATCATCGGCGATCGCTACGGCACCAGTGCCTCGGCCGATCTGTCGCGTGCGGCTGTCGCCATCTTGGAGGAGATGGGCTTCACGGCAATCCGCAACAAGCCATATGCCGGCGGGTTTATCACGGAGCATTATGGCCGCCCGTCGCGTGGACTGCATGCGCTGCAGATTGAAGTGAACCGCTCGATCTATGTCGACGAAGTTACGCTGGAGAAGCGCTCCGACTTCGCCTTGGTTGCCGCAGCGATCACCGCCTTCATGCGCCAGATGGCGGTCTATGTGGCGCAGTTCGCGACCGACACCGCCCTCGCTGCCGAATAGGCCTTCAAGACATCAAAAAGAGACCGCCTCGCGGCGGTCTAAGTCTAGGGAGGAAACACCCAAGGAGGGCATTTACAGTCAAAGACTGTGGGCAAAAGCTACTATTGCGGTGCACAATTGTCAATCAAAATTTTGCAGTGCAAAAATATTGTGCAGCCGGCTAAAAGCTGCCGCTCTCGTTTGCAACGGGCGGCAATTCGGCTATGAAAAGCGGCACTCGCGCGCCACCAATGGATTCCACCATGTTGCCTGATCGCTCGTTCTTCAATCGCCTGGCGGAGGCCGCCAAGGCCGAAACGCTGCCACGGTTCCGTTCCGGACTTGACGTGACCAACAAGCTATCGAGCGGCTTTGACCCCGTCACCGAAGGCGACAGGGCGGCGGAAGTCGCCATTCGGGCGCTGATCGAGGAGCATTTCCCGGATCACGGCATTCTCGGCGAAGAGCACGGCAATGTTGGCCTGGACCGCGAATATGTCTGGGTGATCGACCCGATCGACGGTACGCGCGCGTTCATCTCCGGTGTACCGGTCTGGGGAACGCTGATCGGTCTGCAGCGAAACGGCCGGGCCGTCATGGGCATGATCGACCAGCCCTTTACTGGCGAAAGCTATTTCGCAGATGCGAACGGTTCGATCTATAACGGCCCGGAAGGGGAGCGGCGGCTGCAGGTTCGCGATTGCGGCGCACTGGCGAACGCCATTCTCTTCACCACCTCGCCGCATCTGTTTGCCGGTGTCGAGATGGAGAAATACCGTGAGATCGAGAGCCAGGTGCGGCTCTTCCGCTATGGCACGGACTGCTACGCCTACGCGCTGCTCGCCGCCGGCCATGTCGATCTTGTGATCGAAAACGGCCTGAAGCCCTACGATGTCGGTGGCATCATCCCCGTCATTGAGAATGCCGGCGGGATCATCACGACCTGGGATGGCGGGCGTCCGGAAAATGGCGGCTCGATCATTGCGGCCGGCAGCCGCGCCGTCTACGAGCAGGCGATGGCGGTCCTCAACCGATAGCATCCACCGGCATTTGTCGCGGTCGCTTGGATAGAGACCGGGCTAGGTACCAAACCCTTCGACTTCCTCGACGGCCTCGGCGTCACTGCCGGGGATGAAGGCGTGAAAGGCGGCAAGCGCCGCCTTGCGGTAGACGTCGCGTTCCTGCAGCACCTCATGCCGCGCACCATTGATCGGCACGAACTGGGCGGCGCGGAAATAGCGCGAGATCCGCTCCTGCGCGATATAGGGCACGATGGCGTCGCGCGTCGGCGCGATGACGACCGTCGGGATGGTGATCGAGAACAAATGGCTCGGAGCGGTTACGCGGTCGATCGTCAGCAGCGAGTCGTACAGCCAGCGCGCTGTCGGGGGGCCGAGCGTCAGCTCCGGATGTGCGGCGGCAACAGCGACATTGCGCTCGAAACGGGTCTCGTCCGATGTCAGAGGGTTGTCGCTGAACGGCTTCTCCTTGAGCTTGCGCGTCAGCGGGAACGAGCCGAGACCGAGCGAACAGGCGATCCCGGCAAGCGCCCGGATCGTACCTTCCGATGCTGCCTGACCTGAAAGACCAATAAAGGGTGCCGTCAGCACCATGCGCTCGATACGTGTCGATAGGTACGGGGCGGCGGACATCGCGATCAGCGCTCCGGTCGAATGCGCCAGAAGAAAGAACGGCAGGCGGGTATCCGGCAGCACGATTTTCTCGAGGAACGTGTCGAGGTCGTGCTCGTAATCGACGAAGCGGCGGACATGGCCATAGGTGCGCGTCTTCAGAAGCCGGTCCGAGCCGCCCTGGCCACGCAGATCGAAGGTCGCGACCCACAGGCCCTTGGCCGTCAGGTCGCGGATCGTCTCGAAATACTTCTCGATATACTCGTTGCGGCCCTGGAGGAGGACGACCGTACCCTTCGCCACCGGCGCGTCGGAGCGGAAGACGGCATAGCGCAGCCGATGGCCGTCATGCGTTTCGAAGAAGCCTTCGGTTCGGTTCTCCGGAGCCGGATTTTCGGGGGTCGAGAAAAGAACTTGTTCCATGGCCGATCGATCGTGTGCTTCGCGGATTCGCCTATTGAGTAAAACGGATAGCTGATTGGGCTGTCAAATCAAAGAAAAGAGGCTTGGTAACAGGCGGTGAACGTAAGCTGGCCGTTTTGCCGTCACGCCATAAAAAAAGCCGGCATGCTGAACTTGAGGTTCCGCGATGCCGGCTGGAGATCGGGCTGAAGACGAAGGGACGATACACTCCAGCCATCGGGCCAGTGTCACCCGATAGGCACGATTCCTAATCCCCTGCGCATGAATGGCTTCCGAACCGGCTGTTCATGCGGGGTTCACGCTGCGTGAGTTCCCTCCCAACGCCAGGGTCTTGAACTGCGCAAAGGCCATCCCCATCTCAATCCTGCGGGTGCCAAACGGGCCTGCTAAACCGTCCCGAAGCTGCCGATCAAGGGGTTTCAGGGGCAACTATCGCAACACGTCGCTTCCTTAAGGAGGACATCATGCGTCACGTAGACTTCTCTCCCCTTTATCGTTCGACCGTCGGTTTCGACCGTCTCTTCACCATGCTCGACAGCCTCGGCCAGCCTGACCAGGGCCAGACTTATCCGCCCTACAACATCGAGCGTACTGGTGAGAATACCTACCGCATCACCATGGCCGTTGCCGGTTTCGATGAGACCGAAATCTCCATCGAGGCACAGGCTCACGCTCTCACCGTCAAGGGTGAAAAGAGCGAAGACAAGGTTGATGGCAGCGAGTTCCTCTATCGCGGCATTGCCAAGCGCGCCTTCGAGCGCCGCTTCCAGCTTGCCGACCATGTCGAGGTTACCGCCGCTTCGCTGAAGAACGGTCTTCTCCACATCGACCTGCTTCGCAGCATTCCGGAAGCCATGAAGCCGCGTAAGATCGCGATTGCGGCTGAGCCGGTCAGCGCGCCGAAGGCCATCGAGGCACAGGTCACCAACTAACCCAATCGGTCCTCCCAAGACCAAGCATGCCGGCGGCGCTCGTTTGAGCGCCGCCTTTTTGTTGTCTGCCATCAAGCCGGGCTTGCCGCTTCCTCGGTTTCTTCCGTGGTGATGCGATGTGCCGTCTTTGCCGCGTACTTCTGTGCGATGACCGCGCAAACCATCAGCTGGATCTGGTGGAACAGCATCAGCGGCAGCACGATCGCGCCGATCGATTGCCCGGCAAAAATGACGCTGGCCATCGGCGCGCCGCTGGCGAGGCTCTTCTTCGATCCGCAAAAGGTGATGGTGATCTCGTCGGCCTTGTTGAAACCGAGCAGGCGGCTGCCAAACATGGTGAAACACAATACGAAGGCAAGCAGCGCCGTGTCGGCGATGATGACGGCCGCGATGTCGGTGACCGAGAACTCGTGCCACAGCCCTTCAACGATTGCCTTGCTGAAGGCGAGGTAGACGACCATCAGGATCGAGCCACGATCAACAGGCATCAGCAGCGTCTTTTTCGCGCGGATCCAGGCCCCGATCCATGGCTGCAGCACCTGGCCGACGATGAACGGCAGCAGCAGTTGCATGAGGATTTGCCCGAGCACCTCCCATGAGAAGCCGCCATGGCCGCCGACGGAAAACAGCAGTCCGACCAGCAGCGGCGTCAGGAACATGCCGAAGATGTTCGATGCCGATGCAGAGCAGATGGCGGCCGGTACGTTGCCACCTGCCATGGAGGTGAAGGCGATCGACGACTGCACCGTCGAAGGCAGTACGCAGAGATAGAGTATGCCGAGATAAAGAGGCTTCGGCAGAATCCACTCCGGCACAAAGCCAAGGCCGAGGCCAAGGATGGGAAACAGGCCAAACGTCGTCAGCAGGATCACGAGATGCAGCCGCCAGTGCAGAACGCCGGCGATAACGACGTCGCGGGACAGGCGTGCGCCATGCAGGAAGAAGAGTAGGGCCACCGCGAGGTTCGTCGCTATGCCGAAATAGCCGGCAAAGGTGCCCGTGGCCGGCAGGAATGAGGCGAGGATGACTGTGCAGACGAGCAGGATCGTAAATGTATCGGGCAAGAAGCGGCGCATGGCTTTACTCATCGGATCGGTGGATCATTTCTCTTTCTTCCATTATGATACAGGATGCAAGGAATAACAGTTATCGTATTTCTGGATCACCATGCTCGATCTTACCCAACTCCGCAGCTTTGTTGCCGTCGAACAGATGGGAAGCTTCACGCTGGCTGCCGAACGGCTCGGTCTCGGGCAGTCGACCGTCAGCCAGCACATCCAGCGGCTCGAAAGCGCGGTCGGGCGGCGATTGCTGGCGCGCGACACCCACAAGGTAGTCATGACGACAGACGGGGAAGCGTTGCTCAGCCACGCGCGGGCGATGCTGGCGATCGAAGCGCAAGTGCAATCGCAATTCAAAGGGCAAAATCTGCGCGGCAACCTGCGGCTCGGCGTCTCCGAGGATTTCGTGACCAGCCAGCTTCCGGCGGTGCTCGAGGATTTCGTTCGCTCGCACCCCTCCGTCGATCTCGAGCTGACGGTAGCCCTGTCAGGAACGCTTTACGAAATGCAGGACAACGGCGAGATCGACCTCGTGCTGGCGAAGCGCCGGTTGGGCGATGCGCGCGGACGGCTGGTCTACCGTGAGCCGCTGGTGTGGCTGGCGCGTGATCCGGAGCATGTCTTAAGCGGTGGGCCTCTGCCGCTGATCGCGTTTCCGCCGCCGAGCGTGACGCGCAGCATCGCGCTCGAAGCCCTGGGCCGAAGCCAGGTCGCCTGGCGGATCGTCTGCACCTGCGGCAGCCTCAGCGGACTGACGGCGGCCGCACGGGCCGGCATGGGCGTGCTGGTGCAGCCGCGCAGCATGGCACCTTCCGGTCTGAAGGAGATCGGGCGCGATAGGCTTCCCATCCTCGAGGAGGTGGAGTTCGTCCTTGTGCCGCGCAAGGGCGCCGACCAGGCGCTGGTGCATGCGCTGTCGGAGGACATCCTCGGCAAGGTACGTCGTCTTGGTTCCGGCGGATGAGACCTGTTAAGGCGTCTTAAGTGGCGGTGAAGGCGTTGTGATAGCAGACTTTGCCGACAGGCAGCGGGCCATCGAACCGTTGGCGCATGAAATATTCCGCCGGCACGCCCTCGAAAATCAGATTGACGTCATTCTCGAAGCCGAAGCGCTCGTAGTAGCCGGGGTCGCCGAGAACAACGCAGCCCCTGGCGCCGATACCGGTCAGCCGCGACAGGCCGTCGCGAATGAGGTTTCCACCGATGCCCTCGTTCTGGCGGTCGGGTCGCACCGAAACCGGACCAAGCCCGTACCAGCCGTAGTCGCCACCATCGATCGTGACGGGCGAGAAGGCGACATGTCCGATGACTGCGCCACCGTCGACGGCGACGAGCGAAATTTTCAACGCGTTGGCCTTGCGGAGCGCGTCGATGATTTCCGCCTCTGTCTGGCTACTGTATTCCGTCGGCGCGAAGGCCGCCTTTATAATCTGGCGGATCGTCGCGATGTCGCTCGGCTGTTCAGGACGGATTTCCATCGGCGTTCTCTCGTCGTCTTCAGGTATCAGGGCATGGCCCGTGATAGCGCGACCTCGGCATGGTGGCCAGCAGATCGGCAATCAATCATGGTCCGATCACGCAATAACGCTTCGTTGCCGCGCAATGTTCATTCGCTGCCTCGCCCAAAAGTTAATGGCCTGCTTGCCATCTTAAGGTGCCCTCAACCGTGTCACTTAGGCATCTGGTTAGGTTCGGAGCCTAGGCTCGGATCACCATGGTCGATCTTCGGGGCAAGGAGAACGGACCGATGACGTATGGTGTACTCTTCGTATCCGGGCTGGTTGCCTGTGTGATGCTGATTGTCGTGGCAGGACACGACGCGAAAACGACGGATGGTGGCAAGCCGCAATCCGCCGTGACAGGCCATCAGAATTGAGGATCATAACTCAGTTTGCGAGGCAGTTCAGGAAACCATCGACATCTGCCTCGCTGGTCGCAAAGCTGGTGACGAGGCGGATCAGCGTCTCATCCCGGCCGACAAGCTCGGGTGTGGCCGGTGGCACCGGCCATTCATAGAACTTCGCGCCCTTTTCTTGTGCCGTTTTCGCCGCGCCTTTCGGAATGACGGCGAAGACTTCGTTGGCCGAGGTCGGCCACGCCAGCCGGGACGCGTTGCTCGCGGTGATGCCCGCGCGCAGACGATCGGACATACCGTTCGCATGGCGGGCGAGAGCGAGCCAGAGATCGTTCTCGAAGTACGCATCGAACTGGGCGGCGATGAAGCGTGACTTCGAGAACAGCTGGGCGGCGCGCTTGCGGATGAACAGCATCTCCTTGGCCCGCTCCGGGTTGAAGAAGACGATCGCTTCCGCACACCAGCAGCCATTCTTCGTGCCGCCGAAGGACAGCATGTCGATGCCGCGCTTCCAGGTCATCTCGGCCGGGCTGACACCAAGGGAGACGAGGGCATTGGCAAAGCGCGCGCCGTCCATATGAAGCGGCAGCCCGTCCTTCCGGGCGATCGCGGCGATTTCGTCGATTTCCGACAGGCTGTAGGCCGTTCCGGCTTCTGTTGCCTGGGTGATCGTTACAGCCGTTGCCCGCCCGTGCTGCACGGCCGTCTGCGGGAACTCCGCGATCCTTTCCCTGAGTTTTTCCGGGTCGATCTTTCCTTCCGGGCCAGGAACGCCGAGCAGGCGGGCACCGCTGAAGAAGTCGGGTGCGCCGCATTCGTCCGCAATCACATGTGCTTCGGAATGGCAGAAGGTGATGCCGCCCGGCCGTTGGACGCTCGCGAGCGACAAGGAGTTCGCTGCTGTGCCGGTGCCGACGAAAAGAACGGCGACTTCACGCTCGAAGACTTCTGCAAAGCGGCGCTCGACACGCCGGTCGAGATCACTTGCGCCATAGGCCGCGGCAAAGCCGTCGGATTCCCTGAGCAGACGTTCGGCGATGGATCGATGGGCGCCTGCCCAGTTGTCGGATGCAAAATACATGAAAGGAGACCGCTTGGGATGTGGTGGAGGATCAGGTTCGGCGGCGACATTACGCCAACGCTCCGGCTGGTCAAAGGGGCGGCGTGAAATCCATCACAAAAATTGACGTCGGCAATCAATAAACAAAATAATGCGTAAACGTGTAATTTTATGTCTTGCCGATAGGCTGTTTGAGCAATATTAGGTCGCAAACTGCCGATTTTTTGAATCTGCACTCTTGCGAAGGCTGGATGTTTCTGGCATACATCAAGCGAATTAGGACAGTGTTGTTGTCCTATTTTGGCCGCGACGGCCGAAGAGGCGCCAAAAAACCTTACACTCGTGGGGTTTCACGCTATAGTTCTTCAAAAGCGGGTAAGAGCCCGCATGCGGAGGCGGATGGCAGGCGCGGTAGCGCAACGGTGCTTTCCCTGGAGAGCCTGCCGCCGGCGACCGGATCTTCGATAATGCAACAGCGCTGTCACGCGCCGAACCTAGGATCAGGGACGGCGCGGGACAAGAAGCCGCCCGCGGCCCCGCGGGCTCTGACAGGAGGGAAAGATGACGAAGACGCCATCCACGGGTTTTGACCAGTTCGCAGCAGCAACGACGCGCGCGACGGCCAACACGCGTAAATTCGCCTCCGGTCTGCCGCGAAAACAGGGGCTTTACGACCCACGCAACGAGCACGATGCCTGCGGCGTCGGCTTTGTCGCCCATATGAAGGGTCAGAAGTCGCACCAGATCGTCAAGGACGGTCTCTTCATTCTCGAGAACCTGACGCACCGCGGTGCCGTCGGCGCCGACCCCCTTATGGGTGATGGCGCGGGCATTCTCGTGCAGATCCCGGACCGCTTCTTCCGTGAGGAAATGGCCAAGCAGGGCATCACCCTGCCGAAGGTCGGCGAGTACGGCATGGGTCACATCTTCATGCCGCACGACGAAAAGCAGATCGCGCATTTCAAGAAGGTGATCCAGGACGTCATCACCGATGAAGGCCAGGTCTTCATCGGATTCCGCGACGTGCCCGTCGACAACTCCTCGCTGTCGAAGGCGCCCGACATCGCCGCCACCGAGCCGCATCACGTTCAGGTCTTCATCGGCGCTGGCAAGGACGCGGCGACGAACGACGAGTTCGAGCGCCGCCTGTTCACGCTCCGCAAGGTGATCTCCAACCGCATCTACGACGAGTTCGACGGCGAGGAGAGCAACTTCTACCCGGTGTCGCTGTCGTCGGCGACCGTCGTCTACAAGGGCATGTTCCTGGCCTATCAGGTCGGTGCCTACTACAAGGACCTGTCGGACCCGCGCTTCGAGTCCGCGGTTGCCCTCGTGCACCAGCGCTTCTCGACCAACACCTTCCCGTCCTGGAAGCTGGCGCACCCTTACCGCATGGTCGCCCACAACGGCGAAATCAACACGCTGCGCTCCAACGTCAACTGGATGGCGGCGCGCCAGGCATCGGTGTCTTCGCCGCTCTTCGGTGAGGATATCTCCAAGCTCTGGCCGATCTCGTATGAAGGCCAGTCGGACACTGCCTGTTTTGACAACGCGCTCGAGTTCCTCGTGCGCGGCGGCTACTCCATGGCACATGCCGTGATGATGCTGATCCCGGAAGCCTGGGCCGGCAACCAGTCGATGGCGGCCGAGCGGAAGGCATTCTACGAATACCATGCGGCCCTGATGGAGCCGTGGGACGGACCGGCTGCTGTCGCCTTCACCGATGGCAAGCAGATCGGCGCGACGCTCGACCGTAACGGTCTGCGCCCGGCCCGCTATCTCGTCACGTCAGACGACCGCGTCATCCTCGCTTCGGAAGCCGGCACGCTGCCGGTGGCTGAAGAGGATATCGTGCAGAAGTGGCGCCTGCAGCCGGGCAAGATGCTGCTGATCGACATGGAGAAGGGCCGCATCGTTTCCGACGAGGAAGTGAAGTCCGAACTCGCGACCAAGCATCCTTACCGCAACTGGCTGGATCGCACTCAGCTCATCCTCGAAGACCTGAAGCCGGTCGAGCCGCGTGCGCTGCGCCGCGACGTGTCGCTGCTCAACCGCCAGCAGGCTTTCGGCTACACGACCGAAGACACCAAGATCCTGATGTCGCCGATGGCGACCACGGGCCAGGAAGCCGTCGGCTCGATGGGCACGGACACGCCGATCTCGGCCATGTCGGAAAAGTCGAAGCTGCTCTACACCTACTTCAAGCAGAACTTCGCGCAGGTTACCAACCCGCCGATCGACCCGATCCGCGAAGAGCTCGTCATGAGCCTCGTTTCGTTCATCGGGCCGCGTCCGAACATTCTCGACCATACCGGCATGGCAAACGCCAAGCGCCTGGAAGTGCGTCAGCCGATCCTTACCAACGGCGATCTCGAAAAGATCCGTTCGATCGGTCACACGGAAGACCGCTTCGACACGAAGACGCTCGACTTCACCTATGATGTCGAGCGTGGCGCCGAAGGCATGCCTGAGATGCTCGATCGCCTCTGCGAGCGCGCGGAAGCGGCCGTCAAGGGCGGCTACAACATCATCGTTCTCTCCGACCGCCAGATCGGGCCTGATCGTATAGCGATCCCGGCACTGCTGGCGACGGCTGCCGTGCACCATCACCTGATCCGCAAGGGTCTGCGCACCTCGGTCGGCCTCGTCGTCGAGACCGGCGAGCCGCGCGAAGTGCATCACTTCTGCCTGCTCGCAGGTTACGGCGCCGAAGCGATCAACCCTTATCTTGCCTTCGACACGCTGCTCGACATGCATGCCAAGGGCGAGTTCCCGAAGGAAGTGGACGCCTCCGAAGTTGTCTACCGCTACATCAAGGCGGTCGGTAAGGGCATCCTCAAGGTCATGTCGAAGATGGGCATCTCGACCTATCAGTCCTATTGCGGCGGTCAGATCTTCGATGCGATCGGCCTGCAGCAGGAACTGGTTGACAAGTACTTCTTCGGTACCGCGACGATGATCGAAGGCGTCGATCTCACGGCGATCGCCGAAGAGACTGTTGCGCGTCACACCTCCGCCTTCGGCAAGGATCCGCTGCTCGCGACCACGCTCGATATCGGTGGCGAATATGCCTACCGCATGCGCGGTGAAAGCCATGCCTGGACTCCGGATGCGGTGGCCACACTGCAGCACGCCGTTCGCGGCAATGCCGAGGACCGCTACCGCGAGTTCGCCGAGATGGTGAACACCTCGGCCTTGCGCATGAACACCATCCGCGGCCTCTTTAACATCAAGAGCGCCGAACAGCTCGGCCGCGAGCCGGTTTCGGTCGATGAGGTCGAGCCTGCTGCCGATATCGTCAAGCGTTTCTCGACGGGCGCGATGTCCTTCGGCTCGATCTCCCGCGAGGCGCACACGACGCTCGCGATCGCGATGAACAAGATCGGCGGCAAGTCAAACACCGGCGAAGGTGGCGAAGAGTCCGACCGCTACATGCCGCTGCCGGATGGTTCGTCGAACCCCGAGCGTTCGGCGATCAAGCAGATCGCGTCGGGACGTTTCGGTGTCACGACCGAATATCTCGTCAACGCCGATATGCTGCAGATCAAGGTCGCGCAGGGCGCAAAGCCCGGCGAGGGTGGCCAGCTGCCCGGCCACAAGGTCGACGCGACCGTTGCCAAGACACGTCACTCGACCCCGGGTGTCGGCCTTATCTCGCCGCCGCCGCACCATGACATCTATTCGATCGAAGATCTGGCGCAGCTGATCTACGACCTGAAGAACGTCAACCCGACGTCCGATGTCTCGGTCAAGCTCGTCTCGGAAGTCGGCGTCGGCACGGTCGCCGCCGGCGTTGCCAAGGCGCGCGCCGACCACATCACCGTCTCCGGCTTCGACGGTGGCACCGGCGCATCGCCGCTGACCTCGCTGAAGCATGCCGGTTCTCCGTGGGAAATCGGCCTTGCCGAGACGCAGCAGACGCTTGTCTTGAACGGCCTGCGTTCGCGTATCGCCCTGCAGGTCGATGGCGGTCTGAAGACCGGCCGCGACGTCATTATCGGTGCGCTTCTCGGTGCCGACGAATTCGGCTTCGCGACCGCGCCGCTCATCGCCGCCGGCTGCATCATGATGCGCAAGTGCCACCTGAACACCTGTCCTGTCGGCGTTGCCACGCAGGATCCGGTCCTGCGCAAGCGCTTCAAGGGCACGCCTGAGCACGTCGTCAACTACTTCTTCTTCGTCGCCAACGAAGTGCGCGAAATCTTGGCGTCGCTCGGCTTCACCAAGCTCGATGACATCATCGGCGCTTCGGAGCTGCTCGAGAAGGACGAGATGCTGGCGCATTGGAAGTCCAAGGGCCTCGACTTCAGCCGCATCTTCCACAAGGTCGAGGCGCCGAAGGATGCGACCTACTGGACATCACGCCAGAAGCACCCGATCGACGACGTTCTCGACCGCAAGCTGATCGCGGAGGCCGAGCCGGCACTGTCTTCGAAGACCCCTGTGTCCTTCGAGGTCGATATCAAGAACGTCGACCGTTCGGCTGGCGCGATGCTGTCCGGCGAAGTCGCCAAGCGCTACAACCACCGCGGCCTCAAAGACGACACGATCAACGTGACGCTCAAGGGCACGGCCGGCCAGTCGTTCGGCGCCTTCCTGGCACGCGGCATCACATTCAATCTGGTCGGTGACGGCAATGACTATGTCGGCAAAGGCCTCTCGGGCGGCAAGATCATCGTCCGGCCACCTGAGAATTCGAAGATCGTCGCGGAAGAGTCGATCATCGTCGGCAACACCGTTCTCTATGGTGCGACCGAAGGCGAGTGCTACTTCCGCGGTGTCGCGGGCGAGCGCTTCGCGGTCCGCAACTCGGGTGCGATCGCCATCGTCGAAGGCGTGGGCGACCACGGCTGCGAATACATGACGGGTGGCGTGGTGGTCGTTCTCGGCCAAACGGGCCGTAACTTCGCGGCCGGTATGTCCGGTGGCGTTGCCTACGTACTCGACGAGGCCGGCGATTTCGCCAAGCGCTGCAACATGGCGATGGTCGAGCTCGAGCCGGTTCCGGAAGAGGACGACATGCTGGAGAAGCTGCATCACCACGGCGGCGACCTCATGCACAAGGGACGCGTCGACGTCTCTGGTGACATGACGCGCCACGACGAGGAGCGACTCTACCAGTTGATCTCCAACCATCTGCACTACACGGGCTCCACCCGCGCCAAGCAGATCCTGGACAACTGGGCCGACTACCGTCCAAAGTTCCGCAAGGTCATGCCGGTCGAGTACCGCCGCGCCCTTGAAGAGATGGAACGCGCCCGCATGGGAATTGCGGCCGAGTAATGCTCTTAAATCGCTAGGTCTACAGCTGCTCAGACGAGGGGCACAGAGATACCGGAAAGGACGCTGATGAAAAATCGATGGTCACTATTCCACCTCTTTATATCTCTGTGCCTCGCCGTCGCAGTTTTCGCCGGGACTTCATATCTCAGCGGTGACCTGAAAACGGAATTTATAGCCCTGGGTGCGGTCATGGGACTCGCCTACTGGTACTGGGGACCTCTGGGTCTTGGGCTTTGAGATGATGAGGGACGAAAATATGGGTAAGGTCACAGGGTTTCTGGAAATCGACCGGCAGGTGGCGAAGTATCAGCCTGCGTCGGATCGCATCCGGCATTTCCGCGAATTCACGATCCCGATGTCGGACCAGGAAGTGCAGAAACAGGCAGCCCGCTGCATGGACTGTGGCATTCCCTATTGCCATGGGCCGACCGGTTGTCCTGTTCATAACCAGATCCCTGACTGGAACGACCTCGTCTACAACAACAACTGGGAAGCGGCGATCCAGAACCTGCATTCGACGAACAACTTCCCGGAGTTCACCGGCCGCGTCTGCCCGGCGCCCTGCGA
>Ga0102591_1001774_pt1 | contig 27141 bp, 22 predicted proteins | sample AraplaCol_mCL_r2_2_FD_76860 | JGI IMG/M metagenome (GOLD analysis project Ga0102591, IMG submission 76860) | Arabidopsis root microbial communities from North Carolina, USA - plate scrape MF_Col_mCL_r2 (SPADES assembly) (version 2) | ecosystem: Host-associated > Plants > Roots > Endosphere... | reverse complement strand
CGGCCGGCATCAAATGGACCGAGGTGTTCCTGGGAGGCGGTTCCGCGGCCGTCCATGCTGCCGTCGTGGCGGGGCTCGCGGTCGCGCCGCTGTCGTACCGGATTGCACCGAGCGGTACCGTGGACATCGGCGAGCAGCTTGGGCTTCCAAGACTGCCGCCGTCCGAAGTCGTGCTGCACTCGTCCCTGACGGACCGGCGCTCGCGGGCCGCGCTCGCAGCTTTGGCAGCCGCATTCCGCGAGCATCGCACGCCGACGTAAGCCGTCAGGCCTGGCGCACGGCTCCATGCACGGGTGCCAAGCGTCTGCGTCAGCCCTGATCGCGATGACATCGTGTCATGTATCGGTATACTGGCACCCCCGATCGCGGTGGGACCGGCTCGCCCGCAGCGGAACAAGGATCAGACGATGGACGATACGATTGGTTTCCCCGACCCCGGCCTCGACCTGTCCGACGGCTTCAAGCCGCACACCTCGCATTGGGGCGTGTTTTCCGCGCGTGAGGGCAAGGCCGGTCTCGAGGTCAGGGCCTATGCGGGCGATCCCGATCCGAACGGCATCATCGACAATTTCCCCGGCGCGCTCCGCCACCAGGCGCGCATCGCCCAGCCGGCGATCCGCCGCGGCTGGCTAGAGCGCGGGCCCGGTCCCGACAATCGCCGCGGCCGCGACGAGTTCGTCTCGGTCAGCTGGGAGAAGGCCCTCGATCTGCTCGGCGACGAGCTCGGTCGTATCCGCGACACGCGCGGTCCCGGCGCCGTGTTCGGCGGCTCCTATGGCTGGTCGAGCGCCGGCCGCTTTCATCACGCCCAGAGCCAGGTGCACCGCTTCCTCAACATCGCGATGGGCGGCTATGTGCGCTCGGTCAATTCCTATTCCTCGGGCGCGTCGTCGGTGCTGCTGCCGCAAATCCTCGCCGGCTACGAAGACATCACCAAGCGCAACGTCACCTGGGAGCAGATCGCTGCCGACACCGACATCGTGCTGGCGTTCGGCGGCATGGCGCTGAAGAATTCCATGGTGGCCGGCGGCTCCATCAGCAAGCATGTCGAGCGCGGCGCCATGGCAGCGGCCCGCAAGCGCGGCTGCGAGTTCATCCTGGTCAGCCCGCTTCGCGAAGACCTGCCCCTCGAGGCCGGCGCGGAGTGGATGACCTGCGTGCCGGGCACCGATACCGCCTTGATGCTCGGCCTCGTCCATACGCTGGTCAGCGAAGGCCTGCACGATCAGGCCTTCCTCGATCGCTACACGGAAGGGTGGCCGGTCTTCCTGCGTTATCTCATCGGCGAGAGCGACGGGCAGGCAAAGCATGCCGAATGGGCTGCCGCGATCTCGGGCGTCGATGCCGAGACGATCCGCACGCTCGCGCGCCGGCTGGCCGGAAAGCGCGCACTGATCACAGTCTCTCATTCGCTGCAGCGGGCCGAGCATGGTGAGCAGCCGGTGTGGATGGGCATGGTGCTGGCGGCAGCGCTCGGCCAGATCGGCCTTCCCGGCGGCGGCTATGCCTATTCGCTCGGGGCGATCGGCTATTACGGCCGCCGCGTCAACGACGTGCCGGGACCGACGCTGGGGCAGGGCCGCAACGGCGTCGCCGATTTCATTCCGGTGGCGCGCATCGCCGATATGCTGCTCCAGCCCGGCAGCACCTATCGCTACAACGGCGAGACGCGCACCTATCCCGATATCCGCATGGTCTATTGGGCCGGCGGCAATCCCTTCCATCATCACCAGGACATCAACCGCCTGCGCAAAGCCTTTGCGCAACTCGATACGTTCGTCGTGCACGAACTCGCCTGGACCGCCACCGCCCGTCACGCCGACATAGTGCTGCCCGCGACGATGACGCTCGAGCGCGAGGACATCGGCTATTCCAGCAACGACCCTCTGATGGTCGCGATGCACAAGGTCGCCGAGCCGTTCGGCCTTGCGCGCGACGACTATGACATCTTCGCCGATCTCGCCGATCGTCTCGGCGCGCGCGAGCCCTTCACGGAAGGACGCACCTCGCGGCAATGGCTGGAACATCTCTACGAGCCGACCCGCGCCTCGCTCGCGAAGCGTGGCCTGGAGGCCCCAAGCTTCGACGAATTCTGGACGCGCGGCAGCCTGGTGGTGCCGCAGCAGCCCGACGACGGCGGACGGCTGCGCCGTTTTCGCGAAGACCCCGTCAATCATGCGCTGCCGACGCCGAGCGGCCGCATCGAGATCTATTCGCAGAAGATCGCAGGCCACGGCGATGCGGATTGTCCCGGACATCCGGTCTGGCTGGAGAAGACCGACATGCCGAAGCCCGGCGCGCCCTGTTTCCTCGTTGCCAACCAGCCGGTGACGCGGCTGCACAGCCAGCTCGATTTCGGCGGACATTCGCTTGGCTCGAAGCATCGCGGCCGCGAGGTCGCGCGGATGAACCCGGTTGACGCGAACGCGCGCGGCATTGGGGATGGCGACATCATCCGTCTGTTCAACGCGCGCGGCGCCTGCCTTGCCGCGGTCCACGTCACCGACGGCATCGCGCCTGGCGTGGTGCAGCTCCCGACCGGTGCCTGGTATGACCCGATGGATCCCGAGGACGAGGCGCCGCTCTGCGTTCACGGCAATCCCAACGTGCTGACCCGCGACGTCGGCACCTCGTCGCTGGCGCAGGGCTGCACCGGTCAGCTGACTGCGGTCGAGGTGGAGAAGTTCACCGGCAATCTGCCGCCGATCCGCGCGTTCGATCCGGTGTAGCGAGCGGCAGCGACCCAATTCGTCTCCGGGCACGGAGGACGCAATGGAGGCGCTTCGACCGCGCGCCGTTCGTCCTTGCTGGCGAGGCGCCAGCGCGCGGGAGACTCGCCGCTGATGCGCTTGAACACGGTCGAAAAATGCGCCTGCGTGCTGAAGCCCACGGCGAGCGCGATCTCCGCCAAGGGACGCTCGGTGGTCGCGAGCAGCGTCTTCGCATGCTCGGTCCGGTGGTGGAGCAGATATTCGCGGGGACGGTAGCCGGTCGCGGCGCGGAATTGTGCTGCAAAATGCATCCTGGACAGGCCGGCGACATTGGCGAGCTCGGACAGGCTGATGCCGCGGTCGTAGTGACCGGCGATGTATTGCTCGACGCGCCGCAGCCGCCATTTCGGCAGGGCATTGACCCTGACGCGCGGCAACTCCATGGCCGTGGGTTGGTTGTCCCCGGTGATGACCGGTGTCCGGCGAAGAATCTCGGAATTCCGCGCGCCGGCCGGACCGTCATGTGCCGCCTGCAAATTGTTCGACATCGCTTCGTCCTCTCCTGGCTTTGCCGCCGTTTGCGCGGCCCGGCGAACGCGCAAACCAATGCTCCATGCTCGAAGGATAGTCGTGAACCGGCCAGGACGCTCGTTAGGGGTAATGAGGATCTGTTAGATTTTGTGCGTCTGCGTCAGGTGCGACAGCCCGCCGCAGGAGCGCGTCGTTCGACGTCACAATCCGATTCAAATTTGAAGTGCGTCGGCGCTACTCGAACACGGCATCGAAAATCTCGACATCCATCAGCACGGGCTTGGCGATCACGGTTCCGTCCGGCTGCATCGCCTGAATGCGTCGAAGCGTCGGCACCAAGATGCCGCCGAAATTGTCGTGTGCCCAGGAGGCGTCAGCGACCTTCATCCCGAACAGCTCGTGATCGGTGCGCCGCTGCAGGGCGCTCCCGTCGAAATAGAAGATCTGCTCGGATGCGAGCGTGATCAGATGCGGCGGAAATTGCGCGCGCAGCCGGCGCCAAGTTTCGGTGCCCTGCTGCCAAGGCGGCAGCTCCTCGGTCACGACATCGGGGTGAGCGAGCAGGAATGGAATCGTCAGATAGCTCCAGATCGCGACACCGCAGAAGAAAACGAGATGCAGCTCGTCCGCAAGCGGAGGCGGGCCCGCCTCGGCAAATGCGGAGACGGGGTTGCTCCAGGTCTGCAGCACCTCACCGTCCAGCTTCTCGATGGTGATCGCGTCGGGCTGGAAGCAGCCCGAGCGTTCGCCTCCGGTGATGCCGGTGAAGCGGAGCGATTGCGTCCGGGTCGAGCCTTCGGCGGTCACGTCCTTGAATTCCCGGGCATGTCCGGCGTCGGCGAACAATGTTCCGCCGATGGAAAGGTGGAGCGTGAAACGGCTCAAGCTGTTCCAGCGCGTCATTCCGCCGCTGGCATCGATCACATCGTCTAGAAGCGCCATGTCCCGCCATGTCCACCGAGCAATGTCTCCACCATGGCGGCGCCCATGCGGCTTGGCGTGTTAGAATGTGTTAGGACTTGCGAGCGGGGACTCGGGCGGTATCTCGTTGAAGATGCTCTCAATTCAGGCCGCTCGGCAAATTTGATGCGCCGATCTGACGGCGCGCCCTGCAAGGCCTCCTGGTCCCGCGCGACGGGCGGGCGAGCGGGCCGGGCGCGTCGACGCCGATCATAACAGAATCTTGCAACGTCTAACGCGCCAGATGCGCGCGATGCATCCACAATAACCTTCGAGTTGGATCGCACTTCCAGCGGGAGGCTATGATGTCCGGAATCGGCGCTCCGGCGAACGACGGTGTCGTTCGACCTAAATTGGATGGTCATCTCGACGAGCAGTGTCGCGATTGGGAGCCCGTGCTGCGGGAGTTCCACCATCGCATGAAAAACACGCTGACGGAGAGCTCGACATGACTACTCTCGAAACTGATCCCGAACTCTCGACATCGCGCAGCGCCGACTGGAAGCTCGAAGTCGTCGTGATCCCCGTGTCCAATGTCGATCGCGCCAAGGCGTTCTACGCGCGCCTTGGCTGGCGGCTGGATGCCGACTTCACTTCTGGAAACGATTGGCGTGTGGTCCAGTTCACCCCGCCTGGCTCGGCCTGCTCGGTGATCTTCGGAACCAATGTGACGGCCGCCGCACCCGGCTCGGTGCGAGGGTTGTACCTGATCGTCTCCGATCTGGGGGCGGCACGACGGGATCTGCTCGACCGCGGCGTCGAGGTCAGCGCGCCATTCCACGGTGCCGGCGATGTTCACGCCGGGCCGGACGAGCCGTATTTGTTCGGCAGTGTTCGGGTCAGTGGCGCCGATCCCAACCGCGGCAGCTACAGCTCGTTTGCCTCGTTCAGCGATCCCGATGGCAACGGTTGGCTGTTCCAGGAGGTGACAACGCGACTGCCGGGACGCATCGCAGGCGAGGCTACGACATTCGCTTCGCAGACGGATCTGGCAGCCGCACTCCGCCGGGCGGCGGCCGCGCATGGCGAACATGAGCGGCGGACCGGTGGACATGATGAGAACTGGGCCGAATGGTACGCCGACTACATGGTGCGCGAGCAGGCCGGCCAACCGCTGCCGACCTGACGCCGCAGCGTTGATCGCCGCCACGCCAATGTCGCCTTGCTCCGCTACGGAGCTCGATACTGAAACCGCACAGGGAGAACTGACATGATCCGCAAGGCAACGGCCGTCTGGAAAGGCACCGGTCGCGATGGAACCGGCCATCTGACCAGCGAATCCGGCGTACTCGCGCAGACGCCCTATTCGTTCAAGACGCGTTTCGAGAATGAGAAGGGAACCAATCCCGAGGAGTTGATCGCGGCAGCCCATGCGGGTTGCTTTACCATGGCGCTGGCTTTCGGCCTGCAAATGGCGGGATTCACGCCGGACGAGCTCTCGACGGAAGCCGCCGTGACCCTCGAGCCCGAAGGCAAAGGCTTCAAGATCAGCAAATCCGCGCTGACCCTGCGCGCCAAGGTGCCGAACCTCGACGATGCCGGCTTTGCCAGGATCGCCGGTGAGGCCGAGAAAAACTGCCCGGTGTCGAAGGTGCTCAACGCAGCGATCACGCTCGACGCCAAGCTGGCTTGAGGCGAGCATCGCGGTCCCACCGGCTCCAGGACGCGCGTGGGCACGTATCAACAGCATGGCTTTCGGCCGGGCGGCCGAGAGCCTATGTTACGGATATAGAACGGACCGGGCAATCAATCGGGAGCGGAGATATGACGACAGAGCGTGCAGTTTTGGCCGGAGGCTGCTTCTGGGGCATGCAGGATCTGATCCGTAAGCAGCCGGGCGTGATCTCCACCCGTGTCGGCTACACCGGTGGGCACGTCAAGAACGCCACCTACCGCAACCACGAAGGCCACGCCGAGGCCATCGAGATCATGTTCGATCCCGCAAGGACCAGCTTCCGGACCATGCTGGAGTTCTTCTTCCAGATCCACGATCCCACCACGCTCAATCGTCAGGGCAATGATCTCGGCACCAGCTATCGCTCTGCGATCTTCTACACGAGCGAGGAGCAGAAAAAGATCGCCGAAGACACCATCGCCGACGTCGAGGCTTCACGCCTTTGGCCGGGCAAGGTGGTGACCGAGGTGGCGCCCGCCGCCGAGTTCTGGGAAGCCGAGCCCGAGCATCAGGATTATCTCGAACGTTATCCGGACGGCTACACCTGCCACTTCATCCGGCCCGGCTGGAAGCTGCCGCGCCGCGCGGCTGCGGTCGGAGGCTAGATCGGGGCGCGGCCTGTCAGGGGCGCGATTGCGCCATCAGGTCGCGCGCCGCGCGCATGTCGGCGATCTCAGAGCCCTCGGCAAACGCGCCGCAAGCCTTGTCGAGAGCCGCGTAAGCCTCTGCGCTGCGGCCAGCGCCCATCATGAGCCGTGCGAGGCTGGTCGCACAGCGCAGCTCCCAGAAGCGCGCGCCCTGCTGGGCCGCGACGTCGAGCGCCTCGCGAAAGCGCGCCTCGGCGCGCTCCGCGTGCGGCGTGCTTCTCAGCATCAATTCCCCCTCGATGCGGATCAGCTCCGGCAGATACCAGCGCTCCTGCCGGTCGTTGCAGCGGGCGAGGACGTCCGCGATCATTTCAAGGCCGCGGTCGATCTGGCCGGCCTCCAGCAGGCACGCGGCGAGCTCGCCGAGCAAGGGAAGAAAGCGCGGCAGGAAGCGCGCATCGCCGGCACGATCGAGTTCATCGTGCAACAGCGGCAGGCCCGTCGCGATGTCGCCGCGCCTGGCCACGACCGCGGCGTTGAAGGCCCTCGCCCACAGGCCCCATGGCCGGATGGCGTGGCGCTCGGTGTGTTCGAGCAGCTCGGCGCCGTGGCGCGCCGCGGCATCGAAATCGCCGGACCAGAACGCGATCGGGCAGGCGGCCTGCCCGAGCACGCTGCAAAAGGTCAGCGCGTGGCCGTTGGCGCGGCCTTCTTCGATATTCCTGGCGGCGAGCGCCCGGGCCTGATCGGCGAGGCCCTGAAGCCAAAGGATGCGGGCGCGGAAATATTGCGTCGATATCCTGAGATCGAGCGGGAAGATCTTGGGCTTCGTTTCCAGCACGTGCAGCGAGGCGTTGACCCGGTCGATGCGCTGCCGCGCATCGTTCTGGTCTCCCAGATAATGCAGCGCGACCGCCATCAGGCGGTCGCCCAGCATGAGATCGGTGTTGTCGGATGATTTCATCGCGACGTCCGCAAAGCGATCGGCGAGCGCACGAGCCTTGCCGAATTGCCCGTTGTTGAACTGGTCGATGCACAAGCCCCAGAGCGCGCGCAGCCGGAAATCCTTGTCGTCGAGGTTCTCGGCCAGCTCGAGTGTCGTCTCGAGGATCGGGCGCGCCTCGCGTGCGCGGCCCTCGCCATACATCAGCGACCAGCCGAGCGCCGACAGCAGCTGCATGCGGATGCGGTCGTCGTCGCGGTCGTCTCCGAGCGCGGCCAGTGCCGTTTTGCAGCGCTCGCGGCATTCGGCGAACAGCGAAAGACGCACCCACAGGGGGACCGCGGCCGCGGTCAGCGCGATGCCGAGCCTCGCATCGCCGCCCGCCGCGAAGGCCCAGTCCAGCGCTGCGCGCACATTGTCCAGCTCGCCGCCATAGGTGCTCAGCCATGCCGGAAGCGGCGTCGAGGTGTCGGCCCCCGCACGTTCGAAGAAGTCGCGAAAATGCTCCGCATGGCGCCGCGCGAACGCCCCGTTTTCGCCGAGCTCGCTCAGCTTGCCGAGCGCATAGGTGCGCGTGGTGTCGAGCAGGCGATAGCGCAGCGCCCGCGAACCGGATGGCGAGATCAGCGATTTCGTGACCAGGCTGTCGATCGCCTCCAGCGTCTCCGAAGCGCTGAGGCCGTCGCCGGCCGCGACCGCGGCGGCCGCCTCCGGCGCGAACGGCCCGGCGAACACCGAGAGGCGCCGCAGTGTGGCGCTTTCCGCCGGAGGCAGCAGGTCGTAGCTCCAGTCGAGGGCCGCGGCGAGCGTCCGGTGCCGCGGGACGGCCGTGCGTCGCCCCCGCCATTGCAACGAAAAGCGGCTGTCGAGCAGCGAGGCCGTGCCGGCGATGCCATACGCGTCGACCCGGCCCGCCGCGAGCTCGATCGCCAGCGCAATGCCGTCGAGCCGCCGGCAGATGCGCGCGACGAGTGGCGCATCTTCGGCGCTGAGCCGGAACGGTCCGGAGCTCTGCGCGATGCGCTCGACGAAGAGCTGGGCGGCCGGGTAGGCCAGAACCTCGGCGGCATCGAGGCCCTCGCGCTCGGGCGGACAGTCCAGCGGAAACAGCCGGAAGATCCGCTCGCCTTCGCTTCGGAACGACTCCCGGCTGGTCGCGAGAACACGAAGCTGCGGCGCTTCGCGGACGATGCGCTCCACGAGCGGCGTCAGCGCGTCCAGCACGTGCTCGCAGCTGTCGAAGATCAGCAGGGCCGGGGCGGTCTTGAGAAATGTCAGGATGGCCGGCGTCGGGTCCTCCGAGCTGACGGCCAGCCCGAGCACGGAGGCGATCGTGGTCGTGACGTGGCCGGCGTCGCGCAGCGGACCGAAATCGACGAAGAAAACCTGGCCGCCGAAATCCGCCGCGCGGCGATGCCCGACCGTGACGGCGACGGCGGTCTTGCCGATGCCGCCCGGGCCGACCACGCTCATGAACCGATAGTGGGTCAGGCCGTTCGAGATCTTCTCGATGACCTCCTCGCGGCCGACCATCTTCGCGAGTTGAGCGGGCAGGGAGCGGGGAGGGATGATGTCTTCGGACGCTGAGGCGACCTGTGGGGCCGCTTCGGCGAACGGGGCGACGAAGCAATAGCCGCGGCCCGGCACGTTGAGGACATAACGGGCGGACTTGCCGGTATCGCCGAGCACCTTGCGCAAGGCTGCGACATGGAAGCGCAGGCTGCCCTCGTCGACATTCACGTCGGCCCAGATGCGCTTCACCAGCTCCCTCTTGTCGATGACCTCCCCCGGGCGCTCGGCAAGCAGGATCAGAATATCGAGCGCGCGACCGCCGACATGAAGCGGCTCCCCCTCTTTCTCCAGGAGCCGGGACTTTGGAAACAGCCGAAATGGCCCGAATGAAACGACCGAGTCTTGGTTGTTATGAGCTGGCACGTGCCATTGCCCCCGCGACGGGAGTCAAAAGGTATTTTGTTGTGGTCTAGCAGAACGAGACGTCCAGTAAACTGGCCGAAAGCCGCATGGCTGACAGACCTGCGCGGATGGCTCGGGCCGGCTTCGACTCATCCAGAAAATGCTTGAGACGGAATGGCTTAGGTCGGCATGGTCTGACGCTCATCTTTTGTGACGATGCCTGCCGACAGCGTCACCAGGCCCATCAATGCGGCCAGCAGCCAGAACGCCATGGGCAATCCGCCAAGGCGGGCGACGAAGCCGACGCCGGCAGGCCCGATCAGGATCCCGGCATAGCCTGCGGTCGTGATCGCCGCGACCGCAAGCCCCGTCGGCATGACGGTTTGCCGCGCCGCGCGGCGGAAGAGCACCGGCACGAGGTTCGACGCGCCGAGCCCGATCAGCAGGAATCCGGCGATGGCGACCGCCGCAACCGGCGCCGTGAGCAGGACCACGAAACCGGCGATCGCAATCAGGCTACCCCACAGCAATGTCGCGCGGTCGCCGATACGCGCGACCACGGCGTCGCCGCCGAGCCGGCCCGCGGTCATCGCGATCGAGAACACGATGTAGCCGGCGCCGCCTTGCGCCTCGGTCACGAGGCCTGCGCCGATGACGAGCAATGCACCCCAATCGAGCATCGCGCCTTCGACCAGGAAAGTGATGGCGCCGAGCAGCGCCAGCAGCAGCACCGATCCATGCGGCAGCACGAACAACGGGCCCTCCTGCACCTGCACGGAGCGGAGCAGGCGAGGCCAGGTCACGACCATCGCGAGTAGCATCAGGACGGAGCAGATCAGCGTGCAGGAGAGCGTGGCGAATTGCAGCGAGAGCAGCGCCGTCATCAGCGCCGATCCGGCAAAGCCCCCGATGCTGAACAGCGCATGGAAGCCGGACATCAGCGGCCGTCCCGCTGCGCGCTCCACCTCCACGGCGTGGATGTTCATGGCGACGTCGATCGAGCCGAGCGCGGCGCCGAATGCTAAGAGTGCCAGCGCCAGCGTCGTGGGCGAGCCTGCGACGGCGAGCAGGGGCAGCACCAGAGCCAGACCAAAGCCGCCTGCGATGATGATCGGCCTGCTGCCATGGCGCGCGCTGATGATTCCCGTCAGCAGCATCGCGACGACCGAGCCGATGCCGAGGCTGAGCAGCAGCAATCCGAGCACGCCGTCGTCGACGCCGAGCCGCGTCTTCGCGAACGGCACCAGCGGCGCCCAGCACGCGATGCCGAAGCCGGCGACGAGGAAGGCGAGCCGGGTCGCAAGGCGCGTCGCCGGCCGGTCGGCAGAAGCCATGGGAACTCCGGGGGGAAGCAGAGGCGGGACGCACGACAAGCCCGACGATTGTCACGACTTTATGTCGGAGGCGTTCGACGAATCGTCGCGGGCGGCCTTCGCGAGCTGCAGGCGGACGCGCAGGCCCTTTGGCGCGTTGTCGAGCAGCTGAAGCGTTCCTCCATGTGCGGTCACGATCGCTAGCGCGATCGACAGGCCGAGGCCAAATCCCGAAGTCTCGTCCATGGTGCGCGCTTCCTCTCCGCGCACGAAGGGCTCCAGCATCGCCGCCTTCCGTTCGTCGGGAATGCCGGGCCCGTCGTCGCAGACGTCGATGACGAGCCGGTCCTCGACCGTCAACAACGCGACGACGATTTCGGTGCCGAAGCGCGTTGCGTTCCCGACGAGGTTGGTGACCGCGCGAATGATCTCGTCGGGCCGCAGGATGAAGGCGGCCCTGTCCGGGCCGGAATAGGTCACGGCAAATCCGCTGTCCGAAAACTGCTCGCAAACCATCTGAAGCAGCGCTGCGACGTCCACCAGCGTCGGCTTGGCCGGGCGTTCGCTGCGCAGGAGCGACAACACCGATTCCAGCATCGACTGCATCTGGTCGAGGTCCCGCACGGTCTGCGTGCGTTGTGCCGGATCCTCGATGTATTCCGAACGCAGCCGCAGGCGCGTGATCGGAGTGCGCAGATCATGGCTGATGGCCGCGAGCATGCGGGTTCTGTCGTTCATGAGTGCGGTGATGCGATCGCGCATCCGGTTCAGCGCTCTCGCCGCGGACCTGATCTCCTCCGGGCCGTTTTCGGGCAGCGGCGCCGAGGACCGGCTCACGCTGAAGTCCTCCGCCGCGCGCGCGAAGGCCGACAAAGGCGAGGAGAGCGCGCGGCCGGCCCAGACGCCGAGCAGCGTGAGGCTCGCCACGAGGAACAGCAGCGTCGAGGTCCAGAGGCCGCTGACGAAGGCCGGCATTTGGGGCGATCCGATCGAGGCTTCGAGCACGTCCTCGCCCGGAAGGTAGAACCAGGCGCGCTCGTCGTCCGCGCTGCTGCCGCGGATGAGCTCGGCCCTGACCCCAAGCCCGGAAGGAATGGTCAGAGATGTTCGCGTCGACTGCGGCGCGGCAGAGGCCGAGGCGCCGTCTCGCAATTGGAGCTTGAGCGCCGGAAAGGTTCGGCTGACGCTGTCGAGGACGAGCGCACGCTCGCCTTTCGGCGTGTTGGCGATGATCCGCACGATCAGCTCGATCTGCTCCAGCGGCGTGTCCGCCAGCAGCTTTGGCTTGTTGAGGAGAAAATACCCGGCGATCAGGACGTGGATCAGGACCAGCGATCCCAGGATCAAGGCGGCGATCTGGCCGCTGATCCGCCTGAAGCTGAAGAGCGCGACGATGTCGGCGGCGCGGCTCATGCTTGCTCCACCCTCGGGGTGAAGATGTACCCGCCGATGCGGACGGTCTTGATCACGGACGTGCCTTCCGTCCGGTCGAGCTTGCGGCGGAGCCGGCTGACCAGCACGTCGATGCTGCGGCCGAAGCTTGCACCGGCACGACCGCGCGTCATGCTGAGGAGGTTGTCGCGGGTGAGGATGCGGCCCGCCCGCTCGCAGAACGCTTGCAGCAGGTCGAACTCGGCGCTGGTCAGCGGCACTTGCGCGCCTTCGGGATCGCGCAGCTCGCGCAGGCGCAGATCGATGGTCCAGCCCTGGAACGTGAGCCGCGCTGCGGCGGAGGCGGCGGTGAGGCCGCTCGCCTGCCGGCGCAGTACGGCGTTGATCCTGGCGAGGAGCTCGCGCGGGTTGAACGGCTTTGGCAGATAATCGTCGGCGCCCATCTCGAGGCCGAGGATCCGGTCGAGATCCTCGCCCTTCGCGGTGAGGATGATGATCGGGGTCGTGGACTCCATCCGCAGCCGGCGGCAGAGGCTGAGGCCGTCCTCGCCCGGCAGCATCAGGTCGAGCACGATCAGGTCGACACGCCCGTGGGAGAGATGGCGGTCCATCTCCCTGCCGTTCGCGACCGCGTCGACCGATAAGTTGTGATCGCGCAGATAACGCGAGATGAGGTCGCGCGTCTGCTTGTCGTCCTCGACGATCAGGACGTTCTGGGGGCCGTTGGTCATGGTTGAAATCGCATCGGGGTTGCCGATCGTTGGTCGATTTGCGGACGAATGTCTCGCCCGAAGAACTGCGGTCATGGTGCATCCTAAGGTCAGTCGCGGCTCAGTGCCACAACGGGATCGAGGAAGGCGGCGCGGCGGGCGGGGAAGAAGCCGAAGGCAACCCCGATGCCGGTCGAGGTCAGGAACGCCGCGCCGATCGAGAACGTCGAATAGCTCACCTCGAATCCGGGCACCGCGACGTTGATGGCGACGCCGAGCAGCATCGCGACGAGAATGCCGGCGATCCCGCCGATGGACGAGATCAGAGTCGCCTCCACCAGGAACTGTTGGAGAATGTCGCTGCGCCTGGCGCCGACCGCCATGCGCACGCCGATCTCGCCGATCCGTTCCGACACGGACACCAGCATGATGTTCATGACGCCGATGCCGCCGACGACCAGCGAGATCACCGCGATCGCCGCCACCAGGAACGCCAGCGTTTGTGTCGTGCTGGTGATGGTGCGGCGGATATCGTCGGTGTTGAGGATGACGAAATCCCTGGTGTTGTGCCGCTGCGTCAGCAGCGTGGTCACCGCGTCCTGCGCCAGGGCGGTCGAAACTTCGTCGCTGATCCGCAGGAGGATACTGCGCAGCGAACGGTCGCCGGTGAACTGGGCCTGCACGGTGGTGTAGGGCAGGTAGACCGACAGATTCTGGTTCGAGCCGAACCCGCCCTGTTGCTGGGCGATCACGCCGACGATGCGACAGGGGACCTTGCCGAGCCAGATCACGCGGCCGATCCCGGAGGTCTGGTCGTCGGCGAAGAAGGTCTTGCGGGTATTGTCGTCAATGACGGCCTGCCGCTCGATGTTGCGGATCGCGTCGGTATCGAACAGGCGTCCTTTCGCGAGCTTGGCGCCCTTGACCTGGAAATAACTCTCGCCGACGCCGTTCACCAGCACGTTGGACTCGTTGCCGCGATATCGCACCGTCGTGCTGGTGGAAACCGTCGGCGTGACCCCGGCAATGAAGTCCTGCCGGTCGAGCGCGCGGGCATCGCCCAGCACCAGCGTCTTGATCTTGCCGGCCCGCGCGTCGCCAAAATCCTTGCCCGGAAACACCTCGATCGTGTTGGTGCCGAGGCTCGAAATGTCGGACAGCACCTTGCGCTGGTACGCGTTGCCGAGCGCGACCACCGACGACACCGCGGCGATGCCGATGATGATGCCGAGCATGGTCAGGAAGGCGCGCAGCCGGTGCGCGGCCATCGCCACCAGCGCCATCCGCGAGGCTTCGCGCAGCCGATGCAAGGCGCCGGACCAGCCGGGGACGTGGTCCCACGACGTACGGGATACGGCGACAGGCCGCTTCGGAGTGTCCGTCGTTTCGGTGCGGCGATCGGAGACGATCTTGCCGTCCCGCAGCTCGATGATGCGCTCGGCCCGTGCGGCGACATCGGCATCGTGGGTGACGATGATGATCGTCCGCCCCTCGCCATGCAACTCCTTCAGGATCTTCAGCACCTCCTCGCCGCTGCGCCGGTCGAGTGCGCCGGTGGGCTCGTCCGCCAGGATGACCTCGGCGCCGTTGATCAGCGCGCGTGCGATCGAGACACGCTGCTGCTGGCCGCCCGATAGCTGGTTCGGGCGATGGCCGCGCCGGTCGTTGACGCCGAGCCTTGCGAGAAGCTGCTCTGCGCGCGTGCGGCGCTCGCGGGCCTTCATCCCGGCATAGATTGCCGGGATCTCGACGTTCTCGCCGGCCGAGAGGTCGCCGAGCAGGTGATAGCGCTGGAAGATGAAGCCGAAATGCTCGCGGCGCAGCGCCGCCAGCGCGTCGGCGTCGAGCTCGGAGGCGTTCTTGCCGGCGACGCGATAGCTGCCGGAGGTCGGACGGTCGAGACAGCCGAGGATGTTGAGCAGCGTCGATTTGCCCGATCCGGACGAGCCGATGATCGCCACCATCTCGCCGGGCTGGATGCCCAGCGAGATATCGTCGAGCGCGACCACGCTGGTGTCGCCGGCCGCGAACTCCCGCCGAACGTTCGCGAGGGCGATGATCGGATCGGCCATCTCAGGGGCCTCCCGGCGGGCCGCCGGACATGCCGCGCGACGCGGTCTGCTCGCTGGCTTCTCCGGTGATGACCCGTTCGCCCTCATCGAGGCCGGACCTGATCTCGACCGTAGTGCGGTCGTTGAGTCCGGTCTTGACCTCGCGCTCGCGCACGTTACCCGACGCATCGAGGGTGCGGACGGTGCTGCGGCCGTCGGATTTCCGCATCAGCGCGAGCGCGGGGATGACCTTCACGCGCTTGGCCTCACCGGTGACAATGTGCACCTCGGCGGTCATGTAGGTCCGCAGCGAAAGCTCCTTGTTGGGGACGTTGAAGACGCCGATGTAGTAGATCGCCGTGCTGGTCGAGCTCGATGAGCTCGTGCTCGAACTCGATGACGTCGTGGTCGAGGAGAAGCTGGCGTCGTTCTTGATCGACTCGGGTGCCGGCTCGATCTGCTCCAGACGGGCTTCATAGCGATGGTCCTGGTCGCCGAGGATGGTGAAATAGAGCGATTGCCCCGGCTTCACCTTGATGATGTCGGTCTCGGAGATCTCCGTCCGCACCGTCATGGTCTCGAGCTGGCCGAGCACGACGATGGTCGGCGCGGACTGGACCGCGTTGACCGTCTGTCCTTCCTGCGCCACGGTGGCGAGGACCGTGCCGTCGATCGGCGCGGTGATGCGGGTATATTCGAGGTTCACGCGCGCGGTCTCGACGCTGGCTTCCGCCCCGACGATCAAGGCTTCGAGGGCGGCGATCTGGGCGCGGGTCTGGCGCACCGTCGAATCCGCGCTGTCGAAATCGCTGCGCGAGGTGGCGCGTTGCGCCAACGTCGCCTGCTGGCGGGCGAGGTTCGCCTCGGCCAGAACCAGCGCGGCCTCCTTCTCGACCTTCTGCGCCCGGTAATTCTTCAGCGACGCCTCGGAGCTGCGCAGGTCGTTCTGCTTGGTGACGGGGTCGATCTGGGCGATGACGTCGCCGGCCTTGACTGCATCGCCGACACGGACGTTGAGGGCGGTGATCCGGCCCGAGACCTGCGCGCCGACCGCGGTCAGTCGCGCCGGCTTTAGCGTGCCGCTTGCGAGCACCTCCTCGCGCAGATCGCTGACGGTGACCGGCGCCGTGATGTAGGACTTCGCCTTGCTCGACGTTCCCGCAAAGCGCGTGGCCGCGACCACGCCGGTGACCATGACGGCAACGATCGCGGCGGCGATCTTCAGGCGTTTGGCGGTGATGATCTCGGTCACTGCTGCGCCTCCCGCAAGTGAGGTCCCGTGTTGGTGTCCACGATGATCGGCGTCGATATGTCGACCGGATCAGACCAGCCGCCGCCGAGCGCCTTTGCCAGCGCGATGTAATCCTTGGCCGCCGATACGCGGCTCTGGATCAGGGAATCCTCGGCCGAATAGAGCGAGCGCTCGGCGTCCAGCACGTCGATGAAGCTGGCACTGCCGGTCTCGAACAGCGATCGCGACAGCCGCGCGGCCTCGCGGTAGTTTTTGGCCGCTTCCGTCAGCTTGGTGGCGCGCACGCGTTCGCGCGACAGGGAGACCAGGGCATTTTCGACGTCCTCGAGCGCGGTGAGCAGGGTCGAATGGAATGTGGCGAATGCCTGGTCGCGTTGCGCCTCGGCAATCCTGACCGTAGCCAGCCGCTTGCCCGCGTCGAACACCGGCACGGTGATCGAGGGGCCGACCGACCAGCTTAGGCTCGAATATTTGGCGAGATCGCCGGCACGTATCGCGGAGGTGCCGACCGAGCCCGTCAATGACACCGCCGGATAGCGGTCGGCCTCGGCCTGGCCGATCTTGGCGGTCGCCTGCGCCAGCTTGCGCTCGGCACTGGCAACATCGGGACGGCTCTGGAGGAGGTCGGCGGGCAATCCCGTGGGCAAGGGCATACGCGGCGCCGGCACAGGCGCGGACCGTGCCATCAACGAGGCGACGCCGTCGGGCGGTCGTCCGAGCAGGATTCCGAGCCGGTGAATGTCGGCCGCAAACGCTGCCTGATAGGTTGGAACGTTGGCTTCCGTGCTCGCGGCTTGCGCGGTGGCCTTGGCGAGATCGACCGCGTTGCCGCTGCCGGCCTCGTATTTGCTGCGGGTGAGCTTTTCGGTGTCGCGCTGCGAGACTGCGGTCCGCTGCGCCAGCGCGATCCGGGCCTGGTAGCCGCGCGCCTCCACATAATAGGCGGCGACGTCGCCGATCAGCGTGACGAGGCTGTCGCGCAGATCCTCCTCGGCGGATTGCGCACTGCGCACCGCGGCCTCGATGCCCCGCTGCGTGCCGCCGAACAGGTCGAGCTCCCAGCTCGAATCGAAGCTGGCCTGGTGAAGCGAGTAGGGCGCGCTGTCGACGAGGACGGAAGAGGCGCCGGCACTGGTCTTGTTGTTCGTCACCGAGGCCGTGCCGCTGATGGACGGAAACAGGCCCGCCGTCGTCTGTTGCAGCGTGGCGCGCGCCTCGCGCACGACTGCTTTTGCCTTCGCGACGTCGGGGTTGGCTTCAACGGCTTCTTCGATCAGCCGGTTGAGCAGGGGATCGCGCAAGCGCAGCCACCAGCGATCAAGCTTGCCGGCCCCCCGATGCGAGGCAGTCTTGGTGCTCCAGTGCGAGGGCAAGGCGGGCCCAGGCGGGCCGGCATAATCCGGGCCGACCGCACAGCCAGCCAGGACGCCCCCCAGCATCAGCGCAACGCAGCCCGATCCGGCGCGCGCCACGAGGCTGCGCAACGGCACGGGCTTTGGACGATGGGCCTCCTTGGCAGATGGCGGGGGACTTGCGAGGAACGGGTATGGCGGCATCAAATCGGTTGAAATCCATGGGCTTCGGCCCGGAGGAGATTCATGGTTCTCTGGGAATGGCGAGGGAACTGCCACTAGCCGGCCGATCGTGGCGTTTCGGCAGCCGCAATGTTGCTGAATGTAAACAGGTGTTGCCGGAGGTCTCGGCGCCGCCGAAGAGCGGATGTCCCGGGACGACCTGTAGCCCGGATGGAGCGAAAGCGTAATCCGGGGCCGCCCGCCCGGCATCTTGCACCGTCCCGGATTGCGCTGCGCTCCATCCGGGCTACTGCACCTCGCCTGTGTCGCCCGCTGTCAACCTCCTCCCGCAAAAATATTCCACTTTACCGAAATTCGGTTTTAGCGTATGTGTCGTCCATCCCGGCTCACCAAGAGGGGCGATCTCGAGGTCGCCCTGTGAGCCCGTAACCGCGTGCGGACGACGGCGCTGCTAGGCTTCGTCTCGTCTGTAAGTTTCCGGCTTTGTCGACAGGGCCGGGGAATACTGCGGCGAAATGGCGGGCCGTGCGTACGGCAAAACCGTGTGGTCCTGGCCGTCGTTGCTACGGTCAAGTCGTTCGAAGATGCGCGCGAGCCCAACCGGGCAGACGGCATCATCCAATTCGGACGGCGAGGGAGGCCAAAGGAAAGTTCGGCTCCCGGGAGAGCACGGCATAAGCCGTCCGACCATCGCGCAGGGAAGGCCGTGTGGTCGGCCACACCTGTATGCTGCTGTGCGGTTCTTTCTGCGTGTGCATTTCGCGCAGCGGACCGCGGGTGCGAGCCGGCACCCGGCCTTCCCTGTGCCCTCTTGGATCAGAGGGCAGAGAGATCAAGCAAGGCTCGGGCGATTCAAGCCGCGAGGCTGCAAAGCCATGTCTGGAAGCCGAGCTGCGTGCCACAAGCTCGATCTCGTAGGGTAGGCAAAGCGCAAGCGTGCCCACGCCCTGTTGCTTCTGGATGGAGATCGAGGGCACGGCGCCGTGCGCCTTTGCCCACGCTACGGCACCGCCGCTGGGATCTGCACTGGCGCACTGCAATGACGATGCGGAAGAAGCTGCGCTACGCTCGGCTCACCACGAAATCGGTATTCTCTGCGCAAATCCCCCCAGATCCGAATCCGTGCTCAGCGGTTGGCGATCGAGTGGCCGGTTGTTGTTGCTGCGTGCGAACGAAGCGCCGGGCGGCAAGGCATAGTCGGTGAACTTGCGCTCGCCGGGAAGGACCTCGGTGCCGCCATCCAGCCACGACCGCTTGCTGACATAGATGCGCGTATGCGGGCCGGACTGATAGGAGCGGTTGGGGCCGCGCGGTCCGTATTCATAGACGGCGCTTTGTGTCGTCTGTTGGCGAACGCGTTTGCCGGTGGTCGCGGCATGCGCGGTCAGAGTCGAGAGAAGGAGGGCGGCCAGCGCCGTTCTGGCCATGACAAGCGCGCTCATCGGCAAATACCCCATGCGAGTTCCTGATGGCGCCGCCTCTCGCACTGGTCCCCGACCTTGTAAAGAATTCACACGTTACCGAATGTTGTCGAATATCCCTGCGAGCGCGCCAGGTGTGCGAAGGCGGCAACGTCGGTTGTTTGCCGGTGAACGGCCCCTGCAGGCCGCCGCAGCCCATGCGCGTGTGCGGCGTGCGCGATCGACTGACCGCACGAAATTCAACGCGCAGAAACATGCGGTAATCTCAAAGCCACACCGCGGCCACAGCGCTCCCGTTTTCAGAGCACGTGAAGTGCTGCTGAGGTGTGGAATGTCGTTTTTGCGGGCCTGGCTGATCGTCGTGGCGGTGAGTGCTGTATCGATTGCAAGCTCGCTTGCGCTGTTGCCGCGGCCGGCGGCCGCGCAAGCGGTGGAGGCGATCGTCATCGAAGGCAATCGCCGGGTGGAGGCCGAGACGGTCCGCTCCTATTTCAGGCCCGGCCCCGGCGGGCGACTCGATCAATCCGCGGTCGACGACGGGCTGAAGGCGCTGATCGGGACCGGCCTGTTCCAGGACGTGAAGATCCATCAGGCCGGCGGCCGCATCGTGGTGTCGGTGGTCGAGAATGCCGTGATCGGCCGCATCGCCTTCGAGGGCAACAAGAAGATCAAGGACGAGCAACTCTCGGCGGAAATCCAGTCCAAGCCGCGCGGAACCTTCTCGCGCGCGCTGGTGCAATCCGACACGCTGCGCATCGCCGAAATCTACCGGCGCTCCGGCCGCTACGACGTCCGCGTCACGCCCGAGATCATCGAGCAGCCGAACAACCGCGTCGACCTCGTCTTCACGATCGAGGAGGGCGCCAAGACTTCGGTCAAGTCGGTCGAATTCGTCGGCAACAGCGCCTTTTCGGCCTCGCGCCTGCGCGACGTCATCAAGACGCATGAGAGCAATCTGCTCAGCTTCCTCGGCAGCAACGACATCTACGATCCCGATCGCGTCGAGGCCGACCGCGATCTGATCCGCCGCTTCTATCTCAAGAACGGTTACGCCGACGTCGAGGTGGTGGCCGCGCTGACTGAATACGATCCCGAGAAGAAGGGCTTCCTCGTCACTTTCAAGATCGAGGAAGGCGCGCAATATCGCGTCGGCTCCGTCGACTTCCGCTCCAGCATTGCCAATTTCGACACGGGCACGCTTCGCACCTATTCGCGCGTCGGTGCCGGCTCGCTCTACAACGTCGAATTGGTCGAGAAATCGGTCGAGGAGATGCAGATCGAGGCCTCGCGCCGCGGTTATGCCTTCGCCGTGGTCCGTCCCGGCGGCGACCGCAATTTCGAAGCGCATACCGTCTCCGTCGTATTCAACATCGACGAAGGTCCTCGGACCTATATCGAGCGCATCAATCTGCGCGGCAACACGCGCACGCGCGACTACGTAATCCGCCGCGAATTCGATCTCTCCGAGGGCGATGCCTACAACCGCGCGCTGGTCGATCGCGCCGAGCGGCGCCTGAAGAACCTCGACTATTTCAAGAGCGTCAAGATCGTCACCGAGCCGGGCTCCTCCAGCGATCGCGTCATCCTGGTCGTCGAGATGGAAGAGAAGTCGACCGGCGACTTCTCGATCTCCGGCGGCTATTCCACCACCGACGGCGCACTGGCGGAAGTCTCGATCTCCGAGCGTAACCTGCTCGGCCGCGGTCTGTTTGCCAAGGCATCGGTCAGCTACGGCCAATATTCGCGCGGCATATCGTTGTCGTTCGTCGAGCCGTACCTGCTCGACTATCGGATGGCGCTGGGGTTCGACACTTATTGGAAGCAGCAGAAGTCGAACAGCTACACGAGCTACGGCGTCACGACTCTCGGCTTCTCGCCCCGCATCGGCCTCGCCTTGCGGGAGGACCTCTCGCTCCAGCTCCGCTATTCGCTCTATCAGCAGAGCATCACGCTCGCCAGCGCCTACAACAATTGCAACAACAACGCGTCGAACAGCTCGCTGGCCTTTAATCCGACGCCGGCCTACATCCAGAACGTGCTGGGCGGCGCGGACCCGACCAATTCCACGAGTTCGGGCGTCTATGGCTATGGCTGCTACGGCGACGGCGAGTCGAGCCTGCCGGTTCGCAAGGAGCTGGCCAATGGCGCGACCTGGACTTCGGCGCTCGGCTACACGCTGAGCTACAACACGCTCGACAACACCAAGAATCCGACGGACGGATTGCTGGTCGAGTTCCGGCAGGATTTCGCGGGCGTCGGCGGCGACGTCACCTATCTGAAGACCGCGCTGGACACCAAATACTACACGCCGCTCGTCTCCGACATCGTCAGCGTGATCCATCTCCAGGGCGGCGTTCTCAGCAAGCTTGGCAACCAGGATCTGCGGATGCTCGATCACTTCCAGATGGGCCCGAGCCTGGTGCGCGGCTTCGCCTCGAACGGGATCGGTCCACGCGACATCACGTATTGGAGCTTGGGTGCCAGCGGCGATGCGCTCGGCGGCACGAAATATTGGGGCGCGTCCGCGGAATTGCAGATGCCGTTCTGGTTCCTGCCCAAGGAAGTCGGCCTCAAGGGCGCGGTCTACGCCGATGCCGGCTCGCTCTGGGGTTATCAGGGGCCGACGTCATGGTCGGCCACCGGCGAGGTCAACACCAAGGCATGCCCGACCTGCGGCTTGCAATATGACGACGGCAGGGCGGTGCGATCGTCGGTCGGCGTCGGCCTGATCTGGGCCTCGCCGTTCGGACCGTTGCGCTTCGACTATGCGGTGCCGATCACGAAGGGCAAATACGACGTGGTCCAGGAGTTCAGGTTCGGAGGAGGGACGTCGTTTTAGCCCCCGAGGATGCGCCGGCAAGCGTCGACGAACACCTCCGCGCCGGTGACGATATCGGCATCGGCGGTGTTCTCGGTCCAGTGATGACTGATGCCGCCGATCGACGGCACGAACAGCATGCCGGCGGGCATGACCGTCGCCAGCATCTGCGCATCATGGCCGGCACCGCTCGGCATGCGAATGGATCGTCCGCCCGCCAGCGCTTTGCTCGCCGCTTCGATCGCATCCTGGATGCCGGCGTTCATCATGGCCGGCGCGCCGGTGCGCAGCTTCGTCACGGTGACCGCGCAGGGCCCGCTCGCGCTGGCATCATTCGCCATGGTCCGCAGCAGCTGCTCCAGCCGGGCAATGACGGCGGGATCGTCGTCGCGGATCTGGAACAGCATTTCGGCGCCGCCCGGAATGATGCTCGGCGCGCCCGGATCAAGCGTGATGCGCCCGGTGGTCCAGACCGTGCGCGGGCCGCAGGCGGCCGGAAAACGCTCGTCGATCGCGACGCAGAATTTGGCGAGCGCCAGCCCAGCGTCCTTGCGCACGGCCATGCGCGTGGTGCCGGCATGGTTTTGCTCGCCGGCGAAATTGATCTGGTATTGCCAGATGCCGACGATCGAAGTCACGACACCGACCGCGAGCTTGCCGCTTTCGAGCGTGTCGCCCTGCTCGATATGCGCCTCGAGATATCCGACGTGGCGGCCCGGCTCGGCGGCGACGCGCGGCCGGCCGGCAAGCCCCATCCCGGCGAGGGCATCGCGCATGGTGCGCCCACTGGTGCGGTCGCGCGCGGCGTCGATGTCGGCCTCGGTCACTTGCCCGACATAGGATCGCGAGCCGAGGAAATGGCCGAAATGCCCTTCCTCGTCGCACCAGGCGGCAACTTCGACGGCGCCCTTCACGGAGGGATCGGCATTGAGCACGCGCGCGGCTTCGAGCGCGTAGACGACGCCGAGCGGGCCATCGAGCCAGCCGGCATAGTTCTGGCTCTCCAAATGCGAGCCGGCCAGCAGCTTGGGGCCGGGCTTGGCGCTGGTCCCGAACACGTTGCCGATACCGTCGATCGAAGCGGAGAGACCTGCGTCGGGCAGCTTGCGCACGAGCCAGTCCAGCGAGAGCTTGTGCGGCTCGGAGAACGTCGGCTTGTGCACGCCGGTCTTGTAGGCGCCGATGGCGCGCAGCGCATTGAGATCGGCGAGAACGCGCTGGCCGTCGGCGCGCGGATTGGTGTCAGGCATGCTCAGTAACCTTCAGCGCCTCGGTGCGGATCTCCTCGACCAGGCGTTCCTTCAACTGGACGAATTCCGGCGTCGTCTTGATCTTGTAGGAGCGCGGATGCGGCAGGTCCACATTGATCTCGGCCTTGATGCGGCCGGGGCGCGCGCTCATGACGATGACGCGGCTGCCGAGGAAAATCGCTTCCTCGATGTCGTGGGTCACGAACAGAACGGTCTTCTGGTCGCGCTCCCAGATCCCGAGCAGCATCTCCTGCATCAGGGCGCGGGTCTGGTTGTCGAGCGCGCCGAACGGCTCGTCGAGCAGCAGGATTTTCGGATCGTTGGCGAGCGCGCGCGCGATCGCCGTGCGCTGCTGCATGCCGCCGGAGAGCTGCTTCGGCCAATGATTCTCGAAGCCGGACAATCCGACCTGGCGGATGAAGGCATCGGCAATCTTGTTCCGCTCCGCCTCGGACACGCCGCGCTCGCGCAGGCCGAAGGCGATGTTCTCGCGCACGGTGAGCCAGGGAAACAACGTGTAGGACTGGAACACCATGCCGCGATCAGCGCCCGGGCCTGTCACCTCGCGGCCGTCGAGCGTGACGCGCCCGCTGGTCGGGCGATCGAGCCCGGCGACGATCCGCAGCAACGTGGACTTGCCGCAGCCGGAGGGGCCGAGGATGGTGACGAAGTCGTTGTTGCCGATGATGAGGTCGGTCGGCTCCAGCGCCTTGGTCGGCGCGTTGCCGTGGCGCGCGGAGAAGGTGCGCGAGACCTGCTCGACCTTGAGGATCGTCATGCGAGCCTCCACGGAAACAGCCAGGCGTTGAAGGCCTTGAACATGAAGTCCGAGAGCAGGCCGATCAGCCCGATCACGATGATGCCGAAGATGATCTGCCCGGTGTTGAGCAGCGCCTGGCTGTCGGTGATCATGTGACCGATGCCCGAGGACGAGCCGATCAGCTCGGCGACGATGACATAGGTCCAGGCCCAGCCCAGCACCAGCCGCAGGATTTCCGCGATCTCGGGTGCGGAGGAGGGCAGCAGCACGCGGCGGATGATGCCGCGGTCGCTGGCGCCGAGCGTATAGGCGGCCTCGACCAGATCGCGCCGCGTGGCGCCGACGGTCACCGCAACCATCAAAATGACCTGGAACACCGAGCCGATGAAGATGACGAGCAGTTTTTGCAATTCGCCGATCCCGGCCCACAGGATCAGAAGTGGAATGAAGGCCGAGGCCGGCAGATAGCGCGCGAAAGAGACGAACGGCTCGAGGAACGCTTCGACCGGCTTGTAGGCGCCCATCAGCAGTCCGAGCGGAACCGCGATGATCGCGGCGAGCACAAAACCGCCGACGACGCGCCAGATCGTCATGCCGATGTCGTACAGGAAGCCCTGCTTGGTGATCAGGTCGACGCCCTCCTGCACCATAGTGAGCGGGTTGGCGAGGAACACTTTCGACACATGGCCGCCGAAGGTCGCCCACGACCACAAGGCAACGAACACGACGAAGAACGCAAGGCCGTAAGCCAAGCGCTGCTTCGATGTAACAGGGTCCAGGGGACGCATCGACGATCTATCCGGGCAGTGAACGAAATTGCCGGCCCCGTCGTGAGACGAGGCTGGCAGCTCCTGGGTGACTTACTTGATGAAGCTGGCGTCGAAGAGGTCCTCGACCTTCGGCGCGGCCTTGATGATGCCGATCTCGAGCAGCAGCTCGGCGGCCTCCTTGTTGAAGGTCAGGAAGTCGCCGGCGAAGAACTTCTGGTTGGCGGCCTTGTCCTGCCAGCGCAGATATTTCGCCGAGTTGGCGAACTGCTCGCCGCTCTGCTTCACGTCGGCGCCCATGATCTCATAGGCCTTGGCCTGGTCCTTGGCGATCATGTCGAGCGCCTCGAAATAGCTGTCGGCGAGCGCCTTGGCGGCCTTGGGATTCTCGGTCAGGAACTTGGGCGTGCAGCCAAAGGTGTCCATCACCATCGGGTAATCGAGCGTGGTGGCGATGATCTTGCCTTTGTCCGGCGCGGCGCGCACCGTCGACAGATAGGGCTCGTAGGTCATGGCGGCATCGTTCTGGCCGGAGACGAACGCCTGCGCGGCCGCGGCCGGCTCCAGGTTGACGACGGTGACGTCCTTCACGGTGAGGCCGTTCTTCTTGAGCATCCAGGCCAGCGCGAAATAGGGCGAGGTGCCCGGTGCGGACGCGGCGACGGTCTTGCCCTTGAGGTCCTTGATCGCCGCGACGTCGTTGCGTACGGCCATGCCGTCGGCGCCGAAGCTCTTGTCGAGCTGGAAGATCTGCTTGGTGGCAACGCCGTTGGCATTCCAGGAAATCCAGGTCTCGACCGTGGTCGCCGCGCACTGGATGTCGCCGGACGCGATCGCGAGGTGACGGTCCTTCTGCGGGATCTTCTTGATGGTGACGTCGAGCCCGTTCTTCTTGAAGATCCCAGCCTCCTTCGCCAGCGTCAGCGGCGCAAAGCCGGTCCAGCCGGAGATGCCGACGCCGACCTTGACGTCGTCGGCGAGCACGGGAGTGGCGGCCGCAAGAGCAATGATTGTCGCAAATATCGTCGAACTACGCATGATTGTCGTCCTCTGCCGATCGATGGATTGACGTCCTGTTGGTCTCTTCAATTAGCGTTGCACGATTTGTGCCGACATAGCCACTCAGCCTCCCTTGAATCGCGCGACAAGGCGGTGAGAATCTCCGGGATAGAGTAGGCGCACGGCGGTGATGGTGCGTGCGCTGCGCCAGGTGTAGCGGTCGATCACCAGGCATGGCGCGCCAACGGCAATCGCGAGCGCGTCCGCCGTAGGCTCGTCCGCGACGATGGCGCTGATCGTGTGTTCCGCTTCCGTCCAGGGGACGTGGTGAAGCAGCCAGGAGCCGGGTGGCTCGCGCGAGAAATCGGCGGTTGCGGCATCCGGCACGGAGGACAGGTCGATCAGCCTGTCCTCGATGGCGAAGGGCACCTTGTCGGCGCTGTGCCGGCAGGTGATCGCGACCACCTTGCCGGCCTTTTTGACACCGAGCCGGTCACGGTCGGCGGAGGTGGCGGTGCGCAGCTTGCGGTGGATCAGCTCATAGCCGTACGCGCGTCCGAGCGCAGTGATCTCGGCGCGGATGTCGGTAATCTGAAGAACGGCGGACTGATGCTGCGGCCGGCGCACGAAGGAGCCGGCGCGGCGCCGCCGCTCGATCAGATCGGCCTGCGCCAACTCCGACAGCGCCTTGTTCACCGTCATGCGCGAGCAACCGTAACGCGCGACCAGCTCGTGCTCGAAGGGAATGCGATGTCCGGGCGGCCATTCGCCCGTGAGGATGCGCTTTTCGATGTCGGCGCGAATCCGCTTGTACAGCGTCGGCTTGTCGGCGGCATCGGTGACGAGGCTCATGCAACGAGCCTCCGTACCGCCGCGTTGAAGCGCTCGCGTGCGGCCTGGCGCAATCCATGCTGACCGCCCCCGACCACCTTGCGGCCGCCGGCCCAGACGCAATCGATCGCGCCGCTGCCCGCGGCAAAGATCCAGCCGTCGATGGTGGCATCGCCCCGACGCCCCGCCAGCGAGGGATGCGCTGCGTCGAGCGTGACGATGTCGGCACGTGCGCCGGGCGTGAGCCCGACCATCTCCTGCGCCAGCGCCTGTGCGCCGCCCGCGAGCGCGTGATCGTACAGCGTGCGTCCGGTCGAGCGGCCTGCGCCCGCGGAGAGCACGTTGCGCTCGCGGTGCTTGAGCCGCTGGCCGTATTCGAGCTGGCGCAATTCGTCGGCGACGCCGACCAATACGTTGGAATCGGTGCCGACACCGAACGCGCCGCCGGCCGCGAGAAATTCACGTGCGGGAAAGATGCCATCACCGAGGCTCGCCTCGGTGATGGGGCAGAGGCCGGCGACCGCGCCGGCCTTCGCGAATGCGCCGACTTCCGCTTCCGTCATGTGGGTTGCGTGAATGAGGCACCAGCGCCGGTCGATCGGGGCATGCTCCAGCAGCCATTGCACCGGCCGTCGTCCCGACCAGGCCAGGCAATCCTCGACTTCCCTGACCTGCTCGGCGGCATGAATATGCACCGGCCCGCCTTCCGCCAGCGGAATGA
>Ga0102591_1001772_pt1 | contig 27158 bp, 22 predicted proteins | sample AraplaCol_mCL_r2_2_FD_76860 | JGI IMG/M metagenome (GOLD analysis project Ga0102591, IMG submission 76860) | Arabidopsis root microbial communities from North Carolina, USA - plate scrape MF_Col_mCL_r2 (SPADES assembly) (version 2) | ecosystem: Host-associated > Plants > Roots > Endosphere... | reverse complement strand
CGTCCTGCGCCTTGGCGCGGCGCTCCGCCTTGGGCACGCCGCGCAGCGCCAGTGGAAACTCGACATTGTCCTCGGCCGTCAGCCACGGAAACAGGCTCGCCTCCTGGAACACCACGCCGACCCGGTCGGGGTCCGGCTGCAGGATCGGTGCGCCGCTGATGGTGATGGTGCCCGCGGTCTGCTGGCGCAGGCCCGCCATCATCATCAGAAGCGTGGACTTGCCGCAGCCGCTGGGGCCGACCAGAACGACGAAGCGGCCGGGCTTGACCTCGAGCGAGACGTCCTCCAGCGCGACGACGTCCTGCGACCGGGTCTTGAAGACCTGGCCGACATTCTTCACCTCGATCGCGCCGGCGCGCGCGGCGGGCTTCAATTGGGTCACGTTCGCCAATGGCTGCATCGCGTTTCCACCCATCTGACAAGTTCGTTGAAGGTCATGGCGATCGCGGCGACCATCACGACGCCGGCGAGAAGCTGCTTCATCTGGAAATTCTCGCCCCAGGTCGCGATCTGGTGGCCGATGCCGTCGCGCGAGGCGTACATCTCGGCGAGGATCACGCCGGTGAGGTTGAAGATCATGGAGATCCGCAACGCTTCCAGCAGCACCGGCAGCATGCTCGGCAAGTAAACGCGGAGCGCGGTCTGCCACGGCGTGGCGCCATAGGAGCGCGCCACCGTCAGATGCTCGACCTTGACCGATTCCACCGCCGTCGTGGTCGACATGATCACGATGAAGATCGTGGAGAAGAAGCCGAAGCCGACCTTCTGGGCAAAGCCGACGCCGAACACCAGGATGAACATCGGCAGGAAGATCGATTTCGGGATGCTGAAGGCGAAGAACAGCAGCGGCTTGGCGACGTCGGCGAAATAGCGGTTCTCCGCGACCAGGAAGCCGATCAGCGTGCCGACGGGAACGGCCAGCGCGAACGCCGTCAGCACCTCGGTCGCGGTCACCATCAAATCCTTCTGCACCGCCGCGCGTTGCAGGAGATCGCCGAGCGTTGCGAACGTGTCGGACGCGGGCGGCAGCAGGCGCGGGTTGACGATGCCGGTGCGCGACAGCAGCTCCCACAGCGCCAGGATCGCGACGATGATCGCGATCCGTGCGAGGTTGACGAGAAGCGTGCCCTGCATCGCGATTACTTGGTCGGGACCGGCTTGAACTTGGTCGAGATCACGTCCTCGGCCGGCACGATGTCCTTGAGCCCGCCGAGCTTGGCGAGATCGAGCGAGAGCTGCACGGCGTCCTTGACGTTGGCCGCGCCCATGTCGCCGCTGGTCTCGAGCTTCATGATGGTGTTGTCGTATTCGAGGGCGGCGATCTCAGGCGGCATCTCGTAGAGCTCGGCGATCAGCTTGACGGTGATTTCGCGGTTGGCGCGCATGAACGCGACCGCGCCATAGAGCGCGTTCACCGCCTTCTGCACCAGCTGAGGCTTGGCCTCGGCGAGCTTGTCGAGCACGATCCACCCTGCGGTGAGATTCGGCGGCACCGCGGCCGAATAGTCGAGGATGGTCTTGGCCTCGCCGGATTTGGCGATCTGGAAGCTCAGCGGCGAATAGACCACGGCTGCCTCGACGTTGCCGGCAAGCAGGTTCGGCACCAGGCCGCCACCGCCGACGGGCACGCGCGTAAAATCGATCTTCTTGTCCTGGATGGTCCACAGCGCCAGCAGGTCCGAGCCCGAGCCGGCCGCGGTGATCGCCACCTTCTTGCCGTTGAGGTCCTTGACGTCGAGCGTCGATTTCACCGGCACCATCAGCTGCCAGCCGAAATTGCCCATCGCGGCGTTGGCGACGATGCGCGACATCACGCCCTTCTTGCGCCCGGCGGAGACCAGCGACGGCGGATCGAGGATGATGTCGGCAGCGCCGGCCGCCATGCCCTCGAAGGTCTCGGCGCCGCTGCGATAGATGGTCAGCTCAGCCTGGATGCCTTCCTTCTCGAACAGCTTTTGCCGCACCGCCGTCTCGGCGATCGTCGTCGGCCAGTAGGTCTTGGTGGGCAGGCCGACGCGGATGGTGTCGGCGGCGCTCGCAGGGCCGGCCAGCATGGTGGCGGCAACGAGCGACATAAACGCGTGGCGTCGATTGATCTTCATTGTTCTCTCCCGGTTCTGTTTTTTTACGTGCCGGATTGTTCCGGATCGTCAAATCGTGCGGCTCACCTCCGCAATGCGCGTGGCGGCGAGCTCGACGAACTCCTTGGTGATGCCGAAATGCTTGGACAGGGCGCGCACCGCCGCGTCGGCATCGCGCTTGATCACGGCCGTGACGATCGCCGCGTGCTCGGCCTCGACGTCGCGCGGCTTGGCGCCGACCTCGCGACGGATCGACAGACGGCGATAGCGCTCGCTTTGCTCGTGCAACACGTCGCGAAAGCCGAGCAGCCATGGCGAGCCGCAGGCGTTGACCAGCGCACGATGGAAGATGCGGTGACGGATCACCCATTCCTCGTAATGCACCGTGGGATCATCGGGGTAGCGATAGGGAACGGCTTTCAGATCCGCCCACGCCGACTTTACCGAGCCGAGCCAGGACTCGTCGCCCCGCTCGATCGAGCGGCGCAGCGCGAGCCCCTCGATATCGATCCTGGTTTGCGTGACGTCGGCAAGATCGGCCAGCGACACCGGGCTGACGCGAAAACCGCGCTGGTCCGAGGCCTGCACCAGGCCGTCGGCGACGAGCCGCGACAGCGCCTCGCGCACGGCGGCAAGGCTGACCGAGAACTGCTTGGCGAGGCCGGCGATATGCAGCTTCTGCCCCGGCAACAGCCGCGTCGCCAGAATGTCGGCGCGCAGCCGCTCATGCAGCGCCGATGTCAGGCTGCGCGGACCGTCGCCCGGGCTCCCGGACATGTCGAACTGAAGCGGACCCATGGAATGATGATCGCAAGGGCCCGGGCCGAGGTCAACAGAAAATCGAAAATCGATTTTCTGCCGCGCGCTGGTTGAGCCTTTGCAGGCGTGGCACGCTCGACGCGATCACCCGCAAGCCCAGTCGAACTTCATCTCCTTGAAGTCGAGCTGCGCGTTGCCAGTGCCGAAATTGTAGCCGCCGAGATATTCCTCGAACTCGATGTAGAACGGGCTCATCTCCGGCACCGCCTGGCACGGCCGCATGGTGCCGCCGAGATGATCGCGCGCGTGATCCCTGGCCCAGTCGTGCAGGCGGTAATTCTCGGGGCTCGGGACGCCGCCGACAAAGTAATAATAGGGCTGATAGTCGCTCGGCGGGGTGCGCGGAAAGTGCGGGTCCTGCGGGGCCTGGCCGGCATTGGGATCGGTCGCGCGCGGCACCAGGGCGATTCCGAGGTTCTCCGTCAGATCGGCGCGCGGAGGGCCCGCGAACATTTTCTGCGCAAAGGGCGGGGCGGCTCCGTAGAAAGCGCTGGCGCCCCCGACATCGAGCCAGCGCGGACGCTCCGCCGTCGCCAGCGCCAGCGCCGCCGGCGGTGTCGCGAACGCGCCTTCGTACTCGCTTCTGGTCAGCAACAGCGCGGCAAATTCGTAGTCGAGGATGTCGGTCATGCGCGACAGACGGGGATGCGACGGCCGCGCCATCACGGCCTCGCGAATCTCGGGGGTATCGGTCGCGCCGCCGTCGGTGTGATCAGCCGGGGTGCCGAAGAACGACAATGCGACGATGTCCTCGCCATGCACGCGATAATCCTCCGGCAGCAGCAGCGTGAAGCCGTGCATCAGCGGATAGCCGGTGACGGGATCGAGCGGCCATTGCTCGCTCGAGATGCCCGGCGGCAGCCCATACACCCAGCCCTGATCGCGCGCCCGGTCGGCCGGACGGTCCAGCATCTGCAGATCATAAGCGCGCGAAGGCAAGGCAAACGCCACGGGTCTCTCCATCGGAATCGCCTCGCCGTTGAGGCGAGGGTTAGTCGCGGGGAATGGGGATGGGGTTCGGGGGGCCCAATTGGACGCGCCGCCGCCCAGTCACCCGGTTTGCTGTAAAGCTCGCTGTGTGTGTCACGCCGCCGGCGTCAGGGGCCGCGCCCGCTCGATCCGCTTGCGATCGCGCGCCGAATGCATCGCCGCCCACAGATCGGTTCGCCGCTGCACGTTCAGCCAGAAGTCCGGGCTGTTGCCGAACACGCGCGCCAGAATCAGCGCAGTGGCCGCGGTGACGTTGCGGCGGTCGTTGCAGAGTTCGTTGACGTGCTTGCGCTGCACGCCCATGGCCTCGGCCAGCGCGCCCTGGGTCAGGCCCATCGGCTTCATGAATTCCTCGGTGAGGATTTCGCCGACCGTGGCCGGCTTGCGCTTCGTCATCAGCATGGATCACCTGTAGCCGTGGTCGTCGAGATAGAGGTCGGTTGCCTCGCCGCGGGCACCGGGGTTCAGGGCGATCGGTCCGGAGTGGCGTGAGGGGGCCTCCTGGGCCTTTTCTGCACTCTTTGCTGTCCCCGTAAGGGAGTCGCCACGGCTCGCCTTCTAAGGCACTTCTAACATCGAATTTTTGCCGACTCTAACCCATTGATCTCGCTGGCCGCGTCTACTGTGCATGGGGTTGTTTTCGAGATTTTGAGCAGGCTTGCTCTCGCCTCTCCTTCGAATAATCCAAATTTCGCTTTACAAGAAAAACGACATGCCCTATGATCCCGTCCAACTCATCCCATGGTAAGGGACGGATCGCGATCGTCAGGGTTCGTGGGGTGAGGGGCGGTGGACGCGGGCGGTGTCGGCGCCAGATGCGGTCGCAGGGCGGGTAGTCCCCGTGAGCGATCAGCGGGCGCGTATACGACGGCGCTGCCTACGTACGGCAAAATCGTGTGGTCTTGACGCCCGACATTCCGGCGTCAAGTCTTGCAGCGGTGCGATGTCCGACCGGACGGCGCATCCGATGAAAGCTGCAAGGCGACGGTGGCAACGGGAAATCGTCTCACCGGCGAGAGCGCGACATAAGCCGTTTCAACCATCGCGCAGGGAAGGCCGGGCATCCGGTCGCACCTGTTTCTCCCCTGTGAGCGACTATCACGCACTCATGCACAGGGGTCTTGCGGGTGCCAGCCGGTGCCCGGTCTTCCCTGCGCCCTTCCACTTCGAAGGGCGCTGTGACCCACGCAAAACCCGGGCGCCAAGCGCGGCGGGATCGCGAAACGTTGTCGGTGAGCGATACAAGGGCCCGTAGCCCGGATGGAGCGAAGCGCAATCCGGGATTGTCGTCGCTGGTCGCACGACCCGGATTTCGCTTCGCTCCATCCGGGCTACTGAACCGTCAAGGCAGCTATCCCCTTCGCCGCGCGACCGACGCATCGATCACGTTCTCGACTTCCTCGCGCCAATTCAAAATCTCCATCGCCAGCACGGGGTGGTTAAAACCCTTGAGCTGGAGATCGTCGAGCGCGCGGGCCTCGACCCAGGGCTCGACGATGCCGTAGACGCGGCGGCTGACCACGATCTGGTTCGGCTTGGCCTCGCCGCAAAGGCGCGAGGCGAGGTTGGTGACGCTGCCGATCGCGGCATATTCCAGCCGCTGCTCGAAGCCGACCTGGCCGAGCGTGGCATAGCCGACCGCAATGCCGATGCCGAAGCCGAGGCTGTGCCCGCGGTTGCGCCAGCGCTCGGTGAGCGGGCCGATGGTGTCGCGCATCTCCACCGCCATCTTCACGGCGCGCTTGGTGTGGTCCTCGAACTGGATCGGCGCGTTGAACAGGATCATCACGCCGTCGCCGGCATATTTGTCGAGCGTGCCCTCGTATTTGAAGATCAGCTTGCCGAGCGCGGCGTGATATTCGCGCAGCACGTTCATCGCCTCTTCCGGCTCGGTCGCTTCGGTGAACGCGGTGAAGCCGCGCAGATCGCAGAACACCACCGTCACCTCGCGGCGCTGGCTGGTGAGCAGTCCTTCGGGGCTGTCGGAGGAGGCGATCAATTGCGCCACCTGCGGTGCCAGGAAGCGCTCGAGCTTGCGGATGCGCTCGATCTCGCCGAGCTGGGTCTTGACGCGCTCCTCCAGCGACTTGTTCCAGTCCTTGAGCTGCTCGGTCTGCTGCTTGAGCTTGTCGGCCTGGGCGCGCACGGTCCCGTTCGCCGCCTCCAGCTCGCGGCCCTTGTGATCGACCTCGCTGAACAGGCGCGCATTGCGCATCGCCAGCACGGCCTGGTTGGCGAAGGTGCGCATCAGGCCGATGACGCTGGGCGCGAACTCGCCACTGGGACGGCGCAGCACCACCAGCGAGCCGAGCGTGCCCTGCTGGTCGACCAGCGGCACGACCAGCACCGAGCCGAAGCCCGCGGCGATCGCGGCCTCGCGCAGCGGCTGCTCGGCGGCCTGATCGAGATCGGCAAGCGCGATCGGCTCGCCGCTCCCAGCGGCATCGCTCAGGATGTTCTCGCCTTCGTCGATGCTCACATGCGCGCCGTCGGCGGATTTGTCGATGCCGTCAGCCTCGATCAGGTTGAAGCGGTGCTGCTCGGCGTCGAAGCCGTAGATCAGCACCGCGTCGGCATGGGTGATTTCGATCGCGCGCGCGGCGATCGTCGGCAGCACCGCGTTGAGATCGAGCGAGGACGCGACGGCGCGGCCGACCTCCTCCAGCACTTTCAGCTCGTTGATCGACTGCGCCAGATCGCGCGTGCGCTCCTCGACCTTGGTCTCGAGGTTCGAATAGGTCTCCTGGATCTGGTCGGCCATGCTGTTGAACTGGCTGGCGAGGTCCTCCAGCTCGTCCGAGGTGTGCACGTCGATGCGGTGGCTGAAATCGCCCTCGCCGAGCTTGTGCGCGCCGTCGCGCAGCGCCGTGATCGGGATGATCATGCGGCGGGCGAGCAGCGTGCCGGCGAGGATCGCGACCATCAGGCCCATTCCGATCAGCAGGGCGATGCGCACCAGCTGGTCGCGGATCGGCATCAGGGCCTGCGTGGTCGGCTGCTCGAACAGCACGCTCCAGCCGAGCTTCGGCACGGTGCTCGCGGCGCTCATCACTGCATGGCCGTTGAAATCGGTGCCCGAATTGTCGCCCTCGTGGCCGGGCGCGATCGCGGCCGCGACCTGCGGCAGCTTCGACAGATCCTTGCCGACATCGGGCCCTTTCGACGACGTCGCCAGCACGCGGCCGCGCGGATCGACGACATAGGCAAAGGCGGCCTTGCCGACTTGCGCGTCGGACAGGAAATCGGAGAGGAAGCTGAGATCGATCTCCGCGACGGTGACGCCGGCATTGAAGCCGGAATGCGCCACCGAGATCGACATCAAGGGTGTCCGGTCGGCGAACCAGGCCGGCGCATAGCTGACGCCGCGGGCGACCGTCTCGGTGAAGCGCATGTCGCGGGAGAGGTCGGCGTTGCTGCCGGTCGTGGTCGACTGGCGCGAGACGCGCAGCACCTCGCGGCCCTCGCCGTTGAGCTGGAACAGCTGGTTGACGACCGAGACCTGGTGCAGCAGCGATGCGTAGTCGGCGCGACGCTTCTCGAGCGTGTCCTGGCTTGCCCGCGTCACCCAGCTGATCTGGCGATCGAGCTCCGAGATCGACTGCTCGATCCGCCGCGCGGTGCCTTGCGCCTTGTCCTCCAGGCCGTCGGTGAGCTGCGTCCTGGTGGCGCGGTAGGAGATCCAGGTCTCCATCGCACCGTTGACGGCGAGGACGAACACGACGAGGCCGACGAGGGAGACGACGTATTTGGCGAACAGGCCCTCGCGCAGAAACCGTCTCTTGTCGTTCGCTCCTGCCATCCCGATCCTCTCGCGCCGCCATCGACGCCGGCGCTGCGGGGTCCTTCTATCACAATTCGGGCCAAAGGGCCGCCGGGCAGCCGGCGTGGTTACTCGCCGTGGCAGGTAAAAAGGGACGGATTGCCCCTGTCTCCTCCGTTCGGAGGAAGCCGGAAGCGGGGCGGCTGGTGTAAGCGGATGGCCGTGGAGCCGAACTCGCCAACCCGCCCATCACCGGTTGAAAAGTTGCCGCAGCACGTCGTTCATTGGCTGACTGTCCTGCTGCGCGACCGGCGGGTCGTCCATGGCTGGCGGCGCGGGCGAGGCCTGCGGCGCCGGTGTGGAGGGCGTGGCCGGCAGGCTGCGGCTGCGGCCGCTGCCTGGCGCGGCGCCGGTGCTGCTTCCCGCGCCATTGGAGAGCCCCTGCTGAATCAAATTGCCGATGGCCGCTCCCAGCGGGCCGCCGAGCAGATCGTTCTGGCCCGGCTGCTGGGTCGGCGGATTGGCGTTTCCGGGCGCATTGCCGCCGCTCGGCGCGGTGGTACCGCCGAGACCGAGATTGCCGAGATTGCTGCCAAGGCCGCCCAGGATGTTGCCGAGCCCGGCGCCGTCAGGACCGAACAGGCCCTTGCCCATCTCGCGCAGCTTGGCATAGGCGGCATCCGGATTGTCCAGCATGCCGGCCATGTCGGGGTAGATCTTCGGCTGCGACCAGGGGCCGGTGATCATCACGGGAATGCCGAAGCCGACCGGTTCGTTGGCGCGGCCCTGGCCTTCGGTCGTCATCACCAGCTTCGGCTCGACGCGAAAACCCATCATCTTGGTGTCGAGCGCGATGGTGCCGGCGCCGGTGACGCGCACCAGCGGCCCGATCAAATTGAGATCGGTCGTCACCGCCTGCCCCTTGTCGATGCGGAACGAGGCCGAGAGCTGCGACAGATCCGTGCTCTGCTCCTGACCGGCGTTCTGGTTGTCTTGCCAGCCGGACAGCGTGCCCGATGTCAGCGAGCGGATCATCTGTGCGACGTTGATGCCGCGGATGGCGCCGTCCTGGAAATTGACAAAGGCAGTGCCCTGCATGTTCGCCATCAACGCGCGCTGGCTGGTCCCGGCGCTGCGCAAGGCGAGCTTGGCCTGCAGCTTGCCGTCGATGCGGTCGAATTCGGCAAGACCCTGCAGCAGCGGCAGCGCGCGCACGCCGACGAGATCGGAATGCATCGCAAAGCTCGGCGCGCCGGTGGTCGCATCCAGGATCACCTCGCCCGAAACCTGGCCGCCATAGGCGCCGAGATTGGCGGTGCCGGCCTTCAGCACGCCGCCGGCGAGTTTTGCGTCGAGCGCCAGCGGCGCGATGCGCGTATCGCCGATCGCGGCCTCGTTCGCGGAGATCCTCACCTGGGCATCGACGTAATTGAGCCCGGAGACGTCGATCGGCGCATTGCTCCAGGGCTGTCCGGACGCGCCCTCCGGCGTCTTCGCCAGCGGTACAGCCAGCCGCTGGAAGTCGAGGTCGACCTTCACCAGCGGCTTGCTCGCGATGTCGACCGAGGCCCAGCCGTTGAATGCGCCGTCGCCGAGCCGGCCATTCACACCGTTGATCATCACGACGTCGCCGTTCATCCGCATCTCGGCATGACCGGTGAGTTGCGACTTCAGCACGCTGGGCATGTCGATGGCGAAATCCACCGGGACCGTCGGCCGATCGCCGGGCGCAGCCGGCGTGGTTGCCTTGATGTCGAACTTGGTCGGGTGGTCGCCGACGCGCGCGGTGCCGGTGACATTGACCTTGTGATCGCGGCCAATGACCGCGTCGGCGTTGATGGCGCTGATGCGGCCGTCGACACGGTCGCGCACGCGGGAGAATGCGACTTCGCCGTCGTTGATCCTGACGCGGTCGATGGTCGCGCCACCGGCGTCGAGCGCGAGGGGCGGCTTCGAGGACGTTGCAGCATTCGGCAGCCGCTCACGCAGCAGCGGCTGGTAGATCACGGGACGGGTGACGACGAGTTCGCTGATCGCGGGGCGGCCCGACCATACGCTGGAGAGCGACATGTCGGCCTGCACGCTGTCGATAGTGAGGCGCGTGATGCCGCTGCGATCGCGGGGATCGGCAAGCGCGAGGTCGTTCAAGGTGACGTTCAACGTCGGCCACAGGCTGATCTTGGTGGTGCCGTCGATCGACAGCCGATAGCCGGTGGCGCTCTCGACCCGCGAGGCGATGGTCGAGGTCAGGAATCCCGACGGGATCCCGACCACCAGCAAGAGTGCGATCACGACGATGACGGCGGCCAAAGCGGCGCCGGCGAATTTCATGGCTCTCATCTCGACTTTCCAACGGCGGACAAACGGCGTCGAATCCCGCCGGCTATCCATCCTTCGCGTCCGAGTTTATCCCCGGACAGGAAGCGGCTCCAAGCGCGTAAAAATAGTCAGGGGGTGCTGCAAAGTTATGTGACTTATGACACACTTCCTCGACGCGGTTTTACGCGATCCTGCCGGTGATGGTTTCAAGCGATTTGCCCGAGACGACTGACAAGAAAACTGACCTGACGTTCACAAGGACATTGAAATGAGCAAGCAGGCCGAATTTGCGGTCATTCTGAAGATGAACGCCATGTTCGCGGATCTCGGGACAGACGAGCTCCAGCGGTTGTCCAACCTCTGTCACACCCAGCATCTGGGCAACGGCGAGGTGCTGTTCCAGAAGGGCGATCCCGGGGACGCGCTGTTCGGCGTGCGCCGCGGCCAGGTCCGCATCGAGACCGGCGCCTCCGACGGCAGCCGGCTGACGCTGAATTTCATGGGACCGGGCGACCTGTTCGGCGAGGTCGCGGTGCTCGACGGCCAGAACCGCACCGCGGACGCGACCGCGGGCGAGGCCAGCGAATTGTTCGTGCTGCGGCGCGAAGATTTTCTCGCCTTCCTCGAACGCGAGCCGAAGGTCGCGATCAAGATCATCGCATTGCTGTGCCAGCGCATCCGCTGGCAGAGCGAGCGCATGGAGGAGTCCATGCTGCAGCCGCTGCCGGTGCGCCTGGCGCGGCGGCTCTGCGCGCTCGCCGCCGATTTCGGTTCCGAGGTGCACATCTCGCAGGAGCAGCTCGGTGTCTTCGTCGGTGCCGCCCGCGAAAGCGTCAACCGTCAGCTGCAGGCCTGGCGCAAGGAGGCGATCTTGGATCTGCAGCGCGGCCGCATCTTGCTCAGGAACATGACCAAGCTGACCGCGATCGCGCGGAACGAGTAGGGGGCGCTAGCCCCGCACATCATTCGCGTCGGGGCGCGGCAACTCGTCAGAAGAGCCCCAACTGGACACCCAAGCTTTGACGGCCTCAAGCGGGACCGCTTGACGAGTGCGCTTGAACATCTCGTAGCGAAGAACGTCTTCCGCGATGTCAAGCTCATGGGCGGCGTCACGTCCAGGTACGTCCTGAGCTTCTGACATCGCGACTACTCCGCCGCCGGGTGAATGACGTTCTTCGGCGCTGGCCCCGCTTCCGCTGGTGCCGCTCCGTGATGAGCGTCCGCCTCCGCATCATCGCTGTGCACGATCAGCCGCTTGGCGAAGCGCCAGATCAGGGCGCCGAGATCGTCCATCACCATGAACATCGCGGGCACGAACACCAGCGACAGGATCGTCGAGAAGATCAGGCCGCCGATCACTGCGAGCGCCATCGGCGAGCGGAATTCGCCGCCGGCTCCGACCGCGAGCGCGCTCGGCATCATGCCTGCGGCCATCGCGATCGTGGTCATCACGATCGGACGGGCGCGCTTCATGCCGGCGTCGATCATGGCCTCGTCGCGCGGCTTGCCGGCGTGGATCGCTTCGATCGCGAACTCCACCAGCATGATCGCGTTCTTGGTGACGATGCCCATCAGCATCAGGATGCCGATCCACACCGGCGTGGTGAGCTGCTTGCCAGTGAGCAGCAGGGCCGCGATGGCGCCGCCGATCGAGAGCGGCAGCGAGAACAGGATGGTGATCGGCTGCAGGAAGGTGCCGAACAGCAGCACCAGCACCGCGTAGACCATCATCAGGCCGGCCGTGATCGCGGTGGCGAAGCCGTCGGACAGCTCGTTCAGGCTTTCGGCATCGCCGGAGGGCGAGACCTTCACGCCCTTCGGCCGGCTCTTCATCACAGGCAAGTCGTAGATCTTCTTGGTGGCGTCGCCGAGCGCGGCGGAGCCGACGAGGTCGGCCGCGACGGTCGCCTGCCGCTCACGATCGTAGCGGTTGATGCTGGTCGGACCCTGGTCGAGCTTGACGTCGGCGATGACCGAGAGCGGCACGCCGCCCTTCTCGCCGTGCTCACCGAGCGGCACGCGCAACTGCTCGAGCGTCTTCAGGTTGCCGCGCGCGGCGTCCTCGAGCTGCACGCGGATCGGCACCAGGCGGTCGCCGACGTCGAACTTGGCGAGCGCAGGGCCGACGTCGCCGATGGTGGCGACGCGGATGGTCTGCGACAGGCTTTCCGTGGAGACACCGAGGCGCGCGGCGAGATCGGCGCGCGGCTCGATGCGCAGCTCGGGCCGCTCCAGCGTGGTTTCCGAGATCACGTTGGAGATGGTCGGAATCCGCTTCATCTGCGTCGCGAGCTCGCTCGCGAAGTTGTTGACGATGTTGGCGTCGACGCCGGTCACCACCAGCGAAATGGCGCGCAGGCCGTTCTCGTCGAGGAACCAGAAGCGGATGTCGGGGATGTTCTCCAGTTCCTGGCTGATCGAGAACTCCAGCTCGCGCTGGGTGATGTCGCGGGAATCCTTGGGCGTGTAGTTGATGATCAGAGCCGCGCGCCTGACTTCCTGCGTGCCGGGCGGAACGCGCCCGCCGTCGACGAAGATGCTCTTGACCTCGGGCCGCTTGCGCAGCCGCGCGACGATGTCCTCGGTGACCTTCTCGGTATAGGCGAGCTGGGTGCCCGGCGGCAGCTCGAGGGCCATCAGCGAGCGCGCGCTGTCCTGCGCCGGCAGGAAGCCCTGCGGCAGCAGCGTGATGCTCCAGATCGAGGCGGCAAACACGCCGAAGCCGATCAGCACCGTGATGAAATAGTGTCTCACCGACCAGGCCACGATGCGGTGATAGGACCGCAAGATGCGGCCGGGCGGCGGTTCTTCGTGGTGGCCGTGTTTGAGGAAGTAGGCGGCCAGCACCGGCGTGACGAAGCGCGCGGCGAGCAGCGAGAAGAACACCTGCACCGAGACGGTGATGCCGAACTGCTTGAAGAACTGTCCGGCGATGCCCGACATGAAGCTTGCGGGGGCGAAGATCGCGATGATGGTCAGCGAGATCGCGATCACCGCGAGGCCGATTTCGTCGGCGGCCTCGAGGGCGGCACGATAGGGCGATTTGCCCATGTTCATGTGCCGGACGATGTTCTCGATCTCGACGATGGCGTCGTCGACGAGAATACCCGTCGACAGCGTGATGGCGAGGAAGCTGACGAGGTTCAGCGAGAAGCCGAGCAGGTCCATCGCCCAGAACGCCGGGAAGATCGACAGCGGCAGCGAGATCGCGGCAATGATGGTGGCGCGCAGGTCGCGCAGGAACAACAGCACGATGACGACGGCGAGGATGGCGCCTTCGAACAGGGTGGAGATCGCCGCATGGTAATTGCCGTTGGTGTATTCGACCGAGGTGTCGATCACCTTGAGGTCGACGTCGGGATAGGCGGCCTTGAGCGCGTCGACGCGCTTCTGCACGGCCTCGGCCACCTTGACGTCGCTGGCGCCCTTGGAGCGCTTGATGCCGAGCGCGACGATCGGCTCGCCGTTGAAGCGGGCGAAGGTGCGGCGGTCTGCGATGGTGTCGGTGACGGTGCCGAGATCGTCGAGCCGGACCTCGCCGCCGCCGAACAGCGGGATCATGGTGCCGGCGAGATCGCCCAGTGTCTTGGCGCCCGCGAGCGTGCGGATCGCCTGGTCGTTCTTGCCGATCTCGGCGCGGCCGCCGGCGACGTCGACATTGGTGCCGCGCAGGCTCTGGCTGACATTGACCGCGGTCAGGCCCATGGCCTGCAGACGGTCCGGGTCGAGCGAGACCAGGATCTCGCGCTCGACACCGCCGATGCGCTCGACCTGGGCGACGCCGCGGACACCTTGCAGCGCGCGCTTGACCACGTCGTCGACGAAATAGGAGAGCTGCTCCGGCGTCTTGCCGGGCGAGATCGCGGCATAGGTGACGATCGGCAGGCCGATCACGTCGACGCGCTGGATCAGCGGCTCGGTGACGTTCTGCGGCAGGTTCGAGCGCACGCGCGTCACCGCGTCCTTGACGTCGTTGAGGGCGCGGTCGGTATTGGTCTCCAGCGCGAACTGGATCGTGGTGACCGACACGCCGTCGGTGATCTGCGAGGTGATGTGCCGCACGCCCTCGACGCCGGAGACGGCGTCTTCGACCGTCTTGGTCACCTGCGATTCGAGCTCGGCGGGCGCCGCGCCGAACTGCGAGACCACGACCGAGATCACGGGAATGTCGGCCGACGGCAGCCGCGTCACCGCGAGCTTGGTGAAAGACACCCAGCCGAGAACCAGGAGGATGATCGAGAAGACGACCGACGGCAGCGGATTACGGATCGACCATGCCGAGATATTGAGAGCCATCAGCGTACCCGCGTGCGATCGAGTTCATCGGCGAACATGGTTTTGATCTGGTCGCCGTCATGGAGCGAAGAGCCGGCATCGGCGACGACGATCTCGCCGACCTCCAGCCCTTCAAGGATTTCCGTGGCACTGTCGGACGAGAGTCCGACCCGCACCTTGCGCGTCTCGATGGTGTTGCCCTTGACGACCTGAATGGTGAGATGGTCGATCGCGGTCTTGGGGATCGAGACGCCGCAGCTGCGCTTGGCGTCGATCGAGGCACGGGCGAACACGCCGACCTTCAGCGACGGATTGTTGGTGACGCTGATGCGGACGCGGCCGAGCTGCGTGGCGCGGTCGATCTCGGGCGCAACCAGCCGGACCCGGCCGATCAGATCGGGCGCGTCGTCGCGGCTGATGCGCACGGTGGCGCCGGCGCTGAGCTTGGGCATGTGCACCGCCGGGACCTGGGCGTCGAGCTCGATCTCGTTGTTGACGGCGATGCGGAACATCGGGCCGGCCTGCGGGGAAGCGGGCGCGCCGACGATGGTGCGGACTTCCGTGACGAGGCCCGGCGCAGGCGCCTTCAGCGAGACCGGGCCTTGCGGTCCAGGCCGCTGCGGCTGGCCCGAAATCTGCGGCGGCGCCGTGAGGCGCGCCAGCTCCTGGTTGTCGGCTACGATTGCGCCCTCGGTGACGAAGAGATCGGTGACCTTGGAGCCTTCCTGGTCGGCGATGACCACGGCCTCGCGGCGCGGCACGAAGAAGCCGGTCACGCGCACGAGGTCGGAGAAGCAGGCATTGGTCGACTTCGTCACGATGACGAGCGCCTCGCTCTGCGTCTCCTTCGGCTCGGGGCGCTTGCGATGCTCGAACAGATAATAGCCGACGCCGAGCGCGACGACGAACAGCACGGTTCCGGCGGGCTTGAGGTAGTTGGAAAGATTCATCGCGGGCTCATCCTGGCCTGGCTCACGGCCATCCGCGCGCGGCCCATGAAAAGCGTTTCCCTGAAATAAAGCGGCGTCCCGCAAGGCTGCGGGACGCGCTCTGGAAGCAAGACTTTACACCACATCACGACTGGTCATTCCAAGGGATTGCGTCGTGCTCACTTCGATGCGGTGGTCTTGTTTTCCATGTTGACGACCTGCACGCGCCGGTTGGCTTCCGCCATCGGCTGGCTCGGATCCTTCAGCTTGCTCTTGCCGTAACCGACGGTGACGAGGTCGGTTGCGGAGATGCTGTATTTGTCGACGAGGTAGCGCTTGATCGCATCCGCGCGGCGCTCCGACAGGTCCTGGTTGTAGGCTTCGCCGCCGGCGGCGTCGGTGTGGCCGGCGACCACGAAGGTCGAGCCCTTGAGGTCGGGGCTGGTCAGCGCGCGGCCAAGGGCCTGCACCGAGGGCATCGACTTGGCGCTGATATTGGCCGAGTTGTAGTCGAAGGTGATTTCGAGATCGATGTTCGGCTTGTCCTTGGCGACCGACGCGATCTCCTCGCGCTCGGTCGACGACAGCGAACGCGTCGAGCGGCCGCGAACGGACTGGATCAGCTTGGTCTCCGCCGCGTTCGGCGCGGGGTCGGCCTGCGGGGCGGCGATCGAGAGACCGCGGGTGAGAGGCTTCTTCTGCGCCGGCGCCAATGCGCGGACGATGTCGTCCTCGGTGACGTTCTTGCTGTTGCTTTCCTCGCCCGCGAAGGCGGACGAGGTCGGCAGCGACAGGGCGGCGCCGAGAGCGATGATGGACAGGATCGCGGTAAGTCCTTTTGCAGCCAACTTCATAGCCAGTCCCTCCTGAGCAGCCAGCTCGCGCGGTTCCAAAATTCCTGCAATGGCCCCCCGGAGAAGGCCGCCTGCGGCATCCGTTGGTTAGTCTTCCCTGGGCCATCAAGGGTTCGAGGCGCCGCCTGCCTCAATTCAAAAAAATACTAACGCACTCCGTAGCTTGCGAATTCCTGAACGATGTTCGGATCCATCGCCTTGGCATTGGCGATATCGAGTGCCCCTTCCTGGGCGGAGCCGTTGCGCTGCTTGGCGAGGCCGCGCCCATAGAGCGAGGAAGTCAGACGCGGATTGATCTTCAGGGCCGCATCGAAATCGGCGATGGCATTCTTGACCGCGCCCGATTTGAGATTGACGAGCCCCCGGCTGTCCAGCGCATCGACGAAGTTCGGCCGCAGCCGCAGCGCTTCGTTGCAATCCTTCAGCGCGCCCTGGAGGTCGCCCACCACGGTGCGGGTCCAGCAGCGGTTGTTCAGCGCCTCGACATCCTTGGTGTTGATCCGGAGCGTGTCGTCGAAATCCTTGATGGCGAGGTTGTAGGCGCCCTTGCTGGCATAGACCTGGCCGCGCCGGTACAGCGCGTTCACGTCATCCGGATTGGCGGCAATCTTGGAAGTCAGGCTCTTGATCGTGGGATCGTCGGCCAGGGCGGCGGCGCTCGGCCCGCTGTCCGGGCTCGGCGCCGGAGCGGTCTCGATCGGTTTCACCGGCTGCGGCGGTGGCGGCGGGGGCAATGCCGCCTCGACCTGCGGCTTCGGCGGCGGGGCCGGCGCGGGTGCGGGCGGAGGTGGAGGCGCGGGTGCCGCGGCGGTGTCGGCCGGCTTCGGCGGCGGAGGTGGTGTCGGCGGCGCGGGCGGTGCCGGCGGCGGGTTGTTGGCGACGACAGCCGGCGGGGCGGGAGGCGCAGGCGGCGCGCCGGGTGCCGGACGCGACCCACCGGCTCCCGGGCTGAACGAGAAATCTTCGGCCAATGAAGAGGATATCCACGGCACCTGCTCGCCGCGGGATGCGCGGGTGACGCCCATCTTGGTGCGATTCAACGTCTCCTCGGCCATCAGGTCGGGGACACGGATTTCCTTCAGGAGCTCCTGGACGAACAGGCTGTGATCGCCGCCGGCGTCCGAGACCACCGAGGCCAGCGCCGCCGAATACATCACCAGCGTGCCGTTCGGCGCGATGACCGGGGTCAGGCCGGCCGAGAAGCTGCGGAACCGGCGCTCGAACGGGTTCCGCCTGGAGGCGTCGACCAGCGCGATCTTGACGCCGGCGCCGCGGGTGTTGAGCTCGCCGAGGATCGTCTCGAGGCTGAAACCGTCGCGGCGCACGTCGGATTCGGTCCAGATCTGCGCATCGATCGGTAGCATATAGCTCTGGCGCGCCGACTGGATGCCGAAGCCGCTGAAGAACACCAGGGCCACCGATCCCGGCTTGATCTTGCCGTAGAGCTTGTCGAAGGCGCGGCGCATGCCGTCGCCGGTCAGATTCTCGCCGATCTCGACCGCAAAGCCGTCGCGCTTGAGCTCGTCGGCGACGTCGCGCGCATCGTTGATCGGTTCCTTCAGCGGGGCATCCGCGTCCGGATATTTGGCATTGCCGATCACCAACGCAAAACGGTCACCGGCTGCAAGCGATGGGGCAGTCGGGACGAGCGAGACGAGCAAGGGCAGAAGAAAAAAGAAGCGAATTTTCATAATCAGCGCGGTCCAGCCAAAAAGGCGCCGTTACCAGCTTGCGCCGCGGCGACCTTAACTTACGCTTCCCGCATTATCAAACCGCGGGCCGGGGGCGTCAACCTCTTGGAGATTCGGCGTTATCGCGACGATTGACCGCAACGCCGGGGCGGGTCGCAAGGGGAATAAAGTGGCTGTCATGGTTGCGCTCGAGGTGATCCGGCTCAATCTTGTCGGCGGCACGTTAGGGCTGCCATGGCGACGAAAATGTGATTGGTCTCACATTGAAGGGCCTGCCCGTCGCGCCGCGAGCCGTTTGACCTTTGCAATGGACGATGGCTTGCTGCGCAAGATCGTCCCGCAAGATTCACTTAAAAGATCCACTTAGAAGAGCGAAGCAAAAGCAAAAACCATGGGAAACGCCTACGAGATCTACGCCCTGCGCTATGCGACGATGTCGCCGCGCACCCCCAGCATGAACTTCCTGGCTCCCGACCCGCATGACAGCGCGGCGCAGGACCTCGACTATTTCGTCTGGCTGATCCGAGGGCACGGCCGCGACATCCTGGTCGACACCGGCTTCAATGCCGAGGAGGCGAGCGCGCGGGCGCGCAAGCTGACGCTGAATCCGGTCGACGCGCTGGAGCGCTTTGGCGTTGCGGCATCAAGCATCCGCGACGTCATCGTGACGCATCTGCATTACGACCATGCCGGCAATCTCGATCGCTTCCCGAGCGCGCGCTTCCATCTCCAGGAGCGCGAGATGGCCTATGCGACGGGACGCTGCATGTGCAACGGCCTGCTGCGACATCCGTTCTCGGTCGAGCACGTCACCCAGATGGTGCGCCATGTCTACGGCGAGCGTGTCAATTTCTATTCGGGCGACGGTGAGGTCGCGCCCGGCGTCACCGTGCACCGTGTCGGCGGCCATTCCGACGGCTTGCAGGTGGTCAAGGTCGAAACCGCCCGCGGACCGGTGGTGCTGGCGTCCGATGCCGCGCATTACTACGCCAATCTGCAGCGCCGGAGCCCGTTCCCGATCGTCTACAATGTCGGCGACATGGCGGTGGGGTGGGAGACGATCGAGCGCCTCGCCGGCCACCCCGATCGATTCATCCCCGGCCACGATCCAATCGTGACGGAGATCTATCCGCGCGCCAGCGACAAGGTCGATGTGTGGGCCCTGCATCTGCCGCCGACGCGGTCGTTTGCGAAATGACGATGTCGTCATTCCGGGATGCGCCGAAGGCGCAGGCCCGGAATCCATCGCGCGACCGGGTTGGGCGGATGGATGGATTCCGGGCTCGCGCTACGCGCGCCCCGGAATGACAATGGAGGTTAATACGCCTGCTTGGCGTCCGCCTCTTCGCTGGTCTGGATCAAATCGAGGCTCTGCTCGATCTTGCCGAGCAGCATCGAGAGCTGCTTGCGCTCCTGCGCGGAGAGGCAGGCGAGGATTTCGTCCTCCCGCCGTAGCAATTGCGGGAACAGCTCCTCGTAGAGCGCGCGCCCCTTCTTGGTCAGCTGCAGGCGGAATTCGCGGCGGTCGGCTTCGTTCTCGACCCGCTCGATCAACTCCTGATGCAACAGCATTGTAACCGCCCGGCTGATGGTCGATTTATGTGTGCGGGTGCATTGCGCGATGAATTGTGCGCTGCAGGCATCGTTGCGGAATCCGAGCGTGGCAATCACGCGCCAGGCTGGAATGTCCAGACCGTGGCGTTCCTGATATTCGACCGAGAGCGCGGAACTGACTTCGGCTGCGAGCCGGTTGAGGCGAAACGGCACGAACTTGAACAGATCGAGCCGGGCCTTTCGCCGCCCTGAGGCCTCATCGGCCTCGCGCGCCTTCACTGCAATATCGCTAGATGTCCTCGCCAAGGAGAGCGCTCCGAATTCCAGTTGACGGCCGGCCGGCTCCGGTCCAAAATAGTTGCACGTGAGACTATCTAGCAGATCAGTCCTCTCCTGACCAGAGCCGAGGTTAGTGCATGGCGCAGGCCAAATCCCAGTTCGGCTATCGACGCCACCCCGACCAGGATCGTCCCGTTCAACACCCGGCCGAGCATCCGGTCGTGGTGGTCGGCGCCGGGCCGGTGGGACTGTCGCTCGCGATCGATCTGGCCCAGCGCGGCCAGCGCGTCGTCCTTCTGGATGACGCCGACCGCATCGGTGAAGGTTCGCGCGCGATCTGCTTCTCGAAGCGCTCGCTGGAATATTGGGACCGGCTCGGCGTCGGCGACCGCATGGTCGCCAAGGGCGTGGTGTGGAGCGTCGGCCGCATCTTCCACGGCGACTCCCAGCTCTATCAGTTCAATCTCCTGCCCGAGGACGGCCACAAGCGGCCGGCCTTCATCAACCTGCAGCAATATTACGCCGAGGCCTATCTGGTCGATCGCATTCAGGATCTGCCTGAGGTCGACCTGCGCTGGCGCAACAAGGTGACGGCGCTGGAGCAGCGCAACGATGGTGTGGCGCTGACGATCGAGACGCCGGAAGGCGCCTACCGCCTGCACGCGCAATATGTCATCGCCTGCGACGGCGCGCGTTCCTCGCTACGGCAGATGGTCGGCGCCGAGTTCGCGGGGCAGGTGTTCGAGGACCAGTTCCTGATCGCCGATGTCAAGATGACCGCGGAATTTCCGACCGAGCGCTGGTTCTGGTTCGATCCGCCGTTCCATGCGGGACGCTCGGCGTTGCTGCACCGGCAGCCCGACGACGTCTGGCGCATCGACCTGCAGCTCAACCGTTACGCCGATCCGGCCCTCGAGAAGAAGCCGGAAAACGTGCGGCCGCGGATCGCGCGCATGCTCGGTCATGACAAGTTCGAGTTCGAATGGATCTCGCTGTACAAATTCCAGTGCCGGCGGATGGATCGCTTCATCCATGGCCGCGTGATTTTCGCCGGTGACTCCGCCCATCAGGTCTCGCCGTTCGGCGCGCGCGGCGCCAATTCGGGCCTGGAGGATGCCGAAAACCTGTCCTGGAAGCTCGACCGTGTGCTGCGCGGCACCTCGCCCGCGAGCCTGCTCGACAGCTATCACGCCGAGCGCAGCATGGCGGCCGACGAGAACATCCGCGAATCCACCCGCTCGACCGATTTCATGGCGCCGAACTCGCATCAGGAAGCGCGGCTGCGCAAGGCGGTGCTGTCGCTCGCCAAGGAAACCGAGTTCGGCAAGCGCATGGTCAATGGCGGAAGGCTGTCGGTGCCGTGCAGCTATGATTCGCCGCTATCGTCATCCGATGCAGATGCCTGGCGTGGTGGTCCGCGTCCCGGCTGCTCCATGCTCGATGCGCCGATTGCCGAGCAGGCCTATCTCACGGATGCGTTCCGGAATGGCGGAACGGACTTTACACTGCTGTCCTTCAGCAATGGCGCGGCGATCGCTGCGCCCGATGGAGTGAGGGACATCCGCATCGGCGGCGTGAATGGACTTGCCGATCCCGCGGGCCTCGTCGCAAAGCGCTATAACGCCGCGCCGGGAACCGCCTATCTGCTCCGGCCCGACGGCTACGTCGCGGCGCGCTTCCGCCATCCGACGCGGGAGGCGATCGCGGCGGCCCTGTCGCGGGCGCAAGGCCTGACACACGGCCTGAATTGAGGTTTTTCATGTCCCTGTCCACCAGCTCCAACTTCGCGCGACCTGACGATGCGTTCCGCGCCATCGTCGAGGCGCATCGTGGTCTCACCGAGGAGCAGAGCGCCGATTTCGATTCGGCGCTAGTGCTGATCCTCGCCAACCATATCGGCGACATCGACGTGCTGCGCGAAGCAATCACCCTTGCCAAGCGGCGCATGATCGACGGCCAGCAGCAACAACAGCAACAGCAATAAACTCGTAAGGATGAACTGATGGCGAAGAACTTCGCATCCACTGGCGATCTCGCTGAGAAGAAGATCACCTTCTCCGAGATCGGCACCGATCTCTATGCCTTCACCGCCGAGGGCGATCCGAACACGGCCGTCATCGTCGGTGACGACGGCTGCCTCGTGTTCGACGCGCAGGCGACGCCGGCGATGGCGAACAAGGTGATCGAGCGCGTCAAAGCCGTCACGGACAAGCCGATCAAATATGTCGTGCTGTCGCACTATCACGCCGTGCGCGTGCTCGGCGCCTCGGCCTATCACGCGCAGGGCATCGTCGCCTCGCAGGAGACCTATCGGCTGATCGAGGAGCGCGGCAAGCAGGATTGGGATTCCGAATACGGCCGCTTCCCGCGCCTGTTCCAGGACGCGCAAAGCATCCCCGGCCTGACCTGGCCGACGTTGACCTTCGAAGGCGAGATGTCGATCTATCTCGGCAAGCGCGAGGTGCGGCTGATGCAACTCGGCGCCGGCCACACCTCCGGCGACATCGTCGCCTGGGTGCCCGACGCTGAAGTCATGTTCTCCGGCGATCTCATCGAATATCACTCGGCGTGCTATTGCGGCGATGCGCATCTGCGTGAGTGGCCGATGACGCTGAACGAGATCCGCAACTTCAATCCCAAGGCGATCGCGCCGGGCCGCGGCGATGCGCTCAAGGGCACGGCGACGGTGCGCGAAGCGATCGCGATGACGCGCGACTTCGTCACCTCGCTCTATGGCGCCGCGGAGATTTCGGTCGCCAAGGGTCGCAGCTTGAAGGAATCGATGGCGGCGACGCGCGAGGTGATGGATCCGAAATTCTCCAGCTTCGCGATCTACGAGCACTGCCTGCCGTTCAACGTGTCGCGCGCCTATGACGAGGCGTCGGGGATCGACGATCCCGTGATCTGGACCGACAAGCGCGACCAGGAGATGTGGGCCGCCCTGCAAGGAGGAGGATAGTCATGAACATCAACACCTCGCCCGACCAAATCATCCGCAGCTCGGCGCAGGTGACGCCGGGCTACATGTCCGGCTTCGGCAACTCTTTCGAGACCGAGGCGCTTCCCGGCGCGTTGCCGATCGGGCGCAATTCGCCGCAGCGCTGCGCCTATGGCCTCTATGCCGAGCAGCTCTCGGGCTCGCCCTTCACCGCGCCGCGCGGCAGCAACGAGCGCTCCTGGCTCTATCGGATCCGCCCCTCGGTGAAGCATTCCGGCCGCTTCGAGAAGGTCGATGCCGGCCTGTGGCGCTCGGCGCCGTGCCATGAATATGATCTGCCGATCGCGCAGATGCGCTGGGACCCGACGCCGCTGCCGAAGGACGATGTGACCTTCGTCCAGGGCGTGCAGACCATGACGACGGCGGGCGACGTCAACACGCAGGCCGGCATGGCCGCGCATGTCTACCTCATCACCAAATCGATGGTGGACCAGCACTTCTACAATGCCGACGGCGAGCTGATGTTCGTGCTGCAGCAGGGCAATCTTCGCCTCGTCACCGAGTTCGGCCGCATCGACGCCGAGCCCGGGGAGATCGTGGTGATCCCGCGCGGCGTCAAGTTCCGCGTCGAGATTCCGAACGGGCCGGCGCGCGGTTATCTCTGCGAGAATTACGGCGGCGCGTTCACGCTGCCGGAGCGTGGGCCGATCGGCGCCAACTGCCTCGCCAACGCGCGCGACTTCCTCACGCCGGTGGCCCATTACGAGGACAAGGACACGCCGACCGAGCTGTTCGTGAAATGGGGCGGCGCGCTGTTCAAGACGAAATTGCCGCATTCGCCGATCGACGTCGTCGCCTGGCACGGCAATTACGCGCCGTATAAGTACGATCTACGCACCTTCTCGCCGGTCGGTGCGATCGGCTTCGATCATCCCGATCCCTCGATCTTCACGGTGCTGACCTCGCCATCGGAGACCGCGGGCACCGCGAATATCGACTTCGTCATCTTCCCCGAGCGCTGGATGGTGGCCGACAACACCTTCCGTCCGCCCTGGTACCACATGAACATCATGAGCGAGTTCATGGGCCTGATCTACGGCGTCTACGACGCCAAGCCGCAAGGTTTCGTCCCCGGCGGCATGAGCCTGCACAATTGCATGCTGCCGCACGGCCCCGACCGCGACGCCTTCGAGCACGCCAGCAATGGCGAATTGAAGCCGGTGAAGCTGACGGGGACCATGGCCTTCATGTTCGAGACGAGATATCCGCAGCGCGTCACCGCGCATGCGGCGAATGCGTCCACGCTGCAGGACGATTACGCGGATTGCTGGAAGGGATTGGAGAAGAAGTTCGATCCGAGCAAGCCGTAGTCTCGCTTACCCTCCCCTGGAGGGGGAGGGTCGCTCGCGTCAGCGAGCGGGGTGGGGTGACGGTCTCTCCGTAGGGAGCACTGCCCGTGTTGAGAGATCACCCCACCCCGTCTCATATTTCGCTGCGCTCAATATGAGCCGACCCTCCCCCTCCAGGGGAGGGTGACACCGTCACCGCTGCGCCACGGGAAACCAATGCCCCACCCCAACGACCCCAGCCTCCGCTCTTTCATCGAGGTCGATCCTTCCTCCGACTTCCCGATCCAGAACCTGCCCTACGGCGTGTTCTCCACGGCGTCCAATCCGACGCCTCGCGTTGGCGTGGCAATCGGCGATTACGTGCTCGATCTCTGGGAGCTCGAGCAGGATTGCCGGCTCGACGTCGGGCCGCTCGGTGTGTTCTCCGGCGGCTCGCTCAATCCGTTCATGGCGCTGGGGCCTAAGGTGTGGACAAAAACGCGCGCGCGCATCAGCGAGCTGTTGCGGGCGGATCATCCAGAGCTTCGCGACAATGAGGAGCTGCGCAAACAAGCCTTGGTGCCGATGCGCGATGCGAGGCTGCATCTGCCGTTCACCGTCTCCGGCTACACCGATTTCTACTCGTCGAAGGAGCACGCCACCAATGTCGGCGTGATGTTCCGCGGCAAGGACAATGCGCTTCAGCCGAACTGGCTGCACATGCCGATCGCCTATAACGGCCGCGCCTCCACCGTCGTGGTATCAGGCACCAAGGTGAAGCGTCCGCGCGGACAGCTGAAGCCGCCGAATGTCGAGCTGCCGAGCTTTGGTCCGTGCAAGCGGCTCGATTTCGAGCTGGAGATGGGCGTCGTCATCGGCCAGCCCTCGCCGATGGGCGGCATGCTGAGCGAGCAACAGGCGGAGGAGATGATCTTCGGCTTCGTCTTGCTGAATGACTGGAGCGCGCGCGACATCCAGCAATGGGAATATGTGCCGCTCGGCCCGTTCCTCGCCAAGGCGTTTGCGACCTCGATCAGCCCGTGGGTGGTGACGCGCGAGGCGCTGGAGCCGTTCCGCCTGAAGGGGCCGGAGCAGGAGCCGGTGCCGCTGGACTATCTCAAGCAGGGCAAGCCGCAGAACTACGATGTCGAGCTCGACGTCTCCTTGCGCGCCGGCGGCGCCAACGCGCCCGCCGGCATCAGCCGCACCAATTTCAAATACATGTACTGGTCCTCGGTGCAGCAGCTGATGCACCACGCCTCCTCCGGCTGCGCCATGAATGTCGGCGATCTCCTGGGCAGCGGCACGATCTCCGGCCCCGAGAAGAACCAGCGTGGCAGCCTGCTCGAGATCAGCTGGAACGGCACCGAGCCGGTCGAGCTTCCCGGCGGCGCCAAGCGCTCGTTCCTGGAAGACGGCGACAGCCTCGTCATGCGCGGCTGGTGCCAGGGCAAGGGCTATCGCGTCGGGTTCGGCGAGGTCGAGGGGACGATTGTGGCGGCGGAGTGAGCCGCGGTCGCAGCGACAACCTTCGTCATTGCGAGCGCAGCGAAGCAATCCAGAATCTTTCCACGGCGGCGGTCTGGATTGCTTCGTCGCAAGGGCTCCTCGCAATGACGTGGAGTGAGCCTACCGTCTCTCCGGCGGCACGTCGCGTACCCGCGCGCAATGCGCGGCCACATCCTCGACGCTGTACTTCAAATGCACCCGCTTGTCCGACGGCGCCTGCTTCGTCGTGCACACGCCCGGCCGCCATTCCTGCGTCGGCCTGATCGGGCGCGGGGCAAAGCCGCCGCCGCAGTTCGGGCAGACGTTGGAGAGCCTCGTCTCGACGCAATCCGCACAGAACGTGCATTCATAGGAGCAGATCCGCGCATCCGTTGCATCAGGCGGCAGGTCGCGGTCGCAATATTCGCAGTTCGGTCGAAGCTGCAGGGCCATGGCGGTATCTCCGAAGATGGCCTGGATCATCGCAGATCGCGGGGCGAGCGCGAATGCCGTAGTTCCCTCGATTTCAGCCGGGCTTGATCTCCTTGAGGGGCAGCCGCGAGCTTTCCTTCAGCCGGTCCAGCACGATGGAGGAACGCACATGCGCCACGCTCTGATGCGGCATCAGCACGTCGTTGACGAGGTTCGACAGGCCCTTGAGATCGCGCAGCACGGCTTTCAGCACATAGTCGGCGTCGCCCGTCAGCGAATAGGCCTCCTGGATCTCGTCGATCCGGTTCACCAGCGCGCGGAAGCGCTTTGAATTGTCCGGCGAGTGGGTCGCCAGCCCCACCTGGATGAAGGCGATCACCCCGAAGCCGAGCGCCTCGCTGGAGAGGTCGGCGTGATAGCCGGAGATCACCTTCTCTTCTTCCAGCCGCATCCGGCGGCGCGAGCATTGCGAGGCCGACAGGCCCGCGAGATCGGCCAGCTCCTGGTTGGTGAGGCGGCCGTCATCCTGCAGCGCGCCGAGGATCTTGAGGTCGAAGGCATCCACCGAAATCATGCGCGTTTTGTCCATTTCATGCACATATCGTGCATATTGTAGCCAAATCGCGCTCCCTTTGCACGCTCCTTGCGCGCCCTATGAAGGATAGTTCTTCCCAGCAGCAAATTGGGAGAGCAGCATGGGTCCGTTTCCGCACGATGCACCGCCGGCCACCATCACCGCCGACAATCCGATGGGCACCGACGGGTTCGAGTTCGTCGAATACGCCCACCCCAATCCGCAAGAGCTGCACGCGTTATTCAAGCTGATGGGCTATGCGCCCGTTGCGCGCCACAAGAGCAAGAAGATCACGGTCTACCGCCAGGGCGACATCAACTATCTCGTCAACGAAGAGCCCCGCACCCACGGCTACGAGTTCGTCGCCGCCCACGGCCCTTGCGCGCCGTCGATGGCGTTCCGCGTCGTCGATGCCAAGGCGGCTTATGACCGCGCGATTTCGCTCGGTGCTGAGCCTGCGGATGCATCATCGGCGCAGAAGACGCTCGATGTTCCCGCGATCAAGGGCATCGGCGGCAGCCTGCTCTATTTCGTTGATTGCTATGGTGCCAAGGGCTCGGCCTATGATGCCGAGTTCGAGTGGCTCGGTGCGCGGGATCCGCGCCCGGTTGGCGCCGGCCTGTTCTATCTCGACCACCTCACCCACAACGTCCATCGCGGCCGCATGGATGTCTGGACCGGCTTCTACGCAAAGCTGTTCAACTTCCGCCAGATCCGTTTCTTCGACATCGAGGGCCGCGCCTCCGGCCTGTTCTCGCGCGCGCTGACCAGTCCGGACGGCAAGATCCGGATTCCGATCAACGAGGACGCCGGCGATTCCGGTCAGATCGAGGAATATCTCAACATC